>JAEEGK010004055.1_pt1 | contig 36132 bp, 26 predicted proteins | sample 8958771 | NCBI WGS metagenome assembly JAEEGK01 (sample SAMN16246547, study PRJNA631951) | gut metagenome | biome: gut microbiome; feature: rumen; material: SC-attached | host: Bos | place: Iran: Karaj | collected 2018-10 | reverse complement strand
TTCATGCCGGTTTCGTCCTCCCTTACAGCGGCGCGACCGCCCCCGGCTTTCACGGGGTTCTCTCCTTGCAAACTGCCCGGCTGGGCCACCTGCAAGAGCTTTTCAGGGCACAGGAAACTTTTTGCAAAATATAGCATCTTTTTCTACGCATACCATGCGTCAAAAAAATTATATTCTTACCATGCTGTTCATCCACCAATTCCCCGACTGGACTCACTTCCGATTCGATTCAAAGAAAGTGCTCGACGCACTCGGCAGGGCCCGTTTTGCCGAAGGGAAACTCGCCGGCATCTACGACATCTGCGGCAAACGCGAACTCGAAAACAGGCTCCTCGCCGAAGACATCGTGGCAAACTTCGCAATTGATTCGCACCCGCTCGACACGGAACCGGTTCTCGCGAACATACTGCTGAAGGCACAGGGGAACGAACCGCACGTCAAGAACTACCTGGGCGCCATCGCGAACTCCCAGAACCCGCTCACGCCCGAACGCCTCCAAAGCTGGCACCAGGCACTATCCCGCACAGGCAGTTCCGGCCTCCGCGACACAGGAAGCACCGTAACCGAAAACGCACAGGGCATCCAGTTCAGCGGACCCGGTCCCGAAAGGTTGCAGGGCGAACTTGAAAACTTCCTGAACTGGTTCGAGACCACCCCGCAAGAAGGCATGATAAAGGCTGCGATTGCGCACTTCTGGTTCCTTACGCTCAGGCCGTTCCGTGAAGGGAACGGAAGGCTCGCCCGCACCATTACCGCGATGCAGCTCTGCAGGGCACGGAACTCCACGCACCTGATTTACGCACTGAACACGCAGATACTAAAGAACCGCGACGAGTACCTCAGCATAATAAACAAGACACAGTGCGGGAACGGAGACATTACGGGGTGGATACTCTGGTTTTTGAACCAGGTCGAAAGCGCAGTACATACAAGCAAAAACACGCTTGAACCCGGGCTAAAACGTTTCCAATTCCAGGCAAGGCACTCGGGCACGCCCACGGGCGAACGCGAGCAGGCGCTTCTGAACGCCGTACTCTCAGGGAGTATTCCGCGGGATTTTACGGCAAAGGATGCCGCCGCCCTTTTCGGGACAAGCCACGATACCGCACTGCGCGAAATCCAGAGCCTCATGGAAAAAGGGCTTGTCGCCGCAAGCAAGAAGGGCGGGCGCAGCAAAACCTACAGCGTGGTGGAATAACCGCCCGCACGTTTATCGCAGTTATTAAGCCGCTCTCGCGTTTATCGCAGTTATTAAACGGCGCCGCCGTTCTCGCGCATGCGCCTGCGGGCACGGCTACCCGGCCTGTTGCGGCGGCGATGCCTGCGAGCGTCACCATCCTGGCCGTTGCTTCTGGGCTTTCCGCTGTTAGTTTGTCCGTTACGCGACTCGTCACCCCCGCGTTTATTACCCTCGTCACCCTCGCTATACGAAACTTGGCAACTTGTTGCCTTAGTTGAGTTATCCACTTTGTGGACGATAAGGCGAGGGTCTTTGCGCATCTGCTCAAATTTTGAGCCGCGCGCATTCTCCTGTTTTAAACCGCGCGCATCATCAGCCCGTTGTTTCTTCCCGCGGGCGGGCTTCTCGCGGGACTTATCCGCGCGGGCCTGCGCTTCCCCGCGGTTCATGCGACCGCGTGCATTGCGCATCTCGCTCTCGGCAGTTTCCTTCTGCGGGGGCGGCAACTTCTCGTAAATCGCCTTGTCGCCTTCCGGAATCTTCACGCGGGTCAGCTTCTCGATGGCGCGCAAATCCTGCTCCTCGTCGGGCGAGCAGAAAGATATCGCGATGCCGTCCTTGCCCGCACGCGCCGTGCGGCCAATGCGGTGCACGAACGTCTCGGGCACATCGGGCAGGTCGTAGTTGAACACGTGCGAAACATCGTCCACGTCAATCCCGCGGGCGGCAATGTCTGTCGCCACGAGCACGCGAATCTTTTCGCTCTTGAAGTTCCCGAGGGCTTCCTGCCTGCGGTTCTGGCTCTTGTTCCCGTGAATCGCCGCACACTTGATGCCCGCCTTTTCCAGGACTCGCGTTATCTTGTCGGCGCCGTGCTTAGTACGGCTGAACACGAGCACCTTCTTCATCTCGGGGTGGGCCAGCAAAAGCTCCTTCAAAAGCGCTCCCTTGCGGCGCTTGTCAATGCGGTAGAGTTCCTGACGGATGCGTTCAATCGGGGTGCTCTGCGGGGCAACTTCCACGCGAACCGGGTCCGGCCGCAGAATCGTCGCCGCAAGCTTCGTGATGTCGTCGGGCATCGTCGCGCTAAAGAACAGGTTCTGCCTCACCTGCGGGAGCAAGGCCACCACCTTGCGGATATCGTGTATGAACCCCATGTCGAGCATGCGGTCCGCCTCGTCGAGCACAAAGAACTCGAGCGCCTTCAGGGATACCGCCTTCTGGCCAATCAAGTCGAGCAGCCTTCCCGGAGTCGCCACCAGCACGTCAACGCCGCGCACCAGGTTACGTTTCTGCGAGGCATCGTTCACCCCGCCAAAGATGCACGCCGTCGAAATCGCGGTAAACTGCGCGTACTGTTTGAAGCATTCCTCCACCTGGATAGCGAGCTCGCGGGTCGGCAGCAGAATCAGCGCACGGCAGGTCTTGGGCGCACGGAACTTTCCGGAATCGAGCAGGCGCTGCAGAATCGGGAGCGCGAACGCCGCCGTCTTCCCGGTACCCGTCTGGGCAATTCCCAGCAGGTCACGGCCCTCCAGCAGGCTCGGGATGGAGCGTTCCTGAATCGGGGTCGGTGTCTCGTAGCCCACGGCGCGCACGGCACGCTGCAGGGGATTTGCAAGGGGAAGTTCCGAAAATAGCATAACGCGCCCAAAGATAGAAAAGCACGCCCGCTTTTCCTAGAGTCTATTCCTCTATGCCCATGAGCCGCATCGCGGCCTTCCAGGTTTCCCTATTCTCGAAACCGTCGCGCTTGCCACCGCCGTAGCGGGCGTGCGCGAACTCCTCTACAATCGTTTCCCAGCCTTCGAGCCGGCCTTCCTTCACGAGGGCATCCAGGTTCACCGCGGCGGCGCTTTCAAAACCCGCGGCAGAACCGCCCGCGCCGTCCTTGCCCGAATTCAATCCCGAGCCGCCGTCCTTACCCGAACCGGCATCCGCGCCGAACTTCTCGAAAACGAACTCCTTCGCGATACTTTCCAGCTCCAGGAGCCATTCGCGGCTGTCCGCCACGTTCACGCGCTGCTTGAGCACCATCATGCGTTCGCGCAGGGCCTCCTGGGCGGCGTTTTTCGTGGCAACGGCCTCCCGTGCCGCCGCCCGCCTTTTCGCGCGCCACAGGCCCGCAAAAAGCACGCAAAGGGCCACCACAGCACCCACCACAATCGGGAGCGGGTTAAAAGGCTCCTCTACGCGAATATCCACGCTCTCGCTCCGCAGGTCAATCGGCTGCCCCATCTGGGTCGGAATCTCGAAGCGCATCGCGGGGATATGCAGGTTTCCCGTATCCTGCGCCGCAATCCTGTAGGTAAAGGTAATCGAGGCTATTTCCTTGCCGTCCTTCACGGACCGCGAAGATTCCTGCGACAGGCCCACCTGCGTGAGCCCCTTCGCGTTCGCGGAGCCTGCAGGCACCACCAGGAGGGCGCTACCCTGCACGCTCCAGCTCACCGTCACCGGGAACTCAAACGTATCTCCCACGGTAATCACGGGCATGCCGTCCGCCGGCCCCGCCGTAACCGAAATCCCGAGCTGTTCGGGCGTCGGCATCGCCGGCGCAACATTACCCGAGTCAAGAGAAGCACCCGAATCTGGCGCGCTACCCGCACCAGCATTCAACGCGGAATCCGCCGCAACATTTTCCATATTCAAAGAATCATTTTCCATACACTATGAATATACAAAAAGCCGAGTGTCGCGTGCTAGCTCGCTTGCACATGACCGAGGCGCCCAATATGCATCTGCGAAGCAGATGCCATATACAAAAAGCCGAGAACCGCGCACATCCCCACTCCCGCCATAAACTTTCCTATACCCGAAACAATCATCGCCTTCCCAACAATAAACATCCCATACCCCGCAATTCCAGTAACTAATAACCAGAGACTAATGACTAATAAAAAAACGGCCCCCCGAAGGGCAGCCGTCTTTTCCACAATTTTTGTTTATCCTAAAGCGGGAGCGTCGCGGGCTTCACGAACAGGCCGTTCAGAAGTTCGCTGTACATCGTCATCAGGATATGCGGGAAGTAGTTGAACCCGCTGAAGGTCTTCGTGTTGAAGCTCGCCGTGCAGGCATCGAGCCAGGCCTGGTTGCCGCCCATGCCGGTAAGGCACCAAGCACCGTGCCAGTTCGGCAGCAGCGAGTTCGTAGAACCGTCAGGCTGGCCAGCCACCGCAGAATACATTACCTTGCCGGTCGTCTCGAGGTTCGCCGGGTCGCCGCCCGACTTGGTCGAGATGAAGGTGTTCAGGGTGTTCAGCACCTGCTGGGCGCGCGGATCCTGCGTCCAGTAGTAGTCCCACGCAATACGCCACGGAATGCGCACGGATTCGTGGTAGAACATCCAGTAGGTCTTGTCGGCACTGCCGTTCTTCGGATTCACCGCGACACCCGCCGTATTCGTCCAGTCGGGGAACACGCCCGTGCCCGCCGCCTGCACTCTCAGCATGTAGTCGTACATCGTGTTGAGCACGCCGGTCCAGTCGTGGTTCTTGTCCACCTGGGCAAAGAGCCTGATGGCAACCGGAGAGAAGTAGCTCAGGTTGAAAATCGGGTCCGCGGTCTTCCAGGTCGCCATGTTGCCGGAATAAATCATGAGCGACGGGCTGATTTCTTCGGTCCAGATAGAGTTCGCGATGGCAAGAGCATCTTCCAGGTACGGAGCCAGGCCCGTCTGGTAGTACGCAATGATAAGCGCAGTTGCAATATCCAGGTCGGCATCCGTCGCCGAGGAGGAATTCGCCGGAGCGCCGAGGGATTCGTACGAGAACGTACCCGTCTTCCACGGGGTCAGCTGCGGGCCTCCCTGGTAATCACGGTAGCCCTTGCTGTAGTACCACAGGGAATTGAACGCATCAAGGTCACCCGCGAACAGCGTAATGAGCATGCCGTAGCCGATACCTTCCGAAACGGTGCAGCCACGCTTCTTGTAGCTGTTGGTGCATTCGTCAATCACGCAGTAGGAGTCGCTACTCGTATCCCAGATGATTCGGGCAGGGAACATTCCCGCAGCCGTATAGGCACCGAATACCACGCCCCAGTCCTGTGCAAGTATCGGGTATGCAGCCGCTTCCTCGATATAGGACTTGTAGTAGGTGCCCTTCCACGAGGCGTACCAGGTGAGCGAAGCCGCAGGATTCGCGGTCGTGGGCAAAATACCGTAGGTCTGCGTGGTAGGCGTGGTGGGCGTCGTACCAGGATCAGGCGTAGGAGTCGACGGGGTGGACGGGGTACCCGGAGTCACAACCGGCGTCGACGACGTAGAAGAATCGTCGCCACAGGCCGAAAACATCATAGCAGCGCTAACAGCGAGCGCCGGCAAGAACCAATTGCGTTTCATTCAAAAAACCTCTCTGTTTTGCCTATAATATACTTTAGAATTTGCATTTTATCTACAAAATAAACAAAAAAACAGCCCGATGCCAGCACTGCAGGCCGCTTTTGTGAATCTTATCACTTATTGCTGAAACGAAAGGCCCCGGACTTTCATCCGGGGCCTTTAGAGATTCTACACAAAAGACTATTCGAGGATAATCTTCTGGGCGAGCTTGACGTTCCTGCCAGCAACGCGGAGCATGTAGACGCCCGCATCAAGGCCGGTGAGGTCCAGCGTGCTGCCCACGGTCGCGCTCTTCACCACCTGGCCCTGCAGGTTAATCACTTCGGCCTTGGCAGAAGAGATGCCCGAGAACGAGACGGTGCGGCCCGAAAGCATGGCCTTCGCAGAACCGGCAGCAGCGATAGACTTGATGGCCACGGTACCGCAGTTGGCATTGGAACCGACCTTCTGGATGAGGAAGTCGCCAGAGGTACCGGCGGTGCCTTCGAACTTCAGCTTGATAGCAGCAGTCTTCGCAAGCACGGTAGCCTGGTCAACAATCGTGCCCCAGCCGGTGCCCTGCTTGAACTTGCTCCACGGGAAGTCGGAAACAGTTATAGTGGCAGCCTTGGCAACGGTAGCCTTGTAGTTGTTGTATTTAGTCACGGTAGCTTCGTCTTCAACACCGAGTTCGATGCCGAAACCAATCGTAGACTGGTACGCAAGGCAGATGCCTCCCCAAGCGGTAATGTCAACACCTTCCTGGCCTTCGCTCCAGATGTTGAAGCCGATACCGGCATACGGATAGTCGTAGCCAGCGCCGAGGGTGACGGTGGCCTTGATGCCGCCGTAGGCTTCGACGAGCGGGCCGTAGAAGTTGTCGTAAGCGTTGGGTTCGACGTCGGCCGGGAACGTAAAGGCAGAAGAACCGCCATCGTTCGCGTCGTTGTAATCGTACCAGTAGCCGGACGTTTCTTCGTCGGAACCGGTTTCGACCTTACCTTCGGTATCGGTGGTGCCGTCCCAGAGGAAGGTCGGAGAGACTGCGCCCTGAGCAAAAGCCATGGTCGCAGCGCCAGCAACGGCTGCAAATGTTTTTACCTTGTTCATAATAACCTCCTTGTGATTACCCACGTGCTTGTACCCCTTTAATCTATACAAAAATTCTCGCACGAGTAAAAAAAATGTGCACCCCCGTAAAAAAAAGCGCACCGTTTGTGACTCCGGTCAAGCAAGGCCCTGTAAAAGAGCATACAAATTATTCCAACTTGGAATACAGATAACTTAAAAATAATCTTTTGCAAGCATTAAAAAACAGGAAACCCCGGACTCGCATCCGGGGTTCCCTTAGACATTCAATTCAGGAGATTATTCGAGAACGATCTTCTGAGAGAGCTTGACGTTCTTGCCAGCAACGCGGAGCATGTAGACACCGGCGTCGAGGCTAGAGAGGTCCATAGCGGAGCTGACGGTAGCAGACTTCACAACCTGGCCCTGGAGGTTGATCACTTCAGCCTTGGCGGAAGAGATGCCAGAGAAGGAGAGGGTGCGACCAGAGAGCATGGCCTTGGCAGAACCGGCAGCGGCGATAGACTTGACGCTGATCGGACTGGTGGAGCACATGCCGTTAGAACCGACCTTCTGGATGAGGAAGTCGCCAGAGGTACCGGCAGTGCCTTCGAACTTCAGCTTGATAGCAGCAGTCTTGGCGAGGACGGTAGCCTGGTCAACAATCGTGCCCCAGCCGGTGCCCTGCTTGAACTTGCTCCACGGGAAGTCGGAAGCGGTAATGGTAGCAGCCTTAGCGACAGTGGCCTTGTAGTTGTTGTATTTAGTCACGGTAGCTTCGTCTTCAACACCGAGTTCGATGCCGAAACCGAGCGTGGACTGGTAGGAAAGGCAAATGCCGCCCCAAGCGGTAATGTCAACACCTTCCTGGCCTTCGCTCCAGATGTTGAAGCCGATACCGGCATACGGATAGTCGTAACCAGCGCCGAGGGTGATGGTGGCCTTGATGCCACCGTAGGCTTCAACGAGCGGGCCGTAGAAGTTGTCGTAAGCGTTGGCTTCGACGTCGGCCGGGAACGTAAAGGCAGAAGCACCGCCATCGTTCGCGTCGTTGTAATCGTACCAGTAGCCGGACGTTTCTTCGTCGGAACCGGTTTCAACCTTACCTTCGGTATCGGTGGTGCCGTCCCAGAGGAAGGTAGAAGAAACTGCGCCCTGAGCAAAAGCCATAGCGGCAGCGCCAGCAACGGCTGCGAGTGTCATTTTCTTGTTCATAGTATCTCTCTCTTTTTTTTTGTGAACGCCCCCCGAAGGGAGCAAGGTTTAACGCAAATATATCTTTTTTTTTTGAATGTGCAAGAACAAAAATCAAAAAATAAGCATTTTCCGAAAATGAGTTCATTTCGTCACACTTTTGCCCACAATCGTAGAAAATAGGAACTAACTACCCCGAACCGGCATACGCGGTCCGACTTTGGTGCGACCTGCGTCACTGTAAAAAGAATTTTACTAGTAATTGTGGTTCTATTAAATATTTTTAAGGCGGGAAACGGGTGTAGTGTTTAGGACACGAAAGTAAACAAGGAAAACGACATTTTACATCAAAAATAAAGACATATAATTTATCTTTGATGCAAAAGGAGTCTTTTATGACGATGTTCAGTAAAACTGTCAAGGCGATTGCAGCAGGCGCTATCCTCCTCGGGGCGGTAGAAGCCAACGCAGCAGCCGCAAACGCAAAACCCCTCCGCATAGGTCCCGTGCAGGTGCATGGCGTCCTGGGAACCAGCGGCAACAAAATCGTCGGCCAGAAGAGCGGCAAAGAAGCCATGCTCCGCGGCATGAGCATGTTCTGGTCCGATGCTACCGGCATCCAGTACTACAACAAGGAAGTCATCAAGTGGGCCGTCAACAATCTGAAAATCGACGTGTTCCGCTACGCCATGGGTGTCCAGTACTACGATAGCGATGGCGGCACAAGCAACAAGCTTGACGACAACTATTCCTACATGAAGGCAGGGGACACGCAGAAGAGCAAGATCGACCAAATGGTCGAAGCCGCTATCGAGAACGACATCTATATCATCATCGACTGGCACAGCCACCGCGCCGACAGCGAAAAAAGCCAGGCCGCTTCGTTCTTTAAGGAAATGGCCCAAAAATACAATAACGTCCCGAACATCATCTGGGAAGTGTTCAACGAGCCTGTCAACCAAGGCTCAGGCGCTATCGCAAGCTATGCGAACGACGTCATCAGCGGCATCCGTGGCACAGGCAACAACAACCTCGCCCTCGTAGGTACCCCGAACTGGTCCCAGATGCCAAATGGGTCCTGCGGTACCGTAAACCAAAAGAACGTCGGCTACGTGTTCCACTTCTACGCAGGCACGCACTCCGTGGGTCAATTCAGCGGCAACATCAATAGCTGCAGGAGCAACAACGCCGTGTTCATTACCGAATGGGGCACCACGACTGCCGACGGTAAGAGCGATGCCAATACAAGTGCATCTTCCGAATGGACCAACTTCATGGAGCAGAACAAGATTAGCAACTGCAACTGGAGCTTGCGCCAGAAGGTGACCACGATCGGTAACGCATCCGATGAAGGTTCCGCCATGTTCGCCGGCGACAAGGCCCTAATTACGCAGGCAGCCCTCTCCGCTGCAAGCTACACCAATTCCGGCACCTTCGTGAAGAACTACCTCACCAAGAACGCTACCGACTGGGCTAGCCAATTCGCAGCGACACTCAAGAGTGGCAGCTGCTCCTTCACTGCAACCACCGTCAAGGAAACTGCGGGCAGCATCGCAAGCTCGCTGAAGTCGGGCTGCACCTATACTTCTAGCAACGAAGCCGTCGTAACGAACGCCGGTGCGATTGTCGGTCCGGGCTTTGTCATCATGACCGGCAATGACGGTTCCCAGTCGGTCGTCACCGTGACCGAAGAACCCAAACAGACCATCGCCGGCTTCGAAGACTTCAACTGCTACATCAGCGGCTCCTGCACCAAGAGCCACACCATGGATGACATGGATGGCGACGGCAAGCAGGAAGTCGTCGTGAACGCCACCGGCAAGACCGACCAGGGCGCCACCTACACCCTCAAGTCCCTGAACGAAAGCATCGTGAAGGTCAACAAGGCCACCTGCAGCGGCAAGAAGTGCTATGGTAGCCTCAAGGGCTCGTCGGTGAACATGTTCGAATTCACGGGCACCATCGGTGAAGCCAAGATCGTGGCTACGGCACCCGCCGTCACGGGCTACATCGCCATGAACGACACCATTACCATTCAGTTCACCAAGACCGGCGACAAGGTTGGCGGCGACTTCAAGAACATGAAGGTCGCGAAGGGCTCCACCACGGCAGTTACCTTCCCCACCGAAACCACCTACGGCAAGGCCCCCATCACCTACACCTTCGACGGCCAGGCTGCCTCGCCCTACATTGAATATATCCCCGGCGCCCCGGGCTACCTCATCGCGGGTAACGAAGACGCCATCGTGACGGTGACGGCAACCGCTCCCGAAACCGCAGAACGCGCCGCAACCGACCTCTCGATTACCATCATCGTGGGCGACAGCGCCACTGCGGCAAGCAAGGGCAACGTGCCTATACCGTTCGTCGCGAAGGCTGCGGGCAAGTTCTCCGCGCAGTTCGTCAACGGCGGCATGGTCCTGAAGGCGACCCGTAGCGGAAGCGCCTCCGTCGAGGTGATTACTAGCCTCGGCCAGGTGGCAAAGAGCATGCAGGTGAACCTCGCTGCGGGCCACAACTGGATTCCGGTTGCAGGCATCAGCACGGGCAAGTACATCGTCCGCGTAAAGCAGGGAAGCAGCATCCAGAGCTTCATCCTCGAAAAGAAGTAAGCCGGATTCCCTTACGCTAAGGCATTTAATCCCCGGGCAACACGCCCGGGGATTTTTTGCATATGAGAACGAGCATCTCTGTCGAATCCACATGCCCTTTTCCATAAAATACGGGACGGGTTAATAGCCCACATACGTCACTCTCGCGAAGGCGAGAGTCTATCTAGGCATTAAAAAGAATGGATAATCTTCTGGTTATTATCTCTATGATTTTATAGATTACAGCCCATGAACAGAACAAATGATTTAAAGCCATTCTCAACCTATATCTTGAGCAACTACAACAAGACTGTTCTCTACATAGGTATCACAAACGATTTAAAAAGAAGAATATGCGAGCATAAATCCAAATTAGATCCCAATTCCTTTACCGCAAAATACAACGTCGATAGACTTGTCTATTTCGAGCAATTTCAATCAATAAACGATGCTATCGCCCGAGAAAAACAAATAAAACATTGGAACCGTGAATGGAAAGAAAATCTAATAAACAGAAGCAACCCTAACTGGGATGATTTGTTCGATTATTCTTTATAATATTGATAGATGTCCGCCTACGCGGACATGACAAGAAACTTAGCAAGCAGTATACATGCCATCACATAGGCGAAAATACCATTCCCCCATGCAAAATACATAAAAAAAGAAGGCTCCCTGAAAATGAACTGAACCCAAAAAGTTGGACAGTTTAAAGTTAGGATAAAACAGCGTTATGAGTCCGGTATTGTACCGGGCTCATTCCTTTTAGGCGCAACTTTATCCGATCGTTGTTGTAGTATTCGATATATTTCCTTAGTTCCCGCTTGAAGTGGTCCATGTCGTTGAAGGTGTTCGGATAGAGTAACTCGGATTTCATTATACCGAAGAAGTTCTCCATCATGGCGTTGTCTAGGCAGTTGCCCTTGCGGCTCATGCTCTGGACTATATCGTGATCCCTAAGGGACCTTTGGTAGGAGTAGTGCTGGTATTGCCAACCCTGATCCGAGTGCAACATCAGCCCCGCTTTGACCTCCCTTGCGGCGTAGGCACGATCCAGCATCTCCATGACCATCTTTAGATCGGGGTGGTCGGAGACTGCGTAGCTGACTATCTCGCCGTTGTACATGTCCAGTATCGGAGACAGGTAGCACTTGTCCGCACCGATGTTTATCTGCGTCACGTCTGTTGTCCATTTCTGGTTCGGACCCGTCGTGCCGAAGTCCCTGTTCAGGATGTTGGGGGCTGTTTTGCCGACTTCGCCCTTGTACGATCGGTACTTGCAGCGCCTGCGCACGTTTTTCAGTCCCTCTTCTTTCATTAGCCGATATACGGTCTTGTGGTTGATCGAGTAGCCCTCGTTCCGGAGCTCGGCCACGATGCGGCGGTAGCCGTACCGGCCCCTGTTCTGTGCGTGCACTATCTTGACTCGGCTACGCTCGTCAGCGTAGCGGTCAACTTTCTTGCGGAGGTTGTAGTAGTAGGTGGAGCGGGACAGCTCACTCGCCTTCAAGAGATGTTTCAGAGCGTGCTTGTCGCTCAGTTCTCTGATGACTTGGGCCCTATACCGAACATCTCGGCATTCTCTTTCTGGTCTAGGGCCTTTAATTTTTTTAGGTAGGCGTTCTCCGCTTCGAGGTAGGCTATTCTCTCCTTGAGCCTCTCTACTTCGCTCATTCCTTTTGTTCGCTTTGGCTTGGGCACCTTGGGTGGCCTCCCTCTCGGTTTGGTTGCAAGTAGTTCTTCGTAGCCGCCATGTCGGAACTTGCTCAACCAGGCCTGTAGGCAATGACGGCTTATTCCGTACTTGACGGTAACTTCAGCCAAAGATAGCGATTGTTGTTCAACGGATTCTATGACGGCCTTTTTTAGTTCCGGGTTTGGGCGAACATTCACTTTCCTTTGCGTGTACCTGTCGCCGGAGAGGTCATATTGTCGGCATCTATGTTGGATAGTTTTTCCGTGTATGCCGGTAATCCTTGAAATGTGTGCAGGCCCATACCCTTTTTGATAGAGTTCAAAGACCTTTTCCCATTCTTCTTTTGTGTATTTCATAGATGAAAACCCCGAAAGTTGTGTCCAACTTTCGGGGTTCACATCAAAAGGGAGCTCTTAAAACATTCTGATTGCGAGAATTACTTTTTCTTCTTCGCGGGCTTGTAGTTCACGTCCGGGCGGAGTTCCAGGCCAATCGTCACCAGGATGGAAACGATGGGTTCGTGGTGGTCCTGCGAGAGGTCGTAAACGGCCACGCCGGCGTAGCCATTGTTCTTCACGTTCTCGGCAACCGCCTTCACGGAAGGAATGCCCATGAACACGATGGCTTCTTCCTTGCTCACGGCAATTTCGGACTGGGAGTCGGAATCGTAAGAAACCTTGTAGTCCGGAGTATCGAACTTGCCCATGAGTTCCTTGTACGGCAGGTAACCTTCGTTACCGCTACCCGTACCGTTGTGCGAAGAACCGAAGCCTGTCGCACCGAGGAAGGACTTTCCATAGAAGTACACGACCGGGTTCAGGAGATCCTTCTGGATGCCCGCACCGGCGGCCTTCTCAAGGGTTTCCGCAATGAACTTTCCACCCTGGTTCGGAACGAGCGAGGAGTTGTCCTCGTTCATCTGGTCGGGCATGAACACGTTGATGTAGCTCAACTTGTTCATCACTTCGGCGGTATAGGGTTCCATCGCCACGTAGGGGTACATGGTAGATGCCACGATAGAGCCGGAGAAGGCATCCACGAGGGCGTTCACCATCTTGGCATACCCTTCGGCATCTTCTGACGTGAGATTCTGCCAGTCGAGTTCCACACCCTTTGCATTGTGGCTACCGACCCATTCCTTCACGTTCGAAACGAAGGTGGAGAGGAGTTCGTCGGAACCGGCGATAGCCTTCAGGGCGCCCTCGGCTTCCATGCCGCCCACAGAAACCACGAGGTTCACGTTGTTCGCCGCGCACATGACAGCGAGCGAATCGTAGTTGGGGGCATCGTTCTCGTCGGGGAAGGCAAGCGAGCCGTCTTCACCCGGAGTAAGGGACGAGTAGTGAACGTGGGTAACCGTGTTGTAGCGGATATCCTTCGGGTAGAACTGGGAATACTGGCTCCAGTACGGGAAATAGCCAATCACCTTGTCGGCTGCGGCCTGGGACATTGCCACGCAAGCAACCGCGACTGTCGTTACAATAAGCTTGAGATTCATGATATTTCCCACCTTTATTCAGCTGAACTTGAACTTTCTGCGGAGGCTTCTTCGCTGCTGGAACTGTCCGTAGCAGGCTCGCTGCTGGAGCTATCGGCAGCGGGTTCGCCACCTTCGCTCGAACTGGATTCGTCACCTGCGGCATCGGAGGATTCCGGCTTGGCGGCAGAGCTCGAGCTTTCGGGCTCGTCGACAATCGCTTCGGGACAATCATCCTCGACCGGGTCGCAATCCATGCAGTAGGTCACGCCTTCGCTTGCGCAGTACACGTGCTTGGAATAACCAATCGCGGAATTTTCGTCCTGCTGGCATTCACCCTTCTTCACGAGGTTTGCATCCGTCGTGGCGCAAGTGCGGTACGGACGGCCACCAATGACACCATAAACAACGTACTGCCTTTCGATGGCGGCCGTATCGAGCGTAAGCGTATCAAAGATGGCGGCTTCGTTGTCGACACCATAGATGTTGTACGCCCTGACAACCTTCATCTTGTTCTTGTCGGTCCAGAAGTCCGTCTTGGTAAATCCCATATAGTTCGTTGCAAGCAATTCCACCGTCGGCGTATCCGCGAGGAAGGCAGCATCGTCGTTTTCGGCACCCGAAAGGGTGTTCATGATGAGCACCTGATCCTTGAGCTGCAGGCTACGCAGATCCGGGTTCACCTTGATATACTCGGCAGCCGACCAATCCTTCGGGAAGTTTTCCTCGATCGGGTTATCCACTTCCAAGGAGGAGCAAGCCAGGAGCACCAGGGTGGCGCCGGCTGCTAAAAGAGAAATCTTCACATTCTTCATCTACGACCTCACTAGAAATTGACCGTAACTTCGGCGGTGATAAGGTTCTTGTCGATAGAAAGTTCTTTCTTCTCGAATTCGCCAACGGCATTGATCGTCTGGTAGTCGACGCTGTTCTTGAGCATGCCGTAACGGACGGTAATGTAGGATTCGGGAGCGATGCGGACCTTGGGGCCCGCGAGCAGGAGCATCTCGTCGACTGCCTGCACGAAGGACATCCCGACCGGAAGGCCGGTCACGCCGACGCCGAACCCGTCGCCTTCGAACTTCTTGTTAAGCATCTGCACGCCTGCCTGCAAGGCAACCGGGCCCCAGATATCGGCGGTAAGGCCGGCAACGATTCTCTGGGCGGAGCGCTTGAAGTAGGAATCCTCGGTAGTCTTCTCGAAGGAGCCCTGAACCTCGAGCTTGCGGGCGAGCGAAGGAACGAGACGGCCCACGTTCACGCCGAGGCCTGCGCCGATGGTCGTGAACTTGTTGTCGCCTTCCACTTCGCTGTACTGCGAGAAGCGGCCGTTCAGAGTGATAGCGTCGTTCCAGTCGGCATCGAGAGATACCGCGAAGCCCTTGCGGTTAGGAGTTGCACGGCCAAGCGGCATCGCGAGATTCACGGACGGGTCCATCATGAGGAGAGCCTGGGCCACTTCCATCTTCTTCATGGTGTTCGCGTCGTAACCGTTGCGGTAGAAGTGCGCGAGCTTGAAGTTGTTGTAGAGGCGCCAGTACATGTTTTCCGAAACGGAGTTGCCCGAAAGCACGGTAGCCGTTCCCGAACTCATGAGGGTCGAAGCCGTCAGGAGGTCGGTATTGTAGACCATGAAGTAGAGGTTCTCGAGGTTACCCGAGGCGAAGCTCGATACGAGAGCCTGGTCGACATCGCCGTACAGCGCGTTTGCATTGAAGATTACGCCGTTGTTCGTGTAGTTGGGCGTGGAGGCGAGTTCGGACCAGAACTTTTCGTCGTTCTGGAGGTAAGAGGCATTCAGGTTGAAGCCGATGCCGGAGAAGTCACCCTTCGCGAAGAGTTCTGCGTAGAAGGCGGAACCCTTCTCGTCCATGACATCAACCGTACCGCGCTCGTTGTTGATCGCATCCACGATCGTCGCCACGTAGATGACGGAGTCCATCAGGTCGCCGTACGGAGCTTCCGTAATCTTGGTGCCGAACTTGGGGCTCGGCGACATGGTCTCGGCATCGATATCCCACCAGGACATCGCGTATTCGCCGTTAATCCCGAAGGTAATCGGCAGAGACGCAAGCATCTTCTTGGAATCGAAGCCCAGCTGGAACGAAAGCACGTGGTTGTCGTCGTACATGATCGTATCGTTCAGTTCCATTTCGCGGGAACGCGTGGAAAGACGGCGGTCAAACACGCTCACGTAGTTCGCACCGACATTCGCGCCGAACAGTTCAACACCGCCACGGAGACCGTAGGCATAGCGGTCAGACCAGTCGAAGTCGAAAAACACCTGGTCGTTCTTCTTTGCGGTGTTGCGCATACGGGAACCGGTCACCTGCGCGTAGATGTTGTCGATGGAACCCACGGCACCGCTATGGTAGGCGGCGTTCAGGCCCTGCATCAGGCGGCGAGACGTAGTATCGAGGTTACGTGCCGCAAGAGCCTCCACGCGGTTCTGCGCGAAGATTTCGGGTTCCTGGAGGATTTCCATCTGCGGGGTGAAGATGGTGAGCGGGGAGTACGCAACACGCATGTAACCCAAGTTGAAATCCACGTGGTTGTTCAGGATATTGCCATCGTAGCTGAACCAGTGGCCAATCGCGGGGTTGTTGTTTTCGTCAACGCCGCTCTGCCAATCCTTGTGCAGGCGGAGCTGCACGTCGAGGCGGGTCTCGGAAGAAGGCTGGGCGAGGAACCTGAGGTTCACGTCGGTATAGCCCTGGTTTTCCTGAGTCGCGGACTGGTCGAGGAACTGGTCAGAAGAAGCCATGGAAGTGAGAGCCCCCGCCTTGGCGGTTCCGCCCAAGCGGAGTCCGAGAATGGACTGGTTCAGAGAATCCAGCTTCTGCAAGAGGGACGTCTGCTTTTCGGCAACCGCGGCATCGCCTTCAGCGAATGCGGCGACCGCAGAGAACATCAAGGCAGATGCAAAAATGATCGAGGTCTTTTTAGTATTCATCATTTTTCATTCCTCCCATTAAAATTCCACGTTAATGGAGGCTTCAACAATAGTTTGTGAGAACTTGCTGGTGAACTCGGTCGGCCAACCGGCATCCCCCTTCACGTTCTCCGCATAAACAGGCAGGTTCACAGCAGCATCCGGGTCACCGAGGGCGGTATTGTAGGTATTCTCAACCGTAACCATACCGAAATTCAGGGAGAGCCAAGCGTTCTTGTCGAGCGTGTAGTCGAGACCGACCATCCACTGCATCTGCTTGCCCTTGACCATCGGGGCCGTCATAGCGATAGGAGCGTATTCAACCTGGGACTGTTTCTGCTGGCCATCGTTCAGTTCCATGTTGATCATCTGGAAGCCGGCGGTAATGCCCAGGCGCGGCAGGTACTGCACGTAGATGCCGGCGTTGATGAAGTCCGTCTTCATTTCGGCAGTGCCGTCAAGCACGGCGGGCGTAATGCCATCGGCGGAGAGGTCCATGCGGCCGACCGTCGGGTCGAAATCCATCGTACGTTCGGTATGCTTGAAGGAGCCCGAGATTTCGAGCGGCTTCGAGAAACCGAGAACCTTGAACACGTCCACCTTCAGGCCGCCACCGTATTCCGTATAAGAAACATCGGTAAACCCGAAGAGCGGGGACACCTGCGTGTAGATGCCGAACAGGCCCTGGGCTTCGAGCCAGTCACCTGCGTTGGCAATCACGGTTGCACGGCCACCTTCACGGTTGGCGGTCGCCTTGCCGTTCGGGAGCACCATCTGGATTGCAGGGTCGGCCATCGCATTCAGGAGGGCAATCTGGGCCTTCGAGTAAACGTTACCCGTCCAGGAGTTCTTGTTGTACGGGGCGATGTTGTAGCTGTCGGACTGGCCCTTGTTCTTGAACGCGTTGTCGTCCGTCTTGAGGGAGCGGGCAACCGGGGCGAACTTCGGGGCAAAGTTGTAGAGAGCATCGAACGTGGTGTAGAGCGGGGAGTTCACGCTGTACTTCACAGTCTCGCCGTCGTAGTCAGAGTTCTGCACGCGCTGCGCGAAGAACTTGGGCGACTGGGCAAGGTTGTTGAACCAGAGGCTGTCGTTGAACACCACATCGCCCACCAGGCGCACGCCCCAGGAGTCGGTCTTGTAACCGGCATTGAGGGTGGCGTTGAGGGCCACGCCGCTCTTGGTTTCCTTCTCGGAAACATTCTTGACTACCGCATTGCCCGTCTCGTCAACCACGAGGTATTCGAGAATGCCGTCAGCGTCCATGTCAATTCCGAGAGCCGCCGGATCGTCGGCCGTCGTGTAGACAAAGCTCAGTTCTCTCTTGTAGTTGTCGTCCATCGACATGGCGAATTCTGCCGTAGCATCCAAGATGAGGTTCTTGTTGTTCATCATGCCGGCAACGTCGCCACCCACGCGGCCCGCGAGGATAAGCGTCTTCTGCGGGTCGAGCTCGAACGGGTTGATATCAGAGATAAGGAGATCCTTCGTCGGGTCGGTCGTAAGCTGGCCGTCCTGGTCGGGGTCGAAGTAGCGGTAGGTGTACGTGTAGGAATCCTCGTTGTCGAAGATGTACATCATGGTACCGCCCAAGTAGGCGTTCTTCTTCAGCGGGAGGAGTTCCAGGTTACCTGCCAAGAGGAACTTGTCGGTGTTGGCGGCCTGCGTAGCACCCGGCACCGAGTCGTTCGGGAGGATGTTGCCTTCCGCACCGGAAAGGTCGAGCATCTGCGCACGGTTCACTCGGGCGAAGAGGCCTTCCACACGCACCTGGCCGAAGATATCGTTCAGGTCGGCGCGGAACTGCAGGTTCACACCCTGGAGGTTACGCTGGTTGCCCTCGAGCAGCTGCTGCTTTTCAGCCATGTGGCGCTTGCGGGCGAACACCTGGGGTTCGTACATGATGTCCACATCCGGGGCGAACAACGTAAGCGGAGAGTACTGCTGGCGGAAGTCACCCACGACCCAGTAGAAGTTGTTGCCAATCTGGCCTTCGACATTGAGCCAGGGCACCTCGATAATCTTTGCCGCAGAAGCGAAGTAGTCCTGCATGCCCGCGTAAAGGCGCAGCATCGCATTCGCACGGACGCTTTCCCAGGGGCGGAAGCCGAAGTTGAAGTCGGCGTTCACGAACTCGTCCCTTTCGGTATCGGGCATGATGTTCTTGCCGTACGTATCCTGGTCGGTATTGAAGTAAGATGCCTGCGCGACACCGCGAACGGCACCGGTCACTTCGAGCCCGCGATGGGCATTGGCGGAATCCACCTTGCTTGCGAGCATTTCCTGGTTGTCGGCCACGGATGCGGCGGCGACTCCGGTCGAAAGCGCAAGGGCTGTCAAAGTTCTAGTAATCATTTTTGAAGCACTTTTATTGAAATTCATACTCTTATCGCGCCTCCATTAGAACCATACTTTAGTTTCGGCGGTAATGTAATGACCGGTCCAGTCATTATCAGGTTCCGTCTCGTCGGAGTGTGTAGCCCACTTGTAACGGAAGTGGATACCGGCACGATCAGCAAAGTTCCAGTCGAAACCGAGACCGAGGGCCGTTTCGAGGTAGTTAATCGGGGCCTTGCGGAAGTACATCGTAGAGACGTCGTTGAAGTAGGGCTTCGTCTTCGCGATGGTGTTCGTCGCGTAGTCGATGATGTAGCCGTATTCAGAACGGAACGTTTCGAGGCCGAGGATACCCACGAGGTGGAAGGTCGGCGTGAGGGCGATAGCCGGTTCAAGCTGGCCGTAGAAGCTCCACAGGAGCATGTCGCTCTGGGATTCGCTGTAGGCAAGCGGGGCAATCGTCTTCGAGACACCGGAGATGGAGGCGTAGCCGCTCATCACGATGTTCTTTTCGGTACCGAACCAGTGGCCGATATCGTAGCCGCCCGCGAGGGAGAGGTAGCTGGACCACTTGGTGTGGCTCGGGATAACCGTATCCTGAATCTGCTTCGCGTCTTCGTAGGCGACGAAGGTTTCCCACATTTCCCAGGTACCGCCGCGGAGGCCACCCTGCTGACGGGTCATCTTGACGCCGACACCCGGAGTGAGCACACCGGCACGTTCGATATAGCCGTTGGCGCGGGCGCCCGCGTTACCGGAGTCAGCCCAGAAGAGCGGCTTGTGCTTGGTCCAAGAGTTCGTGGATTCCCAGAGGTTACGGCCGTTCAGGCGGTAGTTGAAGAGGAGCACGTCGTCGCCGTCTTCGATCTGGCTGTGCAGGCCGTACTGGATATCCAGGTGACCGCGGTTGAATTCGGGTTCGATCTTCAGGTTGATACCCGCCATGTTAGGAGCATAGCGCATAGAACCGGAGTTGAGGGCGAATTCATCCTTGCGCCAGGCGAGGAAGCGGGAGGGGTTGCTCATGGAGAACGGAGAGTAGAAGTCCTTCGGGAGGAAGATGGCCTCGAGGGTCATCGGCCAGCCTTCGAGGTACTTGCTCTGGGCCTTCACGTACACACCGACCTGCGGGGTGCTCCATTCGGTATCGTAGGAGCCCTTCTCGTAGCCGGAAATATCCTTTGCGCCGGTAGCCTTGTAGAACTTGAGCGAGTCGGTCATGCTCAAGGCCACATCGGCCATCAAGTAGAACTTCGGAGTGATGTTGCCCTTGAAATCAATAGAGGCAACGTGCGTGTTCATAATAGTGGGGTCTGCACTCAAAGCGTTGTACTGGCTGTAAAATTCGGATTCGTAGACAAGCGCTTCATCAAACACGATGCCCATGTAGTTAAGGCCAACCGAGAGGTTGTCCGCAATCTTGTTCTTGGCCAGGCGTCCGTGGTACACGGCGCCGCGCAGGTCATAGTCACCGGCCATTTCGAGTTCACCCGGCTGGCCACCGTACATACGCAGACCATCGCGGGTACCCACGTCCATATCGGACGGCTGGGCCACCATGGCCTGGGCAGTCATGTCGAAAGGCAACTGGTAGGCGCTCACGAACACACCACCGAAGGAGCGGTTGGTCCAGAAGGCACGGCCGCCTTCCTTCACCGGCTTGAACACCTTCTCCTTGTAGTAGGTGCTCACAGTCTTTTCGTCTTCGAAGGTTTCATACACCCAGGCAAAGCGGGGCATGGTTTCGCGTTCCCACATGGTAAGGGGAGAAGAGTTCGCCCAGATAACGCCGCCCGCCGTAACATAGGCGCCAAAGACGCCCGCACGGATGTCGACACCGAAGTTCATTTCTTCATCGATCGTGGATGAGTAGTAGTCGGTAGAGTGGTCGAACAGCACGCGTTCGTTAGAAGTAGGCACGTCCGTCGGGTGAGTGCCCAGATTGTTGACGAACAGGCCCGAGAGGTCGAACGGGAAAGTGAAGTTCGTCCAAAGGGTCATGTAGGAGTTCGGCATGGCCACGACGTTCGCCTTGAAGATAGCGTCGACCGCAAGGCGCGCCTTATCGGAAGCCAAGTACTCAGAGGCGTCGGGATAACTGAAGTTCTTGAGGCGGAATGCCATGAAACCCGAAACCGCGAGGGGTGCGTCATCCTTGCCCATCATGGTGGATTCCAGGCTTTCGGCAATTCCATCCAGGTTGTTCTCGGCCGTATTCAGTTGTTCGTCCGCAGAGAGCGTCGCCGGAGCGGCAACCACGGGAGCAGGACCGGTCACAGGGGCAGCGGAAGCGAATTCCTTCTTGGGGGCTTCCTCGGGTGCAGGTTCGGCAGCGGCAGCAGGTTCAGCAGCGGGCTCCTCAGCAGCAGGTTCGGCAGCAGCCTCTTCAACCGGGGCGCTTTCCTCGGCAGGTGCAGCCTCTTCGGCAGGAGCGGGTTCTTCGGCAGTCGCTGCATCAAGTTCAGCGTAGGCTGCCTCGGCGGATTCTTCCACAGCCTCTGTTTCAGGTGCGCTTGCGTAGGGGGAGTCATCCTCCTGGGCAAAGGCAAGAGAAGAGCAAAGCAAAGTCGTAAAGAGTAACGGTAATTTGCGCATGGGGACCTCTTAAATTGCGTTGCGGAACGGGTAGTTGGACGGACCTTCGTAGGCCTTGCCCTGCTTCTTGATTACGATATCGTCAATCCAGACCTTGAAGGCCTCGTTCTCGTCCTTACGGACTTCAAGACGGAAACCCTTGAAGTTCGACCAAGCGAACGGGAGCATGACTTCACGCGTATTCTTCGCATCCCAGTACACACCGGTCATGCCGAACAGCTTGAGCGGGATGCTGAAATGTTTCCATTCCGTGGTAATTTCACCAAGGCTCTTGGAGCGGAGCTTAACCTGCAGGGATTCGCCGTTGCTCTTCACGCCGTCATCGACGAGCACGAACAGGGCGTTTTCACCACCCTTGTCACCCTTGATCCAGAACTCGAGGACGCCTTCTTCCAAGTACGGGGTCAAGTCCACAGAACCGGCAATACAGATAGCCACGCCGGAATAGTCGCTGGCAATAAGCTCGATTTCCATGGAAAGTGCACCTTCCATGGCATACTTGTCGGTGAGGACCGGCTCGGGGTTCTCACGCGGGTACTGGTAGGTGTATCCACCGCCACGGGGAATAGCCTCGCGCATAACGACGCTTACCACGTCCTTGTCCGGACGGAAGGGTTTGGCCTCGCGCGTAACGAAGCGGGAATTGTCCCTATCCCTATAATCGCTGAAAGAAGCAAAGGAGAAAGACGCAAGAAGGAGTGAGCCCACGGCGCACTTCCAGATGATGGTCTGCAGATGTGATTTCATAAGATACAAGATCTCCAAATTCAATGGCAACAATATAACTTGTTTTTAGGGGCTTGTTTTACGAAAAAATCCAAAATGGGTTTACAGATGTACCCAAATGGGGCAAAATGTACACAAAATCCCGATTTTTCGTCTTTTTGAGGAAAATCACACGTTTACCCAAGTAACCGAATTATTAAAAAAAAAGCAATTTTTAGCCTTAAATATGTTTAAATTGTCTATGTAAACAGCAACCGGACGGTTTTCTATGAAGTTTTTCAAATACCTAGCCCCGATTACCGCAGCATTTTTCCTGGCCAGCTGCTCCTCCGATGGCGGTGGCCTGACCAAGGCCGATGATGAACCGACATCCAGCGGATCGACAACCCACGCCAAGGTGGACTACTCCAAGGGCCGTGCCATGAACGCACGCCTCGGAAAGGGCATCAACTTGGGCAATGCATGGGATGCCAATTCCTACTGGGGCTGCGGAACCCTAGGAAAGGGCGACGACTTTGTCTACACCATCAATGGCGTAGAGAAAAAAATTACGCTAGGCAACTCCGACCAGCTTTTCTTCGGGAATCTCCCTGCAGAACGCTACAACTTTACCTGTAACGACGGGCTTGATAACGGTTGGAGCAACCCCATCAAGGACGAATACTTTACACTGATCAAACAGACCGGATTCAATTCCGTCCGTATTCCCGTCCGCTGGCAGCACAATTCCGACCCCGTGACCCACGCCGTCAACCCGGACCGCCTGGCAGGCGTATTAGAAGATGTCAAGTTGGCCATCAATGCGGGCCTCGCCGTGGTCGTCAGTTTCCACTGGTATCACGAGCTAATGTTCGCGGCCAACCACTCCAGGACTAACCCGGACCTCTTCGAGTTTGAGAAAGAACATTTCGCAAGCATATGGACACAGGTGGCAACGGCCTTCGAAGCCGCGAACATCCCGGACGACATGCTTGTTTACGACATCTTGAACGAACCGACAACGAACACTGCTGAACGCCTGAACGACGTCATGATGGTGGGCTACAACGCCATACGCGCGGTCTCCCCCGGAAAAACCATCATGTTCGAATCCAAGCAGTCCGCCAAGTTCGCAGAAATCACCTCGCTGGAGTTGCCGGCAGACGGAAACATCATCTATAGCGGACACTACTACGAGCCCTACGAATTCACCCACCAGGGTCACAGCTATGCCTGCCAGGGAGATGCCGCCTACGCCATGACTGCAGCCACAGACTTCAAGAACTACATCGCCACAATCAAGAAACTGTATCCGGATGTAACTGCCGGCCAGTACGTTCCACTCAATATGGGTGAGTTCGGTGTTTCCGGCGGCGAATCCGCCAACACGCATTCCTGCGCGGAAGGCACTAATCCTCCGACCAATGCCGCAAAGGCCAAATGGGCAAAAGCGGTCATAGCAGTCGCTGAACAGTATGGCATATCGTGGCATTACTGGGGACTTGTAGGCGTCGGCGGGTTCGAAGCCTACGACAAGAGCGCCGGTACCTGGCTGGAAGGATTCCCGAACGCATTTGGTCTTTAGGGGCTACGGACGGACGAGAGAACCGCCCCAGTGCTCATCGAAAAAGGCTTGGAACAGAGGTTCCGGGCCTTTTTTCAATTCCTCGATTACCTCGGCCACAGGGCGGCCGCTGCGGTAGAGTTCACGGTAGGCACGGGAGAGTGCTTCGACACGCTCTTCGGGGAACAGGTCCGGATGCAGGCGGAGTGCATGCAGATTGAGCCCGCCGTAACGGATAGGGCTCCCGCAGGCCTTGGTACACGGGGGTACATCGCGGTCCACCTTGTGCGTGCCGCCCACGAAGGCATAGGCGCCCACCTGGTTGTGCTGCTGGATTCCGGTAACACCCCCGAGCGTCGCGTACTCACCGATGCGCACGTGGCCGCCAATCTGGCAGCCGTTCGCGATGACGACACCTTCACGGATATCGCAATCGTGTGCAATATGCGAATACGCCATGACTAATACTTTGTCTGCAATGCGTGTACATCCACCACCTTGGACTGTTCCACGATTGAGCGTACAGTACTCGCGGATGGTGCAGTTCTCGCCTATGCTGAGGCGGGTCGGTTCGCCTGCATACTTTAAATCCTGCGGAGGAGCGCCGAGGATGGCGCCATCGTAAATATGAGTATTCTTGCCGATGAACACCCCGCCATACACATGCACACGGGACTCGAGAACAACATTTTCCCCAATCTCCGCACCATCATCTACGAGGCACCACGGGCCGATGATGGCCGTTTCGTGGACTTTTGCCTGCGGGCTAACAAATGCGGATGGGTGAATCATGGCGCTAAAGATAGTTTTTTCTACATTTGCGCACATGGGCGGTATAATCATCGCATGCCTCACCGCACTCTACGTGCTCCTCTTCCTATTCTTCATAATAGGGGTTATCCGCACGCACCGCTATAGGGGCCCGAAGGCCACCCCGAGCGTAACTGTGGTCGTACCGATGAGGAACGAGGAGGAATTCGCGCAGCGCACGCTCGAGGCCCTCGCCGTGCAGGACTATGCGGGCGAATGGGAAGTCATCTGCGTGGACGACCGCTCTACGGATTCCACGAAAGAGATTCTCGAGAAGTTCGCCGCGACGCACCCGAAGTTCCGCGTGCTGTCGCTGCCGCAGGACTTGCCCGTAATCGCCAGCCCCAAGAAACGCGCACTCGAAAGTGCGTTCAAGATTGCAAAGAACGAGGTGCTCCTCACGATGGATGCCGACTGCATCCCACGCAAGAGCTGGATTACCGCAATGGCGGGCCGTTTTGTGGACGGCATCTGCATCGTGCAGGGTCCGAAGCAGAATAACGGCAGCCGCACCATGCCGCACCTTTACCAGAAACTCGAGACGCTCGGCTACACCGCAATGGAAGCCGCCGGTTTCAGCTGGGGGCACCCGATTGTCGCAAGTGCCGCATGCCTTGCCTACAAGAAGGATCTGTTCTTCGAGGTGGGCGGCTTCGGCGACCTCATCAACCTCTCGAGCGGCGACGACGACATGCTCATCCACAAGATGATGAAAATCCCAGGAACCAAGGTCTGCTATAACCTGGACAAGGATGCCGTGATAGAGACTGCACCGGTGCACACCTGGAAGCAGTTATTCAACCAGCGCGCCCGCTGGAGCAGCAACGGCACCAACTACGAGAGCAAGGCGTACATCTTGCTACTCACGCTCATCTACACCTACTATATCTGGATGTTCGTGAGTCCCTGGTGCGTTGCATTCCTGGATTGCCCATGGCAGTGGTGTGCATTCAGCATCGCCCCGAAAATCATCGTGGATTTCGTATTCCTGATGATCGCGTCGTGGAAACTGCACGCCAAGCGCAAGATGCTCGCATTCCTGCCGGTAGAGATAATCCAGATTCCGATGATTGTCTTCTGCGTGCCCGCAGGCATTACGGGCCTATTTAGGTGGAAATAGCGGATCTCGCCCAGGCCACGGCTTCGTCAGCGTTCTTGATTTCACCGTCGAGCTGGAGTTCAAAACTCTGCTTAATAATCTCGCCCATCTGCTTACCGGGTTTAACTCCCAGGTCCATGAGCATCTTGCCCGTAAGGTAGGCCTGCGGGGCTGCCTCGAGCAAATCAAGGCCAGCGGCAGCATTCCAGAGGACATCGGCAAAGCTTTCGCTATCGGCTGCTTCAAGTTTATCGCGGGTAAAGAATGTGCGCGGAGTACATTTTACAAGCAGGCCGAGTAACTTGAGGCCACCGAGTTTTACCGCAAGGCGACGAAGCGCCGGAGCATCACTTACAATGGCTGTATCTAGTTCCCGGTATGCCGTCAAAAGCGGGGGAACAACCTTCAGCAGGTGAACCTCGTTCGTGATGCGTTCCAGGAACTTGAGGGAAGTTTCCACACTGCCGCACAGGAGGGCGGCAAACGCGAATTCCATCGCCTGCGCCTCGGAGAGTTCGCACAGGCCTGCACTGGACTGCCCGCCGGCAGTACATGCGTCACGCAGTTCCGCCATATCGTCAAGAATCGTTCCGAGCGTTTCCCAGGAGCCCTCAAACGGGCGAATTTCCGGGAAATATTCATCAAGCTTTATATCCCGGAAGGCGCGGAGCCCGAGAGAAGGCTTGCCCGGTTTCAAGAGCCACTTCTTGAATTCCTCGAAAAGGCGCTCCACGCTCAGGTCGTCAAGCGAGAGCGTGCGGCAGAGCTCCACCGTCTCGGGAGCGAGCGTGCACCCGAAGCGGCTAGCAAATTGCACCCCGCGCAATATACGCAGGGAATCTTCCGCAAAGGCCGGGCCCACGTGGCGCAACGTGTGCTTCTTGAGGTCATCAATGCCGCCATACGGGTCACAGAGAGTCAAGTCCGGCAGTTCCATGCCCATCGCATTGATGGTAAAGTCGCGCCGGAGTGCAGCCTCCTTGAAGGACAACTTCTCGTCGGTATGCACCACGAAGCCGCGATGCCCGTACCCCACCTTGCTCTCGGTGCGCGGGAACGAGAAATCGAGCGACAGCCCCTTCATGGCAAGGTGAATCACACCGAACGCCTTCCCGACCAGGTTCGTGCGGCCATACTTCGAGAGAATCGGCACAAGCGCGTCTTGCGCCATGTCGTAGACTTCGATATCGTAGTCGCGGCAGGGCTTACCCAGGAGGGCATCGCGAACCCAACCGCCTACCAGGAAGGCACGGCCACCCGCATCACGGATATCGCCCGCGATTTTCAATAAACGGTTCGGCAGCTCCGGCTCGAACCACTCCCCCGCAAGCGTCTGGATGCGCGCCATCTACAAGACCGCCTTACTGGAAACTGCCCGCCTCGGCAGCGGATGTGTCTGGGGCAACCTGCGCAGCATCATCGCGAACAGCGGAAGATGCATCCGCATTAGTAGAATCGACCATCTTGTAGCGGTCATAGATACTTATCGTTTCCTGGCCCGAGGAGTCCTTCAAGGCCTCAGAAACGGAGATATCACCCTTCGTAGAATCTGCAGAAGCAGTGTCCGCCTGAGTCGCCGCATAACGTTCATAAATGCCTTGCCTGGACTGAGCATCGGCACCACGTTTTTTCGCTTCCTCTTCGCGACATTCGCGAAGTTCATTTTCCATATAGGCGCGCTGGTCCGGGGAATACGTCTGCGTATCGAGCCGGTACTGAATTTCGGAACATACGAGCCCCTGACGTTCTCCCGCACATGCATAAAGGCATAGGGCAATAAACATCAGCAGGCCGGCTATAGATAAATTCAAGAGAGCCTTTCCCATAAGATCTCCGTCAGTGGATCACGATAAACTTTCCCCGTTCCTTTTTAGACGAGGTCCTTACGACATAATAGTACACGCCCGGAGCAACAAGCCTGCCGTTCTTGCCAAACCCATCCCACTCAACCTTTCCGCCAGCAACCTCACTACCGGAGAAAGAGCGTATTAGCGAACCGCCTCGATTGTAGATGTCAACTCGCGCATTTTCCGCAATGTGGTCTATGGTAAAACGAGCATGCTGCCCTATACGGAACGGAATCGGATACCCAATCACAGATGCACCCGCAGAATCCGTCATGAACTTACTGGCCTCACGCAAGTCGCTTTTCCTATAACGGGATACTCCGATTTCGTGGCCAAACCATATCATTCCAAACGCATTGTCTATGGCAAGATCATGTACTCCATTTGACAGCAACCCGTCCTTGGTCGTATAGTGAGTTACCAACAAAGTATCAAACGATTCATTCTTGCGTTGCAGGCGATACGCGCCCTGGTTTGTCGACCCCAGCCAAACATTGCCATGCGGGTCAACATCTATCGCAGAAAACTCCGCACCCGAAAGGCCATTTGTGGAATTCGGCTTGCGTATCGTATCGCTATCCAGTTCCATGTAACTGACATCCGTCATCGAGGCCATCCAAAGGACATTGTGCTTTTCGTCAAGCGCAAGATCGAGCGGAGTCCTTTTCTCTATGTTCGGCAATGTTTTCACCTTGACATCGACGATTCGCCCACCATTTGCCGAAGGGGAAGGGAAACGGAACACATCCAGCGCACCCGCCGAAAATGCCTCGGATGTCGTACGGGAAGAAACGTAGACAATCCAGTCCGACCCCTCCTGTTTTGCCACAAGAGGGCCCGCAAAAGGCGAACTGCCCACTGCAGTAGCACAGCTAATATCACCGTCCTTGGTAATGTAGATTAGGCTATACTTTCCACCACTATTTGCCGTCGCCGCCAAAAAGCCAGACTTGTCAGGCGCCACCGTCGTTCCCGCGGCAACCGTGAAATTATCAAAATACTGGTCCATGCAGGTTCCATCCGAAGGCGCTATATAGCGATGGGCCAATGTACCCAACCCCTTCATGAGCCGCATTCCCTGACCCCAAACATGATACAGCATCATATCATCGTCTAGAACAGACATGACTTTCATGCGCTTGCTAAAGGCTTCCGAATAGCTACCGTACCCAAAGAAGAATTCCAGTATGTCAGACCAGTATGTACCCTTACTTATAGCACCGAATCCTTCCGGCGACACGGCAACGATACCGCCTCCCGGAATCATCTGTATCTCGTAAACGGAGCCCAGCGTGTAGCCAAGATACTTCGTGACATCCATCAACGTACCTTTCTTGTTCCAGAATATGGCATCATCACCAACCAGGTACGTATAGTTTTTCCCTTCCGAGATCCACTTTATACGGCTTTTCCCTTCCTTAAAGAGAACAGAATCCGTGAATTCCTTGCCATCAGCGTAAATATGCAGGGAATCCTTCATAAAGATGTCGGTATCTACAAGAGCCCAGGATGCAGGGTCTACCAGTCGGAAATCTCGAGACAGGTCGGACCAGTCCATCTTACGGGCATATACACCGTGAATGGTAGAAACGAACAGGGAATCATTGCGGATGGCAATATCCTCCGGAGGATATACGGACAGGGAAACGTTGCCCACCTGATTCACATGAAGTAACGAGGTACCGGATTCCGTATCGAAAAAAGCCAGGCCATCTTCAAACAAGATGGCAATATACTTGCTTGCGGACACCGCCTTACTGGGAATCACACGGGAATTACGCGAGAGATAGGACCGGTTAACAACCTTCCACTTTGTTCCCTCGTAACGAGCGACAAGACCATTTTCCGAAATGGCATACAACTTGCCGTTCGCCTCGATGACCACATAAAAGGCAGACGTTTCAAGCCCCGACTCTGATGTATAGACCACATCGATATCCGGCCCCTTAAACCGTATGCCACCATCGGTCGCAAGCACCAGGTCATCACCATTGCGGGCAATATCCCTAATAGGGAACGGCACCGAGAAATCCTGCCAATCATCATTGGCAAAGGCGGAAACTAGGCTCCCTACAAGGGCTACTATTGAAAGAAACTTCTTCACAGTACAAAATTACGAATTTATCGCGGGCAAGAAAAGCGATAGCACCGTTTATTCCGCAATTTTTGTCAAGATGTCGTTTTCCCTGTAAAATCTGCGAAGTTTTTTGAACGCATGGAGGCGTCTTTTCCGAACGGCATTCTCGGACAGGCCCAAGATGCAGCTCAGTTCATGGACCGAGAAACCTCCGAGATACCGCATCTCCAGGAGCATGCGTTCAAGCGGATTCAAGAGGCCAAGCGTCTTGAAGAGGAACATCTTCTGCTCCACCGTCGCCGGTCGCGAGTAGAACGCCGCATTCTCCTCGCTAAACGGCATGTACTCCGGAGTATCCTCACAAACCGATGTCATGGTCTTCATCCGGTTCCGTTCCAAAGCCTCGTCCAAGTACGAGTTCTTCACGACCGTGATAATCCAGGGCATGATGTCGGCGCGATTCATGAGATTCTGCAGATTTTCGCAAAACTTGAGCGCTACCGTCTGGAAAAGGTCCCTCGCATCTTCTGCAGTGGCACACTTTTGCTCGCATAAGGTGTAGATTTGTTCCGAATGACGCTTCCAGAGCTGTTCTACGGTGTCACGAAATTCTATTTTTTCTTGTGAGTGATTAACCATTTGACCAATCCCATAACTGAAAGCAGAAAATTTATGAATATCATGGCGTTTTTCAAGGCAAAAAAAAATTATGCACCGAGTTGTTGCTTTTTTGCCATCTTTTTATGGGTTTTGTCAACAGTTGTTACCAAAACGCAGGCTCAAGAGTTCAACATGAACGCGATGGAGCCTCCGGAGGCGTCTATGGCGTTCTCCGCAGGCAAGCTTTCTAGCAAGTCCGAAGTCACCGTCGACATCGTAGTTCCCGAAAACTGGCACGTAAACGCAAATGTCGCCGCCGACGAATTCCTGAAGCCCTCGTCCATCGAAATTGCCGCACGAGGAATCGAGTTCGGCGAGCCCAAGTGGCCCGAACCCATCAAGGAATACAACGAAGTACTCGAATTCGAGAACCTCGTGTTCAAGGGACACTTCCAGATCAAGATTCCCGTGAAGGCCGTGGCGGACGGCTACGACAGCCTCACCGCCAACGCCACCTTCCACTACCAGGCATGCGACAATTCCATCTGCCTTGCCCCCGCAAGCGTGGATATCCGCATCGGCAACAAGGCGGGCGGTTTAAACACTTTAAAAAAAAACGATGAAGGCAACGGGGCGCCGGAATTAAACGGAGCCGCGGGAGACGCTCGGGCGTTAAACGGTGCCGCGGGCAGTGACGGCTCTACAGATCAGGGCGGCTTTGCCAGTAAGGAAGGTGCCGCCGCCGTGGCGCTCCTGCTGTTCTTCGCGTTCGTCGGCGGTATAATCCTGAACCTCATGCCGTGCGTGCTGCCGGTACTCTCGCTCAAGCTGTTCAGCCTCATCAAGCAGGCGGGGCAGTCCCGAAGCAGGCTTGTCGCCCTCGGGATTTCCACGACCGCAGGCATCCTCGCAAGCTTCTGGACACTCGCCGGAATCGTAGCCGCCATCAAGGCCGGCGGCGGCGCAGCGGGCTGGGGCATGCAGTTCCAGAGCGCAGGGTTTATTGCCTTCATGGTCGTCATCCTTACCGCATTCGCGATGAGTTTCCTCGGGGTGTTTGAAGTCTGGCTCCCGGGATCAGCCACCACAAAGATGGATGCCGCGGGCCACAAGGCGGGGCTTATCGGAGCGTTCTTCACCGGGGCTCTGCTCGTGCTCCTGAGCACGCCGTGCTCGGCACCTTTCCTCGGGACTGCGATGGGCTTCGCGTTTACCGCATCGACACCCGTACTCTTTTTGTTCTTTACCGCCGCAGGCCTCGGGCTTGCGCTCCCCTACCTGGTGGTGTGCGCCTTCCCCGCCGTGCTGAAGGTATTCCCGAAACCGGGTAAGTGGATGGTCACGCTCCAGAAGGCGATGGGCGTGCTGCTACTCGCGACTGTCGCATGGCTCCTGTGGATCGTAAACCAGCAGGCAGGCGACATGGGCGTAGCACTCTTCCTGGGCCTTGTCCTCGTGAGCGGAGTGTTCAGTTTCATCATCGGGAAGTTCGCCCCTCCGGGAGTCGCGTTCGCGCGCGAAGCGGGCGCATTTGCGGTCGCCATCGTCATCCTTGCCGGCGGCTGGTTCGCCTTCGCCGCGCCGCAATACGGAAAGATTCTGGAGGAGCGGTTCAATGCCCGCATGGCCCAGCAGGTGCTCGAAGGCGGGTGGTACCGCTACTCCCCGGAACTTGTCGCCGAGTTTGCGAAGGCCGGCAGGACCATCTTCATAGACGCGACCGCCGACTGGTGCCTTACCTGCAAGGCGAACGAAGCCGCAGTGCTCGACCAGGAGGATTTCCGGAAGGCCATGGACAGCGCGGGAGTCATACGCATGAAGGCCGACTGGACCCGCGAAACGCCCGAAGTGAACGAACTGCTCTACAGCATGGGAAAGTCGGGCGTGCCCGCGTATGCGATTTACCCGAAGGGCGACAAGAGCAGGCAGGTCGTACTGCCGGAACTCCTGACTACCGGACTGATTCTCGAAGCTATCGGTAAGTAATGAGACAAGGGAGGGCTCGTACGTCAGCGGGCCTTCGCACCGTTCATTCTATAGCGCTTCTCGCCATTACGGATAATCACGCTGTTGCGTTTCCTCTGAACAAAGGGGGCGTTTTGCTTTTGTACATTGTCTGAAGGAAGCACACGTGGGATAACCGCCGTCTTCACGCTTTCATCGAAATAAATCTTACCTAAATAAACGGCAGGTTGCTCTCCACCACAAGAACCTATACCCGAAGGTACGCGGTTTGCAAATTCAACTTCGCCAATCTTCAGATACACCTGGTAACGTGTCTTATCGTTCCCTTTTATCTTGACAGCAATTTCAAGTTCGTTATTCCCGTCAAACGTCATCACGGTATCGCCGCCCGCAATCGATATGGTACGGCTATGGATATCGCGGGAATCGATGTCCGGCAAGTCGTAATACGTGGGCATCGGGCACATCAACAAACCAGTTCCTTCCAAGTCCGTCAAAACGGCAAGCCTTACCGGAGCGTTCCATGTCAGGTTTCCGAATCCCACGTTCTGGATGCGCAGTTTCGCCTTGAAATCACCGTCGGCACCCACCGTATCGCTCAGCCAAGATTCGCGCAACACAAAGCGGTAGCCCAGGTGATCGTTGATGTACTTGAAACCCGAAAGCGAATCGACACGTGCCGGGTCGTAGTCGAAATCCTTCTGCGTGAAGGGCGTCTTTTTCCAGCTGTCAATCAGGTTGTTGTTCCACTGGATATTCAGGTAACTCGTATGCGTACGGAAGCCCTCGTACGCGAGGAATTCCGGCGTGTTGATGACCTGGTAATTCTCTGCCGTCGTAAGCGCTTCGCCACCGTAAGGCGTGTTGATGCCGTACTTCTCGAGCCAGGCAACGCCCTCTTCACGGCAAATAGAAGTATTGCAGTCGGCGCCCCAGGTGCCGTAATCGTACTGCGTTCCCAGATAACCGTCGTTGAACATTCCCACGCGGTACATGGTGTCACCCTTCGCCTTCGCGATTTCTTCGAACTTCTCGCCGCCGACATAGAAATCCTTACCCCAGTTGTCAAAGCCAAGCACCTTCGCCGAGTAGTTTCCCGTGCGCGTAAGGATTTTCAGTTCGGGTGGTGTGCTACGAAGCATCAGGTTCGTCGCCTCGGCCACGCGGTCGTATGTAATATTCGTGTCGCTGTGCATCTCGCCATAGGCACCATGCATGCCCATCTCTAGCGCCACGATTACATCGGTATTCTTCGAGAGCACCGGTGCCAACTGCTCCACATGACGCATCACCCACTTATGATCCGGAGTCACGTTACTGCGACCGTTATACCACGGGTCGTAACAGATGCGTACAATAGCATGTGTACCATTTTCACGAATGTTGTCGAATGTCTGCTGCAATACGTTCAGCGCATCTTCGGTCAAGTCCTGGCTCACGCCGCGCGTCGTATCCCGCTTTCCGCCCGTCGTATCAATCCCGAGCCAGGCATTGCTGCTGAATTCCGAAATCTCCGCACGCAAGTGCAATAGTTTGCTCCAAGGTTTTTCAATCGGCTTGCCACCCGAGGGCTTGAGGTGCAGCACCTGCGGTGTATAGAATCCGCGGTCGAAATTGTCAAGCGTCGCCATCGCGTCGGTCGTATCGATAGACTGTTTCACGAGCCCAGCAGCAAAGGCAGGCACCTGCAATAACACCGCCAAACCAATCAAAGTAATCCATTTCATAGTATTTCCTCCTCACTAAAAAACGGATACGGCATCAAGCCATATCCGTAATATATATCTTTTTTTCGCATCAGGGTCCCGGATGCCACGCATCTAGGACAATGCAGCGCAATTTACTTACTGTAAATCGCCTCGAGTGCTGCGGCGAGGTATGCGAGCGGCGCGTTCCAGTTGATGGCCACCTCGTTCGTCGCATAGCTGCAGCGGTTGTCAATGTAGGCAAGCGCAGGCTTGTCGGCGGCGGCATAGTTCGGGCACTTCCAAGGCTCCTTGCCATCCAGGTTGATATCCTGCTTACCCAAGTGCGGGCCACCCACGAGCATTCCCGGCACGGGGTCGTCCACAAAGTCCGATTCGCTCGGGCGATGGTGCGGGTTGCGCGGGCTCCTGTAGCCGAATCCTGTCACGTAGGTAATGTCCATCGGGTTCTTGCCCAGCAGGTAGTCGAGGCACTGCTGCGCGCCATCCAGATAGCTCTTGTCGCCCGTCAGCAGGTAGGCATGCACCAGCACCATGCCGTTGTTCGCCATCGCGCTGTTGCTACCCCAGTTCCAGCTCCACGGGAATGCGGGCAGGCGGTAGGCGCTCGTGTCGCCCACGGCACGCAGGTTGTTCGCCTCGTTCATCACGGTCTTCTTCGCAGCGGCAACCACGTCCTTGTCGAACAATGCGGAATCGAGCGCCACGCGGAACGCAGCAATCATGTTCATGTCGCCCCACCAGGCTCCATTCGGCGAAAATGCGTTGCCCTTCAAGTCTTTCAGGTAACCGGCGGCAGCCTTGTCCGCCTTCGCGCCCGCAACAGCCTTCGCGCGGTAAAGTTCGGCAGCGGCCCAGCGGAACTCATCCTTGCCGTCCTCGTTACCGGGCGCATAGCTACCCGTGTTCACGTCGGAAGGTTGCTTGTAGAACGCCTTCGGGTTCTTCTTCGCCCAGGCGTATGCGCTTTCCGCAGCCTTGAGCATCTTGTCGGCATACGCCTTGTCGAACTTGCGGTACACCACGCTCGCCTGCGCCATCACGCCCGCAAAGTCGAGCGACGCGGTCACGTTCTTGATAATCGCATAGCGCGGGGCCGTATCGTCCTCGGGCTGCACGCTCCCGCAGAACTTGAGCGTAGATACCTTGTGGTACACGCCGCCGTCCTTGTCTTGCATGGTAAGCATCCAGTCCAGGTTGTAGCGCACCTCTTCCAGCAGCAGCGGGAGCTTGCCGAATTCCCGCGGAATATTCCAGGAGAGCGAATCCGCATACTTCGGGAAGTTCTCGTATATCTCGAGCAGGGTCCACACGGTAATGCCCGAGTTCACGATGTACTTGCCGTAGTCGCCCGCATCGTACCAGCCGCGTGCGGAATTGAATACGGCCGCCTTCGGGTTCTTCGCCACATTCTTCGCGCCGGTCGCCTCGGCAAACGTCTTCGCCGTCGCCGCATCGCTCCCGTAAACAATCACCTTGTCATCCATGTGGCCCGCGGCGCGCGCCCACTTGCCCGCATACTGCGGCAACAGGGGCATGCTTGCACGCTGGTAGTAAAACCACTTGAGGGCGGCCTTCACGAGGTCACCGTAGACGCCCTTCCCGACCGCAATCGGGTTGCCCACGTAGGCGCCGGCACGGAACAGGCGGTAGGTTCCCGGAGTCTTGATGGCAGAAATGTCGAAGGTCTGCACTTCCTCGCCGCTGTAATCCCATTCGTAGACCATCGGGGCATCCAGCTTAAGCACCGTCTTCCCGTTCATGTCGCGCACCTCGAGGCCACTCGCGTCGTTACCCGGATACACGACCGTCTTCTCGGCATCGGGGTAATACCCGAGCTGGTTCACGAGAGGGCCCGCGAAGGCAGAAACTGCAGACAACGAAAGCGCGGCAACAGCGGCCACGCGCACATCAGACAAATTCTTGTATACACTCATACCCAGAATATACCTAAAAATACCAGGCACCGGAACCGTTTCAAGGGCATTTCCCGTTTTCAAGTGAAAACATCTCCCCAAACAAAAGAAACCCGGCTCAAGCGAGTCGGGTTTTCTTAATTGCCTGGATCCTTCGGCTTCCCCTATCGCTACGCTCCAGGGTCCGCTCAGGATGACATCCGTCTATTACTTCTTAGAACGGTGGCTGTTCTTGATCCATTCGGTCTTGTGGACTTCCGGGATATCGTCGAGCAGGCGGAGCGTATGCGGTTCGGTCGTGTTGTCGAGCACTTCTGCCGGAGTACCCTGGTTCACGATCTTACCGTCGTGCATGATGAAGATACGGTCGCTAACGTAGTTCGCAAGGCCGATATCGTGGGTCACGAACACCACGGTCATCTTCAGCTCGTCTTTCAACTTGCGGAGGTAAT
>JAEEGK010004053.1_pt1 | contig 36135 bp, 34 predicted proteins | sample 8958771 | NCBI WGS metagenome assembly JAEEGK01 (sample SAMN16246547, study PRJNA631951) | gut metagenome | biome: gut microbiome; feature: rumen; material: SC-attached | host: Bos | place: Iran: Karaj | collected 2018-10 | reverse complement strand
GACGCGCTTGAGATGTGCGCCATGCTGTGCGACCTGAAGCCAGGCGACGAGGTCATTGTGCCCTCATACACCTTTGTATCAACTGCCCTTGCCTTCCTGCGCGAAGGTGCCAAGGTTATCTTTGCCGATTCGATGGACTGCAATCCGAACATTGATGCATCGAAGCTGGAAGAGTTGATTACGCCTCGAACCCGTGTCATTGTTCCTGTCCATTATGCTGGTGTAGCATGCGACATGGATGCGATTATGGCTGTAGCCGAGAGACACAATCTCCTAGTCGTCGAGGATGCGGCACAGGCCATTGACTCCTACTACAAGGGGCGTCCTCTTGGCTCCATCGGTCACTTGGCTGCCTTTTCTTTCCACGAGACGAAGAACATTACGGCAGGCGGAGAAGGTGGCCTGCTGACCATCAATGACGAGCGCTTCATCCGTCGCTCGGAAATCTTGTGGGAGAAAGGTACCAATCGTGCGGAGTTCTTCCGTGGTGCAGTCAACAAGTATGGCTGGGTGGATATGGGCTCAAGCTTTCTTCCCTCTGAAATCAACGCTGCTTTCCTGTGGGCACAGGTTGAGAATCTTGATGAGATACAGCACAAGCGCAAGAGGATATGGGAACTGTACCATAAAGGATTGGAGGGCATCGCCGCAGAAGGGAAGGTTCGCCTGCCACAGATTCCGGACTATGCCACGAACAATGGCCACATGTTCTACCTCGTCTGCCGTAATCTGGAGGAACGCACTGGCCTGATTGCCTATTTGAAGGAACATGATATTGTTGCTCCTTTCCATTACCTTTCTCTGCACAAGAGCGACTACTACACCAAGAATTATGGTGAGTGCGTCAGGGAGTTGCCTTGCTGCGACATGTATGCTGACTGCCTGGTACGTCTGCCTTTGTTCTATGAGTTGAGTGAGGAGCAGGTTGAACTTATCATCAATCTCATTAAGGAATACTATGCGGCTCGTTAAGTTACTCTTCCTTGCTGCCTGCCTGTCTTTTGGGCTTGCCATATTCTGTTCGGCAGAGAATCCAGACATATATTATTATATGGGCTGTGTGCGGCTATTGATGGAGGGGAAGGTCCCCTTTGTGGACTTCCACATAGGCTATACTCCATTGTCGTTCTATATGGCATGTCTGCCTGCCCGACTGTTCGGCACAGGCAACACGGCAGCGCTTTCGTTCGAGACCTTCATGAGCTTCATCAACGCTGGACTTATATACTACTTGCTCCGAAAGAATGTGCGAGACAAGGCATTGTGTCTCTTTTCTACTGCGTTCTACCTAATCTCCCTGTTCTTCCTTGACGGCATGTGTTATGTGCTGGAGCCATTCATCATGTTTTGGGGATTATTGAGTCTGATTGCTGTGCAAAAGGACAGACTTTGGGCTGTGCTAATTGCAGGCGTGTGCAGCTTCATGGCTTTCTGGTCGAAGCAGTACGGGCTGGGCTTCTTGGTCTTGAACATGCTCTTCCTCTTCCTCTCTTATCGTAGGGATTGGCTGGCTTTAGCTGGTCGCCTTACGTTGCTTATTGCTGGCTTTGCTGTCACAGCATGCCTGATGATAGGGATGTTGCTGAAGCAGGGAGCAACGCTATCCAACATGATGAAGTTCTCTGGTGCAAGCTATGAGAAGTTTGGATTTTGGGGAATGCTTGAAGGCACTGGCTATCTGTTGCTCGTAGCACCCTTGCTGCCTGTTGCTGTCTTCCTGGTTGCAAAGCATTTCAAGAGTCTTCGCGAAGAGAAGTTCCTCATTGTCTGTGTATGCGGCATCCTGGGCTTTATGCTGGCAACCTATGTCAGGCCCTATCTGCATTACATTCAACTACCTTTGCCCTTTGCCATACTTATGATAACGATACTCGTTGACAGATATGGAATACAGGCAGGCAACCAGCGCCTTGTGAAGTGGTTTAAAGCCTCGGTCATCGTACCGATCTGCATCATGGTTGTCATTGACTATTACTTCATCTTCCACAACGAGCGTAAGGCTGTCAACGAAGTGGCAGCACAGGTTGCAGGCATCATTCCCACTGGGACAGACCATGTTTATGTATCCACAAGACTGCTCTGCATAGGCAACGTCAACAGATATGGCGCTCCGATGCTACACAAGTATGGGATGAGCAACGGCTTTATCGAAGAGGGCGAACCACTTCGCGAAATCATTATGGATGCCGGATGTTATGTCATCGACACGGCTAAGCTGGAATTTCTCAGAACCGAAGAACCTGAATTGCTCAAGCACATCGAAAAGGGAAGGAAGAAGACCCGGATTGATTGCCGCGATAAAAGGTTTGTGACGATTGTCTTTTCCGACCAAGACTAAGTCCCTCGAAGAGGAATGTGACGTTTGACAAAAAGCAAGGATTTGTGTCAATTTGCTTACACCTTGATTTTGGACAAACCTCACAGAATCGTCGAAAATGCTCTCGGACATAATTTTCTTCATTTTTTTGAAGAAATGCGCTCATTTTTATTGCATGCTGATATTGAATGACTTACAAGTCGGAAAAATCGAGACTACATTCTGAATTGCCAACTCCACATGGCAAAATCGACTGATTTATTACATTTTTGCACACTTTTCGACGTGTTTCTTCGCCCAACGCATGCAGTCGAAATGGCCAACGCACTACGTCGAGTTTCCACTTCCCCTATAGGGGATTGAAAAAACCTCCCTGACGAAATGGCAAATCCGACGTTTTAAGGCCAGTTTTTCGACATTTTAAACAGTGTGCAAAAATAGCAAAAAGAAAGGAATTGCAGCGAATTTATGACATTTTGAAAAACGACACGTCACAAATCCAAGAGTGAATCGACGGCACTGATGGCGAGTTCTGTCTCGAATCCTCGCGAGAGAAGATGGCGGACGAGTTTGGCTTTGCGAAGGTACTTATCCTTGTCTTTCAGAGTACGGTCCTTGGCGCGAAGCACATCGTTCAAAGCATCGAGATAGTCTTCCTCGTCGATTGTCTCCATTCCCTCCTCAATTTCTTCATCGCCAAGACGAAGGTGGCGAAGCATTTGCCTTATCTTGATGCGTCCCCAATGGTTGTAGCAGAACTTGTCGTGGCAGTAAGCACGGGCAAAGCGCTTGTTGTCAATGTACTTCTCCTTCACGAGATAGTCCATGATATCATATGCATCCTGAGGCGAAACATTCCAAAGAGAGAGTTTCTCCATTATTTGAGACGTGCAATGTTCGCTGCCACTACATAGAGCCGTAGCTTTCCCCAAAGCCACCTCCTTCGGCATCAGTCCTGAATCTTTCTTGCCCATACAAATCGATTATTATCGTATTCATCCTTCACAACCTGTACCTCTCCATAGCCTTTTTGCTGGAGGAGTTCTGCAACTTGCTCAGCATAAGCCCTGTTCACCTCAAAGAAGATTTGTCCTTCATCACAGAGATGTTCCCGTCCGAACTCGCTGATTGCCCTGTAGAAGAGCAGCGGGTCGTCGTCAGGAACAAAGAGCGCGAGGTGAGGTTCGTGGTTGAGAACGTTCGCATCCATCGTCGAGGCTTCGCTTTCGCAGATGTAAGGAGGGTTGCTGATGATGGCGGACCATTGAAAATTGAATATTGAACATTGAATTATATCCGCCTTTACAAACTCCACTTCCGCGCTAAGTCGCTCGGCATTCTGCTTTGCAATACTGAGAGCCTCATCCGAAACATCGAGAGCAGTCACTTTGTACCCAGCCAGAGCCAATGTAATGGCGATACAGCCGCTACCCGTTCCGACGTCGAGAACTGTACTTCCAGGAGCCACATTCTGCTCGACGAGATGCACCAATTGCTGGGTCTCGGGCCTGGGAATAAGTACGCCAGGTCCAACGAGAAACTCGTGTCCACAGAACTCCTCACAGCCCAAAACATACTGCACAGGCTCACCTTTCACGACTCTATCGACAATTATTTGCAACTCTGCTTGCTTTTCTGCCGATAATGTCGTATCTTTGCCGAGGAGAATATCTGTGCGAGAGAGGCAAAAACGCTGGCTGAGGATAAGCTCATAAAGTGCTCTCCCCTCGCCCGAGCCGTATCTCTGTTGTAACTTCTGCAGTGCATTCATGCTGCAAAGATACAAAAAGATTAGGGATTAAAGATTAGAGATTAGAGATTTTTACATTTCAATGTTCAATATTCAATGTTCAATGATATAAAGTTCATGCGGCGATGCCTGCAATTGGCACGATGTGGAGAGGCTGGAGCGCCGCCCAATCCGATGGTGGGAGCCGTTATTGTCTGCGACGGTCGCATCATTGGAGAGGGTTATCATCGCCGTTGTGGCGGACCACATGCCGAGGTGAATGCCATAAACAGCGTAAAGGAAAAAGACCTCCTAAGCCGCAGCACCATCTATGTCAGCCTGGAACCTTGTGCTCATTACGGCAAGACGCCACCTTGTGCCGACCTCATCATCGAGACAGGCATCAGGCGGGTCGTCGTTGGTTGCACAGACCCATTTGCGAAGGTCAACGGCTTGGGAATCAAGAAACTGCGGGAGGCTGGATGCGAAGTGCAAGTTGGAGTACTCGAACAGGAGTGCCGCGAACTGAACCGCCGCTTCTTTACCTTCCACGAAAAGCACAGACCTTGGATCATCCTGAAATGGGCGCAAAGCAATGATGGGTTCATCGGGAAGGACGAGAGAGTCATCTTATCCAATGCCCTGACACAGACACTTGTGCATCGCCTAAGGGCACGAAGTGGAGCCATCCTCGTCGGCACGAACACGGCTCTACAGGACAATCCGACGCTCACCACAAGACTCTGGCCTGGGCCCAACCCTCTTCGCCTCACCATCGACCGCAACGGCATACTTCCGCCCACTCTTCATCTCAAGGACAACAGCACTCCGACGGTCATCTACAGCCACGAAAGCATCGAGGAGATACTGGCGGACCTCTACGCTCGAGGCATTCAAAGCCTCCTCGTGGAAGGTGGAGCGAAACTGCTTCAAAGTTTTATCGACAAAGGCCTTTGGGACGAAGCACGTATCGAAACTGCACCCCTGTGCCTCGGCCAAGGCACCAAAGCGCCCACACTCAAAGACGAACAGCCGGAAAGCAAGCAAAACATCGGCGGACACATCATCCAACATTATTGCCACAAACCCTGAAAAACATGGAATAAAGTGTTACACAAGGTGCAATATTCCCTAATTAAACTTAAAACAAGCACAGAAATGAGCAATAATCGTAAACAATAAACGGTTAAATCGCAAATTATTTGTATCTTTGCACCTTGAAATCACACATACACGCTATGCGCGCTAAACATATAACAAGTAAGACAACACTGACTCGTTGGTTCCTGTTGCTATTGGCAGTGCCCCTCTTGGCATCTTCATGCTCAAAAGACAGCGACATCGTGACTACCAACGATTACTGTTACATAAAGTCAGTAACACTGGGAACCGTCAAGCGTAAGACTGCCACAGTCAACACCACATTCTCCGGCAGCAGCTATGCTATGACCATCAATCTGCGTGACAACACCATCGAGAACAGAGACTCCCTACCCTTTGGCAGCCAACTCTCAAGAGTTACCGCTAACATCATATTCGATGGATTAATGCTCACTTATCGCACCAAAGGTTCCGATGCAGAATGGACTGCGTACAACTCCGCCGATAGTCTTGACCTCACGGCTCCATTGGAGCTCAAGCTAACGAGCAACGATAACAAAAGCAGCCGCACCTACACCTTCAAGGTCAATGTGCACAAACAAGAAGGCGACTCACTGTATTGGAACATGTGTGAGAGCGAAGTACCACAACTTGCAGACATGACCGATATGAAAGCCTTTATCCTCGGAGGAAAGCTGATGGTTCTGGGACAGAAGACGGCTGGCATCGTTCTTGCCGAACGCTCTTCAACTGAGTCCCAAGGTACTTGGGAAGAAACCCCTATAACAGACCTGCCCACCACAGCAGACCTGCAGACACTTCGCGAACAAGGGGAAACTCTTTACCTCAGCACGAGCAATGGCGAGATACTCTCCTCAACAGATGCCAAGACATGGCAGCAAGTAGGCACAACACACCCCGCACCCTTAACACTCGTCGAAAAGACTCAGGACTTCTTCTATGCTATCTCAGAAGGCAAGATGCTACGCTCTGCCGACGCAATAACCTGGGAAGAAGAGAGCCTCGACACAAAGCCGGACTCCCTTCCCAATACAAACATCAGAGCGCTGACCATAGAACAGGCAAACGGAAACCTGAGAACCATAATGGTGGGACATAACGACAGTCACAGCCATGCCGTCGTATGGAACAAGATGTGGAATGAGAGCGAAGAGGAAGAGAACGCACAGTGGATGTTCTTTAACTGGACTTCCGACAACGCAATTCCCTGCCCACGCCTCAAACATTTCAACCTGTTAGCCTACGACGGCAAGTGCATCGCCTTTGGTGGCGCATCTGACGACGAAACACACCAAGCTCTTGACGCCATGTATATCAGTCAAGACTATGGCATTACATGGCGACCCAGCAAAGAACACCACATGCCCGTTGAACTAAAGGGCATCGAAAGCTGCATAACAAGCACCGTTGACAACAATTATTTCATCTGGATTATCACTAACGCACAAGTATGGCGCGGAAGATTGAACAGACTTGGATTCGTACAGCAATAACCATCTTCTGTCTGCTCTTTGTCTTCACCACGAAGGCAGAAGAAGAGATTGAGTACAAGATGGATATGGGCGTAGGACTTGGCGGTTGCTTCTACATGGGCGACGCCAACGGCGTCCCGTTTGCCAACCTTAGTGCAATGGGAGCCATCACAGCTCGCCGTATCCTCAATGCCCGCATGGCAGTCAAGGCAAACCTCGCCTTCGGGCATATACACGGCACAACCGACGGATTCATCCCGGCCGACGCATATAGCGAAACCCCCGAAGGCGGCACGCGTACCCAAGTACAGTTCTCCAGAAATGTCATGGACCTAGGCGTACAATTCGAACTGAACTTCTGGGGCTTCGGAACAGGAGTCGGCTACAAAGGCAATAGTCGCATCACACCATACATCCTTGCAGGAGCAGGCGTTACAATAGGAATGGGAGGAGGAGCGAAAGCATGTGGTGGAATGAACATCCCTGTAGGCATAGGAGTTAAATACAAAGTCAAGCCCCGCATTAACATCGGTTTCGAGTGGACTATGCGCTTCAGCACAACCGACAAGCTCGATGCCACACCAGAAGGAACGCAACTAAACGACCCATATGGTGTAAAGAGCGGATTCCTCAAGAACAAAGACACCTATAGTTTCGCCATGTTCTTCATCACATACGACATGTTCCCGAAACTCCGCAAATGCAATAATTAGTAACTAAGCATCAAGAAATATGGATTTCGAAACAAAGCCCGACGCAAGTCAACTCGACAGAAACAACATACCACAATCCATAGCCATCATCATGGACGGCAATGGACGCTGGGCACAGGAGAAAGGATTACCCCGCTCTAGTGGACACCTACAAGGAGTCGATAACGTAACTCGCATCACTTCTGAATGTGCAAGGCTTGGAGTTAAGTATCTGACCATGTACACCTTCTCCACAGAAAACTGGAATCGTCCGGAAGCAGAAGTAAAAATGCTCATGGGCCTTGTAGTTGATAAACTCGAGGATGAGATATTCATGAAGAACGATATCCGTTTCCGTTACATAGGAGACCTGGAGAGACTGCCTGCACCTGCACGCCAAAGAATCCTGGATTGCATGGAGAACACAAAGAACAACAAACGCATGACAGCCATCACAGCCCTCAACTACAGCAGCCGATGGGAATTGACCAAGGCTATGCGAGACGCTGTTCGCGAGGCTCAAGCAGGACACATTAAGCCCGAGGATATCAACGAGGAATATATATCGAAACACCTTGAGACAAATTTCATGCCAGACCCCGACCTGCTAATAAGGACAGGTGGAGAATTACGCATCAGCAACTACCTGCTTTGGCAATGCGCATACAGCGAGTTCTATTTCTGCGACACCTTCTGGCCAGATTTCCATGAAGAAGACCTACACAAAGCCATAGCTGCATATCAACAAAGACAAAGGCGATTCGGCATGACCGGAGAACAAGTGGCAAAAGGCTGAACACAAAGAAACTACGGCAAATAACAAAAGTGAAAAAGACTTACCTCATATTATTCTGTCTATTCGGACTTCTCCTCCCTCTACTTCCACAAGTAGTGAAACGCGAAGTGGCCCCAGAAATTGACTATAGCCGCACACCTAAGCAATACTACATCGGCCAGATCACTATTGATGGCGTGAAAAACTATGACGATCGGCTTCTCATCGGACTTAGCGGACTGGCAGAAGGACAAAAGATTGAAATCCCTGGCGAAGAGATAACAAAAGCCGTGAAACGTTATTGGCGTAACGGACTCTTCAGCAATGTGGCAATCAGTGTAGATAGCCTTGTCGGCGACTCTGCATACCTTCATATTCAACTCACCCAACGCCCTCGCATTTCTCAAATCAACTATAACGGCGTAAGGAAAAATGAACGCGATGACCTGAAGGAGAAGTTAGGGCTGGTAAAAGACAACCAGCTAACGCCAAACATGATTGACCGCGCAAAGATACTTGCACAAAGATACTTCTCTGAAAAAGGTTACAAGAATGCTGAAATAAACATTGTCCAACGAGATGATGCTGGCGCTCCAGAGAAGATTATTGTAGATGTCAATATCGAGAGGAAAGACAAGGTAAAGATTAACCGCATATACATTACAGGTAATGAACACCTGAGAACAGGCAAAATCAAAGGCAACATTATCAAACCTGGTGTACTGAAGAAGATACACGAAAAACATTCGATGGCTGGTTGGTTCAGGAGCAAGAAGTTCACTGAAGCCAATTACAAAGAGGCTAAAGAAAACCTGCTTGTAAAATATGGCGAGTTAGGCTACCGTGATGCTCTCATCGTGGCAGACAGTGTGGTGCCTTATAAAGAACAAAATGTAAACATATATCTCAGCATCGAAGAAGGACAAAAGTACTATATCCGCAACATCGAGTGGGTTGGCAACACACTGTACCCAACTGAAGGCCTGAATCAGGAACTGAAGATGAAGAAGGGGGATGTCTACAACCAGAAACTTCTTAATGAACGTCTGTTAAGCGACGAAAATGCTGTTGGCAACTTATACTACAACAACGGATATGTCTTCTCTAAACTTGAACCGGTTGAGACAAACATCGTTGGTGACTCTGTTGATTTGGAGATTCGCATCTACGAAGGCCCCCAGGCGCATATCAGTCACGTACGCATCAGCGGTAACGATCGAGTTTATGAGAATGTCGTACGACGTGAACTACGCAACAAACCTGGTGACCTCTTTTCGAAGGAAGCACTTATGCGTTCGTATCGTGAGCTCGCTTCTCTTGGGCACTTCGACGAGAATATTGACCCAAAAGTCGAGCCTGACCGAGTAAATGGTACTGTCGACATTAATTGGGGACTTACCAGCAAGAGCAATGACCAAATAGAATTCTCGTTAGGCTATGGACAAACGGGTGTCATCGGTCGCATCGGACTAAAGTTCAGCAACTTCAGTATGGCAAACCTCTTCAGCAAGAAAGGATTAAGGCGAGGGGTAATGCCTATGGGCAATGGCGAAACATTTAGCATTAGCGGACAGACAAACGGACGATACTATCAACAGTACAGCATCAGCTACATGAACCCCTGGTTCGGTGGCAAGCGCCCTAACACGTTCAGTTTAAGTGCTTTCTTCTCGAAACAGACAGACGTAAGCGACAACTACTACAACTCAGCCTACTACAACAACTACTTCAACAGTTACCTCAATGGTATGGGTAATAGCAGTTACAATTACTACGAGAACTACTATGACCCTGATAAATATGTGATGCTCTTCGGCATGTCTGTAGGATGGGGCAAGCGCTTACGCTGGCCTGATGACTGGTTTAACCTGTCTTTAGAGTTGAGCTATACGCGCTATATGCTGAAGAACTGGCAATACTTCCTGATGTCCAATGGTAATTGCAACAACATCAACTTGGGCTTAACATTGAGTCGCAATAGTACTGACAATCCCATCTATCCAAGAAAAGGTTCCGAGGTTATATTAAGTGCTACGCTGACACCTCCATATAGTGCGTTCATCAAAAAGGACTATGCTAACCTTGCAACTAATAGCAACAGTCCGACATACCACAAGGAGATGCAGGAGAAGTATCGCTGGATTGAATACCACAAGTGGAAATTCAAGAGCCGTACTTTCACGGCTCTGAGCGGACATGAGAAATGCTTTGTGCTGATGACTCGTGTAGAATTTGGCATATTGGGACACTATAACAAGAACAAGCGCTCTCCATTCGAGACATTCTATGTCGGCGGTGATGGTACTAGCGGCTATAGTACAACTTATGGCACTGAAACGATTGGTATGCGAGGCTATGATAATGGTTCACTTACGCCAAGAGGAGAAGCGGGTTATGCCTATGATCGCTTTACTGTAGAATTGCGTTATCCTTTCATCCTAAGTCCAAGTACCAACATCTTTGGTCTGGTCTTTGCCGAAGGAGGCAATGCATGGAGCAATATCAAGAACTTCAATCCTCTGGACATGAAGCGTTCCGTAGGTGTTGGCGCTCGCATCTTCCTGCCTATGGTCGGCTTGCTTGGCATTGACTGGGCATATGGCTTCGACAATGTCTTCGGCAGCAAAGCCTATGCAGGAAGTCACTTCCACTTTATCCTTGGACAAGAATTCTAATTGACCTATACATTATATTATATATTAAAGAACGTACCATTATGAAGAAGATTTTGATTGCAACGCTGATACTGCTGAGCAGTTCAACAATTTGGGCACAGAAGTTTGTTCTGGTTGATATGGACTACATCCTGAAGAACATTCCCGCCTACGAGCGCGCCAATGAGCAACTCAATCAGGTGAGCAAGAAGTGGCAGGCAGAAGTTGACGTCCTGACCACAGAAGCGCAAACCCTATACAAGAACTATCAGTCGGAAGCTGTCTTCCTCAGCGAAGAGCAGAAGACTAAGCGTGAAGATGCCATCGTTGCGAAGGAGAAGGAAGCTGCTGAACTGAAGAAGAAGTATTTCGGTCCTGAAGGCGAGCTCTACAAGAAGCGCGAGAGCCTGATGGCTCCCATTCAGGAGGAGATTTACAATGCCGTCAAGGACATTTGCGACCTGAAGGGTTACAGCCTCGTTCTGGATCGTGCTAGCGATGCAGGCATCATCTTCGCAAGCCCAAAGATTGACATCTCGAACGAAGTTCTAACCAAGCTTGGATACAACTGATTTTAGAATAAATAATTAACTCACAAACTTATAAACTTAAAGATGAAAAAGATTCTGATTGCCATCCTTATGATGGCTCCCATGAGCCTTTGCGCTCAGAAGTTCGCACACTTCAACACCGCAGACATCATTCCCAACATGAAGGAATACACCACTGCTCAGGAAGAGATGCAGAACATGCAGAAGCAGTATGAGGACGACATGAAACTCATGCAGGATGAACTGCAGAAGAAGAGCGAAGAGTACCAGAAGGAACAAGCTAACCTGCTGGACAACGTACGTCAGCGCCGCGAACAGGAGTTGAACGACCTCTACACACGTCTGCAACAGTCCTATCAGGACAATCAGGCTGCTCTGCAGAAAGCACAGTCAGAAAAGATGAGTGCTATCAGCGAGAAGGTGCTTGCTGTAGTGAAGAAGATTGGCGAAGAAGGCGGCTATGTATATATCGTAGACACCAGCGCTGGCGTAATCCCCTACGTTAGCACAACCCTGAGCACAGACATCACCGAGCAGGTAAAGAAAGAATTAGGCATACAATAACCCTTTTAACTTCAAGCCTATGAAACGCTTGTCATTCATTCTTCCACTATTGCTGTTTTGTGTCGCGAGTCAGGCACAGATTCAGTTCGGCTACATCAGCTACGAGCAAGTGCTCAAGGAAATGCCCGAATATGCTCAGGCAACGCAAGATCTGGCAGCCTTGAAGGCCAAATACGAGGCTGAAGCACAAAAGGGCGAGGAGGAGTTCCAGCAGAAGTTTGTGGACTTCCTGCAGGGACAGAAAGACTTCCCGCAAGCTATTATGCAAAAGCGTCAGGCTGAGCTGCAAGCATTGATGGACAATGGCGTAGCATTCCGCATGAAGTCGCAGGAACTGATTGCTCAGGCTGAGAAAGACATGATGCAGGAAGCCCAGAAGCGCCTGAACCGTGCCTTGCTCGAGGTGGGTGTAGAATTGGGCTATGGCTACATTCTCAACACCGACAACAACAATTGCCCATACATCAATCCTGTAGTGGGTGTTGACGTTACGAACATCGTTCGCAAGAAACTCGGCTTGGCAACTGCCACAGAAACAGAGACGGCTTCTCCCATCCCAGCTCAGGAAGGTACGGGGAACTAAGGAGGCTGGCGTGCAAGAGATGGCTGTCCAATTGTTCCAGACAGGAGAAGTTGGCCCAATTGGAGTCTTCGACTCGGGTTATGGCGGACTGACTGTCTTGCGTGAGATTCGCAGGACTCTGCCTCAGTATGACTATCTTTATCTTGGAGACAATGCAAGAGCCCCTTATGGCACACGTTCCTTTGAGGTCGTCTACGAGTTCACTCGACAAGCCGTTCGCTATTTGTTCGAGCAAGGTTGCCATTTGGTGATACTGGCTTGCAACACGGCTTCCGCCAAGGCACTGCGCACAATTCAGCAGGTTGACCTTCCAAAGTTTGACCCCAAGCGAAGGGTCTTGGGAGTTATACGCCCGACGGTTGAAGTTGTTGGGGAGCTGTCAAAGTCTCGTCATGTTGGCATCATGGCAACGGAAGGCACCATTCGCAGCTGCACCTACGAACTTGAGATAGCAAAGCTCTGGCCCGACATACAGGTGACGGGCGAGGCATGTCCGATGTGGGTTCCGCTTGTCGAGAACAATGAATATGAGAGCCCTGGAGCAGATTACTTCGTCAGGACACGCATTGAGCATCTGATGAGCCTCGACCCACTGATAGACAGCGTCATCCTTGGCTGCACACATTACCCCCTCCTGCTTGGTAAGATTCGTCAGTTCATGCCGGAAGGGGTGAAGATAATTGAGCAGGGCGGTTATGTGGCACAGAGTCTGAAGGACTATCTCCTCCGCCATCCTGAGATGGAAAAACGCCTCACAAAAGAAGATACCATTCGATTCCTTACAACAGAGCGAGCTGAGCAGTTCCAGCAGAAAGCCGCCATTTTCATGGGCGAAGGACTGGATGCAGAAAGGATTACCTTATAATAAAATATGGTACTTTACCGAAATTCGCGCCACTCCACATCAAGGCTTTCTGCCACCAGCACATGACAGAAAGACCATCAATAGGCAAAAAAAAGCACAGATATCTTTGCATACATAAAAAAAAGTGATACATTTGCATTGTTAATGCACAGATAAAAGACTATCACCCTACAAAAAGGAATGAAAAGCGACACTATAGTCATAATCCCGACCTACAACGAGAAGGAGAACATCGAGGCAATCATTCGTGCCGTCACATCGTTGGAGAAGCCTTTCGACGTCCTTGTTATCGACGATGGAAGTCCGGACGGAACAGCTGATATCGTAAAAGGCCTTCAGAAAGAGGACGAACTTTCCGAACGTGTCTATCTTGTTGAGCGCACGGGAAAGTTGGGACTTGGTACGGCTTACATCTGCGGCTTCAAGTGGGCGCTGGAAAACGGCTATGACTATGTGATTGAGATGGATGCCGACTTCAGTCACTCGCCCAATGATTTGCCCAGGCTCTATGCAGCTTGCCACGATGAGGGCTACGATGTTTCTGTAGGAAGCCGATATATCACCGGCGTGAACGTCGTGAACTGGCCTATCGGACGAGTCCTCATGTCGTATTACGCTTCGGCCTACGTACGTACTGTCCTTGGCATTTCTCTGCGCGACACAACAGCAGGCTTCGTTTGCTGGACAAGGAAAGTCTTGGAAACAATTTGTCTGGACGACATCCGGTTCAAGGGTTATGCCTTCCAGATTGAGATGAAATACACGGCTCTGCGCCTTGGTTTCAAGATAAAAGAGGTTCCTGTTGTCTTTGTGAACCGCGAGTTGGGCACAAGCAAGATGTCTGGCGGAATCTTCAGCGAAGCGCTCTTCGGAGTGTTGAAATTGCGCTTCAAGAAGTATAAGAGAAACAAGTAAATGGAGATTGGAGAGAAGACAAAGGAGTTGATCCACCACCAAGAGACGCGCCAGTTCGTCCGTTTCTGCATCGTTGGCGGTACCTGCGCTCTGATAGACGCAGCCATTTTCTATGTCGTGCGTCTTTTCGCCCCCTATCAAGTGGCGCTCATCTCCGGCTATCTCATCTCATTTTGTGCCAACTATTTCCTCACCGTCTATTGGACGTTCCACACGAAGTCCTCGATGCGTAATCTGGCTGGCATCATCGGAGCGCACATGTTCAATCTGTTTGTTGTGCGAATGGGACTGATGCTCCTGTTCGTCGAACTGCTCGGACTGAAGGACTCCATTGCCTACATCCCGATGGCTGCCATCAGTGCCGTAACGAACTACCTCGTCATCCGAACCGTTGTAAAGTATTCCAAGAAGAAGCAGGAATCGACGAGTTTGTAAAGATTTTTCTATAACGCACGCTTTCTGGCAGCTTTTTTTGTTTTTCCGGCACTTTTCTACCCCAAACGCGAGAAAATGGTTCAAATCGAGTCGCTACTGATAATCAATAAGTTACAAAGAGGCATTTGTGAGGACGATGCAAACAACGTACAATATCAACGTTGTTAGTTGACAAAATAAGCATATTTTGATACAAAATTCGACGTGTCGAGTCGGTCAATGTAACGTAGGGAAATCACAAACTCGGCATAGGGGATTTGCAAACTTAACGTAGGGCGTTGAGAAATCCTCCACGCCGAATCACAAAAGATAGCGTTTTGCACAAAAATTTTTGTCAGTATTTTTTCTGGAACTTTGCAAGCCACGCTTATGGCTGCCGCTCGTAAATCTGCATCCGTTGGTTGTCTGTTACGGGCTCCATGACGTATTTGAGCAAAGGTCGTGGCCAGGTGAGGTTCCAGAGGTAGCTGAGCGGCTGCCAGATGAAACGATAGCGGAACAGCTCCTCCCGGTCGTATATGAGCTGATAGTTGGCTGGCACAGGCACATCGTAATACTCGTGGCAAGTGTTGATGGAGCCTATCACGCGGACCAAGTACTTCACCTTTCCGGATGCCACCCACTCGGCCTGTTCCTGCTTTATCTCTGGGTCGAGAATGCTCGAGAGGAAGTAGTTCTTGTTGGGCGGCAAGTGGCGCGTGTGCTGGTAAATGCCCGTATCGTAGCTGCTGAAAGTCAGGACCTCGCTGTCCTCACTCTCGTTCTTATTGATTATCTCGGCCATCTCGAGCACGCTGGTGGGGAAAGTGCCGTTCAGCAACGTCACAACATTCCAGTTGGTACTTATAGCCAGAATACTCACGACACACATTATTATATATGCCTTCGTGGAGGACTTGGCCTGGCGGATATAAGTGATGAGCAACGGGAAGAAGGGGAAGAGCGTCAGGAAATAGTAGAACTGCACCGTCAGAGTGGCGAAAGAGAACACCAGCACACCGTATGTGCCGAAGACGAGCCACTTCACTTCTTTCTCGACACGCAGGAAGACGACGGGAATCATCAGCACGGCCCATATGCTGAGCTTCACAAGCTTGAACCACCAGAAAGGAGGCTCGCCATTAGTCGCCACGCCATGATAGCTGAAGATATTTATCATGAAGTACGATTCCCAGAGCGCTGGCAAAGTCCCATGAACAGCGAAATAGCCTAACACTGGAGCCGTAACAGTAGCCACACCCACCAGAACCCAACGGACAACAAGTCTCAAGTCCCTCAGTTGCTCATGTTTCCAGGCGATGAAAGTAAGCACCAGAATGCCCCCAGCATAGAAGAACAGCAAGTTGAACTTCATCCAAAAGACCAGCGCAAGCCCCACACCCATGACAAAAGCACGCCATCGGTTCGGCACATGACGGTTCTTCACGAAGCAAAGCATGTAATACAGGCAATGAGCCAATATGGGCAAAGCGAACTCCTCCACGCTATCACCATAGCTGAAGAAGTCGGAAGAGTATGTTACCACACCCAAAAGAAGCGTCAATGGCATAATGAGCGGAGAGGAGGAAAAGAGGCGCATCGTCTTCAGCGAATAGCGAAGATAGAAGAAACACGCCACAACCTCTACCACATATATTCCTATGAAACTGTTCCTCGAAAGCAAAGCTGCTGCCTCATGCAGGAAGAAAAGCACAGGGCCCTTGTGGTCGAAGATGTCAACATACAGTTCCCTGCCGCCAAGCATCGCATTGCCTATCGTCATATAGACATTAGCATCGTCCCACGGATTAAGGGGATAAAGGAAAGAACAGGTGCTGAAAAGAGTGATGAGAAGCACCGCAAAGAGGAACAAAAGGAGGTTTTTCATTGAATTCAATACCTATAGTTGTTGCAAAGATACAAAATAATTATGAACTATGCGCAATGAATTATGGACTTTTTTTTGTACCTTTGCACAAGAAAATGCAAATGTACATGAAACGACATACAATTCTCCTCCTATTTATAGCCCTTTTGCCGCTCGTCAACACCCTGTCTTCAACGGCAATGGCACAGCCTCGGTTTGTGCCCGACACAGACATCAAGAAGGTGGGCGAAGTGGAGTTCCAGAAGCCACGACAGTTCAGCCTCGGCTTCACGAACAAGGGCGACAAGCCCCTCGTCATCAAAGAAGTGAAAGCCTCGTGCGGCTGCCTCGATGTCTCTTTCCCCAAGAACGCAATTGCTGCCGGGTCTCGCGGAGAGATAGATATTACTTTCGACGCCAAGATGTTAGGCTCCTTCTACAAGGAAGTGGAAGTGCAGACCAACGCATCCGACAAGCCTGCCTATATTGCCATTCAGGGAACCGTAGTGACCGAGATACAGGACTTCAGCGACGAGTTCCCCATAGACCTCGGCAATGTGAGGCTCATGACAAACACCATCGAGTTTGAAGATGTCAATCGCGGCGATCACCCTACAGCTGAGCTTCGTCTTCTGAATGCCGACCGCACAGCCTTCCGACCCGAGCTCATGCATTTGCCACCATATCTCTCGGCCGAATACCTGCCCGAAGACATACCTGCAGGCAAGACGGGCACCATTCGTCTCACCCTCGACAGCGAGAAGCTCAACACTCTTGGGCTCAACCAGACGAGCATTTACCTGTCCCGATATATGGGCGACAAGATAAGCGAAACAAACGAGATACTTGTCTCAGCCATCCTCCTGCCAAGTTTTGCCCAGATGAGCGACGAGACGCTTGCCCTAGCGCCTGAGCTAACCATCAGCGAGTCATCAGTTGACATGGGTGCATTTGAAGGAAAGAAAACTATAAGCAAAACCATCATGCTCACCAACACAGGCAAGAGCGATCTGCATATACAGCAGGTACAAGTCTTCAACAAAGCCATCGGAGTCAGCATTGCCAACAGCACCATCCGACCTGGCAAGAGCACCAAACTGAAGATTAGTGTCAGCGCACACTACCTCCACAAAAGCAAAGGCCGTATGCGTGTCATGCTCATCAGCGACGCACCCCGTCAGGCCAAACAATACATCAACGTGGATGTTGCGCAGGAATAAATACTATGAACTTGGACTCATAACTATGAACTGAAATGGAGCACCCTGAGAACAATCCCGAATATGCAGGCTTGACCGTAAACAGCGGCGTTGCACCCGTCACTGCCGTCAATCCGCATCTCAACAGACAGCGCTTTGCCCGTCATCGTCTTACCGCAAACGACTATGTGGAAGGCATCCTAAAGGGCAACATCACTATCCTTGGGCAAGCCGTCACATTGGTCGAGAGCACCATTCCTGAGCATCAAGCCATCGCTCAGGAAGTCATCGAGAAGTGTCTGCCACATTCAGGAAACAGCGTTCGCATTGGCATAAGCGGCGTTCCTGGCGCAGGCAAGAGCACAAGCATAGACGAGTTCGGCATTCATGTTCTCAAAGAATATGGCGGTCGCCTTGCTGTCCTTGCCATCGACCCATCAAGCGAGCGCACCAAGGGCAGCATCCTTGGCGATAAGACACGAATGGAGAAATTGAGTGTACACCCTGACTCCTTCATTCGCCCCAGCCCGTCTGCAGGCAGTCTTGGCGGTGTGGCCCGCAAGACGCGAGAGACCATCATCCTTTGCGAAGCAGCAGGTTTCGACAAGATTTTCGTCGAGACAGTAGGTGTGGGGCAGAGCGAGACGGCTTGTCACTCGATGGTTGATTTCTTCCTCCTCATCCAGCTGGCAGGCACAGGCGACGAGTTGCAAGGCATCAAGCGCGGCATCATGGAGATGGCCGACGGCATCATCATCAACAAATGCGACGGCAATAACGTCGATAAGTGCCAACTCGCCGCCACTCACTTCCGCAATGCCCTCCAGCTCTTCCCCCTTCCCGAAAGCGGTTGGGCACCACAAGTGTTGACTTATAGCGGCTTCTACGGCTACGGAATCAAGGAGGTTTGGGATATGGTTTACAGCTATCTCGATTTCGTAAAGAAGAGCGGATACTTCGATTATCGTCGTGCAGAGCAGGCAAAGTACTGGATGTATGAGAGCATCAACGAGCAGCTGATGGGGAACTTCTATCACAATCCCACTATTGCTGACATGCTTCAGGCAGCCGAACAAGGTGTGCTTAATGGCGAAAGGACATCATTTGTCGCTGCCAAGCAATTGCTCGACTCTTACTTTGCACTCCTCCATTAACCACTTGGGCGTGCTTGTGGCACCACAGATGCCTATTGATTCACACCCTTGCAGCCAGCAGACATCAATCTCGCTGGCTGTATCTATCATATAGGAACGGGGATTTGCCTGACGACACTCATTGAAGAGCACACGCCCGTTACTGCTCTTCTTGCCGCAAACGAAAAGTATCACGTCATGCCTGATAGCGAAATTGCGGATATTAGGCATGCGGTTTGCCACTTGTCGGCAGATGGTATCGTAATAAGTAAAGGTAGCATCGGGGCTGATATGCTGCTGGACGTAATCGACTATCTTGCGGAACTCGTCGAGCGGCATTGTTGTTTGGGAATAAAGACAAATGTCGCGATTGAAGTCGAGCTTCTTGACTTCGTCAGCCGACTCAATGATGATGGCCGTCTCTTCCGTTTGCCCAACCAAGCCCAGCACCTCAGCATGACCGTTCTTGCCGAAGATGACAATCTGCTTCTTATGCTCTGATTCGGCATCATATTCCTTCTTGATGCGCTCCTGCAAGTGCAACACGACGGGACATGTAGCATCAATCAGGTTAATGGAATGTTCGCGGGCAAGAGCATAGGTAGAGGGAGGCTCACCATGAGCTCGAAGGAGCACTTTGGCATCATGGATGTCATGCATCTGTTCGTGATTGATTGTCACGAGCCCCATCTGCTGCAGACGGTTGCATTCCTTGCCATTATGAACGATATCGCCAAGGCAATAAAGTCGCTCCTCCTTAGCGAGTTCCTCTTCCGCTTTGCCGATTGCTCGCGTCACGCCAAAGCAGAAGCCTGAGCCTTGGTCGATTTCAATCGTCATTCGGCTGCTACTCTATGGTATTGTTCCAGCAGCCAGGCTTTCTGCTCTGGAATAGTAAGGTTACTATTGTCGAGTACGATAGCATCTTCTGCCTGACGAAGGGGACTGATGGCACGCGTGGAGTCAATGCGATCTCGCTCTATGACGTTGGCAAGAATCTCGTCGTAGCTACACTTCTCACCCTTTGCCGTCAATTCATCATAACGACGCTGGGCACGCACATCGGCGCTTGCAGTAACAAAGACCTTGAGTTCTGCATCAGGGAAGACAACTGTTCCTATGTCGCGGCCATCCATGATGACGCCTTTGGCCTCACCCATCAATCGCTGGAGGTCAACCATTGCTTCGCGGACAAAGCCTAAGGTTGCGATGGGGCTAACGTACTTCGAGACCTCCATCGTGCGGATTTCCTTCTCGACGCAAACGCCATTGAGATAGGTGTCGGGACGCCCAGTCTCTTCGTTCAGCTGGAAGGTTATCATGATGTCGGCCATACGCTCCCGCAAGCCTTCCTCGTTGATGCCATCATCCGTTATCAAGCCGTTCTGCAAGGCGAAGAGTGTGACTGCGCGATACATTGCGCCTGTGTCGATATAGATGTAGCCTATCTCTTTGGCCAAGTCCTTGGCCATCGTGCTCTTACCACAAGAAGAGTGGCCGTCGATTGCAATAGTTATCAGTTTCATATCCTTATTCTTTATTCTTTTGGAAGTTATAAGCCAGCGTGAAAGCCAATGTGGGTGCGCTGACGTGATATTTGGCATAAGCAATACCAAACTTGAGGCGCTTGAGATTCACGCCGCCGCCGAAGGAAAGGCCTGCGGCATGAGAAGAGCCTGCGGCATTCATCTCGTACCCTCGACGGAAGTTGTAACCCATGCCGACATAGAATTTATCGTTGATTAGCCACTCAGCGCCAAGCACGAAGTGGTTGATGAAGATGCTGCCGGCTTTGAGTTTATTGCCAGTTGTGAAGTAGTCGTTTCTGGTCCATCGCGTCATATCTACCATCGTGACGGAGATGCGAATAGGAGCATGACCGAGGGACTTCGTGAAACTCATCTCGAGGTCTGCTGGCAAGCGGTCGTGTTGGTCGCCAAAGCTCTTCACCTGTCCGCCAAGATTACGTCCTGTTATTGAGAACGAGAAGTCTGTTTCCTCGTTATAGTAATTCAGGCCCAAGTCGGCAGCGAGGGCAAGGGATGAGTAGGGACCGTAGTGAGAATAGATGATTTTGGCCGTAACGCCACCAGCCCATCGTTCGCTCAACAAGTGGCTATACTGGCCTGCGATGCAGAGGTCGAGAGGCTTAAACTGGCCGACAACCTCGCCGGAGAGCAAGGTCTCCTTGGTCGAGCCGTATCCCACGAACTGGACATTCACGCCCCAATTGCCATATTTTCCCACTTGCTGGGAATAGGCTGCAGCTCCCGTATTACAGCCCTGCATATAGGTCATGAAGGAGAATCCGATAGTCTTGTCGCTGACGCCAGACAGCAAGGCTGGGTTCTGGATGGCGAGGGATATGTCGTCTTCAATAAGGGAGATATTCTTGCCGCCAAGCGCCGTCGAGTGGGATGAGACGGGCAGGTTCAGGAAGTTGAACACGCTGCCGCTTTCCTGAGCACAAAGAGCAGTCCATCCGCCTCCAGCCACTAAGCAGACTGCGAGAAGCAAGGAACGTTGTATCTTTTTCAATCTATTCATAAATCAGCCACAAAGGTACGAAAAAAAGTTTGTTGTTTACTATTCTTCGCCTGTTTTTATAATATATAAACGTAAACACAGGCCGATTTATTGCATTGGCGAACATAAACTGTTGAGGTCTCGCGAAAAAGTGAGCGACAATCGAAGGACAATGACTACGCAGACGAATACTTTAAGAACGAGCTGACAGCCACTTTGACACAATGTCAATAATTTGGCCATTTTGCTTACATCTTGATTTAAAAACAAACTCCGTAAATCGCCAAAAATACTCACGGCCATAGTTTTAGTCATTTTTTGAAAGAAATGCGCTTAAATCGAACCTGTATTGAGTATCAAGAAGTTAGAAAGAGAAGAATTAAAGGCAAAACACCAAATTGACAACTCCGGATAGCAAAACTGGCCATTTTTCCGTAGTTTTCGACAAATTTCGACGTAATTTTTCACCCAACGAATGCAGCCGGAATTGCAAACGCCCCGTAGGGGATTCGCAATTCCCCTATAGGGCATTGAGCAACCCTCCCTGCCGAGTTGGCCAATTCGACGTAATCCATGCCCTTTTCTGGCACTCCGCAAAATATCACTCTGTCAGAGAAATTGGGAAACCACTTACATTATGACACCACAAGCACACCGAGGAAGCCTTGCAAATTAACACCCGCAACCGCACTCAAAGAACAAAAAATTCTTAATTTTGAAAAAAAACTTCCACGCATGCACGCCTATGTAAAAAAAAAGATGTAATTTTGTGGCACATATCAAATCAACCGATAATAAATTCAACAAAATATAACATGGAAGCAAACAAAACAGTAAACGAAGAGCTGAGAAGTCAGAAATCGACCAACATGCTGATTGGATATGTTCTGGCACTCGCTGCTATGTTCGTTGCCTTCGAGTACACCCAGCGCGAAGTAAAGGTGGTCGAAGAAGACAAGATTTATGATTACAGAATGGAAGAGGACATGATCCCCATCACCCAACAGCAGGAAGTGATGGCTCCCCCTCCAGCAGCAGCTCCAACCGTAATGGAGTTCATCAACGAGGTTGAAGATGATACCGAACTTCCTGAGGAAGAGGTAGAGACCTCCGAGGAAATGAACCAAGCCATCACAGCAGTTGTGGGTACCGGCGCACCCAGTGCAGCCGTCGTAACTGGCCCCGTTGGACCGGTTGTGGAAGCCGATGATGACGACCGCATCTACGAGATGGTAGAGGAGAACGCACAGTTCCCCGGCGGTGACGAAGCCTGCTTCAAGTGGCTCAGCGAACACATCAAGTATCCTAGCATCTGCCAGGAACAAGGCGTCCAGGGCCGTGTAATCGTGAACTTCGTGGTCAACAAGGACGGTTCTATCGTCGATGTCAAGACCGTACGCTCTCCAGACCCCAACCTCACCAAGGAGGCAGAACGCGTCGTGAAGATGATGCCTAAGTGGAAGCCCGCCAAGCAAGGTAACAAGACCGTGCGCTCACGCTTCACACTGCCCGTCATGTTCCGTCTGAACTAAGAGACTATCTCCAAAGGGATTTCTACACATGGCCCCTCCTCCCCCACAAAGGGGTCGGGGGGCCTTCTATATAATATATAATAATGTATAGCAGCACACAACTCCTGCAGATGGTGGAAGAAGCCATCGCTTCCCTACCCCTCGAACGCGAACCCAAAGGACTCTATGAACCCATCCGCTACGTCCTCTCGCTTGGAGGCAAACGCATCCGGCCCGTCCTCATGCTCATGGCATACAACCTTTATCGCGACGACGTAAAGCCCTCACTCATGCCAGCCATAGGACTTGAAGTCTTCCATAACTTCACCCTCCTGCATGACGACCTCATGGACCGGGCAGAAGTGCGTCGAGGCAAGACATGCGTCCACCTCAAGTGGGACGACAACACCGCCATCCTCAGCGGCGACAACATGCTCGTCCTCTCCTTCAAACACATGATGCAATGCGACGAGACGAAGATGCCAGAAGTGATGCGCATCTTCTCCAAGACTGCCATCGAGATAGACGAGGGACAACAATATGACGTAGATTTCGAGACGAGGAACGACGTCACCGAGGCAGAGTACATCGAGATGATACGCCTCAAGACCTCCGTCCTGCTGGCTTGTGCCTTGCAGATTGGAGCCACGTTGGCCGACGCTCCCAAGCAAGATGCTGAGGCGCTCTATCGCTTCGGCGAATGCCTCGGGCTCGCCTTCCAACTCCAGGACGACTACCTCGACGTCTATGGCGACCCTGCCGTCTTCGGCAAGAAGATTGGTGGCGACATCCTCTGCAACAAGAAGACCTTCATGCTCATCAATGCCCTACTCAATGCCTCCGAGGAAGACAGAGCAGAACTGCAGCGATGGATTGAGAGCAAGGACTGCGACCCAGACAAAAAGATACAAGCCGTCACCGCTCTCTATACAAAGATTGGCGTTGACCGCATGGCAAAGGAACGCATGAGCGCATATTACGAAGAAGCAAAAGCATGCCTGGACAAAGTGGGTCTGCCCGAGCAGCGTAAGCAGATGCTTCGCGAGATTGCCCTCGAACTCATGGGCCGACAGAAATGATAGACACGCATAGTCATATCTACGAGCCCGAGTTCAATGCCGACCGTAACGAAGTCATCATTCGGGCCAAGCAGGCAGGAGTAGAATACATCCTCTTGCCCAACATCAATGCAGGCAGCATCGAACAGATGCTCGACCTGTACTACCAATACCCCAACTATTGCTTCCCTATGCTTGGCCTGCATCCGGAAGACATCGAAGAGGACTACAGGCAAGTCCTGGCCGACATGGAGAATCTGTTGGAAGCCCCAGACCATCCCTACATCGCAGTTGGTGAGGTCGGGCTCGACTACTACTGGGACAAGACCAAAGTCAAGGAGCAGGAAGAGACCTTCCGCATACAGATAGAATGGGCCATTAAGTATCACCTCCCACTCTCCATACATGCCCGCAATGCCCATCGGCAACTTATCACAGCTCTGTCAGAGTACCGCAACGAACCTCTCAGCGGAGTCTTCCACTGCTTCGGCGGCACAAAGGAAGAGGCACAAGAGTTGCTGCAATTCCCCAACTTCATGCTTGGCATCGGCGGCGTAGTGACATACAAGAACAGCAAGTTGCCCGAGACATTGAGCGTCGTTCCTCTCGAGCGCATCGTACTCGAGACAGATGCCCCCTACCTCACCCCAGTTCCTTATCGAGGCAAGCGAAATGAGAGTGCCTATGTTGCAGAAGTACTTCGCAAAGTCGCATATATATATAATGTAAGCGAGCAAGAGGCAGATTGCATCACAACCAACAATGCAAAGCACATTTTTCAACGAATAAAGCCGCATTAGAGCAGCCAAAACTACAAAAAAGCATAGAAACCGAAACTTTTTTGCCCAAAAACTATGGCTGTATAGGAAAAAAAGCTATCTTTGTAACCGAAAAGCGCGAAGTCAGACACGTCTAACACTGGCGCGACCCAAAGGGAGAGATGCTCGAGTGGCTGAAGAGGCACGCCTGGAAAGCGTGTGACCGGCAAAACTGGTTCGCGAGTTCGAATCTCGCTCTCTCCGCAAAAAAAAGAAACTTAAGAAACAAACACAATCATAAACATTTAAACAAACAACACAATGAAAAAGTTATTTGCAATTATTGCAATGGTTGCTGCTTGCTCATTTGGAGCAACATCATCTGTAATGGCTCAGGAAGACGTAGCTGCTACTGAAGTAGTAGATAGCGCTGCCGTTGACTCTGCCGCTGTGGACACTGCTGCTGTGGAAGAAGCTGTCGAGGCTGCTCCCATCGTAGAGGAAGAGAACGAAGGTGTATTCAAGAACCTCAAGACAAAGTTTATTGAAGGTGGCGCAGGCTTCATGTCTCTCGTTGCCATCGCCCTCGTACTGGGTCTCGCATTCTGTATCGAGCGCGTTGTTTACCTGACTCTCGCTCAGATCAACACCCGCAAGTTCATGAAGGAACTCGCCGACCTCGTTGCAGCTGGCAAGATTGCTGATGCCATCGAGAAGTGCAAAGGCACACGTGGTCCCGTCGCTCAAGTTAGCCGTAAGGCAATGGAATGCCTCGACAGCAATGACCGTAACGACATTGGCACCATCGAGCGCACCATCAACATGGAGGCAGAGGTTCAGGGCACTTACCTCGAAGAGAACTGCTCTTGGATCACCCTGTTCATCGCAATGGCTCCGTCTCTCGGCTTCCTCGGAACTGTGATCGGTATGGTGATGGCCTTCGACGACATCCAGCGCGCTGGTGATATCAGCCCGACAGTCGTTGCAGGCGGTATGAAGGTCGCCCTTATCACAACCATCTTCGGTATTATTGTTGCCCTGGTTCTGCAGGTATTCTACAACTACATCCTTTCAAAGGTTGAGGCACTGACCAGTAACATGGAAGAAGCCGCTCAGGAACTGCTCGTTATGTGCGTTAAGAGCGACAAGTGCAAGAAGTAATTAATAGGATTAAAGATTAAAGATTAAAGATTAAGAATATTACAGTTTTCTTAACTCTTAACTCTTAATTCTAAATTAATTAACAGGTAGAACTATGAAGATTGAGAAAATATCAAGTCGCGTGCTCTTGTGCTGCGTCATCTTGATTGTCGTATGCTTCGCAGCATTCCTGCTCATTGGCTACAACAATCCTGTAGGCGACAACAACGAGCCTATGCTTACCGACGTCATCATGTGGCTCATGTACCTGCTTGTTTTGGTAACAGCTGGGCTCACCGTTTGGTCTGCAGTTCGCGGCATACAGAACAGCAAGGGCAATGACCCCGCTGCCACCACTGGCGTTCCAGGTGGCAAGATCACCCTCTTCACAGCAGGTCTGACCATCGTATCCCTTATCCTCGGATGGATTTTGGGAATTGGCGAGAAGGAATTCACAGCCAGCGACGGCACTGTAACTAGTGCAGGATGGGTGACCGTAGTAGATGTGTTCATGGTCAGCATGGGCGTACTGCTCGTGGCTGCAGCCATTGCAGTTGCCGTTAGCATGACCGGCATTTTTACTAAGAACGCAAGTAAGTAAACCGACCTAAAAAAAGAGAAAGATATGGCAAAGAAGAAAAAGAAGATGCCGGGCTTGAACACCAGTTCAACTGCCGATATCTCTTTCATGTTGCTCATCTTCTTCCTGGTCACAACGTCTATGGATACGGACATGGGTCTGGCACGTCGCCTGCCCAAGCCACCAGAACCAGATCAGGAAGATGCCACTATGGACATCAAGAGCCGCAACATTCTCTACGTTCGTCTTAACGCTGCTGGTCAGTTGTGGATTAAGGACGAAATGAACAGCGGCTATGGTGACATTGGCGAACTCCGCAACCGTGTGAAGGAGTTCATCAAGAACGAGCAGAACTTGAGCAAGTTGCCTGAGAAGCACGTCAAGAACATCGACCTCCTGGGTCAGTGCTTCGTAACGGACAAGCATGTGGTCAGCGTACAGACCGACCGCGGCACGCCCTACAACGTATACTTCCAGGTGCAGAACGAGTTGGTGGCAGCTTACAACGAACTGAGAAACGAGCTATCTAAGCAGAAGTTCGGCCGTGAATTCCAATACCTCAAGGACGAGGAGAAAGCGGCAATACGTCAATACTATCCCCAGAACATCTCTGAGGCTGAACCTAAAAAGTATGGAGGAGACCAATAATGGCAGGATTTAAAAGAAAACAAAGTCGCGAAATGCCTGAGATGAACACCTCATCTCTGCCCGACCTTATCTTCACCATCCTATTCTTCTTCATGATGGTTACCACGATGCGTGAGGTGACTCTCAAAGTCAAGTTCACCATCCCCGCAGGTACAGAACTCGAGAAACTGGAGAAGAAGTCAGTAGTATCGTTCATCTATGTTGGTCCTCCTACGGACAACCTGCGTGCCCAAATGGGTAGCAGCACACGTATTCAGCTCAACGACCGCTATGCTGAAGCTCGCGAAGTCATGGACTTCATTGCAGCAGAGCGTCAGGGCATGACGAATCAGGCCGAGCAGGTCATCAGCATTAAGGCCGACCAGCACACACAGATGGGCTACATTACCGACATCAAGGAAGTGTTACGTAAATCATGGGCGCTGCGTATCAACTACTCAGCAACCCGCAGAAACTAACGCCGAGCAATACGGTTACATAGAAAAGGAAGCGGCTTTCTCCACAAAGAGGAAGCCGTTTCTTTATTATCTATAATACGGATGATAACAATAAAAAAAGAAGAGGAACGACATTACTGTCAGTTCCTCTTTTTGTTGGTGCCCAGAACAGGACTCGAACCTGCACGCCTCGCGGCACGCGCACCTGAAACGCGCGCGTCTACCATTCCGCCACCTGGGCATTCATTAGTTCATAGTTCATAGTTAAGAGTTCATAGCTTATCTCTTCACTCGTCACTAATCTCTAATCAAAATAAAACGAGACTCAGCGCAAAGCACTTTAATCTCGTTTCGAGCGGAAAACGAGACACGGTGCTAAAATTACCTTGAGTCTCGTTTCAAGCAAGAGCGGAAAACGAGACTCGAACTCGCGACCCCAACCTTGGCAAGGTTGTGCTCTACCAACTGAGCTATTTCCGCCTGAACAATGTGAAGAGGAGGAGACTCGAACTCCCACGCCTCGCGGCACTACCACCTCAAAGTAGCGCGTCTACCAATTCCGCCACCTCTCCAACAATGTGTCTTTTCAGTAATTTAGATGCCTCTTCCGAGGCTAACCTGAGTGCATTTCCTCCGAAACGCGAGTGCAAAGGTACATCTTTTTTTCATACTGACAAAACTTTCAGACACTTTTTTCTGCATTTAGCTACATTTTTCTTCTTTTCCACAAAAAGTCTGTTTGTCTTGCTGTTTTACTTTACCCTGATTTCGTCGAAGGCTGACCTGCACGAGAAACCTATAGTGAAAGAACGGAGATGGTTGTTCTCTATTATTGCCGCCCTGCTCTGATAGTATAAAAAACGGTTTGGGACGGCCGCTCGCACATATAAGGTCGAGCGCTCCAAGATATTGGGGCGGCCGCCCGAATATATGAGGGCGGGCGGATCGGAACGAAATAGACAGCACGTCCAACCCTTTTTCTCTGCTCCTTTCTTCCTTTTTCACAGCACCTTACACCTGATTTTACAGCGCAGGTCACCCCGTTTCTGCCATTCAAAACAATCAGCACTGCCGTCCGAGCCGTTTTTGCGAAACTTGAGAAGGCTGAGTCAGACAGCTTTATTCGCGAACCATATAACATATAATTGCCATGTAACTGCTCATGCAACTCCCATTATCTGTTTTCGCCGAGTAACGTTATTCAGGTCGTTTTCCTCAATCAATTAGTGTTAAAAATCTCGTTGCATCCTTGTTTTTCGTTAACTTTACGGGGTATCATGCTATTTATTACACTGCGATGTGACTATTATTCGGTAAATATTGCTACTTTTACAAGCGAAATAACAATTGTAGTAACCTTTCTAAACACACAATTCCACATGAACAACAGGTTTAAGTACATCGGCGAGGCACTGATTCTCGCCATCGGTCTCTTCCTGGCAGGAGGAGCCATCAGTAAAGGTATCGTGAAGTTCAAGGAGATGGACCGCACCGTAACGGCTAAAGGCCTCTCGGAGAAAGAGGTGAAGGCCGACAAGGTGACGTGGCCTTTGAAGTTCAAAGAGCTGGGCAACGACCCGGCTGAGCTCTACGAAACCATTGCGAAGGACACTCGCACCATCGTGGACTTCCTGAAAGCAAACGGCATCAACGACGAGGAAATCACACAAGCCCCGCCACAGATGGTTGACCAGCAGGCCAACATGAGCTACAGCAGCGAGACGGTTCGCTATCGCTACAAAGCAAACTGCGTGGTGACTGTCGTGAGCAAGAACGTGGACCTCGTGCGCAAGCTTGTCAACAAACAGGCCGACCTGATGCGGCAAGGCGTCACCATCATCGGCAATGAATACGATGACGATGGAAATGTGAGCTACGAGTTCACGGGCCTCAACGAGATTAAGCCTGAGATGATTGCCGAAGCCACAAAGAACGCTCGCAAGACAGCAGAACGCTTTGCAGAAGACTCCAACAGCAAGCTCGGCAAGATTCGTACTGCCGACCAAGGTCAGTTCAGCATCGAGAGCCGCGACCAGAACACACCTTGGCTCAAGAACGTCCGCGTCGTCACAACTGTCGTCTATTACCTGAAGGACTGAATCGGATTAGAGATTAGAGATTAACGATTAAAGCAAAGGCCTGCCGCAATGAAGTGACAGGCCTTTGTTCGTTTACTCCTATTTCTTAATTATCTTTTTGCCGACAAAGGAATTGCAGGGAAATGTTGAATTGCAAATGAAATCAAAATAACTCGTCACTCGTCAGGATTATGGGTTAATGCAGAGTATCAGCAACATAGAACCTGATAAGTGACCTGATGAGTGATGATGAGTCGTCAGGCACTCATCATCTCTGCCACATATGATTAATAGGGGGATTCAGGCCTATTGGTGATGAGTGACGAGTAAAATGCAAAACACACCATAGGTAAATCGCACTCCGCACTTTTGGGGTGCGCCTTGGTGCTAAAGCATCCAAGAACTTAACACGTTAAGTTGGCAAACATGGCACATGATGTCGGCAAAACCCACACGTGAACTTTGGCAAATCCACACGAGAACTTTTGCAAATCCACACGTCAACTTCGACAACATCACACGAGATGTTTTTCAAGCCTTCGTGTCTCGTCATTTTCCCCCAAAAAGTGACAGAAAAGATATTTTCCTTGAAAAAAATTGAGGAAAATGTTTTGCGAATTGAAATAAAAGCGTAACTTTGCAGCAGAAAACAACAAAAAAGTACAAGTATGATGACAATTAACAATTGGTGGTGGCGTGATTCGAGATTAGTTTAGTCGCGAAGCACGAAGCCGTTGTATATTGTCAAAAACATAAGAAAGAGGCTCGTCGATAGCGACGGGCCTCTTTTCTGTATATGATGTCAAACTATAAATATAATAATGTATATGAGCTATCACGTTGACAAGAAAGGCTATTACGGAGAGTTCGGCGGGGCATATGTGCCTGAGATTCTGTATGGTACGCTCGAGGCGCTGCGCGAGCAGTATCAGCAAATCATTGACAGTGAGGAGTTTCTGCAGGAGTATTACAGCCTCTTGCGCGACTATGTGGGTCGTCCTAGCCCACTCTATTATGCGAAACGCATGAGCGAGAAATACGGCTGCCAGCTCTATCTGAAGCGCGAGGACCTGAATCATACAGGCGCTCACAAGATAAACAATGCGATTGGACAAATCCTCTTGGCCCAACGTATGGGCAAGAAGCGCATCATTGCCGAGACAGGAGCGGGCCAGCACGGTGTTGCAACAGCTACGGTCTGTGCCTTGATGGGAATGCCCTGCCGCGTTTACATGGGGGCTTTGGACGTTCAGCGTCAGCACATTAACGTGGAACGGATGAAGATGCTGGGCGCAGAAGTCTTTCCCGTAGAGAGCGGCAACAAGACACTCAAAGACGCAACAAACGAAGCCATCCGCGACTGGTGCTGCCATCCGAGCGATACCTTTTATATAATAGGCAGCACAGTCGGACCGCATCCCTACCCCGAGATGGTTGCCAAGCTGCAGAGCGTCATCAGCAAGGAGATACGTTTTCAACTTCAGGAAAAGATTGGTCGTGACTGGCCGGACTACCTCATCGCCTGCGTTGGCGGCGGAAGTAATGCCGCAGGCACCATCTATCACTACCTCGACGACGAGCGTGTGAAGATTGTTCTCGGCGAGGCTGGCGGCAAAGGTATGGAGACGGAGATGACTGCAGCGTCGCTGAACATCGGAACCATCGGCATTCTGCACGGCAGTCGCATCAAGGTGATGCAAACCGACGATGGCCAAATCATCGAGCCTTACAGCATCAGCGCCGGCCTGGACTATCCTGGTACAGGTCCCATGCACTGCAACCTCTTCGAGACAGGTAGGGCGAAGGTCCTCGCAGTCAACGACGACGAAGCACTCGCAGCTGCCTTCGAACTCACGCGACTCGAAGGCATCATCCCCGCCCTCGAAAGCAGCCACGCCCTCGCGCTACTCTCTAAGATGAAGTTCAAGCCAGAAGATGTGGTCGTGCTTACCGTTAGTGGTCGCGGAGACAAAGACCTCGCAACCTATCTTAACCATAAAGACGAAATTGATTATGAGCGCATATAAGTTCCGCTTCCACACGGCAAGCAAGAAGGTCCTTGGCGACCTCATCACGCCCGTAAGTGCTTATCTGAAAGTTCGCGACGCTTATCCGCAAAGCGCACTCATGGAGAGTAGCGACTATCACGGCGGCGAGAACGCAAAATCGTTCATCGCGCTCCACCCCATCGCAAGTGTCAGCATCGAACACGGCACAGGTTTCTGCCGCTTCCCCGGCGGCACAACCGAAAAGCACACTATCGACAAGAACTACGACACCGCTCGCCTCATCAATGACTTCCTCGGCAGTTTCTGCATCGAGGGCAACGATGTGGGCTACTGCGGTCTGTATGGCTACACGACGTTCAACGCGGTCCGCTACTTCGAGAACATCGCCGTCAAGGACGAGACGCAAGAGGAAAACGACGCGCCCGACATGCTCTATATATTATATAAAGATGTAGTGGTGTTCGACCACTTCCGCAACGAGCTCACGCTTATCGAGCTGCTTTCCGACGGCGAACAGGACGACCTCGACCAACTGGAGCGCGACCTCGCCAGCCGCAACTATCAGGCGTTCGACTTCCATCCCGTCGGCGAATGCACAAGCACGTTGACCGACGACGAACATCGCGAGAACATTCGTCGCGGCATACAGCATTGCTTGCGCGGCGACGTGTTTCAAATCGTCCTCTCTCGCCGTTTCAAGCAGCGCTACGAAGGCGATGACTTCAAGCTTTATCGTGCCTTGCGAAGCATCAACCCCAGTCCCTATCTCTTCTACTTCGACTTTGGAGGCTTCCGCATCTTCGGATCGTCGCCCGAGACGCATTGCCGCATCGAGAACCGTCACGCATATATCGACCCGATTGCAGGCACAACGAAGCGTACCGGTAACAGCGAAACAGACCGACAGAATGCTGAGTACCTGCGCAACGACCCGAAGGAAAATGCTGAGCACGTCATGCTGGTTGACCTTGCGCGCAACGACCTCTCGCGCAACTGCCACAATGTGAAGGTTGATTTCTACAAGGACATGCAGTTCTACAGCCACGTCATCCACCTCGTCAGCCGCGTTAGCGGAGAGCTCGACAACGAGGCTGACCCCATCAAGACCTTTATCGACACGTTCCCCGCAGGCACTTTGTCGGGCGCTCCGAAAGTGCGAGCCATGCAACTCATCTCAGAGTACGAGCCGCACAATCGCGGTGCCTATGGTGGTTGCATCGGGTTCATCGGCTTCGAGGGCAATCTCAACCAAGCCATCACGATACGCACTTTCGTCAGCCGTAACAACGAGCTTTGGTTCCAAGCAGGCGGAGGCATCGTTGCCAAAAGCAATGTAGAGTATGAACTTCAAGAGGTTAACAATAAGCTTGGGGCTTTGAGACGAGCCATCGAAATAGCAGGAAAGATATAGACCCCCTAACCCCCTTTAGGGGGAATAAACAATAAATGCATGAAAAAGATAGTAATCATAGACAACTACGACTCGTTCACCTACAACTTGAGCCACTTGGTAAAGGAACTTGGGGCTGAGGTGACGGTCTATCGCAACGACCAGTTCGAGATGTCTTGGCTCGAGGCTTTCGACAAAATCATACTCTCCCCAGGTCCTGGCATCCCGAGCGAAGCAGGACTGCTGCTCGACGTCATCAAGACCTACGCAGGACGGAAACCTATCCTCGGCGTGTGTCTCGGCCACCAAGCTATCGGCGAAGTGTTCGGCGGCACGTTGACAAACCTCAGCGACGTCTATCATGGTGTGGCGACGCCCGTCACCATAACGGCCGACGACTATCTGTTCGAAGGTTTGGGCAAGACGTTCGAAGTGGGCCGCTACCACTCTTGGGTAGTCGATACGAAAGGTTTCCCCGATTGCCTCGAAGTGACAAGCGTGAGCGAAGAGGGCTTCATCATGTCCCTCAGACACCGCGAGTACGACATCCGCGGCATTCAGTATCACCCCGAAAGCGTGCTTACGCCAGGCGGAAAGACGATAATAAAGAATTGGTTAGAGACCCCCTAACCCCCTTTAGGGGGAACAAAAATTGTTCAATGTTCAATATTCAATGTTCAATGATATGAAGCAGTATCTACAACGACTCATTGCTGGCGAGACACTTTCGCGGCAAGACACACACAACATATTGGTGAACATCACCCGCCAAGCCTACCCTGCCGAGCAGATTGCGGCTTTGCTGATGGCGATGCAGACACGCGGCGCAACGGTGGATGAGATGCTTGGCTTCCGCGACGGACTGCTTGAGACAGGCAAGCACGTTAACCTCAACGACTTCGACACGCTGGATATCGTGGGCACAGGAGGCGATGGAAAGAACACGTTCAACATCAGTACTTGCGCTTGCTTTGTGGTTGCCGGAGCGGGATATAAAGTGAGCAAGCACGGCAACGGCGCAAGCACGAGCGTGAGCGGCGCAAGTAATGTGCTGATGGCGCACGGCGTGAAGTTCACCGACGACGAGAGCGTGCTCCGTCGCTCCATTGAGAAAGCCGGCATCTGCTACCTGCACGCGCCCCTCTTTGCTACAGGCATGAAGTTTGTCGGCCCGGTTCGCAAGGCGTTGAGCGTGCCGACGTGCTTCAACTTGCTTGGCCCCTTCATCAATCCCTGCACGCCAAAGAACTCGCTTCACGGCACCGCGACGCCCACCCAGCTGCGTCTCTACTCCAGCATGCACCAGCGCATTGGCGACAACTTTGGTGTCATCTCGAGCTACGATGGCTACGACGAAATCTCGCTCACCAGCGGTTTCAAGTTCGTGACGCGTCACTTCGAGAAGGTCTATACACCCCTCGAAATGGGACTCGCCTACGTGAAGCCCGAGGAGATATTCGGTGGAACGACTGCCGAGGAAGCAAAGCGCATATTTGACGACGTGCTGGAGAACAAGGCAACGCCTGCCCAAACGGAGGTCGTCATTGCCAATGCCGCTTGTGGCATCAGCCTGATGAACCCGAACCTGCCCATCTCGGACACCGTCGCAATGGCCCGCGAGAGCATCGAAAGCGGCAAAGCCCTGCAATGTCTCAAGGCCTTCATCGAGATAAATAGTTGAGGGAATCCTCGTTTTAACGAGATAACGTCATAACGTGATAACGACAATTGAAGCAATGAAAGACATCTTAGAAGAAATCGTGGCGCACAAGCGCATCGAAGTGGCCGAGCAGAAAGAGCAGACGCCGCCTCGCAAACTCCATGCCGAGGTTGAGCAGATGATGGCTGAAGGCGTATCGAAGCGCAGTTTGAGTCAGGCTTTGACAGAGAACGACTTTGGCATCATCGCCGAATTCAAGCGCAAAAGTCCGTCGAAGGGATGGATTAAGGAGGACGGCAAGCCTGAGGAGATTCCCCTTTCTTACGAGCAAAACGGTGCCGCAGCACTCAGCATCCTGACCGACGAGATGTACTTCGGCGGCTCGCTCGACTACATAAGAAAGGCCAGGCCGCTCGTCAACTTGCCCATCCTCCGCAAGGACTTCATCATAGACGAATACCAGCTCTTCCAAGCGCGACACATCGGAGCCGACGCCGTGCTGCTCATCGCCGCCGACCTGAGCAAGCAGGAAGTCCGCTCGCTTACAGCTCTAGCTCATGATTTGGCGCTTGAAGTCCTGCTGGAACTGCATTCAGAGCACGAATTGGACTACGCCGACATCGATGTCGATGCACTTGGCGTGAACAATCGCAACCTGGGAACGTTCGTCACGGACGTGCAGAACTCGTTCCGCCTGGCAGCCCGTCTGCCCGAAGATAAAGTGCTTGTCAGCGAGAGCGGCATCGGTAATTCGGAGACTATTCGCTTGCTGCGAGAGGCAGGTTACAGAGGTTTCCTCATCGGAGAGACGTTCATGAAGACCGACGACCCGGGCCTCGCGCTCAGGCAATTCCTAATTCGTAATTCATAATTCATAATTATTTGGATGCGAAGAGAATGACAAGAGAGTTTGAAGGAAACGATAACTATGAATTATGAATTGTGAATTATGAATTATATAAAGGTTTGTGGGATGCGAGATGCCGAGAACATTCGGGAATTGGAGCGCTTGGGCATCGACATGATGGGCTTTATCTGCTGGGAGCGCTCGCCGCGATATGTGGGCAAAGTGCCAGCCTATCTGCCTAAATGTCCACGTGTTGGCGTCTTCGTCAACCAGTCTCTTGATGAGATTCAGAAGCGGATGGAAGCCTTCGACTTCAGTTACATTCAGCTTCATGGCAGCGAATCGCCTGAGTTTTGCAGGGAAGTTCGAGAGAAGACAGGATGCAAGATTATTAAGGCAAAAAGCATACAGAAAGAGAACCCCCTCCCTTTAAGGGAGGGTTGGGGTGGGTCTGTGGACCTTCTTCTCTTCGACACCAAGTGCTCGACTATGGGTGGAAGCGGAAAACAGTTCAATTGGGACATCCTTTCCGACTACCGAGGGCCCCTACCCTTCCTGCTTTCGGGAGGCATCGGACCTGAGGACGCCGAGCGACTCAACACGTTTCATCACCCAAAATGCCTCGGCTTCGACATCAATTC
>JAEEGK010004052.1_pt1 | contig 36139 bp, 36 predicted proteins | sample 8958771 | NCBI WGS metagenome assembly JAEEGK01 (sample SAMN16246547, study PRJNA631951) | gut metagenome | biome: gut microbiome; feature: rumen; material: SC-attached | host: Bos | place: Iran: Karaj | collected 2018-10 | reverse complement strand
CGACCTTGACTGGTATATCGAGAGTCGTATGCGCAAGACAGTGGCACAGATTTTCGCAGAAAAGGGTGAAGAAGGCTTCCGCAAAATAGAGTATAACATGCTCCATGAGGTGGCTGAGTTCGAGGATGTCATCATCAGCTGTGGTGGTGGCACACCCTGTTTCTTCGATAACATGGACTACCTCAACCAGCAAGGTGACGTCGTCTACCTGAAGGCTACGCCCGAAGTGCTCTACCGCCATCTGCTCATGGGTAAGGTGGAACGTCCGCTCATCAAAGGGAAAACGCCTGACGAGCTGATAGCCTATATCACCAACCACTTGCAGGAACGTGAGCCCTATTACGAGAAAGCTGCCCACACCCTCGATGTCAGCATCATGGATAGTGGTGACAAAATCAGCGATAGTGTCACCCGACTCCGGCAATTACTCTCCTTATAACCCCCATCACCCAACACCTAACACCCAACAACTATGAAGAAATGGACCATCGATGACTCCAAGGAGCTTTACAACATCAACGGCTGGGGTACCAGCTACTTCGGTATCAACGAAAATGGTAACGTCTTTGTGACGCCTTGTAAGGACGGCACAGAGGTTGACCTTCGCGAAGTGATGGACGAACTGTCGCTGCGCGACGTGCAGTCTCCCGTGTTGCTGCGCTTTCCGGATATTCTGGACAACCGCATCGAGAAGACCTGGAGCTGTTTTAAGAAAGCGGCTACGGAGTATGAATACAAGGCTGAGAACTACGTGGTGTTCCCCATCAAGGTAAACCAGATGCAGCCTGTGGTCGAGGAGATTATCTCACACGGCCGAAAGTTCAACCTTGGCATCGAGGCAGGCTCGAAGCCTGAGTTGCATGCCGTCATCGCCGTACAGTGCCAGAGCGACTCCATCATCATTTGTAACGGCTACAAGGACCAGTCGTATATCGAACTGGCACTGCTGGCACAGAAGATGGGTAAGCGTATCTTTATCGTGGTAGAGAAGCTGAACGAGCTCGACATCATTGTCCGTGAGGCCAAGAAACTGGGTGTCAAGCCCAATATCGGTATCCGCATCAAACTGGCTTCCAGCGGAGCAGGTAAGTGGGAAGAGAGTGGGGGCGATGCTTCTAAGTTCGGACTGACCAGTGCGGAGCTTCTGGAAGCCCTGGATTTGTTGGAGAAGAAAGATATGAAAGATTGTCTGCGCCTGATCCACTTCCATATCGGCTCGCAGATTACCAAGATTCGCCGTATTCAGACAGCCCTGCGCGAGGCTTCGCAGTTCTATGTGCAGTTGCATAAGATGGGCTATAATGTCGATTTTGTTGACTGCGGTGGCGGCTTGGGCGTCGACTACGACGGCACGCGTTCTCCGTCCAGTGAGAGTAGTGTCAACTACTCCATTCAGGAGTATGTCAACGACTGTATCTACACCTTTGTTGATGCTGCCAACCGTAATGATATCCCCCATCCTAATCTGATTACTGAAAGTGGACGTTCGTTAGCAGCTCACCATTCAGTACTTGTCATCGATGTTCTGGAAACGGCCTCACTGCCTGAGATGCCTGAGGAGTTTGAGCCCGATGAGAATAGCCATCAGCTGGTAAAAGACCTCTACGAAATATGGGACAACTTGTCGCCGCGTAATGTCCTTGAGGACTGGCACGACGCCGAACAGATTCGTGAGGAGGTGCTCGACCTCTTTGCCCATGGCATCGTCGACCTGAAGACACGTGCAGAGATTGAGGCCATGTATTGGAGTGTCTGCCACGAGATTCATGCTTTAGCCAAGAACCTGAAGCACGTGCCAGAGGAGCTGATGAACATCGACAAGCTGCTGGCAGACAAGTACTTCTGCAACTTCTCGCTGTTCCAGTCGCTACCCGACTCATGGGCCATCGACCAGATATTCCCCATTATGCCCATCCAGCGACTCAACGAGCGTCCTACGCGTAATGCCACCATTCAGGACATTACCTGCGACTCTGATGGTAAGATAGCCAACTTCGCCACCAATCGCCATAACTCCCACTCATTACCTGTTCATACGTTGAAGAAGAATGAGAACTACTATCTGGGTGTGTTCCTGGTAGGTGCCTATCAGGAAATCTTAGGTGATATGCACAACTTGTTTGGCGACACTACTGCTGTCCACATCTCTGTGAAGGATGGTCAGTATCATATCGACCAGATATTCGATGGTGAGACGGTGGAAGAAGTGCTGGAATATGTGCAGTATAATCCTAAGAAACTGGTTCGCCAGCTGGAAATCTGGGTGGCCAAGAGTGTCAAGCAAGGCAAGATTACCTTGGAAGAGGGTAAGGAATTCCTCTCCAACTACCGCTCAGGGCTCTATGGATATACTTATTTGGAATAATATCGAAATGTCGATAAATGGTATGAAAGAAAAACTAACGATAGTAAAGGTGGGAGGAGCTGTGGTCGAGGACGAACTGCAGCTCTCTCAGTTGTTACGCGACTTTTCTGCTATTGAAGGTCGTAAGGTATTAGTGCATGGTGGTGGCCGTAAGGCTACGAAGATGGCGGAACGTCTGGGTATTGAGACGCAGATGGTAAATGGTCGTCGTATTACCGATAGCGATATGCTGGAGGTGGTGACGATGGTGTATGGTGGACTGGTCAACAAAAATTTGGTGGCTCGCCTGCAAGCCAATGGTGTCAATGCCCTTGGACTGACGGGAGCCGACGCCAATGCTATCCGTAGTCACAAGCGTCCCCTAAAGGACGGTATTGACTATGGCTGGGTGGGCGACGTGGACGCTGCTGATGGTAACATGCTGAGTCGGCTTATTGAGGCTGGCATTACACCCGTGATGGCTCCGCTGACTCACGATGGCGAGGGAAACATCCTAAACACCAATGCCGACACTATCGCTTCAGAGACTGCCAAGGCTCTGGCTGCGATATACGACGTGACGCTGATTTTCTCGTTCGAGAAGAAAGGGGTGCTGTCGAATCCTGACGATGACGAGAGTGTGATTCCTACTATCACGCGTACATTATTTAATAAGTATAAGGCTGACGGCACCATTTCTGGTGGTATGCTACCGAAGATTGAGAATGCGTTAGCTGCTGTTGAGGCAGGCGTTAGTCGAGTGATTATCACGTTGGCTACGGCCATTGACGGACAGCACGGTACAGTAATAGAGTAAAGTCGACATTTCGAAATATCGGTAAGTCGAAATAACGAAATAAAAAGATGAAGACCATCAGTTTCCAATCCGACATCCTGCCGCTGAAGAATGAACTCTTCCGCATGGCCCTTCGCATCACGCAGAATCGCGAGGAGGCTGAGGACGTCGTACAGGAAACGATGATTAAAGTCTGGAACCGACGTGAACAGTGGGCACAGTTGGAATCGATAGAGGCTTTTTGTCTAACCATCTGCCGTAATCTGGCACTCGACAAGTTGCGACGTATGGATAATCAAGTGCAGAGCCTGGGAGACGATATTGACCCTACCGACCATAGTCATGGCTCCAATCCTGAACAGGTAACGATCCAAAACGAGCGTACACAGATGGTACGGCAATTGATTAGTAAACTGCCTGAGCGCCTGCGTACTTGTATGCAGTTACGTGATATAGAGGGCAAGAGTTATCGCGATATTGCCACCATTCTCGACATTACTGAACAGCAGGTTAAGGTTAATATTTTCCGTGCCCGTCAGGCTGTCAGGGAACAATATTTGAAGATTGAGAAATAGAAAAAATGAGAAAATGAGAGATTTTTTTGGTTTTTCCTGTAACTTTCTTGTTTTACAAACGTCTTCGGTATAGAGACAACAAAAAATTAGGTATGGATTACAAGTACATCGAACAACTCTTGGAGCGCTATTGGAACGCTGAAACCTCTCTTGAAGAGGAAAGCATCCTGCGTACCTTCTTCAGTCAGAAGGATATTCCGGCTGAGATGGAGCATCTGCGCCCCTTGTTTATCGACGAGGCCGTTGGTGAGACGTTGGACGATGACTTTGATGCACGCATCATGCAGGTCATTGGTAGTGAGCAGGTCGTTAAGGCTCGTGAGGTGTCACTTACCCAGCGTCTGATGCCACTCTTCAAGGCTGCTGCTGTTGTTGCCATCATCCTTACATTGGGTGGTGCCCTGCAGGCTCCCTGGGATAGTACATGGAATACGCCTGAAGACTATGCCGCCATCCAGCAGGTTGACACGATGAATGTCATCCCTGTGCAGGCTGAAAACATCAGCGCAACGGCATCCGACAGTACTGGCGTGATGCAGGCTGCTCAGCCCAAGGATTAGATTTTTCTATGCTTTCTCTATATTAACATCATGTTTAGTAAAACACAGGGGTTTTAGCTGTGAAGCCAATTACCTCAAAACTCGACCCAGACTAATGATAATAGAAGCGGTCGATTTCTCTCAAATTTTTCATAACATACTAACGGTGAACGGGCTGCCTATCCGATGAGACGGAGGCAGCCCGTTCGATATCCTCTCATTTAATGACATATCGGATGCTTTGCTTCAGATTGTGGGAGCAGAGTGTCATCTTGATACGGTAGAGATGCGTGCCCCACATTTGACGGAGAGTAGGGTCAAGAAGAGGGGTTAGGTCTTCTACCTCAGGTGTAAGTTGTTTGGCATTGTAGTTGATGGTATGGCTACCCAGCGTCATGATGCCAGCCTTGGTTAGTTGAGGCTCTATGGGGGTAATAAGCATCAGTTGGGTGGGGGCTTGATAGGCCTTTAAGGCAAAGTCTTCAGTTATTTCTACGCTTTTGCCTTTTTGCACTTTAACGGTACGCAGCCATTGTTGTATCTGGGCTTCAGCAGGATAGGCGCTGCTGATATCGAGCGTCAGTTGTCCAGGCTTGTGACTGATGACATGTGCCTTATACTGCTTGCCGTCATGCTGGCTGTAGCCATTGATTCGTGGCAGATTATGATAGTCGGACTGCATGGTCCAGATGTCGTAACGCTGCCCAGAAAAAGTCTTTGACGTATATTCGCCTACACCGGGGTCTATCAGCAGCGGTGTGCCATTTGGATAGACAATAAAGGAACCTACATCGTTGTGGTTATGACTCTCGCCGTTATGGCCACCTTTCATGGCGACGAAGGGCTCGCGGGTTGTCATAATCTGCAAGTCGGGTAACCAGACCTCGTTGAGCTGTGGTTCACGAGGCTTTTCACGTAAAAAGGCTTGGATATGTTTGAGGAAGATGAGTTCACGGCCCAGCGAAGGCCAGTTACCACTCTTGTTGTAGAGTTGCGCAGCCTGATGCAGGACATCTTCTTGTTGTCCCACCCATGCTGCGTATTGACACATAGTCTTGTCGCTTGTCATCAGTCCAAAAGGATAGCCAATGTTGATGTTAAGCATGGCGCGGTTGCCGTGGGCATCGGCAAAGTTAACGGCATAGCCATTGCCTATATACATCTTATAAATATATGATTCCATGGCGAGGAGCTTGGGATGTTGGGTGCTTGGTGCCTGGTGTTGCTTGCTGGTTTGCAACAAATACAGCGTCTCGAAGAGTGAGGCAGCGGCACGGTCCCAATAGTGTGGTCCTTCATCGCAACCACCATCAGCAGGGTAGGCCGCCATAAAGGCTTCGCAGGCTTTAACTATTTGGTCGAGCGATGCTTGGCGACGCTGGTCGTCATGTTCACAGAACAGGACGCAGGCCAGCCAGTTCGAGCATATCCAAGGATTCCAGTTCATGCCAGCAGTCTTCCACCAGTATTTGGTTGTCAGGGCAGGCTGCAGTATGCGGCGACTGATTTCCTGATCGATGCGTTGAACCAGTAAGGACGAAAAATGCCCGATTTCATCGGATAAAACATGTCGTGTGTAAGCTATGAGTGCTGCCGTCTCGGCATTAAACAGGTCAACAGTCTGGTCTTCAGTTCGAGGCACTTCTGTCTTGTAGTGGGCAGGCAATCCCCACCAGGTTTCTTCAAGTGTACTCTGTAGGCCGTTGATGATATCGGGCATGAAGCGGTATTGGCCCTCTATCAGTTCAGCCATCACGAGGGCAGCCAACTGGCGGCGCTTTTCGAACATCAATGTCTCATAATGGGTACGGTTGCCAGTCTTCTTATATTCTGCAAAGGCACTGGCAGGCAGGCTGTACCAGTCTTTTTTAAGATATTGTTCGCCAAAGGCGATATAGCTTTGGCGCATAGTCTTGGGTATAGAGTCGCGCCAAAACGTGTCACCCCATTGGGGTAACAATTGTACAGCTCCTGCAGAGAGGACTGTAACGAGGACGGACAGCAGTAAAAACACCCGTTTCATCGGCGGATTACCTTTCGTGCGCGACCATTTTTCTGTTTCACGATATTCAAGCCACGCTGGTACGTGCGACGCAGCCGACCATCTGCACCATAGATGTCCTGTTTAACGTCCTGCACACCTGAGGTCGTGATGTCTTGAATACTTGTTGCATAGTTGTCATAGCTGAAAGCCACGTCTTTCTTGTCGCCCCAGATGTATTCCTCCAGACCAGGATAGTCAATGAAGGGGTTACGGTTCTTCTGAATATTATAGACGGCATTGTTGCGATTGATTTCCTTCTCGCTGACAGGGTCGTTTTTTGCCCATTTCATCAGCATCTTCAGCTGCCACGCACTCAGGCCAGGATACTTGTTGCCGTCGAGGGTGGGCTGAGCGTCGGCGAAACTGGTGTACCAGGTCGGAATCTGTTCTTCATAGCAGGTCACCATATAAAAATAGGTGCGGGCGAAGTCTCCCTTGTACTCGTCGTTGGGTTCAAAGACGGTGCCGTTATAACCCTCGAAGGTACATTTGCCCAACTTGCTGAAGTCGTTAGCCGACTTATAGCTCTCACCATTGGTCTCTCCAAACGGGAAGTTGGAGCGTTTGTTGTTGACTACCTTGTCTGTAGGGTACATGTGATGCAGATCGGTGTACATGGGCATTACCTTGCCGCCAAACCAACTATTGGGCATCGAGTGCTCACGATTGTAATATTGTCCCTCTTGGTTGCCGCTGCCAGTATCCTGGTTGGTACCAAATTCGAATTCTACTTTGTTCGAGTACATGTCCCATACCTTGCCATTAGGTTTTGCGTCAGTAGTACGGAAGTGCGTCCAGAGAGCTTTATAGGCAGTATTGAGGTCACCACCCTCTTCACGGTTATAAACCACACCACACAGTGCCGTTTTCAGTTCTGCCCCTTTCTTGCCGTCGGCAGCCTGATAGTATGTGCCTGAATCGTTGGGACCCTGAGCCCAACCCGTTGCTGTCATTGCGAGCAGCCATGCTGTAAAGAATAGTTTTCGGTTTGTCATATTATTCACAATTTTACATTTTTCACTTTTCCCTTATAACTCCCCTCCCGCTCGGGAGGGGCAGGGGGTGGGTTTTTGATCAGGAAACTGCTGGTAGATACGCAGACCATATTCGTTGGCAGCAGCAAAAACATATTCCATGATGTCTGCCGTGTCGTGTTCGAAGTCATTCCATGCCTGCGCATGCAGCCAGAAGGTCAGCTCCATACAACAGCCACCTTGCGAGGCCTCAGCATGTCGTACCAACGGATTTTTGTCGCCCATAACCTTAGGATTCTCACGCAGCCATTGTTCCAGATGCGTGCGGAATTTGGTAATATTGGCCACACCGTCGTCATCCAGATGGATAGAGCGGAAGTCAAAGAAGATACGGCGCGATTGCTTACGTCCCTCGTTCTGTTCCATGCCAATCCAGTTTTGGAATGAACCGTCAACCAAAGTTTGGGGGGATACTGTGACGATGGTGTTGTCGAAGTTGCGTACCTTGACAGTTGTCAGCGTGATATCCTCTACACGACCATTGGCACCAGCCGAGGCAACGGTAATCCAGTCGCCTACATGCAGCATGTCGTTGGATGTCAGACGAATGCCAGCCACCAGTCCTTTGATGGTGTCTTGAAAGGCCAGCATCAAGATGGCTGACGCTGCACCCAGTCCAGCAAAGAGCGTAGCAGGATTCTTGTCGATGATGATGGCTACCACCACGATGACAGCAATGAAGATGATGATAATCTTCAGTACCCCACATAGTGAGTGCATATATTGTTGACGGGCAGACCGTTGTGTATTAGACTCCAACTGCTTCATGGAGTCGCTGAATACAATGAGGGTACGTGCCGACATGATGGTAATGTAGATGCCTGTCAGACGCGTCAACACCTCACGAACAGTAGGGAAGTCGAAGAACGTCCAAGGCAGCAACTGCCAGATAACAATGGCGGGCACGATGCTACAAGCCGACTTCAACACGCGTTCGTTGAACATCACATCGTCCCACTTGGTTTCTGTTTTCTTGGTCAGTCTCAGTACAATGGGAATCAGCAGTTTACTGCATAGCCAACCAGCCAGGAAGGCCAATGCAAAGGCTAATAATACCAAAATGGTATGGGTTACAAAGTTGACAGTGTCGCCAGTCACGCCACATGTCTCTACCAGTTGTTCAATCCAAATCTGAATCTCTTCCATAATAGTATATTTGCTGCAAAAATAAGAAATAATTCTCAATTCTCGGTTCTCAATTCTCAATTTTTTTGTAACTTTGTACAAAAATTGTATGAACATGATAAAACCGGTACTCCATTCTTATGATTTCGGCCAGAATGTGATTGCTTTCAGCACAACGCGACAAGGTGGCTATAGCGAAGGTAACTATGGACAGTTTAATATCAACCGCTATTGTGGAGACAGCGTTGAGGCTATCACACAGAACCGCCAGGCATTGTGCCAATTGCTACAGATTGATGACCGCCGCCTGCTGATGCCCCATCAAGTGCATCTGACGGAGGTTGCTGTAATTGACAATGCCTTTTTACGTCTTGATGATAGTGAGCGACGGCAACGTCTTGAGGGCGTTGATGCCATCATGACTGATAGGATAAGGGTGTGCATCGGCGTTTCGACGGCTGACTGTATTCCTGTCTTGCTGTACGACAGCGTCCGTCGTGCCGTCTGTGCCATCCATGCCGGTTGGCGAGGCACCCAGCAGCGTATTGTTGAAAAAGCCGTGAGGACAATGACCAGGACATACGGCACCGTTCCTTCTGATATTGTGGCACAGATTGGACCAGGCATCGGTCTCGACAGCTTCGAGGTGGGCGACGAGGTCTATGACGCATTTGCCGAGGCAGGCTTCGAGATGGCATCCATCAGCGAACGTCGCTCAAAGTGGCACATCGACTTGCCAGCCTGCAACAAGTTACAGTTGTTAGCGACGGGGGTCAAACCAGAAAACGTCCGCATGTCAGGTGTCTGTACCTACAAGGCGTACGACACCTTTTTCTCGGCCCGTCGTCTTGGCATCAATTCCGGTCGTATCTTTACGGCTATTATGATGAAATCGTAGTTTTTAGGCCAATAGGCGCTCAATGTCTTCCAACGAATTGGCTACAGCTATCCAGTCCTGCCATTGCCGGCGAATGACGCCACGCGCCTGCAGGTCGTCTAACATGGCAATCATACTGTTCCAGAAGCCCTTCATGTTATACAAGATGACACGCTTGTGGTGATAGCCGATGGTGGCTGAGGCAGCGATGGTAAACACCTCGTCAATGGTACCGATGCCTCCGGGTAGAGCGATAAACACGTCGCTCTCGTCTTGCATGAGTTGCTTGCGCTCACTCAGGTTGTCGCACATGATTTTTTCGCTGACATACTCAGAGATGCGCCCGTTCTTCTCGATAATCCGTGGAATGACACCAACCGTATGTCCACCAGCCTGATAAGCAGCTTTAGCCACACACTCCATCAGTCCGCAATTCACACCTCCATACACGATGGAATGGCCGTTTTTTGCAGCCCACGTCCCCAAGGCTTCCGTCTCACGGAAGAAGTCGGGGTCAATCTGCTCGTTGGCAGAGCAAAATACACATACCTTCATAACTGCTGCAAAATTACGAAATAGTTTGGAGTTTAGTATTTAGAGTTTAGAGAAATTTAGCGTATGACAGCTATTTTTTTTGATGTTTAATGTTTAATGTTTAATGTTTTTCGTAACTTTGCACCCGAATTAGAAAAAATAATTGATTTTGAAGACATTTGAAGAACTTGGTGTTAGCGAAGGGATTCGCCGCGCCATTGAGGAGATGGGCTTCGTACAGCCCATGCCTGTACAGGAGGAAGTAATACCTTATTTGTTAGGTAACAGAAACGACGTTATCGCACTGGCCCAGACGGGTACGGGCAAGACGGCGGCATTCGGCATTCCCGTGCTGCAAAGGATAGCAGAAAAGCCCCGTCCCCACTTGGGAGAGATAGGAAGGGGACTACCTCAGGCACTTATCCTTGCACCGACGCGAGAGTTGTGCCTGCAGATAGCCGACGACATGCGCGACTTCGCGAAGTATCTGGACGGCATCCATATCGAGGCTGTCTATGGCGGAGCCTCGATAGAACAGCAGATTCGTGCTTTGCGTAAGGGCGTACAGATTATTGTAGCCACGCCCGGACGACTGCTTGACTTGATGAACCGTGGTGTGGCGAAATTAGACGACGTGTATAATGTGGTACTCGACGAGGCCGATGAAATGTTGAATATGGGCTTCTCGGAGAGTATCGATGCCATCCTGGAAGGTGTACCTGAAGATAGGAACACGCTGCTCTTCTCAGCCACGATGAGTAAGGATATTGAGCGCATTGCCAAGGGGTATCTGCACGACTACAAGGAGATTGTGGTGGGCAGCCGTAACGAGGGCGCTGAGCACGTAAACCATATCTACTATATGGTGAATGCCAAGGACAAGTATCTGGCATTGAAGCGGTTGGTTGACTATTATCCGCGCATTTTCGCCATCATCTTCTGCCGTACGAAGATTGAAACGCAGGAGGTGGCCGACAAGCTCATCAAGGACGGCTATAATGCCGAGTCGTTGCACGGCGACCTGTCGCAGCAGCAGCGCGACCTGACCATGCAGAAGTTCCGCCAGCATACCGTTCAGCTGTTGGTGGCTACGGATGTGGCTGCCCGTGGCTTGGATGTGGATGACTTGACACACGTTATCAACTACGGACTGCCCGACGACATCGAGAACTATACTCACCGCTCTGGCCGTACAGGTCGTGCCGGCAAGAAGGGCACGTCGCTCAGCATTGTCCATATCCGCGAAAAACATAAGATTCGCAATATCGAGAGGGAAATCGGCAAGAAGTTTGAAGAAGGCACCATTCCATCGGCAGAAGAGATTTGTAAGAAGCAGCTCTACAAGGTGATGGACCAGATAGTGAAGGCCGATGTCGATGAGGAACAGATTGCCCCGTTCATGCAGGACATCAGCCGTTACTTCGAGTATGTTGACAAGGACGACCTCATCAAGAAGATTGTCTCGCTGGAGTTTGGCAAGTTCCTGGCTTACTATGCCGATGCGCCAAGCCTCACCCCCGTCGCCTCTCCAAAGGGCGAGGGGAGTAAAGACTCTCGAAGGAAGAAAGAAGAGGGGCGTGGCCGGAAGGGTGAGGGTCGTGGCAAGAAGACGGCTACGCCAACCAGCGAAGGCTACCGCAAGCTCTTCATCAATCTGGGCAAGAAGGACGGCTTCTATCCTGGCGAACTGATGCAGTTCCTGAACAAGTATGTTCACGGACATGTGGCTGTAGGTCATATCGACCTGCTGCAGACCATGTCGTACTTCGAGGTGCCTGAGGAAGATGCCGAGCGTGTCGTCAAGTATGTCAACGGGCAGCAGTACAAGCGTCGTGAGGTGCGCTGTAACGATGCCGACGAGGGTGGCAAACCGGCAGCAAAATCGCGCAAACCTGCCCGTGAGCCCAAGGCCGTTAAGGCGTCCCGTCGTGCTAACGAGGGTACCGCGCAGCGGACCTACAAGAAAGATGAATGGATGCAGTTCCTGAATCCTGACGGCATGAAACTGAAGGGCGACATCCCCGATTTCAGCGAGGAAGGCTGGGCCATCCGCAAGCCTCGTAAGAAGAAATAATTCGTTTGGAAATACCTAAATATATTTGGTATTTCGCTCACTAATTTGTACCTTTGCACGCAAAATAGTAATAGCTGAAGAATAATGAAGAAATATGTAGTAGTGGCACTGGCCGTGCTGGGCATGGCTTCGTGCAGCGAAAAGAAATTCCACGTAGAAGGCACCATTACGAATGCCAAGGACTCAGTGCTCTATTTGGAGAATATCAGTCTGATGGGTCCGGAGGTTGTTGATTCCGTACGCCTCGATGCCGACGGCAAGTTCAGTCTGGCTGGTGAAGCCCAGCAGGCCCCCGAGTTCTACCGTCTGCGCATCTACGATCAGATTATCTCCCTGTCGATAGACTCTACAGAGACGGTGACCGTCACAGCGGCCTATCCGCAAATGGCCTCGAAGTATGAGGTCAGCGGTTCCGACAACTGCGCCAAGATTAAGGAACTGGCCATGCGTCAGATGCAGTTGCAGCAGCGTGCTATGGCTGTTAGTCGCAGTACAGACATGACTGTTGAGCAGGCCAATGACAGTATTATGGCTATGATTCGCACGTATAAGGACGAAGTGAAGCGCAAGTATATCTTCCCGGACCCCTCCAAGCCTTACGCTTATTTTGCACTGTTCCAGGCCTTGGGTAATACACTGATTTTCAACCCTCGCAGCGATGCTGACGATATCAAGGTGTTTGCTGCAGTGGCTACCAGCTGGGACACCTACTGGCCCGATGCCGAACGTGGCAAGAACCTGCATAACATCGCCATTGAAGGCATGAAGAACGTCCGTACCATGGAGGCTAAGCAGGCTAAGACCATTGATGCCTCGAAGATTCAGACAGCTGGCGTCATTGAGATAGCCTTGAACGACAACAAGGGACAGCTCCGTAAGTTGACAGACCTGAAGGGGCAGGTGGTGCTGCTCGACTTCCACGTCTTCGCACAGAAAGAATCGCCAGCCCGTATCTTGGCACTCCGTGAACTGTATAACAAGTATCACGCTAAAGGTTTCGAAATCTATCAGGTCAGCCTGGATGGCGACGAACACTTCTGGAAGCAGCAGACAGCTGCCCTGCCTTGGATTAGTGTACGTGTAGATGAAAATAATAGCGGCTTCTTGACAGTCTATAACATACAGACATTGCCAGAGTTCTTCCTGATAGACCGTGGCAACAATCTGGTTAGCCGTTCACAGCAGATCAGCGATATCGACAAGTCAATCCTGAGCCTGCTCTAAAGGCATGATGAAAAGAGTAGTTATCATGGCGTGCCTGCTTGCAGTCGTTATGACACTGCACGCCCAGACAAAGGCTGAACAGATTAAACACATCCGTCAGGTGTACGCCGAGGCCAAACAGAAGGTGGCCAAGATGGGGCAGGATGGTAAGGCTGCGCACACTGTGCATATACGCCAGATAGAAATGGGCGAGCCAGGTGGTGAATACACGCCGGAGATAGATACCGACACGCAATTCTACTTCGACCGTATCGATGGCAATAGCGAACAGGGTATCACGGGTAAGGCCGTGTGCTACTTCGTGTCAGTAAACTGGACGGCCGATGGTCACACCAACTACCGCGAGTACCTGTTCGACCCAGCGAAGGGCCATCTGCTCTTTGCGTTTATGAAGGCTGAAACGCACGCAGGATTCAAGGTGGAGACGCGCTACTACTACGATGTCCTGGGCAACTGCATAGAGCAGAAGCACAAGGTGCAGGACAAGGAGGCTACAGCTGACAGTCACTCGTGGAACGACTGGAAGAGCGAACTGGCGCAAGGCAACAAGCATAAAAAGCTGTTTAATCTGCTGCTGAATACAGAGCGCCCCTATCCCGAACTGGCCAGTGCGCCCCGTCCATCGAGCACGCCAAAGGCAAAACTGCTGAAGGATATCCGTGCCGCCTATGCAAAGGCCAAGCAGAGAATAGCCCAGAACGACAAGGACGGTGGACTGAAAAATGATATCGAGATAACCATACACGACCAGAAGAGCGAGGATTTTCCACCTATAACAACCCGCTTGAAGTGTTATTACGAGCAGATACAGCAGCCCAGTCCACATCAGCGCTACTATTTCATCAGCGAGAAGACCGAGTCGATGTATGGCGAGACCTACGAGGAGTATCTGTTGGATCCAAAACTCGATAGTCAGAACGTGATCTTCATCTACAATCAGGGCTATGCCGAGGGCGAAGAGATGGAGATGCGCTACTATTACGACGAGAACGGCCACTGCTTCGAGTCGAAGGTGTCCGATATCGTAGAGAAAGAACCCGTACCCGCTCGCAACAAGGCCGGATACATCTTCTCTATCTTTGATGAGTTGATGCAGTAAAAACAACGATAAAACCTAAACGATATGTAATGGCAGTACTAGACCCTCTGCCATTCTCTCCCATTCCATGTGTCGTATTGATTTTTCTTGTATTTCAAAATTTTTATCGCATTTTCTTTTGTAATTCAAAATAAAATATCTAACTTTGCAGGCAAAATGAGAATAGTATCACATAGACGATTAGTGGAGTTCTACACCTCAGAAGGGCATGGAGACTCACAGGCAGCGTTAGAGCGCTGGTATGACATAGCTGATAATGCCGAGTGGAAGAACTTAGCGGATATCAAAGCAGACTTCCCTGCGACAGATTACGTTGGCAACCAACATTATGTTTTCAACATACATGGTAATAAATATCGTCTGGTGGTTGTGGTAAAGTTTACAATAAGCCATATATTCATCCGCTTTGTTGGAACTCACAGTGAATACGATAAAATAGATGCTTCAACGATATAAATGATTAGGTTATGAGCAAGATTACAAAGAAACAGTATGAATTTGCATTGGCAAGGGTAGAGGAGCTCCTGCCACTGGTGGATGACAATACCGCTGCAAATGACCGCAATGCCATTGAACTAACTATGATGTCGGATATCATTATCGACTACGAGAAGGAGCATTATCCTATTGGAAAGCCGACAGTTGCTCAACTCATACAGTTGTCGCTTGAAGAGAAGAATATGAGTCAGAAGCAGCTGGCTGAAACAATAGGTGTCAGTCCGTCGCGTATCAACGATTATGTGTCTGGACGCGCTGAGCCAACACTGAAAATTGCTAGGATGTTGTGTTTGACCCTTGGCATCACGCCAACAGCAATGTTAGGATGTTAGTTCTTACGTATGTTCACTTACCTGTTCTCTGACATCGTAATAATGTGTTGATTTACGACAGCAATTCACGCTTTTCTCCTCTTTTGTCGCAATACTCGGTCCCTGTCGCAACAACCTCATGAAGAAAACACATAAATGTTTGTTTTCATGGGAATCTTACCGTATCTTTGCATCAAGAAAAGAGTTTCATAAGTTTCTCATAAGTTTTTTTGTTTTAGTTATTGGTTAGTAGTTTTCTCATAGAATTTGGTTTTAGTTAGTTTGTAAAACAATCATTTCGGGCCCGCAGAGATGCAGGCCCGAAGTGGTTATTGGTACATATTCGTATTAATGCAATCTATCACTCAGAAAAGACAATCATTAGTGTATAATCCTTGCTACTAAAATCTACTTCGTCACAATTAGCATAACTAATTTCAATATAACCACTATTAATCGGAATCTTCACCATACCGCCTTCTTCACTGTTCCAACTCATAGTGCTTTCTTTTGCTGTACATCCAGAGAGTTCTTCAAAAGCATCCTTATACGCCATCACACGCTTGCGCACCAGTGTCTTCGTATAGAATTTCTTTTCTGTAAAAGTTACACGAGCAGGTTTCTTCTGAATTGCTACATTGCCCTCAACGCCAAAAGCCTTACCAAACCATCGTTCTCCAAAATCGTCCTTTTTAAGTTTAAAGCCTTGCTCTGTCAGTTCTGAAGCCATCTCTTTATCTGACAGGGTGATGGGAATGCCGTTGAATGCAATGGCACCACCAGCAATACATGGCTCATCCATCTGTATGGTGACGGGTTGACTGGCAGGTTTCTTACTAGGCGCTGTTCGCTTAGCAGCAGTAGTTGTACGCTTTGCTGCCGTTCTTCTTTGTTGTGCAGAGGCAGGGACTGATGCTATCAGCAGGGCTGCCATCAAGGTTAATAATACTTTTTTCATACTTTTTGTTTTTTATAGAAAACAATTTATAACTAATTATTTGTTTTGTTACTGATGATGAGTTTCTTTGTTTTGCCATCCTTAAAACGAACAATGTTAACGCCTTGTTGAGGAGTATTCGTTTTATATCCTCCTAAAGTAAAGGTAGCTATAGAAGTTTGGCCAGCTTCTGTTGTGCTAATACTGCTAGCAGCCGTCAGCATAAAAGCTTCGCTAGCCAAAGACCGCCATAAGCCGTCACTGCCCTTAGCACGTACATTCAATGTATGTTCACCTGTCGACAAGCCTGTCAACTTGACTTCGAAAGTGATGACGTTACCCCCAGTTGTTGGCAGTGCTATAGGAGTAGCCTTACCTTGGCCAGGATCGCTATTGTCAAAGAAATACTCCAAAGCGGTCAGATTCGCACGACGACATACATAGAATGGACGACAGACGGTAACTGACCACTGTCTTTCTTCATCACGACTGCGCACATAGAGTACATGCGCACCTGTAGGCAGGTCACCCAAATCAATGACGAGACGATTGGTGCCTTTCTCTATATCCTTGATAACAACACCTTTGCCAAAGCCTGGGTCGCTATCGAAGAAATACTCCACGAAGGGTTTGAGTGGTTCAGTAGCAATGACAAGGAACGAACGGCTCGTAACCGACGTCCATAAACCATTGGCACGTTGACCACGCACATTAAGAAGATGAGCACCAGCCTTTAGACCATCAGTAGACAGCATGGTGACAAGTTCCTCCATGCCAACGGCAAAATCAGACAAAGGTGTCGCCTTTCCAAAGCCAGGATCGTTGTCATCAAAGAAATACTCCATCTGCACGAACTGTTCCTGACGAATAGGAGAAACGTAAAGCGGACGTGCAACCGTACTCGACCACTTGCCTCCATCATCAGCTGAGCGTACATAAAGCATGTGTGCGCCAGCCTTCAGTCCTTCAATAGATAGAACAAAGTGCAGTGTATCTGTACTGATTCTCTGTAGTGGAATACCTTGACCATAACCAGGATCAGTGTCTATGAAGTATTCAGCCATCACAGGTTCATGCGTTAGCGTATCCTTTTGTTGTTCAATGGTAAAGTCGTAGCTATAGACTGGCGTCCACTTCCCATTGTTGTCTTGTAGCTGGCAGTTAAAGGTATGCTGTCCTGTCCCTTGGTTAGCCAAACTAACACTTAGTTCTACCGAAGCGCCACTAATAGCCTTTTCAGCAGCCAGCAACGTGTCGTTGTCAAGCCAGTAGCTAATACGAACAGGACGTACAACTTCCGTCTTTAAGAAAAGATAGCGATTAACCGCACCCCATACGCCATGCTTGTCGCACACACGTATATTGTAATAATGTATACCTGGCTGCAGAGATGCTACACTCGTTGAATCCAAGATATCACCACCCGTATAGCTTCGAATTGTACGAACTTTATAGTCGCCATCGAGCCAACTCTCAAAGCGAACAGGTCCACTCTTATCTGACAGACCTGGCACCATAAAGAGATACCGATTGACAGCTCCCCATGTACCTTTAGCATCTTGTGTGCGAATGTTGTAGAAATGCAGGCCTGGCGATAACGAAGCGATATCAATGTTTTGGCTTATGTCCCCTCCACTATATGTCGCAATGGTGCGATGGTTGTAATCACCATCAAGCCATGTTTCATAGTGTTGCGCATTAGCAGTTACTACGACAAGCATTAAGAAGATATGCAATACTATTTTTTGCATAGTCAGAACTGTTTTATTCCGTTGCAACTTTCAGCGTCACATTTAATTTCCTAGTCTCAGGATCTACATGCAGAACACTTTCTTTAATGGAGATACCATCAGGTGTAAGGGAATAAGGTGTCGCACCTCCGTATGCGCCTACAATCGTCCCATCTGTACCAAGATATTTATTTGTCTGTAACCATTCTTGGGTTATCTCCCCATCAGCAGATGTGAACGTAGGGAAATTATAGTTCGTAGCGTTTCTGTTAATTTCAAATGCTTGTACATAACAATCATTTACAACATTACCCGAAGGGATTTTTTTAGCTACCAAGCAATTAACATAGATATTGTTGGAAACATCATTAGGGGTCTTACCTCTATAAATGCTTTGAATAATACAATTAGTAAATGTTGCATCATGGACTTCACCCATGTCATTATTTGCACATTCTGATACTTGACCAATATTACAGTTGTTAAAGTTCAAATCACATCCCTGCGAATTAAATTTGAGATTGAAAGCCGTAGTTATCCAAGAAAAGATAGAATTTGTTACCACAGCGCTTTTCATACAAGCATTAGGCAAGAACGACGTTGCAAAACACCTATCCATTTGCAAACCAGTTACTGCGTCAGTCGCATAGATAGCAAGCATAAAACATTTGCTGATTCTAAGTCCGTGCATTTTTTTTGAAATGACAATACTTTGAACCAGTTTGATACCATCTATACAAAAGTTTGAGTATGAAGGCTCTCCGTCTATAGCGATATTGATATTACCAGCTAATATAGTCATTTCGCCTGCGCCTATCATAGAAACGGCTTTGTCTAAAATTAGAGTGTCAGAATCTGCATTGCCAACCATGAAAGTGCCTGCGCTCAGGCATATCGTGTCACCGGCAACAGCCTCGTTGACAGCTTGCTGTAACTGATCTGCATCGAAACTCTTGCCCTGCCCGTTATGCAGAAGAAGTGCCTGCGCACGAGTATCAGCATATATTTGTACACTTGCAATTATTAGTACAAAGAGGAATAATTTCTTTTTCATATTTTCGTGTCTTTTTATTGCTAAATTTATTTTGCGGCTCCCAGTTTCAGCGTTACTTCCATTGTCGTGCCCTCCTCTACAGACGTAGGGATAGTCAGTTCCTCAATCATAGGCCCTGCAGGGATACCTGAAATGACGTAAGGGTCATCACCTGCAAAGGCACCATAACCTTTTGCTTCCTGTGGCAAAGAACAGTCATGCACATCCTTGTCTGTCTGAATATCTTGATACGCTTCGCCTACAATATAGTTGTCTTGTATTGTATTGCCATCGCCAGCATTAATGTCGCTGGTATAGAAAATATTCTTTTCTATCTTACAATTTGCAGAGTTCCAGAAGCTTTCACCCCAATGATTATAAGATGTATTGTAGGCTATATAAGACTCGTGGACACCCTTACACGCAACATTTCCAAAAATATTGTTTGTAATCTGATGGTAAAAAGTGTGGTCATAGCCAGCACCAACCTCTCCACCAATAAAGTTCTGGTGGATTACACAGTTAGCAGCGTCTTTGCTAATGCCAATACTTTCTGATATGCGACATCGTTTCACAATGGTCTTAGATGCATTAATGGTAATGTTGCGCGGCTGAAGTCCCATAAGGACAGTTCCCTCCTTAGTTGTTGTTATGGCACCGATAGTTGCATCTTGTGCAGCTTCAGTAGCTATTTCGTTCTGACGAAGCCAATAACCTGGACCTATCACGACTAGTCGTTTGTTAATCGATACATCGTCATAATCAACAGAAGTTCCGTCTACCATAATAGTATCACCATCGGCAGCGGCAGCGACTGCTGCTGCAATACTGGCATATGGAGCTGAACTATCCACATTGTTTACTCGCAAAATGTTTGCATAGGCTCCCATCGCAAAGCAAAGGGCAGCAAGAAATACAATTTTCTTTTTCATAATTAATTCGTGTTAGTATTTATTTTTTCTTTAGGTTTCACCATCTATGTATACTTTAATTACGCAAAAAAGCGCAAACTATCGCCATAACTCCAGTCGGGTTCAGCACAACCCCTAATCATTAATGGTGAAGCCTGCGCTTATGCGCAACTTCAACAATGATTAGTTATGCTCCCTTTTTCTCTTGGCGAGGTGCTGATTCGACTGGAGAATTGAGCAAATAAAATGTCTGTGTTCTTCAAAACACGATGCAAATATAAGGAATAATTTGTAAACGACCAAATTTTCAGGTAAGATATTATCGACATATCGTGAATTACACTTTAGCATAGGGCAAGGAGAATAAAAGAGGAAGTATTGAGCTATAAGTGCAGCTTATCGCTCTTACCTCACGCGCTTATCGCTTGTGGCCCTTGAGCTTATCGCTTCTGCCCCTTAAGCGATAAGCAAGCGAGCCTTCCGCTTATCGCTCGTCAACCGCTTGGATATCGCACATTAAGAAATTCTCAACTACGTAGCTAGTTATCATAATAACTGCGCTTTCAGTTGCAGTAGAAAGCGTAGTTATGAAATTTTCAAGCATCGTAGTTGGAATTACAAGCGCAGTAATTGACACGTTTTTGGCATTAATGGTAGCAATTGCTACCATTAATGCTAGCAATTATTGCAAAGTACTTGGTTATTTGCCAACATATACCTTTACCTCTGTGAAAGCCTTTGTGCATCAGGGTTTGAGAGCAGGTATATGATGTCTGAACATATACCAAACATATACCTATCATATACCTCAACATATACCTTATTATAATATAGGGAGGACAATTTGGTTTTAACAATTAAGAAAAAAACGGGAATAATTACAAATAATATTTGCAAACGCAAAATATTTTTAGTACCTTTGCAGATGAAATCTGCGAGAATGGGCTGCACTCGTTGGCACCCTCCTTGCACTTCGGAAAAACACGCGCCATGAAAAGCGCATGGAAATACTGACCATTACTAATTTTTAAATTTATGAAAGCAAATCTTTCTATTAACGGAGAGGCTGTTGCGGCCTCTCAGGAGGGACTTCTTGTCATCGAGTTGTTCCTCAACGACAATTACCGTTTCCGTCGCAATGTACTTAACGGAAAGGTGGAGTTTATGACTTTGCCTGAAGGCAATGATGCTGGCTGGCGTACGCTTACTCAAGAGGCATTGAACAGTATCTACCTCAGGGCCGAGCGTGAGCACATCGTTGAAAAAGGTAGTCCTGCTGCACAAATCAAAATGTATGTGCAGTCTGAGGAGGTGCCTGTGTTTAACCCCATCGAGGAGTTTATGAACAACTTGCCTCAATGGGACGGAAAGAACCACGTGGCAGCATTGTTCAGTCGACTGCCAGGCCTTAGTACTGAGCAGCACAGCTTCCTGGCTATCTGGATTCGTTCCGTTGTGGCTCACTGGTTGCAGATGGATACCCTTCATGGCAACGAGTGCGTACCAGTGCTGATAGGAGAACAGGGTTGCGGAAAGACCACCTTCGTGCGTCGATTGCTGGCTCCTCAGTTGCGTGAGTACTATCTGGACCACCTAAACCTCTCGAACAAGTTCGATAAGGAGATGGCACTGACAAACAATCTGCTGGTCAACCTCGACGAACTGGAGGCTATCAGCATCAGGCAGCAAGCCAGTCTGAAGCAGGCACTCTCGAAGAACAAGGTGAATGGGCGCCCCATCTTTGGACGTGTGCAGGCCGATCGCCCGCGTTTCGCATCGTTTGTGGCTACGACGAACAACCCCCATCCGCTGACAGACCCCACGGGTTCGCGTCGCTATATCTGCCTGACTGTTCCTGATGGTCAGTTGATAGACAATGAGGGAGACATCGACTACGAGCAGTTGTATGCACAGGTATTGTATGAAATCCGCGAGTTGAAGGTCCCCTACTGGTTTAACAATCTGGAGGTACAACGCATTCAGCAGCTGAACCAAAACTACATGGCGGAGAAGGACATAGCAGAGATTCTTTCAGCCTGCGTCCGTAAGCCAGAAGACAATGAGATGGCCACAGTGATGGATTGTAAGCAGCTGCTGGAACTGGTACAGAAGGAGTATCCCTTGGTGCCAAATACGCGTAGCACCAGGATTCACATTGGTCTGGCTATGAAGGAGTGTGGCTATGAACTGACGAAGCGAGGCAACAGGCCCTACTACAAGGTTATTCCTTTAAGGGCAGCCTGAGGTACATGATGAGGTATATGTTAGGTACATGATAGGTATATGTCTGACTAACATATACCTCGCTTTAACCCCCGATATGCAAAGGTTTTGTCGAGGATCAAGGTACATGTTTAACAAAAAAAACGAAAACGAAAAAATGGAAACAAAGAACGAAACAATGATTGAGATACCCAGTGGATATGCTTTGTGCATGCGCGATGACTGTGCAGTCTGTCAACATTGTCTGCGCCATCTGGCATACAAGAAGAGGAAACAGACAGAAGATTTCCTCTCGTTGGTTACCCCCTTGCGTACAGAATCTTCTGAGAAGTGCAAATTCTTCCGTAGCGACGCCCTAGCAACTTACGCCAAAGGCTTCACCCGCATGCAGCAGGAAATGTTGCCTCGTCAGTATCAGGAGTTCATGATTAGACTGATAGGCAAGTTTGGTCGTACGGGCTATTTCGAGCGTCGTAGGGGAGAGCGTCTGTGTACACCGAAGGAGATAGAAATTGTCCGTAGTGTACTGCAAGAATTAGGTCTGCCACAGCTAGAATTCGACAACTATTTGCAGAAACACAATTTCTGGGACTAACCCTATGCCTGGTTTCCCTTAGTACAAGGCCTGCGTACTCCAGTGCGCAAGTAATAGTACTGGAGTGCGTTGGGCATAGTACTGACACGAACATAGGATAACGCCTGAAGAAAGATGTAAAAAAGAAATCAGCAACCTGCGATTATTCGTAAGTTGCTGATTTTTTATTGTGGACCAGCCAGGGCTTGAACCTGGGACCTCCAGATTATGAGTCTGTTCCATTAAGTCTCTTCAAACACTGAATATCAGCATGTTATTGAACTCTCATAAGTCAGAGGTCAACTATAGGTCAACATCACTGGCTTAGTGGGTGTAAAATTAGTGTTTTTACTTGATATATAGGCATGTTCCGCGTTAAAAAAGCAAAAGCCGAAGAAAATAATTTAATAAGTCAGCTTTTATGGTATGTTGATATGTAATATGATTCAAAATATGTAGTATTTGTATTCCTATTGGGAAATAATGAGTCTATTGCCAAGGGCACGAAAGCCTACGGCTTCCATGCCTTCAAACCAACTGAGCTACAAGTCCGTGCAGGTTTAGTTTATAACAAAAAAAACAGCCACCACTGTTAATGTGATAGCTGCGTTACTTTTCCGTTAGAAAATCTTAGGTTGGCATAGCCTTTTGAAGTCTCATTTTTAAAGCCGATTAGAGGACTTAGATAGGGTGCTTTACCCTTGATAGTAGTGTTAGTCATAATTCCAATTTTTTATGATTCAACGTAACTTATCTGAAAATGGACTGATTCAGAGTAAAAATGAGGTGCACCTCCACGAAGTCACTTTGAATCAATCTAAGACTAAAATAAGCATAGATATTGGCATTGTCAAGTAAAAAGACGATATCTAATGATGATGAATATTATGGTTGATAAAGAATGAAAAAAGGTAGCACCTAAAAATGCTACCCTTGATAAATGTTTGTAAATAGTTGCTTTACTCCCATTCGTATGAGACAGACTCTTGACCAACCGAGCAACGGATTGGATAACCATCTTTCATAGTCCAATTATATGTTACGCTACTCGATTGACCATTTTTTGTTACAGTAACCTTAGATGGCAGGTTTTTCATTGTCTTACCACAATGTCTGGCAAGTCCTGGCCAATCACTCGTCAGACGTAAAAAGTCTTGGGAATAGGTGTAATTAGTATATTCACAGGTTTCTGTCTTTTTAAGCGTGTTAGATGCAATATCATAGTATTCAATCTTCTGAACATTGCCATTAGACCAGTAATATTTCTCCAAAGTATTTTTTCCTTTGACAGTAGCTAGATAACCGTTTTCATAAGTATATGAATGCTCTCCATCATTGTCCTTTACGTGTACGACAAGACCATTCTCAAGAGTATAAATCATCTGCTCATGAGTTCCTTGTTGTATAATCTGATTATCACTATAAGTCAATGTTAAAGTATAAGAGTAATTTCCACTCTGGCTAACTCTTGTTAAGCGTCCTTGATTATCATAATTGAAAACATAAGTATACGATTTTCCATTCGATTCTTCCACACATCTTTTCAGAAACTTCACAGATGTTGGAGGGTTATCTCCACCGCCACCATTGTCACCATCATCACCACCGCAAGCGGAAAAACTAACACTCAAAAGCACTGTAAAAAGTGCAACTCCAATAAATCTTAATGTTTTCATAATTGTAAAATTTGAGTTGTAATATTATTCCCATTCACCATTCCAAAGACAATTGTCTGCTCCTTTGTATTTACGCACCTCATATGAGTAATCGCCATAATCAAATTGGAAGAACCAATAATCAACATTATCGTAAGTAACTTTTCCGTAGAAGCTTTCACCGTCCGATGTTTGATAATTTCCTGCCCATTTAAATTCAGTATACCAGCCGTAATCTTCATTGCTTGGGTAACATGTTTCCTTGTTACTACCAAAAGATTTTATTTTCAAAAAAGGTTTGGTAACGTCATGTATCAATGGCATACCATTTTTGCTTATGCCTATCTCTTCTGTTGTCATAAAGGCTCTTCTTAGCCCTTCATCTATATATAACTCAAGAAAAGGCCCCGTTATATATTTGTTCGTATTATCTAGCTCATAGTGACCTGGGATAGTACCTCTGATATCGATTCTTTCTTTTAGATCCATAGGCTTGATGTCAACATAAACAACATATTCTTTGTGAGGCTGCGTGCCATAGTCGTGTAGAATAAATTTAACAAGCCCTGGACCAGAAGCGAACGACCACCAATTCCATTCTTCCCTGGTATAGTACACATTACCAGAAACAACTTCCAAAGATGTGTATGTTGGTTCATTTGATTTTATAGGGTTATCAGGGTCTTGCCACTCGATATTTATGTTAACTCCTTCATGAGTTATGTGAATTGTATCACCAGGATGAGCAGATTGCCCATTTATCGTAAAAATCCAGTTCCTACTTACAGGTTGACTATTATCATTACTATCGTCACTTCCGCCACAAGCAAGTAATAAAAGCACTGATGTTAGACATATTCCGCGTAATATATTTGTCATTCTTTTTGTGTTATTAGTATGCCAACCAATCCCAAGAAGTCAGCGGTTAATAGTTAAGAAGCATGGGACTGCTGAATTTATCTCACTGTGGCTCTGGACTGCCAATCATCAAATAAAGACAACAGCCCATGCAGGAGATATATTATTAAGTATAATAATCCCAAGCATGAGCATATTGCCTATTATCCTTGATGATTGAAATTGTCCAGATTTCAGTGAAGGATAATATCAAATGCTCCTCTTACAAAGTTGAGCCATTATAACGCACATCTACACACAGGTGTACTTGAAACTCGCGGTAAAATTACTAAAAGAAATCCATATTTAGCACAAAACCTACAAATTATTAGCAATTTTTGTATATTTATGTTAAGCATTTGAGCAAAACGACATCATAATTAAAGGTAGAGCACCGTTTTTGATGCCCTACCAAACACTGTTAACTATAAACTCTCCACAGTTCTAATTTGTCACCAGCAACAAACCAACCTTTGTTTTTGATGTACCAAATCTCTTCTATTCCGTAAGAGTTTGCCTTAACCTCATATTTCACAGAATTGTAAGCGTACCATGGTTGTTTAACTGTATCTATCAGGTCTTTGTCGTAATCAACTTCTTTAGCTCTTAACGTCACATAAATGATTTTGAGCCCATACTGTATCTTGTGCGTTTCCCAACCGCTATAATTGGGACTCTTATTGTTAATAAGGTAGAAGTATGGATTTAAGAAAACTTCGATAGCCTCAATAAAACAACCTTTTGAACACCATTTAAAACTCATTGTTTGCATAATCGTAAAAATTTAGGGGAACACCTCATTTCTGAGATATTCCCCAAGTTAGTTAATCAATAAACCATTTGTAACGCTCTTCTCCGTGTAGTGCTCCGTTTATACCCATAGCAATCTCTGAGGCATTCAAAGAACGGTCTAAGAACATATCAATATATGAGGATTTATTTGCACCTGTAAGAAGGTTATAAAAGTTCCACATATTTATATCTGTTCCATAGCTCCCAAAGTCTTCATCTGAGATATAGGACTTTGCCACGTTGTTAATCTGTGTATCAGTAATTAATAAACGTGGTATATCCCTTTGCAACCTCATGGGTAAATACTGATAAAGACGCATTTTGCCCAATATAACGCTAAACTGATGGGTAGATAGTGAACTGTTGCAAAGTTGCTGCATCAAATGGATTTGTTTTGCAGGGTTAAACATGCCAAACATTTCCATAACTCTTTGATACAGTTCTCTGGTACTACTAACTCTTAGCTCACCTTTGTAGCCATCAGTGAAAATACACATATTGCAACATACCGTGTTTTTAAAACCGATAGCAATACGGAATAACTCAGGGACTTTCTTGCTGTAGAGATTCTGCTGATTATATGCCCTTACACCAACAACAGAGAGGAAAAGCCGATTTCCGTTTATATCCTGATATATTGTGGGTATATCAACAGAGAATGCACAACGCTCAAAATACTGTGTTTTGTCAGTTTCTAAGAGTTGGTTTGCAGGTTTGTGGATAGCAGACGGAATACGACCCTTAATAATGTGTGATGCTCTGATAACAGGACTTTCCACCTCTTCACCTCTGAAAAAGTCCTTTGCAGCCTCTTCGACTGTTCGGATAAACAGAGGGTGTGAAATGGTTAATTCGTTATCTTTAGCGAATACAGGGGTAATACAGTCATTTTGTAACTGGTCTAAAGTTACATCGACTGTGTTGGCTTCAATGAAGTGTTTTGTTCTTTTCAGGACATTCACCTCACTCACTGGCTCGATAATCTCAGCGTCTGAGAAATCGAATCTCTTACCGTTTAAAACGGTTGGCATTAAAACTTGTTCCATAAAAATGAAATTTGAAGTTAATAAAAATGTGAATTAATAAGAATAGCCGTAACACTGTATTTTAAAAAGCATTCTTTTCTATTCAATATTGAGCGGGGGACTTTCGGGGGTTCTCTGCCAGCTCTCAGATCACTTCGTTATATTTCATTTCATGGGTTGGTCAATAGGGGGAGGGGGCTTCTATATACAAGTACCCGTACCCACTTGCTCGGCACTCTCTCTTGTTTTTTCGGAAAGTTCTCTCGGTCTATTGTTGGCAAATAATGTGTCTTTAGTTAGTAATAGATGGTTGAGGCTATTTTCAGAGTTGTTACTATAAATAATATGAAAAATGGCCAGACTGACTCTTCGAAAAAAACTACTTTAGCCAGCCTGACCACCTCTGCCTGATCAAGAATTACCTAACCCATATATCTGCATTACTCTTGATTTTGACCCGTGTGAACTTCCTAAGAGTGGTAACAAGGTCTTTCACTTTTTCGGGTGTAGGCTCTGGTAGCTCAATATTACGAGTGCTATTCCTGCCGATATTGACGAAACGGGGATTGCACCGTCTGATTATGTCTACGAACTCATCTTTGTCAAAATCCATCAGAGGCTCAGCAGTAACCATAGTATAAATTCCTAGATCGGAAATTCTTGCCATAGCCGCTACTCTGTCTTCCATTTTCGGAGAGTTACCCATAATATCAGGAAGGAAACGGTTGGTTTCAAGTGTAGTTGCCACAACCGCATGTTTAAAAACAGGATGGCCGATGTATGGAAGAATCCTTGTAGGGTCTTTTGACTGGAAGATATAAACTATGTGTCCTTTATCGGGCTTACCTACGTTAAAAGCTGCACAGTAGTCAAGCACCTTCATGATCCAACCCAATGAAATCCCTTTGGCGAATAAGTCGATAGAGCTACCAACAAAGACTACTTTAGCATTGTTCAGGTTACGTTGGAATTCCTTTTCTACCAGAATTGGCTTGCACTTGTATTCCTCTCGCAGCAAGTTCTGCATATAGCAATACTTACACCCGTGAGGACATATCCCTTTTATGGGATTCCAAGTGTGGGTTACAAACTCGTACATATTGCCTTTGGCTACGTTCAAAGGTAGGTTGCACTTAGATAAATCAGCATCCATCATAGGATGTTCGGGGTAAAAAATTTCTTTACTCATAATCTTAAAAATATAATTAGACATTTTTTATTTGTACCATATAATACCGTTTTTTACTAATTTTTGTCCTTTCAGGCGAAGCGCTGAGATATGAGGTAGTAGCCTCTCTTGTCTTTGTTTGTTTTCTTATCTTTACGGTGTCGATAAGTGGCTTCAAAGTACTGTAGAATCGTGTGAGAGGTGATCGCTTTGGGGTGAGGGATCTTTAGGACTACAAACACCTCTTTGAGCCTTCTTTTTATATAAATGGAAGAGTACCACTTCTGAGTGTCGAAGATGGTATATATCAGTCTGATAGCATCAGTGCTGCAAGCATTCTCCTTATGTTGCTTTACAATGATAGCTTCTCGGATAGCTTTTGCTCTGTATTTTAGCCTCTCTATATCAGCCTTACCTATTACATCGTAGGCTTTCACTATGAGGGGATCGGCAAAAGCTAAGTCACGTTTGTATTGCTGTTCCATCTCTGTCTCACACTCCCCAAGCTGTTCCAGTTGCCTGACGATTTCCATACGTTTCTCTTTGATGGTGGCATTCTTATTTTCGATCCTTAATCTGTCGTAATCACTTACCTTATAATATTGATAAGTATAGGTAATGTGGAAATACTCACTGGCATCATAACCTTTCCGTAATGCTACATAGTCATGATAGCAGCTCTTTGTCAGTTCTTCGTCGATGTGGTTGTCAACAGTGAAATGTTTTATGTTACCATTCTCGTCAATGTACTTAGTGTAGGGTATGGTTGCCCTTGCTTCCAGAAATGCAGTCCTCTGCTGTTCAGTTGAAGCACTTTCAGCCAACGTACCAAGATGTTCGTACACTGACGCTGCACACTTTAGAGACACTATTAGCTCCTCTTCTGTAGTCTCAGGGAAATTGCTGTTTGTGTTACCAATGTGGTAGATGTCATTTACACCGTTTCGGAATCTGCCTACTATTTGCACGGCATCCATGTACGGGTCAATTATCGTGTAATCAGCTATGTAGCAATCAGTCAGCATGATTATATCTGGTCGCTCTGAAAGATCAATGTCAAGTGCACTGTAGAAACGGCTTGTCATCCAGTTATAGTGAGCCATCTTAGACTGATCCCAATTCTCAAATGCCCTGTTAAAGTCTAGGCGATTCAGTTTTTCTACGCTCTTTTCGGAGCAAAAAACTGCTGACTGCTTTGTAATTTCCAGTTGACCCATCAGTGAATGTATCATATCAGTGGAATTGACAAACAGGAATACTGGCCGCTCGTTACCTTCCAGAGATCTCAATAGCTCTTTTGTGTATTGCAGTACATTGTTAGTAACACATAACTTGATTTCTTTTCGGATGTCGAAATCTGGCACGATCTTCAATGTAGTGAAATTGTCGAAGCGTGGATCTCTGAATTTCCTCGGAGGTGTAGCCGATACGATAGCCTTAAGTCTGCACTCAAAAAACAGATCCATTGGCAGAGTAATATACTGCCTGTAGTCACAGTCCTTAACAGTCTTCTGTACTTCATCGAATAATAGGAAATATCCATCGAAGCGAATGTCTATGTCAAGTTCCTCGAAAGCATCCTGTACCTTCGGAAAACTCTCTGGAGTGGTGAGGATCTTTATGTACTTACCTTCTTTGATGCTCCGCTCGATATAGCTTATGATTTTGTCCTGATAGACTCTATCATGTACTTCAAACAGGTTATCGTCAGCATGTTTCGGATCATTATGCTTACCGTAGATAACGGGCTTAGTCGGCTCGATGATGATTGAATTTCTGGGAGCCTTGATCTCTGAGTATGTAGCACCAATCCCTGTAATCGTCTTATTCAGGATTGTGTTGGTCTCAATCACTGGGTAGATATCGCTTAGGTGCTGCACCTTACCATCTATCTTCCTAATTGTTAAAAATCTTGTTTTCATACATTATTAATTGTGTAGAGGGAGATCCCTGCATCCCCCTCTACGATTTGATGTCAGATGGGCTGCTTCATTTCACGTAGGTAATCCAGATTTTCCTCGGTACGAGGTATACGGAAGTAAATTGTACCCCTGAACAGAGATTTTACGGCTGTAATCTTGTCAGAGGATTCACGGAAGAGTGGGACATACTGAAGAGTCTGGCCGCTCTCAATGAACTGCTTCATAACCTCTAGTTGGTAATCCTCTCCGACCTCAACAGTGTCACTCTTCATGGGATCGCCAGCGTAATTTGCTACCCCACCAGTCATTAAATAATAAATAAGGTGGTTAGCTCGTTCGGAGTCCAACTCGTACTTGAAGCCTGCTACCGTTTTGGACTCCACCCAAGCATAAGGGTGCAGGGTCTTCGTTGTTCCGAACTTGACAGAGAGCTTTTCGCCACGCTTCATCATCTTCAATACTTCGGTATGTGCGCCATCATTATCATACTCCTGCTGTTTAGTGCCTTGCAGTGCGGCAAAAAATAACTTTTTCATAATTTTATTTTTTTTTGGTGATTATATATCCAGAACTACTTCAACTCGGCCGTTGTTGTTTCGTTCTGGGCACAAAGGTCACCATATTAAATTATAATATGAAAGCTTTTATAGAATTCCATCTTAGGGGATATTTTGACATAATATCTCCAAGTTGTTGGAAATCAGATATTTATAATTGTTGCAATCTTGAAGGGCGCTTCTTACAGAGGTAATATCTACAATTTTTGTATTAATTCAAGAAGTGTCTGGAATTTGGTATCATAATATTGATTGATGGTATTAACATTGATGTCTTCATAACTGCTAATATATGTACGTATGTAAGAGCCATCTTTTTCGAGAAAATTGATGTTATCTGTCAGTCCAGTAAAATACGCCATTCTCGTAGCAAGAAGGTTTCTGCTTGTGGAAATGGAAAATATGCCATCGTTGCTGACAAATTCCTTTTTGAGCTCTTGTTTCTTCAAGAACCACATTAAATAACGATAGAATAGAGAGACTTTAGTAGGCAGACCAAGATCATCTGCTAGGATCTCGACTTGTTTGTAACCGATTGCTGGAGCATCCAATTTGAGATCCCTTTTTGTATTTGAATTTAAATATGATTCCAAAGCCTCCTGAATAAGCAAAAGGGTATGACTGTGCTTAGTTATTGTAATATTCTTGGCATATTTACTACCTTTCTTCTTAATTTTCAAACTTAGCTCCATCTCGAAATCATTAGGTGTACTGGTGAAATCAAGATAATTATCTGGCTTTAGTGGTTCTAATTGCGATATAAACTTATTAATTTCACTCCTGTGGGTAACATCCAGAACCATGCATCCTTTTTGGGTTTGCCCCTCAACACAATCCCTAATCATTAAACATAAATACCAGAATTTTGAAATGTCTAGGCCATAGGCTTTAAGTGTCGCAGCAATTTCACCAGAATATGATTCTTCTCTCTTGGGGGTAGTAGCTTCAATTTCATTTTTGTACAACTTCGAGAATGATGTATGTTTAAAGTGTTGCTTTTCTGTAGTTGCAATTAAATACTCATCTAATTTGTAATTTGTGATTTTATTACTCATTAGTCGTTTAGCGAATTCTGAGGGATAACTCTCTGGCCAAAATTCGTCTGTGACTTCCTTTATATACTCGAAAAGAGGGTCACTCTTATAGTAATCCTGTTCGTATATATGTTTCAGAAAATCTTTCATATTATAGAAATTTTCGGCTAAGGTATAAAAAAACTCCCACCTACACAAATGTAAATGGGAGATATTAGCAATTATTTACCAAAAACGTACTTCACGACCTTGGCATTAGCCTTGTTCTCGTTCACGAAGTCCCGTTCAATGTAGATGTCTGTGACTCTCATAGATTCATCTATATGGTTCAATGCTTCATGTACTACGTATTTATCTATGCCTACTTTATTAAGGGCGATAGTTGCCCATGAGTGGCGGGCGGCATAATATTCAAGGTCTAACAAGTTCAGCTTGTCGCCAATGGTTTTCAACCCCATATTGATAGCCCGATTGAAATTCTTATCCGTATTATATAGTAGGTGGAACTTGAAAACACGTTGGCCTGTCTTATCCCTGTATTTCTCAAATAGTGGCTTCAAAAATGAAGGTATTATTACTTCCATCTTCGCCTTGTCGAGTCTTCTGGCTGTTGTTTTTGTACGATAGTAGGTAATGGTATCATCGTTGAACTCCGTACAGTTGAATAGATCTGCTGAGTTCATCCCGATTAAACAGAATGAGAGGATAAAACAGTCCTTAGCCAGATTGGCGATGCTTTCTCGTTTCAGCGTTCCGTCTTTCTTACATTCATAAGGGTACTGCCAAATGCTTCTTATTTGATCGGGAGTTATAGCTCTCTTACGTGTAGCCTGTTGTTTCGGAATTACCACATATTCAAATGGTGAGTTTGTGATGCGGATTATGTTGCGGTCATAATCATTGTATTTCTTCTTAGCCTCATTGAACAAATGGCGCAGGCTTCCAAGGTAAAGTGAAGTACTGCGGTTGGACGGTACTCGTTTACCAGACTTCATTAGTGTTTTTGCCCGTTGATTACTTTGCTTTTTCAGATAGTCCATGAAACCATTTAATATCTGGGCTGTAAGTTTAGAGGCATCAAGATGATCTGTGCCTATATAGGTGATAAAAGCATTTAGGGCAGACTGGTAGTTTTTCTTGCCTTTAATCGTAGTAATGGTTATCCACCATTGGCAGAACTGAATAAAGTCCACAGGCTTATGTCTTTCCTCGTCAGCTTTAATCATTTCTATAATATCTTCCAATGTGAAATGATGAGCATCTACCTGTAGTTTGTCGCACATCTCCTTATAGGTTTCTACAAGTTTGTCAACCTTCTGTTTGAGGATTGTTCCTTCCTTAAAAGAGAGGGATTTTGTGAGGTCTTCAGGACTTGCAAATAGGCTTGTAGATAGCCTTTTTACCTTCCGATTGTACGTAAAACATAGCTTTACGTTGTACTTGCGGTCAACACGTAAACCGTCTTTTTTTACCATTGCCTTGATTGTCAGCATCTTACGTTAAAATTTTAGCGGTAAACAAAATAGGCTAAATCAACGGATTTTGACCCCAAAAGAGGGTGTTTTGATGCTGTTTAGGTCATATCCACTCAAAATAAAAACTCCCGTAAGTGCTTGACTCACAGGAGTTTGAGGAGGGTGCCCGGACGGACTCGAACCGTCGACATTCAGAACCACAATCTGACGCTCTAACCAACTGAACTACGGGCACCATGTTAAAGATCGCTCACCGATTTCCCGATTTGCGGGTGCAAAGGTAGGCATTTTCCTCCGAACCACCAAACATTTAAGCGTTTTTTTATCGAAAAACTTATTTTTTGAAGTGTTCTGAGAGATTTCTTAGGTTTATTGTGTAACTTTGCAGCCGTTTTTGACAGATATGACTTAACAATATGGCAGAAGAAAGAAGTAACGAGTTTCACAATGTGGTGCCGCTGCAGATACGTTTCAACGACGTTGACAAGTTCGGGCACGTGAACAATACCATATATTTCCAGTTCTACGACTCGGGTAAGACTGACTATGTTTCCACCGTCTGCAAAGGCTTTGACTGGGATCAGTATGCTATCTTCGTGGTGAAGATAGAGGTGGAGTTCTTTGCCCAGATAAAAGGCTCTGACCGTATCGCCGTCCGCACCCGTACCGTCAAGCTTGGCAATAAGAGCTTCCATCTGGAACAGGAAATCATCGACACCGATACGCAGGAGGTGAAGAGCCGCTGCCTGTCGATACTGGTGCTGTATGACCTGGAGCAGAAGCAGTCCATACCTTTTTCCGACGAATGGCGCAAGGCTATCACTGACTACGACGGACTATAAAAAATTGACTATTTCTGCAACTATCTGTAATTTTTTAATGTCATATACGACAGATAGAATAGATATAAGGTATATGTAGTTAGAACCATGATAGTCAGATTAGAAGAAACAAAAGATTATCGTGAGGTGGAGAACCTTACGCGTGAAGCGTTCTGGAACGTCTATCGTCCTGGATGTACGGAGCATTATGTGCTCAATCAGTATCGGACGAATCCCGACTTCATCCCAGAGTTGGACTTCGTGATGGAGGAAGGCGATGGTGAGCACCAATCGTCTGGAAAGATTATCGGCCATGTGATGTTCTCCAAAGCAGAGATCATGCTTGACGACGGAACGGCATTCCCTTCGTGGACTTTCGGCCCCATCAGCATTCATCCGGATTACAAACGTAAGGGCTATGGCCTGAAACTACTTAAGTATGCGTTGGAGGCAGCTAAGAAGATGGGTATAGGTCTTCTGCAAATGGAAGGAAATATCGAGTTCTACAAGCACGCTGGTTTCGACCTCGCCAGCAAAATGAATATTCATTATCACGCAGAACCTCGCGATGCCGAAGTGCCTTTCTTCCTCGCCCAAGAATTGATACCTGGCTATTGGGGCCATCGTGAGGGAACTTATTGCCCGCCCAAAGGATACTTTGTAGCCGACGAGAACCCAGAGGCTTTCGAGGCCTACGAGGCCACCTTCCCCCAAAAGGAGAAACTCCGTCTGCCGGGACAATTAGGATACGAAGAATGAAACAACTGCCGAACATCATAACTTCGCTCAGGATTGCAGGCTCATTAGGTCTGCTTTTCTGCGATGTGGCGAATAATACTTTTTGGTTAGTCTATGGTCTCTGCGGCATCAGCGACATAGCTGACGGATGGTTGGCAAGAAAGCTGAAGTGCGTTACCAGGACGGGAGCATTGCTGGATAGCGTGGCTGACATCTTTTTCGTGGCGTGTTGTGCCTGGATGCTCCTGCCGATACTCGAACTGCCGCAATGGTTATGGCTGTGGGCTGGGGTAATTGTTGCGATTAAAGTCGTGAATCAGCTTTCGGCACTCGTGATGTATGGGCGTTGCTGCTTCCCTCACACCACAGCGAATAAGGCAACGGGATTCCTGCTCTTCATTGCAGTCCCTATGACATTTTTGTCTATCATCCCCATCATTATTGTAGCCTCCGTCGCTACGTTTGCCGCAATTCACGAGGGGCACTTCATAAGGACAAATACTGTTAGAACAATAAGATATGTCAAACAAATAAAACAATGAAACAGGAAATCAATCCCAAAGACACCAATAGGGCCATCGCATTCGAGCTGTGGACGAAGTCACCCATGCCGATGGTGACGTTCACTAAGACCTTCGACGTGACGAGGCTCTGCAAAGTGAGCCGTCAGCGCGGTATGAAATTCAATATGCTGCTATGCTGGTGCATCGGCCGTGCTGCATCAAAGATAGATGAGTTCTATATGTTGCCGCAGAACGGGAAACTGTACAAATATGACCGTATGGCCATCAACGTGATAGCGGATAACGTCAAGGGCGGGCTCAGTTTCTGCGATGTTGCCGTCAGCGATGATCTGGAGGCTTTTAATGCCAATTACCTGCATCTGACAGAGACCATCAGCCAGACCTGTCAGGACATATTAGACGATGGTGCTGTGATAGTTGGCACGTCGGCAGTTGCCGGAACGGAACTCGACTGCATCGTCAATCAGTACAGCGGCATCTTCACCAATCCCTTCCTGGCTTGGGGCCGTTACCGCAAGGGCTGGCTGAAGACGACCTTGCCCATCTCCTTCCAATTCCATCACGCCCAGATGGATGGCTCGCACGCCGCCAGATTCTTAGAAGAACTGCAAAAGACAATCAATACGATATGAACGCCTGATCGCTGATTTGTCTGTCATTCGTCCCAAAAACATGCAATTCATCCCAGAAATGGGGTGGATTGCAACTTTTTTATGGCTTTTCTGTGTCAAAAAGTACGAGTAAGCGAGCAAAAAGTCAAATGCATTTGAGCTTTTTCGAGCAGGAGTACGTTCGGCGAAGCCAAATAGGCAAAACATTTTAAAATTAGAAAAGATGAAAAAGTTAAGTTTGAAAATGGTAGCTTTGATAGCTGCAATGATGATGTGTTTAACATCCGACGCAAACCGATGGAGCAGCGAGAACAGAGCGATGCTTGCATCAGATATGTCGAGTCGCGACAGAGGTCGAGCTGTGCTCAAGACCGAGGATGTAGGTGGACGAGTAATTGACATGCAGGGTGAGCCCTTGCCATTTGTAAGTGTGGCACT
>JAEEGK010004051.1_pt1 | contig 36148 bp, 23 predicted proteins | sample 8958771 | NCBI WGS metagenome assembly JAEEGK01 (sample SAMN16246547, study PRJNA631951) | gut metagenome | biome: gut microbiome; feature: rumen; material: SC-attached | host: Bos | place: Iran: Karaj | collected 2018-10 | reverse complement strand
TATATAAATTAATATAAATAAATCAAAATATAATTAATATTATACAAAATCAATGAACAAATTCATTTTTCTCATTTATATATTCCTTTTAAATCAATTAGTGACAGTTTCTTGTAATTGCTTTGAAGAATGCTATAAAACAGAAAAAAATTCATGTCCTGAAATAAAATATGTTGAAGGCGGATTAAGTGGAACAGGTGGCCTTTCAAGACATTGGAATTGTTGCAAACAAAGTTGTTCTTCCACAACAAATGCTGGTGCTGGAAATGAAGCAAGACAATGTGATTCAAATATGACTCGTCTTTTTGATTATAATGCAAAAAGTAAATGTGAAGGTGGGCCAGCTACAACTTGTTTAAGTTATACTCCATTTGTTATTGATGGATGTGATGATGTCGGATATGGTTTCGGAGCTGTATCTTCAACAATTCCTTCTTTTTGTGGAAAGTGTTTTTTAATAGAATTTACTGGTGAAGGAGTTTGGACAACAAAAGATACTCACAGAAAATTAAAAGGTAAAAAACTTATTTTTATGGCTGTTAATAAGAGTATATATGGTGAAGGAACATTTGATCTACTCCTTCCTGGTGGTGGAACTGAAATGTATCCAAATGGGTGTGATGGAATTTTTTCGGGGGATTTAGGTGCTCAATGGGGCGGAATTTTAGCTGATTGTCAAGAAGAGGCTGGAATGTTTGATACCGATAAAAGTAATACTGAAAGAAAACTATGTCATATTAGAAAATGTAATGAAGCATTTGAAGGTGAAGCTAGAGAAGGATGTTTATTCGGGGCATTTTTCTTAGAAGCAGCTCTTAATCCTCAAATCACATATAATGAAATTGAATGTCCACAAATCTTAAAAGATAAATATTAAAAAATGGTAATTATCAAAAACTTCTTAATATTATTAAATTATTAAAAATTAGAATTATAAAGTATCTATTAAATTAGTGTGATTCCTTTTTTATTATTTTAATTCTTAACATTTAATTAATTATTTTATTAATTATTAAGCAATTAATTATTCTTTATAATTTTACAAAAAAAATTATATAATATATATAAATAAAAAAAAATAAAAGTAATAAAAATAAAAAAATTAAAAAAAAAAAAACTTTAAAAAAAAATCTCTAAAAAAAAACTTAAAAAAAACTTAATAAAAAAAAACTTAATAAAAAAAAAATTAAAAAAATACAAAAATAAATGTTATCAAGACCAGTAAAAGATGAAATAAAAATAATAGTAGTGGGTCAATGTAACACAGGAAAAACTTCATTTTGTCGTTTATGGACAAAAAATGAATTTTCAGATAAATACAAAGCAACAGTAATGACAGATTTTAATTATAAAATATATCAATATATGGGAGATTATTATAAAGTTCAAATATGGGATATTGCAGGTCAAGATAGAAATATTGGAGTAACTAAAATTTTAACAAAAGATGCTCATGCTTCTTTAATTTTTTGTGATATTACAAATAAAAAGACTTTAGATGAGACTTTAAAATGGAAAAAAGAAATTGATGAAAATTCAAGATTTAAAGATGGTTCTCTTTTACCTTGTGTTCTAATTCAAAATAAAATTGATTTAGTTTCACAAAATGAAATTAATGATGATGCTTATTTTAAATCTTTTTCAAATAGAAATAAATTTTTAAAATGTTTTAGAACAAGTGTTAAAAAAAAAATTGGTGTTAATGAAGTTATGGATTATATAATTGGTCATATTATTGAAAAGTTAAAAGTTATTAATCAAAAAGATGAAGTTCCTAAAATTAATGAGAAACATCCTTCTATTTTTTATCGTTTGAGTGCAATGAGTCAAAAAGAAAGAGAAGAATATATTAAAAGTGGTAATTGTTGTACTAATCCACAAAATAATAAAGATAAACAATTTTAATTTTGAGATTTTTTCTTTATTATTTATTTGTGAATTTATTTTATTTAATTTTAAATTTATTTAATATTATAGTTTTAAGTTTTTTTTTTTTATTCTTTTATTTCTTAAATTATAATTTTAAATAATGAAAAATGTTAAAAATAATTCCACAACAAATTCAACGAAAAATATAATTGAAAATAATAGAAAAAAAAGTACTGGTAATTTTTCTCATAAACAAATTCATCCTTCTAATATAATAAATAATTCATCATTAAGTCAAAAAATTTCAATGAATCAAATAAATAATAATCTTTTAGATGATGATATAGAAGAAATTGATATTAAAATACCAACTCCTTATCCAAAAACAAAATATTTTACAATTGATGATCCTTCTTTAATGAATTCAGAATATACTTCAATTTTAAATGAGAAATATCCTCCTAGAAAATATTTATTACATAATCAAGATTCTTATAACAAAATTAATAAAGATAAAATTAAGGAAATTAAATTTACTTTTTTAAATCCAAAATTAAATTTTAGTGATTATAATTTAAAAGAATTAACTTTTAAAGGAGAAGAAATTGATGAAAAAAATATTACTAATTTAAAAGATGCATTAGATATTATAAATATATTAAAAGCAAAATTAATTGAATATGAATTAGCAAATAATGAAAATATTAATAAAGCAAAAGATATAATTAATAATTTACAAGAACAAAATCAATTATGTTTAAAAAAAATTAATGATTTATATGATGAAATGGAAGATATTGAAAAAAAATATGATATTAATTTTGAACATCCTGATCCAAAAGATCCTATTAATTTATTAATTAAAGATTTTAGAAGAAGATGGTTAAAAAAAAATTTTATTCGTAATTTTAAATTAAGAATTAAAAGACAAAAATTTATTAATAATGGTGTTAAAAATTTACAATTAAAAAAAAATGTTTTATTAAAATTAAAAACATTTATTGCTTTTGAAAAATTACAAAATATAAATGCATTTAAAATAGCTTTACAAAATAGAAGAGGAATAAAATTAATTAATAATGCAATTGATTCATTAAGATTTAATTCTATATTAAATAAATTACAAAAAAAATTTTATATTGTTCAACAAAATTTATTTCAATTAATTTACTTAAAAGAATTAAAATTAAAAATATATGAAAAAAAAAGATATAGAAATAATAATAAAAAAGCATTATTATTTTATTATTTGAAGACATTAAAAAAAATCATGAAAATTTTAAAAGCATATGCAATACATAAAGATGAAATTGAAAATAATAATAATAAAATGAAAAAAAATAAAATAGAATATTTAAATTTTGTAAAGAATATTAATAATAAATATAAAGGGAAATTACCTTCTGAATTAAAAGAAAATAAAGTAAAAGGATTAAAATGTTTAAGAAAACTAATAGAAAACATAGAAGAAAAAAATGAAAAAAATAAATTCATTAAATCAAATAATAAAAAAATTGCTATTTTATTTAAATATTTTAATTTATGGAAAAAGGGACAAAATGAAATTGATAAAATAATGTATATGAAAATATTTCATCAAAAAAATTTAATTAAGTCATTTTTTAAAAGTGCATTAAATTCATATAAAATGCATAATTATTTAATGCTAAAAAACAATAGGAAAGCAAGAAACAATTTATTTCATAAATTTTTCTATAATATAAATAAACAAATTAATTTAAGGAAAAATAAAAAACAATTTGAAGAAAATTTACCTAAAATTAGAATGTCTATAATATTAAATAAAATATTACAATTAGCTCAAATTGATCCTTTTTCTAGATTTGCAAGTTTAAGAAGAAAGTTAATTTATTCATATGTTATTGAAAAACTAAAAGATAATAAAAAATATTCTAATCAACAATATTATTCAAACAATAAAAATAACAAATTTCAATCATTATACCCAAATATATTTTATAAACAATTTTTTATTAAAATGAAAAAAAAAGTTATAAATTATAGAAATAAAAAAAGAAGAATTAATAAATTAATTCATGGACATTATTTATCAAAATCATTAAAATTATTATTAATAAAATCATATAGATATAAAGAAAAAAAATTAAGAGAATATTATGAAAATACAATATCATATATAAAAAAAATATTAAATGAAAAGTCAATAGCAATAAATAAACTTCAATATGATAATAATGACTTAATTGAAAATTATGAAAATCTTATAAAACAAATAGAATCTCTTAAAATTGAAAATAATGATTTAAAAAGAAGAATTTCTGAAATAAGTAGTAATTATTATAATGATAAAAAAATGTATTCTGATGTTATAAGAAAAAACCAATTTGAATATCAAAAAATGGATAGTAATATGAAAAATGTTCAAAATCAATTAAATGAAGCTTTACAAAGAGAAGATTTACTTCAACAAAAATATTGTAATGAAATTCAAAATTCTATTCAATTAAATAAGAATTTAAATGATATTATTAATCGAAAAAATCAAGAAATTTATGAATTAAATGTCAAACAAGGAAAATTGGAAAATAAAAATAATCTTTTATATTTTGATAAATCAAACAATTTAACAGATAATAAATTTAATTCATTGGGAAATCTATCTACAAAAAATGGGTTTACAAAAACTAATTTTTAATTTTTTTTTTTAATTATTAAAATTTTTTATAAGTAAAATTAAAACAAATTTAAATAAAAAGGAATTAATATAAAAATTAAAAAATAATTAATATTACTAAAAATATTAAGGGTTAAAAATAATAAAAGAAAAAAATTGATAAATAATAAATTCATAAATTCAATAATTTAAAAAACTGATAATATAATGTTTTTTTATAAAATATATTTTTATCAATATCTATATTATATTTAAAATTTATAAACTAAAAAAAAATAATATTATATAATTATAATTATTTAAGTACTTTTTTGATTTTTATAAAATTAAGTAAATTGGAAGAATATCTATTTTTAAAACTTTGAATATGAGTTGGAGTAATGGATGTTCTTCTAGTATTATTTTGTCTTACTATTTTTAAATTTGAAGTATTTCTTAAAAATAATTTATTATGATTAAGATTATTTAATTTATCTAATAAATGAATTAAATTAGTACCCCATTCATCTATATTTTTACTAAAATTAATTTTTTTTAATAAAGATATTTTTACATGATAATTTATAAAGTTTTTATTCATATAATTTTCAATATTATTATTCATAGAACTAGTATCAATCAATTCCCCATTAAAAAATGAATGAAGAGTAATTGAAGTTTTCATTAACATTATTTTATTTTCAACATTTTCTTCTTCTTCATTATCAGAAGAAGATGAATTATCTTTATTAATATTCATATTAATATTATTATTAATGTTAATTAATTTTAAATTTTCTTTTTTCACTGAATTAAAATTTTTATAATCAAAAGTAATTTCGCCTGTTATTGAATTATATTCAATAAATTTTTGTAAATATTCTTGTAAATCAACAAATTTAGCTGATTCTATTAATGAGAGGAATTCTCCTATTGTAAAATAAAAATTAATAGTTTTATTTAAATTTTTTATATTTTTAATCTTATAAGGTATTATTAAATACATTGGAGTAAAATTTAATATATAATTTTTATTTTCTCTATTTGTAAAAATAAATGAAGCCATTTTATTATTTAAATTATTTTCTTTTATTCTATTTTCACTCATTTTAATTTTTTTATTAATATAAAGAATTTGATTATTTGTTTTTACTTTTGAAGAAATTGTATCAATAATTTTCCTAAATGATTTAAAAGAAAAAAGATAATTTATTAAATAAAAATCCCAATTAAGCATATCTTGACAATATAAAAAAGTAAATAATTTTTCATCAATAAATTTATGAATAACTGTTTTTGTTGTTTTTACAACCAATTGAATACAAGGCATTATAACTTTAACTTCAAAAATTTTTTCATAACTTATCCATAAATATTTATAAATATGATACTTTTTATTTAATTTATTTTCATAAGTTTTATAATTATCATTTTTTGGAATAAAATTAAAAAATTCTTCATTTTTTTCAAATATAATATCTTTAAAGTCATTATGAAATTTAAAAAGTATAATTAAAAGTTTATCTATATTAACTTCAGAATTATAATAAAATAAAGGAACTAAAAAAAATGGTAAATAAAATTCTTTTTTAAAAGAAGAATCATTTTTATCTTTAAATTTAATTAAAACTGATGATAAAGTAATACTTATTTCTTTTTCTTTTCCATTATGAATAATTTTATATAATTTATTTAAAGAATAAGGAGGAGCTTTAATTTGATTATCTTTATAATTATTTAAATTTTTAATAATAAATGAGATATTTTTATTTATTCTTTCAATAAATTTTATTTGATTGAAAAAAATAATTTTTTCATCATAATCTCTTTCAGTTTTATTTCCATGTGTATCAAATAATATATCATTAACTAATCTATAATTTCCAAAAATATTATCCAAACTATTACTTAATATTACACCTTTGTTTGAAATAAAAGTTTGTGAAATATTTTTTTTTTTCCAAAAACTAGATTTTCTTTTAGTTTTACTATTACAAAATAATTGTTTTGGTATTGGATAGAAATTATCACATGAAACATTTTTTAACATTCTACATTTTTTAATATCATTTAATTTATATTTACTAACTTTAGGTAATAAAATAGGTAATTGTTCTTTAATCATATCATTATTTTCTTTCAACATATAACCAATAAATTTATTTTCACTTCTTATTAAATTTTTTGTAATATGTAAAATTTTACTAATCCCCTTTTCTTTATTATTCATATTATAATAAAATCTAAAAAAAAAAATTAAAAAAAGTATAAAAAAAATAGAAAAAAAAACTAAAAAAATATTAAATAGAAGAAATAAAAGTTAATTATAATGATATAAAACTAAAATAAAAATAAAAATATGAATTAATAATTATAAGTTTCATAAAATTTCCCAAAACTAGCATAATACTCTTCAATTTGTCTCGGAATTTCTCTTAAAACTTCTTCACTTAATTCATTATTATTTCCACTTTTTTTAAATTTTTCATATTCAACAAACTGAACTAAATCTCTTTTAGTAACATTCCCATCATTATCAGTTAAAGGTATATCATCACCATCTAAAGTAACCATCATAGAAAAATCAGCATCACCAATTCCAATAATAATAACACTTAAAGGTAATTCAGCACACTCAACTAATAATTTAGTAGTTTCTTGCATATCATTAATTAAACCATCAGTTAAAATCATTAATATTTCATAATGATTTTCTTCAGGACATTCAATTAAATTTTTTTTAATATCATCCATTACTTTCTTTATTATAGGAGAAAATAAAGTTGGTCCACTTAAAACAATTTGACTTAAAGATTCTTTATATGTTTTTATTACATTATCTATTAAATGAATATCTGGACTTTCAGTAAAGTTTATATTAAAACAATGTGATACTTGATTTTTACCTTTTGGTATTCCACCAAAACCATAAACAGGAAAAATTTGATCTCTATCATAATATCCTACTATTGTTCCACATGAAAAAATTGCATTTTCATAGTCATTTGGTATTTCTCCTAAATAATAATGATATGAATTAGGATTCTTTGGATCTTCATTTGATGCAGTATAATCAATTGCTATATTTAAATTTAGATTTATTCCTCCTCTTATATAATCTAAAAATGTTTTTTTTGCTTTGAAAGTATGTTTTAATATTGCTTTTCCTATTTGATTTGATGAATTTAATTCTTCATATAATGTTACCATATCTCTATTTTCTAATTGTTGTAATGTAAATTGAGCTACTCCTTTCAATGTATTTGTTGTAAGGTAATATAATTCCATTATTATAGAATCTTTTTTTGAATTACATATAAGTGTTGAATCAAATTGTATTTTATCTAATGTACATTTTCCATTTCTTATATAAAATTCATTACTTTTATAACATACTCTCCATAATGAATTTGCATTATTTCTCTTTTTAAATAATATATAATATTCTCCATTTAAATTATCCATTGATTCAAATAATATTATAAATTCAGATTTATAATTATCAAATGAATTCTTTTCTTTTTTTTTTAATTCTAATTGAAGTGTTCCTATATTTATTTCATTTGAAATCATATCTTTTGTATATATAAAATTTTTTTGTCCCATAATAATTGGAACATCTACTTCAGTTTCATATACTTTTTGATTTTCTTGAAATAAATCTATTCTTAAAATTTGTCTTCTTTCAAAAAAATAATCAAATTCAAAACATTGTCCAAAATCTATTCTTTGTTCTGATATTTCTTCAGTTGTTCCTAAATTTTCATAATTATTTATTCTTTTATTATTACAAATCCAAAGTTTAATAAAAGTACTTGTAATATTTGTTAAATTATAAAGACTTATAAATAATTCAACTCTAAAAAATAAATTTTGACCTCCTGTATTCATTTCATTATCTCCATCCATTTTTTTTAAAAATATTTTTTCTCCTCTTGGATAAGAAGTATTAGTCAATTTTCTATGTATAGAAGGATTACGAACTGTATTTGGAATTGATGTATTAGTCACTTTTCTTTGAAGTTGTGGAAATGTTTGTTTTGATTTTAATCTCTCAGTATAAGTATTAAAAGATTGTTTCTCTCTATTTGAATTAATTTGACTATTTGATGTGCTATTTATATCATTTATTATATCCTTTTTCTTATTTGAAGAACATATCCCCATTTTAATTAATATTTAATTGACATTAAAAATAATTTTTACATAAATGAAATTAATTTTTAGATTTTTAATATATTCTATTATTATAGAATTTAGATTAAAATAATTTAATTTTTTAACAAAATATATTAAAAATATAAATATATTCACAAATATAAACTGTAAACAAAATGATTCCATATATATTTATATTAAACATGAAATGATTTTTTTTCAATATATAAAATTTAACTGTATTTACTTTACATAAATTTATTTTAATTTTTTTCAAAACCAGCAATAAAATTTTTAAGTTTATTTCTATCTTTATTGTTCGTAATATTTAAATTATTTAAATAAAAAGACAATTCATCTCTTTGATTTTTATTTAAAGCCTTAATTGCTTTTTGTAAAACATATCTTCCATATTTATTTTTTAAAATATTCATAACTTTATTAGTATAAAATAATTCATGAATTAATAAACGAAGATTTTTTTCATCAAGATATTCAATAATTTTTTCAGAAACATTAGAAGAAAATTTTTGAGTAGCCAAAATACAAATATTACTAATTATAATATTAACAATAGAACTACATTGATTAATTCCCCAAAATTCTAAAATATACTGAACTGCATAATTCCCAAAAGGACTTTGTGATATTTCAATACAATTTTTAGAAATAATTTGAATAATTTTACTTTTAATATTATTTAAAATATTATTAGATATAAATTTTTTAACAAGACAAATCCCATTTACATCTAAAGAAAGATTTTTTAAATTATCAATGATAATATTATTTAAATTTTGTCTTCTACATTCATTAATAATAGTAATTATTTTTTGTAATACATGAGTTGCATTAGAATCATATGCCATTTCTAATTCTTTTCCTTCAATTGATTTTAATATTAAATTTTCTTCTTCTTGTGATGTTATCATATCACAAATTGTTTGAAGAACATGTGTTCCAGAATAATTTTTTGCTATATTAACATATTCTTCACTTATATATTTTAATATTAAAATTATTTGATTTTGATTACATCCTTTTATTATATCTTGACAAAAATAATTTCCATATATATCTGTCATTAAAAGATTTAAATTTGTGTTTAATTTATTTATTAATATTGTTTTACATTCTTGAGGAGATTTTAATATGTTTTTTTGAACTTCTTTTGCACCTTTTTGTGTACGAAGATAATCTATTAATGAAAAGGGAAGATTGTTTAAATAATTTTCAAATTCTTTTATTTCATATTGATCTATTTTATCATAATTATTTTTTCTTTTTATTGTTGGATTAAATGATGTTTTTTTCTTTGTAATATTATTTAAATTTATATCATTAAATTTTCTATTTTGATTTTTTGAATTTTCTGTTCTTTTTCTTTCATAGGGAATATTAATATAAGGAAAATTAATAATGTTTAAAATATTATTTGGACAATTTTGAATGAAATTTATATTTTGATAAATTGTAGGTTGATTTTGAGGAAAAAATAAAAAGTTATTTTGATTTTGATAAAATTGATTTTGTTGGTTTTGTAAGATATTATTTTGATTTAAGTTATTAAATATATTTACATTATTTTCATATGAAAATAAATTTTGTTCATTTTGTTGTTTTTTAAAATATTCAATTTGTTTTTTTGTTGGATTTATTTTATAAGATAAATCCTAAATTTAAATAATATTAAAAAAACTATTTTACATCTATTCCTTCATCCCAACTTTCACTCTCTTCTGTTTTTTCTTCTTCTTCAACATAATCCATTTCAGAAAGTAAATTTGAAGGGAGTAATTCATTTAAATTCTTATTTGTTGAAATACAATCATCTGTCATTTTTTTATAATTTTTTATACTATTTTTTCCGAGTTTATCGGAATTTTTCAAAATAATTATTAATAATTAGAAAAAAAAATGCATTTTTTTTAATATATTTAGTTAATTTTTTTGTAATTGATTATTTTTGTATAATTTAAATGTTTTTAACTTTATTTATTATTTATATAATTTTTAAAAATAAAATGATTATGAAATGATATTTTAATATCATAAAAATTCATTTTTGATTTTTTTTAAATTAAAATATTAATTATGGGTTCTTGTGCAACTTCAAGAAAAATTATTCATATTATTGAAAAAAAAAATGATATACAAATATTTGTGATTAGGAAAATAAAAGATTTAATAAGAAATAATCCGTTTATGAATATAAGTGTTGATAATTTTCAACAAACAGTAATTTCATTTATTCCAAATATTCAAAATGAACAAAATATTGAAAATTATGATATTAAAAGTTTTCTTCAAAGTTTTCAATTAAATGATCTTCAAGAAAAAATGTTTTCAGATGTTATACAATTATCTCTTAAAAAATTATTAAATGTAATTGAAAAAAAAAATTTATTTGATTCAATTTGTTATATGCTTTTTTATTTATTATCTAAAGAAAGTGAAGAAAATAAAATTGAAAGAAAAAAATTTTTATATTATTTATTAGAAAGAACAAAAAAAGATTCAAAAGATTATTCATCTACAAAATTATCATATTTAATAATGAATATATTAATTTTACTTTCATTTACTTTACTATATTTATTTATAGGTCCAGCAATTTTAGAATTGAATTATGGATTTAATCTTCAAAATATTAAATCAATTTATATAGATAAAGTAGCTTGTAAAGAGATTAATCCAAAATCATTTAGTCAAAATATTTATATGAAATTAAAAGAATATAATTCTAAATTTAATAGAAAAACTTTTATAATTATATCTCTTAATTATATTTTTCAACCTTTTAAAAAATATTATGATATGGATAATTCTTCTCTTTCTTTAATTAATGCTAAAGCAAATGAAATTGATGAAATTGTAAATAGATTAGATTATTTTTTTAATTCTAATAATTTATTAGATATCTTAACAAAAATGAAAATAACAGGTTATTAAAAAAAAATCATTATTAATATAATTAATACAAAATAAAAATTTTACTTAAATGAAATATATAATATAATTTTATAAATAATAAATACTTATATCAATTTTGATTTTTGATTAAATTAATATTCTTATTTTTAATGTTATTTTCACTTAAAGAATTATCATCAATATCAATTTTTTCTACATTATTTTTTAATATACTATTTTCAGTTTTATCTTCATCATTAATATCAATTTGTAACCAAGAAGTACAAAATTTTTTTTGTAAAGATAAATGTAAATTATATTTATGAAAAGTTTCATTATTTACTGTGTCAATATCTTCTAAAAACGATTTTGTAGCTTCATTAATACAAAATCTGGGAAAACAAAAAGATATTCCTAATGTACAAATACAACAAATATAACCAAAAATGAAACAAAAATCACAAGGCCACATTATTATATTTCCTTCTATTAATCTTTCCATTACTCTTTTATATTCTAATTTATTTATATATGGTTTTAATTCTTCAAAATATGTTATTTCATATGATGAAGACATTCCATTTATAAAAGTTTTTGATGTTGGTTTTAATATTAATTTTTTCGATGTTGATTTTGGTATTCTTTTATTAAAAAACCAATCCATAAATTTATTTTTTTTTTTCAAAACTATAAATTTTTTTTTAAATATTTTTTTAATTTCAAAAAAAAAAATATATTAATTTTTTTTTTATAGTTTATTTTTTAACCAAAATTTTTCCTAAATTTGTAAAATATTCATTGTAAATTTTTCTTTTATCTCTAAAACGATATGAATTAATAGGATTAGTAATAGGATTATTAGGTAAAGATGATATAACATTAAAATTATAAGTTTTTAAATTATAAGGATCATGTGGAACTTCATAAAAAGGACTATTTTTTTCTCTAATAACTTCATATGGATTTGGATTAGTATATGCTCTTCTTAAAGGTCGATAATTATTATTTGTATAAATTATTTGATTATCTAATAATTCTTTATAATGTCTTTCATTTCTTATTCTTTCTTTATAATCTGATAATTCATTTGGTGGTTTTTTTGTGTAAGGATCTGTTATTATATTTCCTATTGATGATGTATTATATTTTTTATTGTGTAAATATTCTTTTCTTGAATCAAGGAATTCTGGTTTATTTTTTTCATTATTTTGTAAATTATAGTAATTAGAATAATTATTATTTTGAGTTTGAATTTGATTATAATTATTATTATCATAATTATTACTTTGTGTTTGAATTTGGTTATTATAATTAATATTTTGAGTTTGAATTTGGTTATAATTGTTATTTTCAAAATTATTATTTTGTGTTTGAATTTGATTATAATTATTATTATTTAAATTAATATTTTTCTGTATCTTTTCCTCATTTAATATTTTTTCATGATAATTAATTTTTTCTGGATTATTATTATATTCATATTGTTTATTACTTTCTTGATATACTGGTTTTGGAGTATTTCTTCTTATATAATCATCATATATATTATTACTATTCAAATTTTGATTTTGATAATAATTATTAGATGAATTAAATGAAGATTCATTTTGTTGAGTATAATAATGATTTGTATTTTTCAAATATTTTTTTTCATTTTCTAGTGTGTTATAAACTTTCCCATATGAATTATTTAAATTAACTTGACCTAAATATTGATTATATCTTTTATATCTTTCATTATTTAAATAATCATTCTCAGTTACAGTATTCACATTTATATTTGGTTGACTATAAGTTCTATTATGTTTTGAATTTATTGTATTTTCATTATATTCATTATTATAATTTTGATAATCTTCAATTGAATTATTTGTTTGTGTATAATCATAATATAAATTTTTCCTATTTTCTTGTCCTATTTTAACAGGAAGTTGATTTTTAATTAAATATTGATATGATTTATCGTATTTTTTTCTTACAAATTCAGAATAATCTTTTAATTGTTCATTTCTTATTTCATTTTTTTTCATTTGTTCTAATTGATTTTCTTCCTCAATTCCTTTTTCTAAATCTTCAATTTTTTTTCTTTCATATCTCAATTGTTGAATTTTATCATTTCTATCTCTTTCTCTTTTTAAATTAGCACTTTCAATATTTGCATCTTGAAATTCTTTAAAATTAAAATGGGGAATATTTGACATTTACAGAAGAATTATAATTTAGAAAAAATAAAAAAAAATAATATTTATAATAAATAAAAATATACTTTTTATTCTAAAAAATTTAATAAAAAAAATATGAAAAATTAAAATAAAAAATTAAATAATGGGTAGATATTGTTTCAATAAATTTAAAACAATTATAAAAAAATGTGATTTATTTGGAATATTTATAACATTTAGAATAAAGGATGAGATTGAATATAAATCAATGATTGGTGGATTTTCAACAATTTTTTTTATTTTACTCACATTAATATATACTATTTATTATTCAATAAATTTTCTAGCAAGGAAAAATATTGATTTAATATATTCATTTAAAATTATTGAAACTCAACCACTTATTAATTTAACAGAAATTAAATTTAATTTAGCTTTTGGTGTTCAAAGACAAAGTGATGGTGGAGATTATATTTTTGAAGATTATGATTACTTTAATTATTCTATTGAATTAGTTGAATGGATAAATGAAGATAAATTTATATATAATAATTTAAAATTAAAACCTTGTACAACAAAAGATTTTTTTGATAAAGTAAATAATACTTTTAATAGTTTAAATTTAAAAACTTTATTATGTCCAGAATTAACTAATGTTAATTTTACTTTAGATGGTTTATATTCAGATATTTATTTTAAATTTATAAGATTAAATTTATCACTTTCAGATTATGCTATAAATAATTTAAATAAATTTGAAAATTTTATTAATAAAATTCCTTTAGAAATGGTAATTTATTTCTTAGATACTACTATAGATTATAAAAAACAATATTTTTTTATGACACCATATTTAAATTATTTATATAGAGCAATTGATTTTAATTTTATAAAATATCTTCATTTATTTATTTCACCAATTGAATTTGTTTCTGATGAGAATTTACTAATTGAAAATCCAAAAAAAGAATCAAATTTAATGTTTGATTCATCATATGATTCTTTTAGCAATGTTAAAAGAGAAAAAAATGGTAATAATATAAACAAATTAATTGGGCAAATAATAATTAAAGCATCACCAAAAATTATTCAATTTAAAAGACATTATCAAAAATTACCTTCTTTTATTGCTGACTTAAGTGGAATATTAGAGGAATTATTAGTATTAACTATATTTTTTGTTAATATTATTGAAAGAAAATTAGTTGATTTAAAACTTATAAATAATATTATAAAATATAAAGGAAGTAAATATTATGATATTGAATATTTACTTACAGTTTTTCATAAAGATAGAATTAGAGATAATGTATTCAAACTAATAAAAAGTCCTAATTTAAATATTGAAAAAAAACAAAATATTACTTCGATAAATAAAAAAGTAATTTTCTTATTGAATAATTATGTAAATTATAATTCAAAAAATAAATTTCCAAATAAAAAAGCCAATACTAAAAAAGAAAAAAATCAATCAGCAAAAATTAATTTAGTAATACCTGAAAAGAAAAATAAATGTGATAAAACAACTCAGAACTTTTCAAAAAGAAATTCATTGAGCAAAACTTTAAATTATAAAAGAAATGAAAATACAGAAATTATAAATGATTCACATAGTTTTTCTTCAATAAGTTTCCCTTTAACTAAAATAAATAAAAAATTCAAAAATAAAAATTTAAAAATATTACCTATATCATATTGTGAAAATATTTTAGTAAAACTTTGTTTTCACTGTTCTGAAAAACAAAGAAAAAGATTTAATATAATTCACATTGCAGAAAATAAGATTTATTATTATTTAAATATACATCAATATATAATAAAAATGAAAGAAATTGATTTATTAAAATATTGTCTTTTTAATAAAGAACAAATTAATTTATTTGATTATTTGGCAATTCCTCCAATAAATTTAGGAAATGATAATAATAATAATTCAATATATAAAGAATTTGAAAAACAAAAAAGAATTAAAAAATATGGAGTGGAAGAAATTAATGAAATATTTAAATCATATAATAGTATTAGAGATAAAAAAGAAATTTGTTTTGAAGATATTAAATTATTACGCTTAATTAGAGCAGAAGTAGATTTTTTAAAAGATTAATATTATATAATAGAAATAATATAAATATAATATTTATTAATTATTATATAAATAAAATTATAAAAGAAACATTCAAAAAAAATTAAAAAAAATTTTATTATTTTTTAATATTAAAGAATTTTAAATGAAAGAAAAAGAAAAAATTAATTCAGCAAGAGCAACCTTATTAATAAAAGTATCTACTGAATTATTTAAATTATCAAAATCTGAGAATATTTTAATTAATAGTATATCATTATCTACAATAGACTCTCAATACAATTATAATAATTTTGAAATGAATATTGAAAATCCTTTAGAAATTGGAAATTCAATAACAGGAATTTCTAGATCTTCATATAATTTAAGTGAAAAAAAAAAAATAAAAAAAAAAAAAGAAATGTTCAGAAGAAAAAAATATTTATATAAAAGACCAAAATTTTTATATAGATTAGCAATAAATAATTCAAATATATATAATATATTGAATCAAATTAATGATTATGATTTAAATAAAATTAGAAAAAGAAAAATAATTTCTGAAGGAAAATTTCAAAATATTGAAACTCCTAAAACAATTAGTTCTATATTCCCTACTTCTATTTCTCAAGAAAAAAATTATATTGTAAAACAAGGTTTAAAATATTTAAGAGATTACGCAAAAACTTTAAAAGATGTTTTAAAATGTAAAAATAATAGAAAAAGTATGAAATGTATTAATACAATTAGATTAAGTGTTGTTGAAAATAATGTTAATAATGAAAAAATAAAAAATACTCAAAAAAAGGAAAGTCCCCCTAAAAATCAATTTAATTTAATAGCTAAATCAAAAAGTGATGAAAATGTTATGAAAATAATAAAAGACTGTCAATATAAAAATAATATCAAACATGTCAAACATTTACATTTTCATAAAAATGAAAGTAATAAAATTGGTAATTTAAATATAGAAAATAATGAAAATGGAAAATTTAATAATAATAAAGATAAAAATAATAAAATGGATAATGCTGATATAAAAATAAAAAAAAAGAGATCTATTACTTTTATATTACCTAATAATCAATTTAAAAAAAAGGAGTCTTTTATTATTAATCAAAATATAAATGGAGATTAATTAACTTAATAGCAAATTTTCAATATCTTGAGAAAGATATTATCAATATTTAAATAATGCAGAATTTTTAAGTATAATTTGGTTTTTTCTTTTTTTCAATTTTATGAATAAAACTATCTTTAATGTCTAATTAGTTTGGTTTATTGGAAATTATATAATTAATTTGATATTCATTTATATATAAACAATAAAAATTAAAAAATAATTGATAATACAAAAATTTTAATTGATAATAAATTTCAATAAATATTGAAATTTACTTATAATTATAAATTTAAAATTTAATAAACCCATAAAATATATTTTGACTTCAAAATAAATTATTAAAATTATTTATAAAATGATATTCAAATATTGTAACAATCTTTATTTAAAATCAATATTATATCTTATCCATTATATTCTTATTTCCAATTATCTTTTTCTTTTTATAAATATAAGATATATTTAAATTTAATAATTTACTTGTAATTCATTTTTTTAACTTAAAACAATTTTAATTTAATTAAAAACTTATATAATTAAAATTTGTTTTTATATATATAATAATAGTATTTCAAATATTTATCATTATGATATAGCATTATAATATTTATATATGATTCTTTTATCAACTAAATCACTTGGCATTTGCAAGTTATAACTTGTTATATTTTTTATTTCTCCTTTACCTTTGTATTCATATATTTCATTTACTAAATCTTCATTATTATCATTAAAATATTCCATATAACCATTATTATTATACATTCGAGGATAATTATTATAGAGAACATAAAAATTTGTGTTTTTAAATCCTTGAATTCCTCCTTTTCCATATGGATGTCTTAAAATTAATAATCCACATTTTTTAACTATTATTTCTGACCTTAATTCTTTTTTGTCATCTATATTTATTGTATTATCCTTATTTTTACAACAACAACAAAAAATTCGATTTATATTTTTCCTAAAAGATAAGATATCAAAAATATATAGAATTAAAAAGGTAAAAGTTCCTATACCTAATGATAAATATAAAGGTGACATAAAAAATCAATAAAATTGTTAAAAATTATTTATTTATATTTTTAAAAATATATAATTTGCATATTATTTAATGAAATTTTTTTATTAAATCAAATTATATATTTTCAATAATTATTTATATATTTATAAATAAGGTGTAAGAATTTTTACATACAATTGATAGTTTAAAGCCTCTAATAGTAATCAATTTATAATCAAAATAATAATTGAAAAAATATTATGAAATGAAATAATTATATTTATAAAATAATTATATATCCATTTCATATTATTATTTTCTGAAGATTTTTTAAGATATTATTCTTAACTAAGTTTTTTATTTCTTTTTGAATGTTCATATAGTTTAGAAAAAATAGGACGTTTATTAAAATTTAAACTTGGGGATTTTAATATTGTTTTTTTAATTGAATCATCTTCATATGAATCTAATTCATATTTTAAATTATTTTTATAATTATTTATTGGAGTTTTATTTCTTTCAACTTTTTCTTTTGAAAAAGTATTTGCTTTTGATAAACTAAATAAAGATATTCTTTGTGACATATCTTTTATTTGATAATAATTAGGTTGTATTAAAGAAGAAAATGTATTAATTGTATTATCATTTGAATTATTACTCACATAACTTTGAACTTTTTGAGAATAATTTGATGAAAATATATTTTTATTTAAAGGAGATTTTGTTAGTTCATTTGAATTTAATAAGAATTGAAAAGGTTTAGAAATATCATTATTTGGTTCTTTTGAATTAATTTTTATTTCAGATGAATTCACATTTTTTACTCTAACACAAATACAATATCCCATTTTAAAATATTAATTAATATTATTTTAATAAAGATATATACTACATTAATTTATTATTAATGTTTTTAAAAATATTATTTTTTGATTGAATTTAATTATTTTATATTAGTAAAAAGTGTTGATAATAAAAAATTATTTTTTTATTTCATTAATTGATGATTAAACTTTCTTAATTTAAATATTAAATAAAAATCACAAAAAATATGTATAAATAATAATTAGATAAAAATTTATAATTTAAATTCTTTTATTTTTGTTCTGTAAGTTTTTTTTCTTGTGCTTTTTTCAATTCTGTTTTATATAACCAAACAAGATATAATATAACAATAGTACTCATTATAATAAAAAATATCAAATTTCTACAATTTATTTTATTTATTTCATGTCTAATAGCATTTTTTAAACTATTATATCTATTTACTATTTTATTTTTTGGATTTTCATAAACTTTAAATTTGAGATTTTTATAAAATTTAATAATTGAATTAGTAAAAGTTGCATTATCTGTAAATTCAGAAAATTTATTAAAAATTTTTTGGAAAGCATTTGGTCTATTTATTCTATATTTCTCATTTGAATTATCTTTATCTAATGTCGCAGTATTAATTATTTTATTTTTTGGTGTAGTATCAATTATATCAATATTTTTTTCTTCTGACTGTTCTTGATTATTATATCTTTTTTTCATTCCTTTATTATTTAAATTTATTTCTCCATTTGTATTAATTTCATTATCTTCATTTTCTTCTTCCTCATAATTATTATTTTCATTATCATAATTTTCTAATTCATTATCATCATTAAAAAACATATATCCTTCATTTGATTTTGGAAATGAATCAGTATTAATTTCTTCTAAATTATCATTAAAATTATTATTTTTATTATTTTTTATTACTATTTTTTCATCTTCTTCAATAATTTCTTTTTTTTTTTTGATATTATTTTTATTAATTTCAGTTTTGTTTTCTTTTTTATTTATTTTTTCATCTTCTTCATCTTCAATTTTATTATCTTTTTTTTCTTCGGATTTATTTGTTTTTTTCTCACTTTCTCCTAATTTTTCTTTTTCATGATTTATTATTAAATTTTCAAATAATCCAGAACCTTTTCTTTCTTTTTCCTTTTTTTCATTTTTATTATCTTCATTTATATTACCATTTATTTCTTTTTTATCTTCCTTTTTATTTGATATATTATCTAAAAAATCTAGATTAATTTCTTTTCCTATTCTATAATTATCAATTTGTTCTCTAAAAAATTGTAATTTTCTTTTATTATAATTTATTTTCTCATTTAATTTTTGTTTATTTTCTGGTATTCTAACATATTGACATTCAAATTCCATTTGTGAAATTGATCTCTCTAATTCACTAATATTTGTTTCTAATTCTTTATTTATTATTTCAAATTTATCTTTTATTATATTTAATATAATATTTTACCTTTATTTTTTGTCTGAGATGCATTAATAAGCAAATCCTTTAATTTATTTGATGATTCTTCAAAATTTTTTTCATATATATCAAATAAATTAGACATTAAATTAATTATTTTAAATATAATAATATAAAAATTCATTCTATAATATATTGAAAAAAAAAAAAAAATTTTAATTCTTTAACCAAAAGTATATAAATTTAAATTGATATTATTATTTATTTATATTAATAAAAAATTAAAATTCTTTTACGATTTAACTACCAATTTATATATTATTATTTTAAAATTTTTTATTTTTTTAATATCATTCTACGTATTTTTTTTCTTTTCTTCATAAAATTAGGAGGAATATTTTTTGTTTTAAATCCCTCATTTATAATATTTTCTTGAGTTAAATTAGGTTTATTAGAAATAATATTTTCAAACTCTTTATCCCATAATGTTATTTTATTTATACTCATATTATTATATTTATAATTATTTCTAGATGGGTTTTTATTATAACTTAAATTTAAAATATTTGAAATGTTATCTGATTTTTTATAAGCTTTTTTAACAAATTCTTTTGTTTCATAATCAATTGGTTGTGTAAATGAAATTGTTTTTTTAATTTTTTCTTCTTCCTTTTTATTTTCATCTTCAGTTAGTTTTAAACTTAACATTTGTCTTTCCATAGGTTTAAATTTAATTAAATGAGTAACTTTTTTTTGAGGAATATTCATAACATAATCTTTAATAGAATTTCTTATTTCATTAATTGAATTTTTTTTTTGAATAGTTTTATTATTAGTATTTATTAAAGGTAATTTAATATCACTTTTTTTACTTATCTCATTTTGTTTAATAATATTATTTTTTGTTTCATCATCACTACTACTACTTAATGAAAAAGATGAAGAAGAATCATTATTTTTCTCATTATTTTTATCAATTATTCCTGAATCAAAATCATATTTTAAAACTAAATTTGAACTTATTGCTGGAACAGTAGGAAGTGACATTCTTCTATTATATTTTTTTTTATTTGGAATTGCATTTAAAAAGAATTTTGATTCAATAAAAACTTGACTTTTTCTTCTTGGAATATCAGTTTGTTTCATTACAATTTCTTCTCCTTTTGTATCAAAAAAACTTGTAACATTAATTTTTTCTTTACTTAACTTTTTTTTTGTAGTATTTACTAAAGAAGTTTGATGAAATTTTTTTATTATTTTTAGCCTATTTAAAAGTAAATTTATTTTCTTATTTTCAAAATTTATAATTTCTTCATTTACTTCTTTAAATGTATTTCTCATTTCATTGAAAATATTAATATCAATTGAAAAAAATCTTACTGTACTTGTTACACATTCTGCATTACAAATAAATTTCTCTTTATATACAATATCATTTAATCCTAAAATATCTCCTGTTTTAGATTGAGTTAATGTTATATTTTGTCCTTTTTCTTCATCAATATTTTCTTTAATTTTAGTTTTAGTTAAATTTTCAATCATTAAATTAATTTTTTTTTGAGTTAAATTTGGACTAATTAATTTAATTTCTCCATTTTGAATAAAATAAATTTTTTTTCTTTTTTCATCATATTTAAAAACAAATTCTCCTTTATTCATTTTTTCTTCAATAAAATAATTCCAATATTTATTAATAAATTTATTAATTCCCATTTGATTAAATATTTTCAATGAAAAAATAAACTCAACATTTTCTCTTTTAATTCTTTCTTGAATTTGTCTAATTGTAGACTGATAATTTTTTGCAGACAAAACACCAAAAAATGAATCTTCTTTAACAATAATTGTAGCTGTTCTTTGATTATTTTCATTAATTAAAGCGATTTCACCAAAAGAACTTCCTTGACTTAAATCAACTACATTAAAATATCCTATATATTCAATTTCATTTGAATTAAATTCTTCTTCTTTCATATCTTCTGCATTAATTTTTGAAATATATTCTTTTATTGAAATTTTTAATGGTGTTTCAATTATTAAATTATTATCTTTTACTTGAATTTCTTTTATATCAAAATTATATATTGTTTTATTTAAACTATATGTTCTTTCTAATAAATTTTTTTCATTGTTATTATATAAAAATTTTAAATGTGTCATATATTGTTCTTTTGTCATTTTTTTTTTCAAATTTTTTGGAACAATTATTGAAACTTTTCCTGATAAAGTTACATAAAAATTTTTTCCAATTTCTCCAACTCTCATTAAAAAAGTATTTTTTTGAAAAATTTCCATTGTTAAATTCTTACATATTTTAGTTAATATTGCCTCTGTTCCTTTTTCATCTTCTTTTTGTCTTATCATTGACATAAAATTTGTTAATGTTTTTAAAAATATATTTAATATTGTAATTTCATTATCTGAACGTTGACTTTTTGATAATATTGTTTTTATAATTTGCATTGATTCTTCTTTTCTCATAATATTTGTAATTATTTGGGGGTCATGTTTATTTGTTATATCTTCATAAAATTTTTTTATTAATTGATTATCAACTAAACTTCTCAATTGTAACATAAAACTTTTTTTCCTTTTCATATTTATAATTAAATTATTTTTTTATATGATTATTTGGTTGATATATAGAATAACATCAATAAATAAAATTAAAAAATATATTCAAATACATATTATAAAATGAATATTAGAAATGAAATTATAGATTTATTAATAATTAATTATATATTTATTAATGATGAATAATAAAAGGATTTTATATTTTTTAAATAAAGAACACTATTATAAAATATATAAAAACTTATTCATTATATTATTTTGAATAATATGGTTTATTAATTTTTTAAAAAATTATTATCTGAAATAAAAAATAATAAAAACACAAATTTTTAAGAATTATAATATATAATATTTATTTATTATTATAAATTCCATAATTTTACTTCTTTTCCAGTAACTGAAACTATAGTTTCATTTTGTAAATAAATAATATCTTCAATTTTACCTTCATGAGCCTTTTCAATTGTTTGAATGATATCAAAATTATCACTTCTATATATCGATAAATCATTTAATTTAGTAACTAAAAATATTCCTTTATTATAAATTGATTTATAACAAAATGAATAAGTCGCAATAAATATTTCATGTATTATTTGTTTTTGAGAAATTGAAATAATAGAAGCATTAACACTTTTTCCTATAATTACTTTATCTTCACTAATTCTTTCAACAAAATTATAATTATCTATAATTCCAGTAAAATTAAATCTTTTTATTTTATCATAATTTATCAAATTAAAAAATATTGTTTCTTCACCAACAGAAACTAAAATATTTTTATCTTCTAATAATAATATTGAATAAGAATTATTAACAGTTATATTTTTTATAATTCTAAAATTATTTTGATTATATTCCCATATTTTAATTTCATTTCCTTTAGATAAAGAAATTAAATTTCCTTTAGAATTATAAATTACTTGTTTTATTTCATTAATTGTTATTGTTACATTTTCTTCAAATATATTATTTTTTTTAATCCAAGTTTTTATACTATCATTACAACATGTTACAAAATTATTATCATCAAATATTTCAATATAATTTATTTTATTGTTATGTGCATATACTATTTCTTGTATATCATTAAAATTTTTATCAGATATTAAAATTGTATTATTATTAACAATTGATATTATATTTCCTGATGGAAATTGTTTTAATTTTGTAATATTTTTTTTAAATGTATTAATAGGTGTTAAATTTGTTGTTGCTAATTGAAAATTATTTAAAGAAAAATTAAAATTATCTATTTTATTTACAATTTTTTTTTGTTCATTTTCTAAAAAAGATATTTGTTTATTCATTTGAGTCATATTATTATTCATTTGAATAAAGTTTTCATTTAATTTATTAGTTTCATCTGTTTTATTTAATTGAAGTGATTGAAGAGCTGCTTTTAAATCATTTATTTCATCATTATTTATAGAAATTAAGTTTTCATTAATTTGAGAAGTGTCATTTTTATATGTTTCACATTTATTTCCCTTTTTAGAAAAAAGAATTCCGACTAGAATAACTAGTAAAAGAAATAAAATAATTATAATTATTAAAAAAATTTGAATTTTTTTATAATTTGAGAAAAATAAATCAAATAAACTATTAAAAGATATTTCAATTTTATCATTCTCTATAGTTAAAGTAAGCTTTAATTTATTGTTTTCTTCTGAAATACCTACTTTTTCTTCATTAATTGATTTAAATATTTTTGCAGAAATTGTCGTAATATCAAGATTTTCATTTTTAAATGATTTCTTAAATTGTTCTTTTAGAGTACCTTCATTAGAATAATAATGTTGATATTTTAATGATTTTTGTTTTTTAGCAGAAATAATTAATATTTTTTCCATTACTTTTAATTCAATTTCATAATCTTTGACAATTCTTATAAGATTAAAGTCTAAAATACAATTTTCAGTAGTGAGAGTTGGTTTTTCGTTAGTTTCAGTTTGATTTTTCATTTTAAAAAAAAAGAAATTTTGTATTATATAAAAAATTATGATAGAGACTAAAAATAGACATATAAACTAGATATTTTTTGAAAATTATTTATTATAATTTAACAGATAAAAAGTTTATTTTTCTTTTATAAAATTTCAAATAATGAAATGAAAATAAAACTTATATATTTCATTTATATTATAATTATCAACAATTTAGATTAATAAAGTTTTAAGTATTAAATTTATATGTTTTCATATTTTAAATTTACATATGTTTTTTTTTTAAATTATATTTAAATATTTATATAAAATTAGTAAATAAGAATATATATAAATTCATTAATATATATTTTATTTACTTTCAATTCCCTATTTAATTGAATATCATTTAAAAATAATTTTTTTCATATATTTTAAAATAAATTAAAAAAAATGACTTTCTATTTTTTATTCTCTAAAAAAATAAAATAAATCAATAAACATAAAACAAAAAATTAAATTAAAATAAAATATTATTTCAAAATTAATAATTTATAATGGAAACTGCAGGTTTGCAAACAGCCCGATTAACAAATACAATAAATGGAATAGGCTTTGGTGCCTTTAATCACTGGGGTACAATAGACAGAGGAGACATTTTAACATCTTATAATAAACAAGTTTTAGAAACAGCATGGATATTATTTACAAAATATATAATTAAAAATTATGAAAGTGGTAAAGGAACATTTATAAAAAATTTTGGTACATTTACATTTACAAATGCAGATTATAGTTTAGAAGGAACAACAAATCAATTTCAAAGAGATTATAAAGTAAAAAGACCAGTTTTTTTAGTAAGTAATGAATTTTTAGATTATTTAAAACCAGGACAATATACAAAAGCAGGTGGTTTAATTTATTATACTCAAAAATTAAATAATGCAGTTAATATTGTTAAAATTAATTATGCTGAATTAGCTTATGGAATGAATATTTCTAAAGAAGAATATATGAATATATTAAATAATATTATTAAAGAAATGGGTGATCAAATATTAAAAAAAAATTTTAAAAGTAGAGAAATGCCAAATTTAGGAATTTTATTATTAAGAGGTAATGTTTTTGGTATGAAATTTTATAAAGATTTTGATTATACTGTTATGAAAATACCACAAAAATATAATTTTACAAAAAGGAATTTAGAATTATTTATGGATACATTAAAAACTCAACAAAGATCTGCTGATGTGAAAGATGCTGAGAAAGCAGTTAATGAAATTAGACCTAAAACTGCTATTATTACTAATGTTTCTAAAGGCGCTAATGCTTGGATGAATAAATATTTAGATATTAATCCTAAGGAATATGATGATAATAAACAATATGAATTTAATAATGTTGAAAATTATAATAAAGATGATAAATGGAATTCTCAAAATTTTTTTCCAGTTAAAGATTTAAAAAATACTTTAAAAGAAATTAAAGTTAAAAAGACTTTAAAAGATTTAATGTTTCCAAAAAGTATTTTAGAAGCAATTGTAAGTAATAAAGGACAAATTATTAAAGAAATGAAAAATTATGATAGAAGAAATAATGGGATTATTACTAGATTTGAAGTTGTTAGATCATTTTCAAAAGCAAATATTCATCCTAATTTAACTGTTAATAATTTTAATGATATTATTAAAATTTATGCTGAAGGTTTAGAGACAATTGATTATTTGAAATTAATGACTTTATTAATTAAAGAAATAAAAGCAATTTTAAGAAATTCTTCTTTTATTAAATATAGTGAAGATGATTTTAGTAGTTCTTTTAATAATAAATTTAAACTTGGACCTGAACAAAAAACAAGAAGATCTTTATCTTTTTCTGCTGGTCCAAGAGGAAGAACAATTAATAATTTAAATGCTAATAATTATATTAATAATTATAATAATTTAGATGTTATTGTTGATGAAGTTGAAAATGAAATTAAAAGTTTAAAAATGATTTTTGATGAAATTATGTATAAAAAAATTCCTATTGTTGTTAATAATGATAGATTTAATGATAATAATAGAAATATTAATTATAATGATTTTATGGCACTTTTACATTTATTTGATATTACTTATCCAACTGAAAAAATTTTTAAAATTTTAAAATTTATTAAAATTGAAGATCCAAAATCATTTTCTTTAAATTTAATGTATAAAAAATTAAAAGAATGTAAATTATCATCATATGAAATGACAAATTTTGAATTAGAAGAAGCTTATGCAAATTTAATGAATATTTTAAAAAATCTTGGAGGTAAAAATTTCTTATTTGATAATAGTCAAGAATTACTTTTTCATCATTTTACTAAAAAATTATATGGAAAAACACAATATACTAAAAATATTTTACAATTTCTTTTTAATAAAATAACAAATAATAATCCAAAATTAACTCCAAATGATTATGACAAAGCAACAAAAATAGATTTTAAATTAGATGGTTTAAATGAAAAATTTTATAATGAAACAACAGAAAAAATGAAAGAATATATGAAACAAAAAAAAATAAATGCAAATAAATATTATGATCACTTACTTTCATATAATTATTTAAGAAAATTTAATCATTTACCAAAAAAAGATTTTATCTTAGCATTACAACAAGAACCATTTAATTATAATGAAGAACAATCAGCTTTTATTTTTGAAAAAATGGATTTAAATAAAGATGGAATTGTAGATAGAAATGAATTTAAAAAATGTGTTAATGAAGAACATAATGCAATTGTTCAAATGCAAGATATAATAAAAAAAATGAAATTAGATAAAAATGATTTAGCGTTTAGATTAGATATTAAACCAGAAAAAAATGAAAAATTAACTTTTTATCCTTTTAAAAATAAATTTAGAAAATTTGATTTTACTTATACAAATGAATTTATTGAAGCTTTATATATTGAATTAGCAGGATCATTAAATGATGAATTATATACTAATGATTTATTAGATAAATTAGATGTTTATAAAAAAGGTCAATTTGTAAGAACAAATCAAGATACTTTTAAAAGTAATTTTATTGAAAATATTCAAAATGTTGTTGATTTTCATACTTTAAAAAATGCTTTTGAAAAAATTGATAAGAAATTTACTGGTAAAGTTCCCAAAAATTCTTTTTGTCAAATTATTCATCAATTTACAAAAGAATTTAAAGACGAAGATATTTTGAGATTAATTAGATTTTTAAAATTATCTGATCAATTTACATATGAAGTTAATTATTCTCAATTTTTAAATATTATATATTATAATCATAAATTAGATCCTTTCTTAACTTGTATTGAACATTTAAAAAAATTAATAATAGAAAAACAATTTAAAAATATAAATGAATTAATGACTTATTTAAATAATGGAAAAGAAACTAATTTTTTAACAGTTGATCAATTATTAAATTATTTTATGAAAGTTTTTCCAATTGAAATACAAGAAACAATAACAAAAACAATGTTATGTAAATTTGATCTTGATAGTGATGGAAATGTTTCATATGATGATTTAAAAGGAATAATTAATAGATATATTTCAACTTCATTTTTTAAATATGAAAATAGTGAAAAAGGTCAATTTGTAAATTTATATGCTTCTGAGAATTTAAATGAAGAAACATTTAAAGCAATTGTTAGAGAAATAAAGAAAAATCTGAAAAAAAAAAATGTAACTGAAATTGGTTTATTTAAAAAATTAGATGAAGATAATGATGGTTTTATTTCAAATCATGAATTTAATAAAAATATTTCTAATATTGTTGAATTAAGTCCAGCAATTAAAGATAAAATTTTTAATTATTTAGATTATTATCATAATGGTTTAGTTGATTTAGAAACTTTTCTTTTAAGATTTAAAGAATTTAAATCAAATGAAGTTATTGTACATAATAATAATAAAATTGAAAATGTTATTGTAAAAGAATTTGCAAAATGGATTATTGAAAATAAACAATTAAGTGATTCTGAATTATTTGAAATTATTGATAAAGATAGTGATGGTATAATATCAATTAATGATTTAAAATATTTCGTTGTTAAATTTTTAGAAATTTCTGATATTGAATTTAATAATTATAAATTAGAAAGAGTTATGCAAATGTTATCAACAACAAAAAATAAAAATATTGGATTAGTTGATATAAAAGAATTTAGAAATAGAGCAAATTCAAATAATTTAGATTCATTATATATTGATTTAACAGAAACATTAAAACAAACAACAAATCAAAATTTATTTAGAGGTAAAAAAAATGTAGATTGGATTAATCAAGTAATTGAAAGATTTGGAATGTTTATAAGTGAAAAATATGATAATTTAGAATCATTTTATAATAAATTTTCAGATAAAGAAAGTGGAAAATTTAAATATGAAAATTTTATAAAATTCGTTGATGATAATTATGAATGTTTTCAAGGATTTAATTTAACAAAAGATGAATTATTAGCAGTTTATACATCATTAGATTCACAAAAGAAAAATTTTTTAAATTTCGATGATTTTAAAAATAAATTAAATATATTTGATTTTTATAAAAAAATGCAATTTAATATTAAACAATTCTTAATTCAAAACTTTCCAACTTCATTAGATGCATTTAGATTTTTTTTACCTTCAGATATAAATAAAACAAATTCTTTTTCAAAAACATTCACATCATCATTTTCAAATAATTCAACAAAAATATCAAATAATTACAGAAAAGATTTTTTAACAAAAAAAGAATTTTTCGATGGAATAAATTATTTATTTCCAAATAAATACCCAACAGAAACAATATTAAAATATTTAAAAAAATATTTTAATATAGACGAAAATGATAATTCATCTCCAAAATCAAATATAACATATTCTCAATTTTCATTTATATTCTTTGGTAAAATCACACCAAATAAAAATTTATTTTCAAAAGCAAATTTAAATAAAGAAACAAGAATAAATAATTCTCGTTCTCAAATTACAGCAAGATCATTTAGTGCAAGACCAATTGAAGCAAATATTTATTCAGATGATCCTACTGGTGATCATCCAAATGATCATTTAGATCATCCTTTTGATATTACTTTTCATCCTAAATTATCTACTCCTTTTGATTATGATCCTTTAGAAAAATTAAAAAGAAATATTGTCGCTTGTCATACTATTAATTATATTAATATTGTTAAAAATCAAATTAAAAAACATCCAAATGGAATTTGTAATGTTTTTGAATTTAGGAATTTATTAAAACAATTAGGATTGGGATTAACTACTATTGAAATTGAAGATATTATTAATAAAAATGGAAGAACTTGGAATGGTTTAGTTAATTTAAATGAATTTTATAAATTTATTACTAATAATAATAGATTTATTAGTACTGCTGAAAATAATATTAATATTACACTTTCTGAAATTAAACAATTATTATATAAATTTTATTCTAATCCTAAATTGGCTTTTAGTTTCAGTGATAGTAAAGGAAGTAATATTATGGATTTTGAAAAATATAAATCAATTATTAGTGAATTGTATAAGAGAGAAGGAAAAAATATTCCTAATTTTACTTTAATGAAAAATACTTTTGATTGTATTGATATGAAAAAAGATGGATTAATTGATATGAATGAATGGACTAATACTTTTGGAAAAATTGGAGGTAAATTAGATTTAATTAATAATAATAATATTAGTAATAAGAGAAAAAGTCAATTAAATACATTAAGGAAATGGGAAACTTCAAATAATGTTACTGGAATTTATAAAGCTATTGCCAGAAATAGAAAAACTATTTGGGATAAAGTTAAAAATATTACTTTAAATAAAAAAAATAGATTAGTACATGAAGATAATTTAATTAGTGTTTTAAAAGATATTTTCCCTAATTATAAATTAAGTAATACACAATGGAAAATGATTGTTGAAATTGGAGATAAGGATTCTAATAATTTTATTAATTTTGATACCTTTATAAAATTAGTTGAACATACTTCAATGAGAGAAGGAATGCCGAAATTTTAAAATTTCAAACATTTCAAAAAAAAATATAATAAAAAGAAAAAAAAAATATATTTAATAAATAAAATTTTTTTAAACATTTTAAAATTTTTATTTTAACTATGATAAATATTTAAAAAATATATAAAATAATCTTTCAACAAAAAAAAAAACACTCGACTTTTCAAAAATCAATATTCAAAAAAAAAAGATAAAAAATAATAATTAATATAAAAAAAAAATTTAAAACAAAAATATAAAAAAATAATCATTCTTTATTTAGTTTGACTACTAGTAGTTCCAGTATTAGAATTACCATTATTACTAGGAGCATTTTGTATATTTTGAGCATTTCTTTGTTGATTCATATTAAGCATATGAGTTAAAATATCTTTAGTATATTTTAATCTTTTAGTCATTTCATAATTATTACTTTCTAAAGCAGTACTTAAAGGATAAGTTGATCTTTCTCCTTTTTTATTAGCATAAGTAACAACTCTACTTTCACTTGATAATATAATTTCAGTATGATCTTGAAAACATACTTGAACTACTTTATTACTTAATCTAAACATTATAGCATGTCTTGTTCTCATCCATTTTTTAACATAAGTAAATGGTTTTTGTTTATTTGCATCTTTATCATCTTTCTTTTCATCATTTGTTGATTCTTTATTTTCAGTATTTTCATTATTATTATTATTTTGATCATTATTAGTTTCACCTTCTAAATAATTTTTAAAATGTTGAAGTAAAGTAACTTTTTTTTGTAATTCTTTAGGATATTCAGTTAAAGTATGTGAAGAAATAACTTCTTGTCTATCACTAACTCTTCTTTCAATATAATTAAATTCAGAAGTTTTTGGATTAAAAATAATTTTACTAGAATCATTAAAGAAAACTCCAGTATAACCATTAGAAAGTAAATAACCTAAACCATATTTTGATGAATAATCAACCCATTTTTTAACCCAAGTATCAGGACCTTGTAAATTATTATTTCCTCTATTTTCACTTCCGAAATTTTGCATATTTTTCTCACCATCTCTCATAGTATTTGGCATATTATTTTTCTGTGATAAATTATTAGTTAAATTACTATTTTGTTTATTATTAGTTGTATTAGGTCTCTCAGAATTCATTTTATTACTTAATGGTTTATTAACAATACCATCTTTTCCAACATCAGGCATAAATTGTCTTATATAAGAAAGTGATGGTGTACAAGCTAAAGTAGAAGTTGGTAATAATTTTGGTATACTTGTACCTTGATTGAAAAAATCATGTATTAATATTTGATCTAATGTTGGTCTCTTTGATGGATCTGTTACTAAAATTGCTTTTATTAAATCTTTAGCAGCTGCACTTATTATTGCATTTTCAGGGAAGGAATATGCATTCATTTTAATTCTCTTATATGTTGTTTTAACATCTTGTGTTTCAAATGGTGGTTTTCCTATTATTAAAGTATATATTATAACACCAAGTGACCATATATCAACTTCATATGAATGACCAGTTTTACCATCTAAAATCTCAGGAGCAATGTAATTTGGTGTTCCACATACAGTTCTTTTTTTTTCTCCTTCAAAATCTAATTTTGTAGCTAAACCAAAATCACCTACTTTTAATTCCATTTTATCAGTCAAGAATAAATTACCTAATTTTAAATCTCTATGAATTACTCTATGACTATGTAAATATTTCAATGCTTTTATTAATTGAACCATATAACATTGAACTTCTATTTCAGTTAATCTTTTTCTTCTTTTAAGTAACTCATTTAATGTTTGATTTTGACACATTTCTAATAAAATATAAACGTTTTCTGTATCTTCGAAATAATGTTCAAATGCTACTATTTGAGGATGATGAAGTGATTTATGTATTTTAATTTCGGATATTAATTTTTGTTTTGCACGTGATTTAACTAAGGAACTTTTTGCTACGACTTTAGCTGCGAAAATTTTTTTGTTTTCTAAACATTGGAATTCATAACATTTTGCAAATCCACCTTTTCCTAATAATCTACCTTTTGAATATTTTCTTATTTGAACATCTCCTGTTACTTTTATTATTTTTTCTTCTACTATTGCCATGTTTGGGTCTTGTTCTGTTTTAGCTGTTGTTGATCCTGATTTTTGTTGTTGATCTGTCATATTGTTTTTTTAATATGTTTTAAAATTTTGTATTTATATATTTGTATGTATTATTTTTTTTGGTGAAAAATTTATCCTTAATTCATTATTTTTTATTTTTTTTTTTAAATATTAATATTTTTTTCTTATTTTTATTTATTTATTTTTTTTTATTGTTAAAATATTTTTTAATCATTTTATTATAAAAATTTTTTGTGTTTAATATAATTATGGAATCTAAAGAAAGAATACAAGAAAGAATGAATGCACATGAATATGAAAGAACTATACAAAAATTATTAGAAAAAATTGATATTTTAGAAAATAAATTAAAATCAGCTGGAATTGATAGAATAAAAATTGTAACTGGTTTTAAACAAATAGAACAAGAGAATAACTTTTTAAAAACAGAAAATGAAAAAATGACAAAAGAAAAAGAAGACGCAACAAAAAATTCAAATGACGCCTCAGCTCAATTAGAAATAATGAAAAATCAACATGAAAGTGTAATATCAAATTATAAAACAAAATTTCAAATATTATCAAGAGACATTCAAGATAAAGAAGAACAAATAGATAAATTATTAGATCAAATAAAAGAAAAAGACAATAAAATAAAATATATGACAGTAAATAATGCAATAAATATGCGTTATTCAGATTCATTTCAAACTGAAGTAGATAAATATAAATTAATAAATAAAAGTCAAAAAGAAAGAATAGATGAATTAGAAAAAGAAATAAATGATTTATACATAAATAAAAAAAGTGAAGGTAATTTAATAATGGAAAATCAACATTTAAAAGATGATAATTTGCGTTTATTAGAAATGTTAAAAACGACAAATGAATATAAAGATTTTGCATATTTAAATGAGACTACACCAGGTGGAATAAGATTTGTACATGATCCTCCTTTAAGTAAAAAACATAAACATGAATGTGAGAAAAGAGAGACTGAAAATTTACTTAAGAAAAATAATGAAAATTGGATTCCTAATGAAGCATTTAATATAATATATGACTTTAAAAAAAAATATAATATGGAAATTAATGATAAAGTTATTTCTGATTTATTAGGTTGTTTAAATCAAGTTTGGAGAGATAAAGAAAGAAAACAAATTACAAGAGTTAAAGCAAAATATCAAAGAGAAATTATTGATTTAAAAAAAAAATATGGGATTCAAGTTTATAATGGAAATGATTTTGAAGAAGAAAAAAAACAAATTGAAAAAACTAAATGTAGAGCACAAAGAATTGATAAAAGAGATATTATTAATAATCAATTTAATGGAATGAGTAAACAATTAGTTGAAAATGCAAAAGAAGTTGCTAATAAATTTGATGGTAAAAGAAAAGGATATGAAGATCAAATTAAAGTTTTAAAAGGACAATTAATTGCCAAAGATATTAAAAAAAATAAAAAAAGTGTTAATCAAGTTAGTATTAATTTAATTGATAGAGCACTTGGAGAAATTGATAAAATTATTTTGACTTTTAATGAATTACAAAAAGAATTCCATGATAGAATTAAAGATACTGAAATTATGGCTTCTGGGAATTTAGGAAATGCTAATATTAAAATGGTTAATAATAATGTTAAATGGCTTTTAAAAAGTATGAATGATATTTTAGAAAATTCTAAAAGTAGATTAAATTCTTGGAAAAATGAATTTAGTGGTGTTAATAATTTGTAGTTATTTATTTTTTTTTGTTTTTTTTAATTTTTATTTTTTTTTTTTGATTTAATTTAATAAAAAATATTTTTTTTTAATGAAATTTTTTGGTTTAAAAAATTTGTAAAAAATTTAAAATTTAAATTAAATATTAAATTAAGTTTTAGTTAAATATTTAAATTAAAAATTATAAATGTTTAATATTTAAAAAAAATAGCGCATAAATGGATTTTGAAATTATTCAAAATAAAAAATGTTTTTTGATTAATAAAAGTTATTTAGATAATATGTTTGTTAATTTAGAAGAATGTAGAAATAATTATATTATCCAAGAGAAAAGTAAATTTATACAAGTAGGCGATTTTAAAATAAATTATAAAACACCCAATTTAATCAAAAAAAAGTTATTTAAATTGTTAAAAAATAAATCATATTAAAAGTAAAAATGATGATTTTGATTGAAAAAATTTAAAAATTAAAAATATCAATTTTGTAAATTTCCAAATTTGATTTCTAATTTCAATTTATCTAATCTGTAAAATTACCTATTGTTAATCAAATATATATATTTAATTAATTCAATATTAAATATTAGGAGTAAAAAAGTAAAAACAAATAAAATTTCAATTATATAAATAAGTCATAAATTTATTAATTATATATACTTAAATTATCGTGAAGAAAAAAATTATTTAATATAATATTAATATAAATAAAAAAAAAGAACATAAATTATAAACAAAAATAAAAAATGAAAATATATATTTATTGTGAAAAAATGTGTTAAAATAAAAATTGATAAACTTCTAAAATTGAAATATTAAAATTCCTTTCTCCATTTAAAACAAATTCTTTTTCATTATAAATAAAACTACCACTTTGATTTGTATAATGTTGATTATTTTGTGATAAAAAATTTTCACAAATTATTAAATCAGTTCCAGAGCCAAATCTAATTGAATTATCATAACTATCATTGCTCCAAATAGTAAATTCATAATAAAAATTTTTTTTATTCGTTACTCCATAAATTTTTTTTTCATTTAAATTAAATAAAAATGAATAATTATCATGTTTTTTATATGATTTATTTTTTTCAAAATATTCACTTGTGTATGCTCCAAATCTCTTATTTTTTGATGTTTGAATAATAAAAAGAATATTTTTTTGATAATAACATTTGTTTTGAAATTTTGTAATATTATCTCCATCAATTTTTGAACTAAAAATTCTTTTAATATTTTTAGTGTTTTTATTTTGTGTTTTTAATATATAATTATTAAGTAATTCAATTTCACTTTTATCTTTAATAATCAAAGATTCTTTTAATATTAAATCAATATCTTCTTCAACTTGTTTATTTAAATCAACTTTTAAATGATTTTCTTTAATTTCTTTTATTTGTTCTAATAAATTTGTAATTTGAGATTCTAAATTTTTTATTCTTTCTTCATGAGATAATATTATATTATCTTTTTCTTTTAATTCCTTTTTAATTTCTTTAAAAGATGAAATTAAAAAGATTATTTTTTCTTTATCATTCATTTCATTTTTTGTAATATCTAATATTACTTCATTTTCTTTCAAAGTCAAAACATGAATACATAATGAAAGAATACCTTTTGAATTATCAATATTTTGAATTGATATTTTATTT
>JAEEGK010004050.1_pt1 | contig 36154 bp, 18 predicted proteins | sample 8958771 | NCBI WGS metagenome assembly JAEEGK01 (sample SAMN16246547, study PRJNA631951) | gut metagenome | biome: gut microbiome; feature: rumen; material: SC-attached | host: Bos | place: Iran: Karaj | collected 2018-10 | reverse complement strand
TCAGGTTAATAAGGTTAATAGAGAAAACATTAATAGTATTTTTGAGACATTTGTGGATTTTTTATCCAAACACAAGTTGAGTATTTTTGAAGATAATGAGATGCATACTTATTTGAGCAATAATCCACGAGTTAATAATGATTTTTGGGTGACCGGAAAATATATTTTTGATGTTAATGATGCAATATATGTATTAACTCATTTTTGGAATAATTTTGGCCATTTAGAAAAATTTTTGGTGGATGTTACAAAAAATATTAATGATGCAAACTTAATCGTTAAAATGTATCCTGAGTTACAAAGAATGTTAATCCCTAGGCCAGAGTATGACAATGCTTTTTTGAATGCAATATCTTGCCTAGATAATGATAGATTTAAAATTAATTTTATAAAGAATCCATTTTTTAAATTAAATAATGATAAAAAAGCGAAATTATTGTGTTCATTATCATCAGATCAATTGAAACTTGATAATTTGTCGATGATTCCTTCAAGGCATCATGCAAGGGTAATTGCAAGTTTAAAAAATGATAGCATTAAAAGTAAATATCTTGATAAGGGCATTCATAATGCGTATCTAATAATCAAATCACTAGATAGTGATGAATTAAGAGAAAAATATTTAAATAGATATTGGTCATTAATAAAGGATAAAAATAGAGCTGAGATTGTAAGAGGCTTTAAAAATCAAGAATTGGTTAATAAGTATTATCAAAAATTGGGGACTAAAGGCAAAACTTCTTATTTAACTCACGATAAATCTACACAAGTAACATTAGATGAAGTTGAAGGTTCTATTCGTAGTAGTGGTAAATCTTTAGATTTAATTAATAATTTAAAAAATTTTACACCGGATGCTTTAATTTATTTAATTAATAATTTAAATTCCTTAAATGCAAGAATGGTTTTCGCTAATAATGCCACAATAGTATTTGAAAAATTATATAATCAATATGGATTGTCTGAATGCTTGAGAGTGCTTGATGCGCTTTTCAATAAAATCCCTCAGTCACATATAATATATTTCTTAAAGCAAGAATCTAATTTAGAAATAATACTACATAGTTTAAGTTATATTCACGATATTAAGGGTAAAGTAAGTGTTTTAGTTGATGGAAGATATCAAGATCGTATAAATAAGTCAGTTGGTTATGATGATAAATTCTTGCCTTTAATCAAAGACTTTGCAACTTATTACCAAGTATCCGAAGAAAATCTAAAACTAGTTGTTGAGCGTTATGATATGTTGGCGTTGAGATTTTTGTTTAAAAAGAATTTTAGAAATATATTGAAGTTAGACAAAGATACTCTTGAGAATATTCTTGACTTAATGAAAGTGGAATATGCAAGTTTAGATGATAATACTTTAAACGACATTATTAATAGTTTTGTTCAAAGAAATTTTGCAAATAAGAATAGACAGGTTATGAGTATTTTCCATGATATATTAATTGCTATAGCGGAAAAGAAAATGGACAAACTTCAAGAATTGTTTAAAAATATTGACAATAGAATAGATGTAGGAAGCGTTCTTGATGATATCTTGAATAAGAAAAATGAAAAACAAGTAAATCTAATTGGAAAGTTTTATGATGGTAAACAGGTTAATTATAGTGAGTTTATTAATTTGCTATTAAATGTTCCTGAGATGATGGACATTCTTCATGAAATTACTAATGAATATATAACTAATGAAAGAAGTGAATATAGTAAGAAAGAGACAGCTGCTCAAAGAAAATTAGTTACAAAAGAAACATATAATGTTAATCAAATGATTAAATATATTTTTGTAAATAATGATATAGAAGAAATCTATAAAGCAGTAAAGCTGGAATTAAAAAATTCAATAGATGATCTTAACGAAAGTGAAATTGCTATATTAAAGAATGATTCATTATTAAAACAATTAATTATTTTTAATAAAAACCCCAATGCAATAGGAGATAAACCAGATAATAGAGCAATTGGTATATTCTATAGTTTCTTAAAGAAAAGAATAAACAATATAAAAAATGCATTAATTTATAATCAAAAGAGAATTAGTTTTGACAGAAAAATATCTTTAGATAATCCTAATGAATTAGTTATGGAAGTTATTTCTGAATTAGAACCAAAACTATTAACTAAAGGAATATTTAGTAACCCTAATGTTATGAAATTATTAATCGGTTATTTAAATAAATATAAGATGTTAGGGTGGGGATATAAATTGGATAATATTTCCTCTAGAGCGGATTTGTTAACAAGTTCTGCAATTATCGCATCATTTATTATGCGTTTTGATATGATTTATCAATTTGCTCTTAATAGTAGGAGAGAATTAATAAGAAATAAATATCCTAATCTTAGTGAAGATGAATTAAATAAAAAAGCAGAGAAAATGATTTCTCTAGCATATTTACTGGATGTAACAACAGCATTTTCCCCAAGTTTTAAATGTTATGAAAAACTGTTTGGTAAAGAAGATTTTCGTATTATTTTAACAGATCCTCAGCCATATAAATCTCGTTATACAAAGATGGAGAAATTAGCTGAAACAGCTAAAATATATGTTGAAATGTATAGGAGAAACAAAATAACTGTTCCACCTTGTGATAAAGATTTTGAGTTATCTAGTGGTAAAACAATGAATATAGTGGTGGGTAATGTTACTAATCCCATGAATCTTGATTATGGTGAAAGAACAGAATCATGTATGAGAATAGGTGGATTTGCAGATAGTTTATTTCGATTTGCTGCACTTGATAAAAATGGTTTTCATATACGATTTGTTAATCCTAAAAATGGAGAACTAGTTAGTAGAGTAACAGGATTTAGAAATGGTAATACAGTATTTCTTAATGAATTAAGATTTAGTTTAAGTGATGAATATACAAATAGCGATGTTGTTGAAGCATGTCAGCTAATATCAAAATATCTTGTTCAAGCAACTAGTGATAGTAAATATCCAATAGAAAACGTTATTGTTTCTCCATATTATGCAATGGCAGGAATAACAACGAATAGAGTAAATTTACATATGTTATCTATTACTAAAGGCCTTGGCAATATTTCTCATGATATAGCCGTTCAGCCTATTTTGTTAGCGGGGCATAATAATAGATCATATTTAACGCCAATATCTTTAGGAAGCGATAAAGTAGAAATTTATACTCCTCAAAGAGATAAAGTCAAATTACTAGTTTATGATGATTTAATAGATTCTATTCAAAGGATAGAGTCAATGAGTCAAATGCTCGATGGAAAATCAATTGAAGAGGTAAATGTTAATGTGGGGCAAGATTTATTAGTTGGTTATGTAGGAGAAGATTTCTATTGTGCATTAACATTAGATGGTACTGTTGTTTCAAAAATTATAAATAGTCGTTCCAATAATAAAGCATCATTAGATGAATTTAATGTTTATTTAGAAAAACTGGAAGCTAATAGAGAAGTATTAGTAAATGGAGCTTATAGTCAAGCAATAAAAAAAGCATAAGTTAAATCTTATGCTTTTTAAATGTCCTCATCATAATCAATTGGTAAATCATCACAATCATCGGTAACCTTTTCGTGTTTCCATTCAATTGAAGAAAGTCCTGTTTGTATACCAATATTTTTTATCATTTCTTCAACAACATTTGCTCTTGTTGTAATGATGCGAACTTCTAATTTAATACTTCCTGATGCTGTTTCTTTTTTACCAAGAGAACTTAGGCTAAGTGAATAATCTTCGCAGTAATTTACTACTGAGTTTCTTACATTAGATTCATTTTCTTTTTCACACGTTATTTTAACAGTACATATTTCAAGTTGTTCTTTTTTAACTTTTTCAGATATTGATTGAGATATAAATCTTAAAATAATATTGGATAATAATACCATTAATGTGCCAACACAGGATTCTGCAATCATACCGGTTGATGTTAGAACTCCAATTGCCGCTACACACCAAAGTGTTGCTGCGGTGTTCAATCCTTTAATTCTGCTTCCATCTTTAATAATAAAACCGGCACCTAAGAAACCTATACCAGATACTATCTGAGAAGCAACCCTTGTTCTATCTGGAATGTCACAAGAGAAAGCCATCCAGTTAAACATGAATGCTCCTAGAGCAACTAATACATTGGTTCTAACTCCGACCATCTTGTGTCTTAATTGTCTTTCAATACCTACAAGCACACTTAGTATGAAGCACACTAAAATTCTTGTAAGAAAAACGTCAATCCCCATATAATCTACCTCACTATCTTGTAGTATTTTATATCTTACTATGTTATAATTTTAACATAAGAAAGGTATTAAAGTAAAGGACGTGTTGGTATGATAAATGACAAGTTGATTGCTAAAATTAAAAAAATACCATATGGTATACCATTGTCAATTATTTATAGAAATAATCCAGAAATGTTAGATGCTTGTATAGCTTTAGGTAGAATAGATTTAGTGGCTTCTTTTAACGAACAGGCCTTTACTGATAAAGTACTAGAACGCCGTGGGACTCAATTAGCTCAGCATCTTAGAAAAACTTCTATAGAGAATTCTGCTTTAGCGGCGTACTATTTTCGAAAGAATGATTTAAGAACGGCTTTTAAATGTATAGGTTCTAAAGTAATGACTAAGACATTTTTAAAAAAATATGGTAGTCAAATAATTGAAGGATTAAAAAAGCCTAGACATATATCACATGCTTTTTGGGGAGATTCAAAACTTTTATATAAATATTTATTAGCAAGTGGTGAAGTGGGATTAGCTTTTTCAGATGAATTTTTTAGCTTTAATAAAAATTTAATTAAAAAAACAGGGGTATCTATGTGTGCTGATGCTATAGAAGGGCAATATGATAGCATTCCTTCTAATTTAGGACATAATAAAGAATTATTTGAAGAATTATTAAAAAGGAAAAATTACAACTTAGTAATGTCTTTTGATGCAAGTTTATTAACAGATGATATTGTTAATAAATATAAAAGTGAATTTATTGAAACAATACTTAAAACTGGTAAAGTAAATATAGGGGTAAGCGGTTGTAAAATACTTGCCGATTATTTTCGTGAACAAAAAAATTATAAAATTCTTGTTAAATTTTACAATTATCCTTTGGAATTATCTAGTGAAGAGTTCGAAACCTTCGTGCATGAAATAGATGTTTCTGAATCAGTCCCTAATATTTGTAAAAATAATGAATCATTATTTAAATATTATATGAAGAAACGATCTGTTAAAATATTATTTCAATTTGATTCATCTTTAATACAAGAATACAATGTTTTTAATCGTTATATTAATGAAATAATAGCTTCAGTTCGATCAAGTGAAAGAATTCATTTAAATATTTATTTAGATGATGTAAAAAAAATTAAACTTATTGAACATGATGCTGTTGATGTAATCATTAAATTAAATGATAATTATAGCTATTCTTTAATTGGCAATGATTTAATTATGAATAAATATGGAGAAAAGGTTCTTCAAGCTATCGAAAATTTGGGCTTAGATGTATATGATACTAATGATCCTGCTGTATTTAAAAATCTCTTAAAATATAAGAAATTTGGTTATTTACTTCGTGCTAATGAAAAAGTGTTTAATAAATTTGTTGGAAGCGAATATTATCCCGATTTAGCAAATTATTTAACGGAACATAGAGACAAGTTTACTTTTTATATAAGAAAGAATAAAAGTTTCTTTAATTATTGTTTTAATAATAAATATTATGATTTATTATTATCATTTAATTATTGGTTTCTTACTCCAAAGAAAGCCTCTGGAATAGAAGATAAGATCATAGAAAGCATAATGAATGATTTAAATTATCCAAATTTATTTAGAGAAAATGAAATGCTATATTATCATTTATATGAATATGCACTTAAAAACAAAAAATATGATTTTATTTTTGAACATTGTGGGTCGAAGGTATTTTCGGAAATTCTTTGGGGAAGATATAATATAGAAGAAGCCCATGAACTTAAAAAAGCATATTTTGAAAGAACTGGTTTAACTAGAGATGAATTTGAAAAGAAATTTAAATCATTTTTTATCGTAAATGATGAGATTTTCCAAACTCTTAATCCAATGATTTTATCGCATAAATACGATGTTATAGATGAAAAAGAACTTCAAAGATTTATAATATATCCAGATATTCAAAAAAGAATAGTTGCTTTAAATGAGGTTGAATTAAAGGTATTAAATGTTATATTAAAAAAAATAAATTCTAAGAAAGTTAAAATTGATAGATCTAATTTAATAAGTAATGTTATTAAAAATTTGCATAAGTATGAAAACATTATAAAAGAAATAAACGTTGATACAATCGATGATGATTTGTTGGAAAAGTTGATTTGTTTATTAAATGATTCAAACAATTATTATGATATTAAAACGCTTGATGAGTTAAAAGAATATGATGAATTGGTTTTAGAAAAATTCCGCATTATTGAAGCTTCTTTACCTCAGTTAAATATATTTGATTTAAGAGAAGCGGTTTTTCGAAAAAAATTTGGCATTTCATTAGAAGAGGCAAGATTTATCTGCGATAGATATTGTAATGATATGCAAGCTGTAACTGATTCAGAGTTGAGTAAAGAAATTAAAATAGTTTTAAATGAAATAAAAAATGTATTTGCTTCCTCAAAAGAAGAATTAAAATTTATGTTTATCAGTTGCAAATCTAGTATTTCAAATAAACATAAATACGATTCATTAGAATCAATTATTAGAACAAATTATGCAAAACTATATAATGATTGTTTATATAAGCCAAAAGAAGAAGATATTATAAGTGATGATTTTAAAAACAAATATTTTCAGCATATTTCTGTACCGGTATATATGCCTCATGGAGACTTTAATATGCAAACACACTCTTTGGGTGCATATAGAGAATTTCATGAACCTATAAATTGGAAGAATGATTGGAATAGGCCTAAAACTACTTACCATGGCATTTGCACAACGTTTATATCAAATGAGATGATTGCACCAGCGAGAAGTTTTCATCCGATTTATGGCTTTACTGGATATAGAGAAAATGAAATGCTATGTATGGGGAATTATGATTTAAACTCAGATAGAGCAATAGCAAAATATGATACATCTAGAGCTTATCCATTTGGTTTTTATTCTCCAAAACATTTGATTAATAAAACAAGACATTCTCATAATGAAATTGTTATAGAAAGAATAACTAATGGTGTTAAAAGACAGCCAGATTATGTTGTTTATGTCGTGGATGATGCAAATGATCCAAGATTCTTTCATCCTCAAAACAAAAGATTTCAGGAAACGATTAAAGCTGCAGAAGATTTTAATATACCAATTGTAATTGTTGATAGATTACAATATGCAAAGAAAAATATGGCAATAATCGAAAGTATGAAAAAAGAAATGATTACTGACTTTGAAAAATTTGCAAATGAAGGAAAAGTACAAGAATTATTGTTTAAATATTTGAATAATAGAATTGGATGTATTAAGTATAATATTGAAAGCACAAGTGAAGTATATAACTATTTTACAGATGAAATATGTATAGAAGCAATTAATTCTATTTGGGGTTTTATTTCTGAAGCTCCAGATAGTACGGCAAAATGTAATGCATTAAAGCAGTTAATATATGTTTTATCTAATGAACATATGAATTGGAATGAAGCTAAACTTGATCGCAGTAACACTGGTTGGATTCTCAATGAGGCAAATAAAATGCTATCTTCAATTGATTCGAGGTATCGTGTTGAAGATGATATGCAATATAGAAATTCATTGAGAAAAAAAGAGCAAAGAAAATATATATTTAAAGCGTATACTGTTATGCCTGAAATTAGACTATTTATTAAAAAAGACTTAACTGATGGTGTTGATTTAGATACAATAATTCAAAGAATAGATGAGGGGATATATTTATCGCAAGTTTCTATTGCAAAACCCGAAAGTGAAGGAGAAAGTCGATAATTATGAATATTCCAATAAGTATATTTAATCTATATGAAATATTAACGGGGAAGATGGAACCTAAACCTTCTAGTAGAGGAGCTATTATTTATAATCCTAAATTTTTAATGATTAATATGGATAAATTGAAAAATTTTTATGCAAATGTCCCCCAAATATCTACTTCAGTATTTTTGATAGATGTTAAACATATAATAGCAATGTCAGGAAAATATATGCCTGTATATGATCAAAATAAGAATCTTCTTTATACGCAAGAAGAATATTTAGAATATAGTAAAAGAGTACGAGGATTTATTACACATCCAACAGGACCTTATGTATTCTCCGAAAAATTAGATTTTCCGGGAATGGAAAAATATTTAGAAGTGTATGATCAAAATGAAAAAAGAAATAGACAAGAAGATTTGTTGGCTAGCAATAGCATTAAGGAAGTAATAGAAAGAACAAATGCTAAAGCACTTCCATTATTTAAGTCTAAAAGAATAACTAATTATAGAGTTGTAAATACAGGATCCACTTCAAGAAATACAAACATACCGGGTTCTGGTTCGGATTTTGATTATATTGTACAATTTTCATATAAAGATGAAGCTGATAGAGATAAAAAGGTATCTCATATGATTGATGCATTTATTAAAGCATATCATTTAAAACCTAGTCAGATGTTAGTTAGACCATTTAGATTAAGAATATTTGGGCTTAATATTCCGGGAATACCAGAACCAGCTGATGTTGATATTTCATTCATTGGTGCAAATCAGGAGTATTTTTCTACTGATGAAGCAATGCGTGAAAGATTGACTGTTATGCGTATGCAAGATGAATTGTTATATAGAAAAGCTGTTGCTAATATTCAATACGCTAAAGAAGTGTTAAAAACAGCAGAAGCATATAAAACTCATCAATCTCGACGAGAACAATCTGGATTAGGTGGAATAGGTATAGAAAATTGGATATTACAATATGGAGGTTCATTTATTGAAGCTGCAGAAAGTTTTGTTAATGCTGCATTTATGCCTAACGGAGAATTAAAACCATTTATTGAATTTGAAAAAGAATATTCTGTAATGGACTGTGGTTTAGGTCATGTTAATAAGGCTAAAGGGCAATTCGCTTTACGTAATTTTGTTATATGTCACATGAGAGAAAATGGATATCAAAAAATGGCATATGCTTTAAAGAAACAATTAGAAATAATTAGAGAAGGAAATAGAGCAAGATAAATTGTGCAATTAAGCACAATTTTTTCTTTTTTGTTTGTATTAATATGGTTAAATGTTATAATATTAATGATATTTAGGAGGAAACATGGGACTATTTAGCAAATTAAAAGATTTAATTACAAAGAAAAATGTTGAAGTAAAAAAAGATGAAAATGTGGAAGCTTATGATAAAGGGCTTGAAAAAACACGTAATGAGTTTGTATCAGAATTATCTTTTTTGGGAAAAAAATATACCAAGGTTACAGATGAATATTATGATGAATTAGAAGAACTATTAATAAAGGCTGATATTGGTGTTAATACAGTAATGACTTTTATGGATAGATTAAGAAAAAGAGTTAAACAAGAAAATATTACTGATACCAATTATTTAAATGAAGTTATTGTTGATGAACTATTTATTATTTATGTAGATGAAGATGATTTAACAGATAAGATTAATATGGCAAAAGAAGGACCAACAGTTATTTTAATGGTTGGAGTAAATGGTGTTGGTAAGACTACTACTATAGCTAAGCTAGCTTATAAATATAAAAATGAAGGCAAAAAAGTAATGATGATTGCTGGAGATACATTTAGAGCTGGTGCTGTAGAACAACTTAAGATATGGGCTGAGAGAACTGATTCATTATTTTATGGTAAAGAAAATATGGATCCTGCTGGGGTAGTATTTGATGGTTTAAAAGAAGCTACTGCACAAAATGCCGATATAGTATTAATTGATACAGCTGGTCGTTTACAAAATAAGGTAAATTTAATGAATGAGTTAGATAAGATTAATAGAATAATTCAAAGATTTATTCCGGAAGCACCACATGAAACTTTATTAGTTATTGATGCCTCTACAGGACAAAACGGAATTCTTCAAGCTGAAGAGTTTAAGAAAATCACAAATATTACAGGAATTGTTTTAACTAAATTAGATGGAACTGCTAAGGGTGGAATAGTTCTTGCTATTAAAGAGCTAGTACATATACCAGTTAAGTTTGTTGGGCTAGGCGAAAAGATGACCGATCTAAAAACGTTTGATATTGAAGATTACATCTATGGATTATTTAAGGATATGGTATAAATGGAAGATTTTATAAAATTTAATAATTTATTTAGTTTGTATTCATCATTGCTTACAGAGACTCAAAGAGAAATATTTGAGGATTACTATGGCGAGAATTTAAGTTTACAAGAAATTGCAGATAATCGTGGCACCTCAAAAAGCTTTGTTGGTAAGACAATTAAAGAATGCGAGCAAAAATTAATTGATTACGAAAGTAAAATTCACAAGTTAGAAATTAAAGAAATTGCCGATAAATGCTTAAACGAAGGTAATATTGAGGCTATAAAAAAACAAGTTGAAAAAATATCAAAATTATTATAACTGACATTTTGTCAGTTTTTTTGTGACAAATTTTGGAATTTATTATTGAAAAAAAAAGCATAATTTTATATAATGATATTGTATGAATAGAAGTAGTGTTCATATGTATACAATATAACTATTTAATAATAGGAAGGAGTAATATGGCAAAAGAAGTTGTCGTTACTGCCGATCGTATCAAAAACTGGCGAAAATTTGGCAGACTATTAAGACTTGGATTGCTAATTTTACTCGTTTTATTACTCATAGTTTATCTTGTACTAAAAGTAGTGTACCATGAGGGAAGCTTTGTAGTAACTTTGGCATCCAACGATATGTTAGAAAGTGGTTTAGCAATGTATGAATCACAATATGATAGAGTTGGTAAGAGAATTCTTAAAGTTAATAATCTACAATTCATGGACAACATTTCAATTAAGTGGTTACCAGAAAATATTGATACCGAATCAGAAGGAAGTCATAATGGGCAAAATTATATTGCTTATACCTTCTATATTGAGAATCAAGGTAGTCAAACAATTGATTATTGGTATGAAATGTTCCAAGAAGATGTTGTTAAAAATGTAGATGAAGCAGTTAGAATAATGATTATTCGAAACGGTGAAAGAACGGTTTATGCTAAAGGTAATAGTATCGATAGAGAACCAGAACCGGACACAATTAAATTTAGAGAGAACAAAGAGGGTTCAATAATACTAGAACAAAGAGAAGGGCTTAAGCCTGGTGATACAGATCATTTTACGATAGTGATTTGGATTGAAGGCGATGATCCAGAATGCATCGATGCCTTGATTGGTGGAGAAATAAGTTTACATATGAATATAACCGAAGAACATATGAAAATAAAAGAGGAGTGAAAAAATGACAAAAAAGAAACAAAAGAAAAGTAAGCTAGGCGCTTTAATCCTATTATTATTTTTAACGATTGTTATGTTATCTACTGCAACCTATGCATGGTTCACAGCTAACAAATCAGTCCAAGTATCAAACATTGACGTTAACGTTCAAGCAACAGGAGGTATCCAAATCTCAACTGATGCCGTTAACTGGAAAACAATAATATCTAACGCTGATATTACAGCCGGATGGTCTGCAACAGTTAGTGGTAATGCCGTTACTGATACTAACCAAATACCAACATCATTATCACCAGTTTCAACAGCTGGTTTAGTTGATGCTTCAACTGATGCTACAGCTAAAACTAAAAAGGGTAATTTATCAATGTATCATGGTGTAGTTGCAGCAAACCAATTAGGTGTATTTGCGTTAACAGCTGAGAAGGATCTTGAAGAAAAAGGTACTACAGGAAACTTCATTGCATTTGACTTATTTATTAAGACTGATGCAGCAGCAGCTTTATATATAGAACCTGGAACAGGCGCAACATTCACTGAAGGTTACAATTCTAAGGGACTTGAAAATGCAACAAGAATTGCATTTGTAGTTGAAGGTACAAAAAATGCTAATGCTAATACAGCAGAAGTTTTAACAATGGATGGAGCTACTTCATCAACTGTTACTATTTTTGAGCCAAATGTTGATTCACATACAGCATCTGGTGTTACACAATCAAATTTATATTACAGTCATTATACAAACTATAATGCAATTGCAGAGGGTTCTAACCAACCAATTGTGTCTTATGATGGAGTAAAAGCAGCAATTACTACTGCAATTCCACTTGCACAAACAAACGTTGTGGATAACTCAAGTTATTTCCAAACTGTTACAACTGTACCATTTACAACAGCATTTGTTACAGCTGCAACTGGTCAAACAAATTATGCTTGGTATACTACAGCTGCTACATTCCCTGCAGGAATTACAAAAGTCCGTGTATATATGTGGGTTGAAGGACAAGATGTTGACTGTGAAAACGATGCATCTGGAGCTAACTTAACATATAAGATTGCATTAACTCAAAATGCTTAATAAAAGTCTCGTGAAAACGAGATTTTTTTTATGGCAAAAAACACTAAATTTTCTTGATTTTCTTGGACTTATTTCGTTTACTTATTACCCTTGCCATGATATACTTATTATAGTGAGAATAGAAGATGAAAAAGAGATTGCGCAAAATCATTAATCTTATTCAAAAACACAAGATTGTTACTCTCGTATCAATTGTTTTTTTGTCTGTAATTTTATTTCTATTCGGAAGATCTTTTTCTGAGAATGTAATAACTACTACATGGGATGGAACAATTGCTGAATCGTTTACTACTGGTAATGGTACAAAAAGTAATCCATACATAATAAAAAATGGTAGTGAATTTGCTTTAATGCTTCAAAAAATAAATAGCGATGATTATTTATCATACTTTAATAAGTATTATGTGATATCAAATAATATTAACTTCGATAATAAGGAATTACCTTTAACGTCTGCTGGTAAAACTTTTAAAGGACATATTAAGGGTAATGGATTTACATTATCAAATATTGTTATTTCAAAAAGTTATGTTGATGCAAACGGAAATACAAAATATAATTTATTTGATTCATTTGATTCAGCTACAATTAATTATTTAAATATTGATTATTTAAATATTCAAATTAGTGATATTGCTGGTGAGGAAGAAAATCATAATATTTATGCCAGTATATTTGGTAATGGTGTTGCAAATAGCAACATAAGCAACTTAAGTTTGAATAATGTTACTATTACAGATAATAGCAGTGATGATGTGGTAAAGACATCTATTATGTTTATCAGTGATGCCGATAATAATACACTAAATAATATAAATTTAAATGTTATTAGTAATAATGCTAATACGAACCAAATTTTTAATACATATTCACATAGTGCTTTAGATAATATTTTTTATACAAATAATGATTTAATGCTTCTTGGAACTAAAAATAATTTAGAGGTAGATAAAGCATATCATTATGAAATTACTGAAGATGGAATCGTGTTCGATGAGGAAAAATCTGTAGAAGATGTATTAAAAAATATCAATGAAAATTCTGAAATTGAGTGGATGGTTGTAGATAATCAATTAAGAATTAAAAGCTTAACAGCAACTAATAGGGGAATGCTAAAAGGCTTAAGAGCTGGAGCAAACACTTATTATGGGGACTTAGATATTGAAGATCAAGGTTTATCAAATAACACTTTATATATTGATGATTTAGATGCTGATTTAAACTATTATAAATCATTAAATTATACTGAAGTAATAAATGGTAGCACTTTACCTGGAGTTTCAAGTACAAATTATTACAATGAAAATACATTAGTCGCTGTTCAAATTACTTATGATGCAGCTGATTATTCTGATAGCAGTATTGTTGGGCATGTATCTCCAACAGAGAATGCTAATAAATATGTTTATTATAAATATTATCCGTTAGAAAGAGACCATTATGGTAATTTATTAACTGATTCAAACAATCATCATTACATTAAAGTAGAATTAATTGATAATCCATTTAGTGCAAGACCAACTGGAAAAGGCTTTAATGGATGGGGAACTAAACAAGATAATGTAAAAATAATATATGATTCTGAAACATACACAAGATATGCAATTGTTCCAATTACTGAATCCGGAGCAGTATTATTAAACTTCAATGCGATATGGGCTCCTGCAAATATTTTAAATAATACAACTAATTTAAATTCATTGCCTGATAAGGAAATGATTAATCCTACAAGAGTAATACAAGTACCAGAAATTGAAGTATACTATGAAGACTGTGATCCAAGATATTTCAATCGAAATGTAACGATTTTAAAATTTCCTTATGCAAGTTCTCATCGTAGAAATGAGTATATTAGAGGATATTATACAAACAATAATAATAACCCTGGTACAGGAACAACAATTTACTATACATCAGGAAGAAACTGTAACTACAATACTTGTTATGTATTCGATGTTGATCAATTGCCTTCTGGAACAAACTATGATCAAAACTTGTATAATAATGGATACTATAGAATTCTATATGCTTATGGTAACAACTATAGATATACAACAAGTGTTAATGATTATTTAAGTTATAGTCAGTGTCGTCGTGAACGTACAATAATGGTTGATCATACGGTTTCGAGATTTGAAGTTGGAGAATCAACTGTTGGCTATTTCTATTATGTTGGAAATAACTACAATACTACAAGTCAATTATTCTATGATAGGTATGGAACAAGATGTGATATTACTGGTAACTCTTGTTCATCAGGTGCATATAAGTTAATTCAACATAATGACAACACTTTAAATTCTCAAGGTGAGTCTATAGCTGTAACAATGTCTGATGGTGCATATGACATTGTTGATTCTAATAGATATTTCTATTTAGTAACTAGAGATTTAAATATTGTTAATATGGGTAATACAAACCAAAACTTATCTTCATATATGGTTAATGTTCCTTTAACAGTAACAGGAAGTTATAATGGTGCAGCTATTGCAACAGGAAGACTAAATGCTAATACAGGAAACTTTAGTATTGGCGATGATATGGTTATAGAGAACGTTAATATCTATGGAGTTGGTGGAAACACAGTTACGGAATCAGCTGTTATAACAAATAGTTTAAGTGCCAATGCCCATAACTTAAAAATCGGAAGAAATGTTAAATATGTTAATAATAACAATGTAGCTAGTGACTCAAATAAAATATTTTCCGGTATATCAGGACTAAACGCTACTTCTACTCAAGGTAGTGCAAGTAATCCTAAGAGATTTAAAGTTATTGTAGAAAGTGGCTCATATAACTATTTAGTTAGTGCAAATGCTTCTGCAACAGGAAATAATCAAACGGTAAGAAATCAATATTTAAATTCGTATTATATTTATGGAAACGATTATGATAGAGTAGTTACTGATAATAATGATAACTTAAAAGTTTACTTTAATGCTCTATCTTCGTTAATCGATAACTTGATATCATCAAGTGAAAATAAGCATATTCCTGGATCAACTATTATTATAAAAAGTGGTAATTATGGAAAAGATGCTAATGATAATTATTCATCGTCTAATACAAATGGTATATATGCTGGTGGAAGAACAACTTCTCACTCTGCAAATGCATTAAGAGTACTAATTGTTGAGGGTGGAGATATAAATGTTATAAATGGTGGACCGTGTGTTGAGACAAACTTAACATCTAACTCAGTTGCAATATATATGAAGGGTGGAAAAGTTCGTCAAATATATGGTGGAGCCGGTACAACAACTACTTATGGAAATAGAATTGTTTCTGTAACTGGTGGTGATGTTTCAAGTAGTATTTTTGGTGGATCAAATGCATATGATTCCGGAGATGAAGGATTACTTACTGGTTCAACTTTAGTTTATGTTGGTGGAACTGCTGAAATTGGTGATGAAACAGCAGTTAATAACAATACAAAATTATTCAATGTATCAAGTGGTAATGTATTTGGTGCAGGAAATGGTGAAGATGGTGGAACTAGTGCTGGAATAGTTAGTAATTCACATATTATTATTAATGGTGGAACTATTCGTGGATCAGTATATGGTGGTGGAAACCATGGATCAGTTGGTACAAATAATTCACAAAATAATCCAAGTAATGTTGTTATAGATATTTATGATGGAGACATTCAAAATTCAGTATTTGGTGCTGGAGAATCATTTGGCGGTGGAACAAGGAATAATGAAGCTCCAAGTGGTGTTTTAACCGATGATTATTATATTGGTTATACAGAAGTTTATACTGATTATATTGAAAGAACTGTAACAACTACAAACTGGTGGGGAGAAACTGTTTCAGGACCAACAACAACGACTAGTACACAAACAGGTTATGTACCTGCTGGGGTTTATATGCCAGATGGATCGACAAATGGTTCTAGAATAGCTTGTTCATCAAGTGTTATTGGTTCTGATGTAGCTGATCCAGTTTCACAAACTTCAACAGCATCATCTGGATGGTTTAATACTGAAACTACTGTTACAGTAACAACAAGAACAACATGTTATTATGCAACAGGTATTGCTCATTCAGGAGAAACTTATAATGGAAATCAAAATTATTATGAAATAGCAAATAATAAGTTCGTAAGAGTAACTCCATCAATGATTACAGAAAGTAATGGAACAAACTCATATAATCATACAGTAACTATTAATTTACATGGTGGAGAAATAACTAATCAAATATATGGTGGTTCTAACGTTGCTGGAACATTATATGGAAATGTAAATATAAATTTATATAAAGGTGAAGCTGATGGTGTCTACGGTGGCGGAAAAGGTGTTTCTGGAACTGATAGTGCCGTTAGCGTATTAGGAAATACAACGATTGTTTCACAAGCAGATCCAGATACAGATCTTGAGATTGGAGATTTGTATGGCGGTAGTGCCTTGGGTTCAGTTAACTTTAATGGTGTTACTACTGTTACACTAAATGGTGGTACATTTGCTAATGTTTATGGTGGAGGAAAGGGAGATAATAATACTTCTCCACATACCCTTGGAAATATTACGGTAACATTAAATGATGGAACTGTAACAAACTTGTATGGTGGTAATAACTTATCTGGTATTCCATCAGGAAATGTTGAAGTTTATTTAAAAGGTGGAACAGTAGGTAGTGCTTTTGGTGGGGGATCTTCTTCATCAGTTAATAATACAAATATTTATTTAGAGCCAAATGGAGTTGCTGGAAATGTCTATGGCGGTTCTAATATGTCTGGAACTGTTCAAGAATCAAAAGTATATTTAAGAGGTGGAACTGCAAATTATGTCTATGGTGGAAATAATATTGCTGGTACTACTTTAGTAAGCAATGTATATGGTCAAAGTGGAACTATTAATAATGCAATATATGGTGGTGGAAATGAAGCTACTACTGATGAAGCTAATGTTACATTAACGGGTGTAACTTCACCGTATGCTTTTGGTGGCGGAAATAAAGCCTCTGTTACAACAACAAATGTAAGTATTACTAATGGTACAATCACTAACCTTTATGGTGGTGGTAACGAAGGAACGGTTACAACAACTAACCTTGATATAGCTGGTGGAAATGTAACAACTGCCTTTGGTGGCGGAAACAAAGCCGAAGTTACAACAACAAATGTTGAAATAACTAATGGTACTGTTACTGATTTATATGGTGGTGGAAATGAAGGTTATGCTACTACTACTAATTTAGATATATTAGGTGGAAATGTAACAACTGCTTATGGTGGAGGAAATAAAGCCGGAGCGGGAACAACTAATGTTTTAAAAGATAGTTCAAATTTACAACATTTATATGGCGGTTCTAATCAATCTGGAACTGTTAATGTCACAAATGTTCACTATGCATCTGGATATATTCAAGATGTATTTGGGGGTAATAATGCTGGTGGTACAGCAACTACAACTAATGTAATAATTAATAATACATATCATACAACTGGTAATGGTGGAGCTCTTCAAATTGGTACTGCCTATGGTGGAAATAACATAGCAGGTACAGCAGGAACAACTAATGTAACCGTTGTAAATGGAAATGTTAATTATGTTTATGGTGGTGGATATCAAGCCACTACTCAAAATGCTAATGTTACTATAAATGGTGGAACAATTAATACATCATTTGGTGGTGGTAACGAAGCACAATGTACAACTACAACAACAAGTATTACAGGAGGACAAGTTGGTACAGTTTATGGTGGTGGAAATAATGCGCAAGTTTCTACTACAACAGCTGTAACGCAAACTGGTGGAACTGTAACTGGAGACTTATTTGGTGGCGGAAACAATGGTAATGTTGGAACTAATACTTCCGTAACATTAACATCCGGAAGAGTAAATGGAAACGTCTTTGGTGGATGTAATAATGCAGTTGTAAATGGAAATACAAATGTATATTTAAATGGTACTAATGTCGGTATTGAAGCCTATGGTGGAGGAAATAATGGTTCTGTAACAGGAACAACTAATATTTCTCAAAGTGCCGGAACTATAACTGGAAGCTTATTTGGCGGTGGAAAAGGTCAAGGTGCTACTGTAGGAACTGCTACTAATGTAACTGTAACAGGTGGAACAACAACTTTGGATATTTTTGGTGGCGGAAATAATGGTAAAGTTAATGGGGCAACAACTATTAACTTTGGCGGATCTACTGTTAGAAATATCTATGGTGGCGGAAATAATGCGGAAGTAGGAACAAATACTCATGTAGTTATGAATAGTGGAACTGTTACTCAAAAAGTTTTTGGTGGAGGAAATAATGGTAAAGTTACTGGTTCAACGTTAGTAGAATTAAAAAATGGAACAATACAAAAGGATTTATATGGCGGAGGAAACTATGCTGAAGTAACTTCCAATACTGTTGTTAAACAAACAGGTGGAATTGTTACTGAAAACCTATATGGTGGAGGTAATCAAGGAATAGTTCAAGGAACATCTACTGTTACTATCAACAATGGTAATGTATTAGGTAGTGCATATGCAGCTGGAAATCTTGCTGCTGTTAATGGAAATGCAACAATTAATATTGGTGGAACAACAACAATTGGATCAAGTTCATGTACAGTATTAAACCAATGTGGTGTATTTGGCGGAGGAAATAATGCCGTAACGGGTCAACCGACAGCTAAAGCACAAACACATGTTAATATTGCTGGAGGAACAATTTATGGAAACGTTTATGGTGGTGCTAATACATCAGTAGTTAATGGTAGTACATCAGTTATGATTGGAAATGGAACATCATCTGCTACAGTATCACCTGGTGCGATACATATTGGTGGAACAGTGTTTGGTGGAGGAGAATCAAATGCTTCTGGATCACCAGACTACGATTACAGTGCAATAAGTGTTACAGATGGTATTAATATTGTGCTTGATGGATTGAATTATAATAATTTAGTTATCGATGGATCTATATTCGGTAGTGGTAATGCATCAAGTTCTCAAGGTGATAGTTATGTAACTATTAAGAACTATGGTTCAAGATTAAGTCCAAAAGATATATTATCTATTCAAAGAACAACATATTTAAATATTATTAATTCAAGTATTAAGTTATTTGGAGCAAAAGATAAAACAAATAAATTTGATGAAGAACTATTCTCACTTTGTATCATCAAGAATTTGTACTTAAAAGATAATACGACATTATATTTAAAATCTGGATTTAACTTAGTTGAATCGTTAAATAGTCAAACAGCTAGTGGTGCTTTAGCACAAGTAAATATTGATACTGATAACAAAACTATTACAAGAAATGTTAATAATCGTATTTATACATTGGAAAACATGCAACTTAATATTGCTAAGGACGAAAATAATACTATTTATGGTGAAGTAAATGGTATGACATTCTACGGATTATTTAATGAAACAGGAACTGGTGGAGTTGTATTAGGATTATATGATGACTTAGATTTTGATGATCAAGTTAGTTATAATGCAATATTTACAAAAGGTTCATATGTTCAAGGTCTACATAAAGAAAATCATAATATTGAAGTAGATGGTTTTTATACAAATGTTGAAGATGAAGAATCAGGTCTTGCTTCAATTATGTATATTGATCCAGCAAATAAAAATGATCCATTCTATAGATGGATTGTTGGTGAAGTAATGCTTGAATATTCAATTGACTTAGTAGCATCAAAATATTCTACATTAGGTGCTACAGAGTTACCATTTGATATGAATAGCGCATCAAATACATCATTCCGTATTTTAGGATTTGACTATTCGGGATTGGAAAGTGGAGTATCACTTGTTGATAAAGCAAATATTCCAAGAGTTGCTCCTACATCTGCCATTGCTGATAATACTATGGCACTTGTTCTTGAATCAGGAAAAACTGGATGGTTAACAAATGGTTCAACAAATTTCTTGTCAAATGATGATCAGTTTACTGGAACTACAGTATATGTCGGTGAAAACAGTAACCAAGTTCCTACAATGTTATTCTATTTGATGCATTCAAGAAATCTTGAAACTGAAGGAGATATGGGAACTGTTACAATAGTTATTCAAGCAGAAACTAAAGTTAGTGAAATCAGAATAATTACGCAAAGATTAGTTGTTACAGTTCATCTATCTCGTAGAATTTATCTAGATGAAGATTATGAAGCAGCAATTTCTCCTGGAAGAAAGTATTCAATGTTTGCTTCTACTGCGACTAATATTGAATCAAAATCAATTTTAAGTGCTTATTATTCACTATTTATTCCAAATAGAAATATATATAGAACAGGATATAATAGAGCTCTAGTTAGTGAATTTGTATTCCCTGTAAATACAAAGATTACAATGATCGATTTAAGTACAAATGAGCCAACATATTATTATCATATTATTACACCAACAGATGTAACTAATGCTCAAACTCAATTTAATCAAAATGGTTTAGTTGAATATAAACTGTCTATGTTTGAGGTTATGGGAGCTTTAAATTCTGGAGTTCATTATGATGATGCAGCAATGAATTTGGTATACTATGATGCAACTCAGAATATATCGAGTGAAGAATTTATATTTATTATAGATTTCAAAGAATCAGGTGTAACTGGTCAGGTACTTAATAAACACTTAACATTTGAACTTCTTACTGGTTTATCTATTGATGGCCAAAATGAAGTTGCATACAAAGTATTAGCTAACCAATATGATAGAATGCAGTTTAGTTTATATGAATTATCATCGTCTGGAATTGATATAACTGGTGAATCTGATAAATCTACGGTTTATAGTGGACAAGAATTCGTTCTAGATTTACAAACGAGTTATTCACAAGAACAAATAAACTATACAACTATTTATAATACAAGATTCTTTGATTCTAAGATGGGTATTAAATTATCTTTATTAGATGCAAATAATAATGTAGTATCGGGTACATCTTTACTCGGATTGCATTATATAATTGATGGTGAAACATATTATCCAAATATTGATGGTACTACAAGAATTAAGGTATCTGAAAAGGTTGGTAATATAGAAACTTGGGTTCGTGTAGTAATGGGAAGTGCAAATGTAACAACAGGTAATTATAAGATGCGAGTCGAAGTATTTGGTTCACCAGATGGTATTTATTATGGACTTGATTCATCTGACTATGTTGATATTCCACTATATATAATTAATGAAATATATGGTTTAGACGTTGATACTACACCAAATGAGATGATTATTGATTCTGCAACGGGTAATACATTAAATAACTCTAATTTAGTTAAATATAATATTGAATATAACTCAGGATTAACTGATCCAAAACTTCATATAAAACTATATAGAAGAAGTTATGAAGAGGTATATGATACAGATTTTGAAATTGTAGATTTAACTGATTATGTGACTAATCTATTCTCACAAGTAGACGAAAATGAGTATTTAGTTGTTAATAACCCAAGAGAGAATACAGAATTAAATTTATTCTTTAAATCAAATTTACAAACAGGAACATATAAAGTAGAATTTATATTATATGATGGGACGACTGCAATAGGCAGTGTTGATAAGTATATTATCATTAAGTAAGGAGGATAAAGTTATGGAAAATTTATCAAATGAAGATTTATTAGCAATATATTCATTGCTAAAAGATGCTATTTCATACTTAGATAATGAATTAATAAATGGTGAGAAAAAATGAAAGAAGAAATTAATAAAAGAATTGAAACGATTAAGGAAAATCTTGCCATTTTACCTAAGGAAAATAAAGAAGAAATACGAAAACACAATGACTATATTCTTTCTGAAATTGCAAAATTAAATTCACTGTTCAATGACGATAAACAAGAAATAATAAATAGGATGAAATCTATTAAAGAAACATATAATGTTGGGGAAGAGCCTGAGGCTCTTCCAAGCGTTAAAGTTGATTTAATTAAGTGCCTAGATTCTAGAGTTAATTCTTCCGAAAGAATGAATTTACATTATTATTTCTATGAATTAAGCCATTTTTATGAGCATGATTTAGTTAAAATAAATGGTATTATTAATCAAATATTAGCCGTATTTAAAGCTGTTGGTATTGTGCCAACAGAAAAGGACTTTAAATATTCTGAAAGTGTGAGAGCATATATTAATGCTGTTATGGAAAATAAAGGTAATACGCAAGAAGTATTTGATTCCCTTTATTGGGCTAATCCGGATCTTATTACTCAAATAGAATTAAGTTTTAGACAATTATATTTTGCTAATAAAAATAAAATTGATAAATTCTTTCAAATACAATATAAGGATTTAGATATTGATGAATATATTGAAGAGTATATGGCTGGTAAAAATCAAATATCTATAAAATTACATCAAAACAAAAAATACCTACTTGGTTTATTTACCAATAAAACTTATGCTTCAAGTGATTTTACGGAAAAGGGTATAAGTGTAACTTTTGAAGAAATAATTAAAGATCCAAAAGAACCATCTAATTATGATAATCTAATTAAATTAGATGCTTCTTTAAAAAGTTATCAAACATTCTTAAAGTATGATTTTTTACTTGATGATATTAAGAAGTTGTTCGAAGCAAAAGATTCCTATAAGGGAGTATATAAGAACAAGTTAAAAGAAATAACCAAGAAAGAATCTAATGTATTTAGTATAGATAAAAAACTTAATAATAAAGGTTTATTTAAAGCTAACGAAAAGAAGTCTAAAGAACTTAAATTAAAGAGAAATAATTTAATTGTAGAATTAAAAACGCTATACGAAGAATTAGATTCGTGTACTATTGGTGAGGCAATTTATCAACATATGACTAATGAAACAAGTATTCTTGATGCTTTAAAAATTGTTTGTTTTAATTTCAATTATTTAATGAAATTATTAAGAGAACAAAACGAAGAAATTACTGTTGAAGAAGTTCAGAATACTATTAAGGAATTATATGATTTTATCTTTGGTAATGATAACGATATATTGCGTAATGTTACTATTTCAGAAAATAAGAATTTAGCATATATACTTGCTGATAGATTCTTGCTTACTAATATTAATGTTAACATTGATGATTTATCCAAAGATAATATTGAAACTATAATTAATAAAATAGAGTCATTAATTGTATATTACGATTTAAAATCTAATGGATTAAAAATTGATAATATAGATTTCTTAATTAAGGCGGAAAAACTAGAACTTGAATAAAGTTCTATTTTTTTGTACAATTAACTAGGTTAAGGAAGTGTAATTTTGAAAAAAATAGTAGTATTGGGAGCTGCTGGAGCAGTCGGGTTTGAAGCAGCTAAATTATTAGTTAATAGTGACGAATATGAAGTAACATTATTAGACCTTAATAATAAGAGAAGTAAAAAAAGACTTAAAAAATTTGAAAAGAAAGCCAATGTTATATATGGCGATATTATGGACAAAAGTCTTTTAGAAAAATTAGTTACTACTAATGATGTTATTATTTATCTTGTTTCAATTATGCCGCCATTTTCTAATATAAACACAGGTATTTCTGATGCTATTGAATTTGAATCTATTAAAGAAATAGAAAAAGATATTAATAAATATAGACCAGAATGTCATTTAATATATTGTTCTGATACGACGATATATAAGAGTAATGAAGCAAATAAATTCACTGTAAGATCTAAAGTTGAAATAGATGATGAATATTATTACAACAATACTAAAATTAAATGCGAAAAATTAATTAAATCAAAAATTAAAAATTACACTATATTCCGTTTGCCATTTGTCCTTTCTTCTGTAAAGAATGAACCATTCATGTTTAATGTAAATAAAAAAGATACAATTTCTTGCATAACAGATTGTGACGCAGGAAGACTATTTGCTAACTCAGTAGAACATTTAAAAGAAATTAATAATAAAATGTATAATATTGATTGTGGTGAATCATTCCATTTCTTATTTAAGGATTTAGTAAGAGATGTTATAAGAAGATATGGTATATCTAAAAGAATGTTAGTTTATAAGATGTTTATATATAAGAAATATTATTCACCTATATGTAAGGATGGAGAAGAATATTCAAAAATTGATGATTTTTCATTTGATAAATATGACAATTATTTAGCTAGAATTTCATATATAAGTAAAAAGAGATTTATTAAGAGATTCTTTGGTAAAATATATTTATTCTTATTTAATAGATAATTATTGTCTAATAGAATATATATATGATAAAATATTTGAGCGAAAAGAGGGAAAAGTATGGGAAGAGCATATGAAGTAAGAAAATATAGTATTCAAAAAACAGGCGCTGCTCGTGGTAAAATTTATACAAACTTTGCAAAAGAAATTTACCTTGCAGCAAAAAAGGGTATACCTAATCCTGATGAGAATGTAATTTTAAAAAGAATAATTGAAAAAGCCAAGAAGCAAGAAGTACCTAATGATATTATTAATAGGGCAATAGATAAAGCTAAAGGTGTAGGTCAAGACGAGTATAAAGAAGTTATATATGAGGGATTTGGCCCTGGAGCCTCAACATTAATAATTAAAACTTTAACTGATAATGTTAATAGAACTGTTGGTGAAGTAAGAGCGTGCTTTAATAAAGTTCATAAGAATTTGGGTGTTACTAATTCAGTATCATATAATTATCAACATTTAGGTGTTGTTGTATTTAATGAGCCTGATGAAGAAAAAGTGTTTAATGCTTTAATAGAAGCAGGAATTGATCCTGAAGAATTTGAAACAGAAAATGGGGAGACATCTATTACAGTTAAGTTTGAGGATTATAATGCTTTAAGAGACTGTTTAGACAAATTAAACCCTAATTATGAATTTGAAATTGAAGAAACTGGAATGTATGCAAATGATAAAGTTACACTAGAAGGTGAAGATTTAGAAAAATTTAATTTATTAATAGATTTATTAAATAAAGTTGAAGATGTTTCTGAAATTTATCATAACGTTAATATTTAAAAAATTATAAAAATCAACAAAAAAGATGAAAAAATTCGTCTTTTTTTCATTTTTTTAAAAAAAAGTAATGAAAATATTTAAAATTAATGTTATTATATATAAAGTAAAGGACGTGTGATATATGAATAATGAAAATGGATTTGATAATCAAATACCTACAATGACACCTCCAACTGAACCTACACCAGTTGATGTGCCTATAGCTGTCGATACTCCTGCTGTTGAACCAGCACCAGTTGAGACTCCAATTCCTACTGTTGATGCTGAACCAGCACCAGTTGAGATTCCAGTAGCATCAGTAGACGCTCCAGTTGAAGCTCCAGTTGCTCCAGAAGTACCTGTTGAAGCTCCAGTTGAAGCACCAATTGAAGCCCCAGTTGCTCCAGAAGTACCTGTTGAGGCTCCAGTTATGCCAGAGCCAGTAGTTGCTCCGGAAATGCCTGCTGAAGCTCCAGTTATGCCAGAGCCAGTAGTTGCTCCAGAAGTACCTACTGAAGCTCCAGTTATGCCAGAGCCAGTAGTTGCTCCAGAAGTACCTGTTGAGGCTCCAGTTATGCCAGAGCCAGCAGTTGCTCCAGAAATTGCAACTGTTGAACCAGCTCCAGTAGAGGCTCCTATTGAACCAGCACCAGTTGATGCTGCTCCAGTAGCATCTGTAACTGAAGAACCAGTTACGCCTCCACTTCCAGGAACAACATTTGGTGCTGATAATGTAGCTCCAATACCAGCTGCTCCTGCAGGTGATGGAAAAGCTAAAAAGGGATTAGGTGGAAAATTGCCAATAATTGTAGGTGTGTTGGCAGTAATAGCAATTGCAGCTGTTATATTCTTATTAAAAGATTCTTTATTTGGTGGTAAGAAAACAAAATATTCTTCTGCAAAAGAATTCTATACAGCTAAAGTTGAAGAAACATTAAAAACTTTAAATGCAAATAATGCAAATGAAACTCATTATAAAATGGATGTTAAAGTTGATATTCCAAGCTTTAAACCAATTGAATTAAATTTAGAGGAATATTTTAACTTAAAAGACAAAGTAATTTATTTTGTTGCAAACGGTAAATTCGATTCTAAACAAATTTTAGAAAAAGGAATTACTGCATATATAAAAGATAAAGAAGGATATGTTAATTTTGGAAGTTTGTTAGACAAATTTATTAAGATCGACGTTAATAACACAGTTGATGCTATTGATGTTCCAGTTGAAAACGTAGAACTTTCTAAGATGGAAGAAAATCTTCGTAAAATTGAAAGCGCTATGCTTAGAGCATATACTAATAGTTTAAAAGATGAATATTTCAAAAAACCAGAAACTACTGATGGAACAGTTGTATTTGTATTCGAAATGAATGCAGCACAAATTAATCAATTTGCAAAAGACGTTATTACTAATTTAAGTAAAGACGCAGAGTTTACTGCAGCATTCAAAGAATTAACTGGTGAAGAATTAAATATTTCAGAAATGAAAGATGAAGATTTTGATACAAATTCTACTAGCAAAATATTGATATCTACAACATTAAAAGATAATAATGTTGTTAAGTTTAATGTTGATTTAACTGTTGATGAAAAAAATGGATTCTATGTTAATGGTGAACAAGTTAAAGAAGGTGAATTTACTTTCAAAGTAAATATGAAACAAGATGGTCAAGATGCTGAATTAGCAACTGGATCAATTAAATCAACAAAAACTACAGCAAATATTGAATTAAATGTATCTGGACTTAAAGTTAGTCTTAACATTGAAGAAGTTTCAGGTAAATTTACTGCTCCTGATGTAAGTGGTGCTGTAACTATGGAAGAGTTATCTGATGCTGATCAACAAAAATTAATGGAAAACATTTCTAATAATGAAGTATTAAAAGAAATTATGGAAATGACCGGAATGAATACTGGTGGTTCAAACTATTCATATGATGATGATGATTATAATTACGATTATAATTATGATGAAGATGATAATGATTATGGTTTTGATGAAGACGATAATCAGTTTGATGAAGAACCAACTCCTGAATTTTAAGTGAACGAAAGTTCACTTTTTTATTTTAAATAATTGTATATCAATGCAATTTTTGGTAATATATTAGTAGGATAAAAAAGATGAAAAATAGGTGAGATTATGAACATGGTTAGAAATAATAAAATAGTATTAATGATTATATCAATAGCAACGTTATTTGTTGCGGTTGTTGCAATATCGTTTGCATACTTCACTACAACGAATGGAGGTACATCAACAACTGAATTATTAATTCAAACATCCCCAATGGATTCATTAATTTTTTCTTCTGATGAACAAATTACTCTTGATGTATATGAAAATAATTTTGGTTATGGGGATGGGGATATGATTGGAATTGCATATTCTAATGTTGAATTAACTGCAAGTAATTCTAATAAAGCAAATACTTCAATCCCATATTGTTATTCTGTTAAACTAAATATTTTAGAAAATAACTTTGAATATACAACAATGGATCATACTCCAGAATTAGTATTATCATTATATGGCAGTGATGTACCATTTGATGACGATGACGATTCAAATTCTGTATTGTTGATTGACGAAATGGATATAACAACTGAAACAACTGACAAAATAGAATTATTCAAAGCAGCTATCAGTGCACCAAGTGGAGAAACAGCACATAAATATTTTAAAACAATAATAAAACTAAATAATTTAGATACGGTTCAAGATGAAAATGCTGGAAAAGAATTTGTAGGAAGCATTGTAATTGATAAAACTGTTTGTGGAGAAAGATAATTTGTTCAAGTTCTTATTGTATTGATTATAAATTAATTGTTTGCTATACTTTTGGTTATTAGTGGCGAAAAAAGTTAAGAGCTTTTTGGAGGAAAATATATGACATTATTTGAAGACCTAAAATGGAGAGGACTAGTTAAAGATGTTAGTAGTCCTGAATTAGAAAAAAAATTAAATGAAGAAAAACTTACTTTTTATATAGGAACTGATCCAACTGCAGATTCTATGCATATTGGACATTTCTCATCATTTCTTATTGCTTCTAGATTAGCTAAATATGGACATAAGCCTATTTTGTTAATCGGGGGAGCTACTGGCTTAATTGGAGATCCTAAGCCTAGCAATGAGAGACAAATGATTTCTAAAGAACAAGTTGAAAAGAATGTTGAAGGATTAACAAAACAAGCTAAAGAGATATTTGGTTTTGAAGTAGTTAATAACTATGATTGGACTAAAGATTTAAGTGTTTTAGATTTCTTAAGGGATTATGGTAAATATATAAATGTTAACTACATGTTGGATAAAGATATAATTAGTAGAAGACTTGAAACGGGCATTACATTCTGTGAATTTGCTTATACACTACTTCAGGGAATGGATTTCTTGGTTTTAAATAGAACTAAGGGTGTAACTCTACAAGTTGCAGGTTCAGATCAATGGGGAAATATTACTACGGGAATTGAAATGGCTCGTAAAATGGAAGATAAAGAATTATATGGAATGACAATGCCATTAATATTAGATGCTAATGGTGTTAAGTTTGGTAAAACTGAAGGAAACGCTTTATGGTTAGATAAAACTAAAACGTCAAGTTATGAGTTATATCAATATCTTGTTAATGCTGATGATGCAATGGTTATTGATTATCTAAAGAAATTAACTTTCTTATCAAAAGAAGAAATCGAAGAAATAGAAAAAGAACATGATAAAGCAAGAGAATTAAGAATAGCTCAAAAAAGATTAGCTAAAGAAATAATTACATTCTTACATGGTGAAGAAGAATATGAAAAAGCCTTAAAAATTAGTGAAGCTTTATTTACTGAAAAAATTAATGAATTAACGGCAAATGATATTATTGAAAACATGAAAGGTGTAGCGAGTTTTAATTTTACTGAGGATACAATACTTAATGTTTTAGTAAACAATAATCTTTGTTCTTCTAGAAGAGAAGCTAGAGAGTTCTTAACAGCTGGTGCTATATCTATTAATAATAAAAAAATTACTGATGAAAACACAGTAATTAATAAAGATTACTTAATTGATAATAAAGTATTGATTTTGAAAAAAGGAAAGAAAAAATATTATATTGGATATTTAAAATAATGCTAAATTTTATTTAGCATTTTTTATTTATAAAAAAAGATATCTTTATAAGATATCCTCAATATATACTTTTAATTTCTTAGAGTGTTTTCCAAATATTATTTTTAATTGATTGTCTACTTCAACAACACCTTTAGCTCCCAATCTCTTAATAGCTTCTTTGTCTGCTTTAGACACATCTCTTAAAATAACTTTGAATCTAGACATATTATATTCAGCATTAATAATATTATCTTTACCGCCAAGGTATGTAATAAGTTTATTAGCTTCAATACTAAAGCCTTTTTTATTTAATTTTAATACTATTAACAATATTAAAATAATTACTAAAGCAATAATTCCATATTGCATCATTGTTGCCATTGTATTCATTTAACCACCACAAACATTTTAACATATTTTATAAAAAGTAACAACTTTTTAGTATGTAAAATATATATAAAGATAGGTGCTGTTCTAATTGTTAAAACATATTTATAATGATATAATACACTTGCAATGATGGAGGTATTTTATATGATAGATTTAAGAGAAATACATGAATTCTTTAAAGATACTATTGCTTATATTATTCCAATTGTAATAATGATTATAATAATGCTTTTTGTATATTCCTTTGTTCCGGTTTCAGGGAATTCGATGGAACCATCATTATCAAGTGGTAATGTTGTTATATTATCACGTTTACGTTATAAATATGCTGATATTAAACGAAATGAAATAGTTGTTTTAAAAAAGAAAAATGATGAAGGCATAAAAGAATCGTATATTAAAAGAGTTGTGGGGTTACCTGGGGAAGAGATACATTATTTAAACGGTTATTTATATATAGATGGAGAAAAGAATAAGGAAAATTTTATGTCAGATGATGTTGAAACATCTAACTTTATGTTTGTAGACGTTTGTAACGAAACGGAATGTCCAGATGGTAAGATACCTGAAAATAAATATTTAGTGTTGGGAGATAATAGAAATAATTCAATAGATAGTAGGTCTTTTGGCTTAGTTGATAAGTCTGAAATTGAAGGTAAAGTTATATTTAATATTTGGCCTTTAAATTCACTTAAAAAAATGTAGGAGAATAAGCATAATTTATGCTTATTTTTTATTGTTGAAATTTGTCGTTAATGTGTTGATTTTTACTTTTTAATATGTATAATATAGATGTACCAGGAATCGGTAGATTTTTGATAAATATGATAGAAAGGGAGGTAGAGTATTATGTTTAACAAAAAGCGTTTTGTTGTTTTTGTAGTGTTCGTAATATTAATGTTCTTTTTAATGACATTTGCTGGATCACCTGCACAAACAACACCGGTAGCGACTCGTACTGTAACATTTACTGACGGATATGATAACTCAACAATTTCTAAACAAGAAGTTGAAGTTGGTAAAGATGCTGTAGTACCGGAGTCACCTTACCATCGCAATTTTGTATTTACAGGTTGGTATTTATTTGAAAAAAGAGATGTAAAAATCACTAATTTCAAATCGATTCTCGAAGACTTACATGTAATCGCTAAGTATGCCGCTGATATTAATAACAATGGTATACCTGATGATGAAGATACTTATTATACTGTAACATTTACTGATACTATTGCTAAGAATGTAATAAGTACTCAAAAAGTGTTAGTCGGAATGGATGCAACTGCACCAAATGCTCCAAAGCATGACGGATATGTTTTCACAGGTTGGGCTGGAAAATATACAAAAGTTAAAGCTAATAGCAATGTAAATACTGTATACAGAAATGAAAATCAAGAACAAGAAGAAGAACCAGAAGTAATTACATATACAGTAACATTCATTGATGGAGTAAATGGTAAAGTTATTGCTGTTTCAACTGTTGAAGAAGGCTTAAGTGCAACTGCACCTACAGCACCAAAACATGAAAATAAAACATTTAAACGTTGGGATGGAAATTATACTAACGTAACTAAGGATGAAGAAGTAACTGCTATTTATACAACAAATCTAAATGATAAAGATGATGCTGATAAAGATCCAGATACTAAGATTAATCCTAATATTGAAGTAAGCAAACTTGAAAATACAGTTTACGATGGCAAAGATAAAAAAGACTTAATGAAGCCTGTTGTTAAGGATAAAGAAACAGGAAAGACTTTAGTTGAAGGAAACGATTATACAATTGTTTATCCAGAGGATACAGTAAATGCTGGAGACAAGGTAGTAACTGTTAGAGGTGAAAATGATTATGAAGGCGAAATCACTATTGATATTGCCATCACTAAAGCTCCTTTAAAAGTTAATACACCAGATGCTGAAAAAGTATACGATGGAGAAGCTTTAACTAAGGAAGGAACATTAACTGGATTAGTTAATGATGAAACTGTTACATTTGAGACTACAGGAACAATTACAGATGTAGGAGAAACTTCAAATACATATAGCATTACTTGGGATAAGACTGCTAAGGAATCTAACTATGAAATAGTAGAAAAAAACCTTGGAACATTAAAAGTAACAGCTAAATCATTTGAAGAAAAAGATCCTGACACAGAAGAATATGTTATTGAGGTAGCACCATTGGATAACGTAGTTTATAATGGTATAGCTCAAGAACAAGAACCAACTGTAACTGATGGAGAAAAGACATTAGTTAAAGATACTGATTATGAGTTAAGTTATAGTAAAGATACTACAAATGTAGGAACTGTAACTGTAACAATAACAGGAAAAGGAAATTATGAAGGTTCAAGAGAAGTAACTTATGATATTACAAAAGCACCAGTTACAATTACAACTGAAAGTGCTGAAAAAGTATATGATGGAAATGCATTAACAGCTCCTGGAAGCTTAACTGGATTAGTAAATAACGAAACAGCAACAGTAACAACAACAGGAACACAAACAAATGTAGGAGAAACATCAAATACATATGAAATTTCATGGGGAACAGCAAATGCTGATAACTATGAAGTAACAACAGAAAATCTTGGAACATTAAAAGTAACAGCAGTAGCTGTAACTGTAAAAGCTAATGATAATTCTAAGGCTTATGGAGAATCTGATCCAACATTAACAGCAACAGTAACAGGATTACTTGGAACAGATACAATTACTTATACAGTAGCTAGAGCGACTGGTGAAAATGTTGGTGAATACACAATTACACCAAGCGGAGATGCTACACAAGGAAATTACACAGTAACATATAAAACTGGTAAATTTACAATTAACCCAGTAATTACATTCAATGGTAATGGAAATACTGGTGGAACAATGGCTAAACAAACAGCTGTTTATAATACTGATACAGTATTAAATGAAAATGCATTTACTAAGACAGGAAGTACATTCGTTAAATGGACTACTGATGCAGCTGGTGAAAGCACATATTATGATGATAAAGATACAGTTAAATTAACTGATAACTTAACATTATATGCTCAATGGGATGTTGCTAAGAGTGATGTAACTTATAGTTATGAAAACTCTATTGAAGGAGTAACATTACCAGAATTACCAGCAGGAAGAACTGATGTTGAATATGGCACTGAAGTAACAGTAGCCGATGCTCCTGGATTACCGGGATATGTATTCGAAGGATGGAATACTGATGATGTTACAGTAACTGATAACAAATTCGATATGCCAGACCATGATGTTGAATTTACTGGTTCATGGAGAAAGAGACAACAAAATATTGATGTAGGAGCTACTAAGACAGTAGATGTTGAATCAGGAGATAAATTATCTTATGGTGATACCATTACATTTACTATAACAGTTACTAACAATGGAACTGATGATAGTGATCCAATTACAATAGTTGACCAATTATTAGCTGATTCACCAATAACAACATCAGCATCAGCTACACCAGATGGCGTAAGCGTTACTGGTAGTCTATCTGATGGTGGAATTGTAGTAGGAAGCATACCAGCTGGAGAATCTGTAGTAGTAACTATTACAGTAACAGTTGAAGGTGAAGGAGCAGTTCCTGGTCAAACAGTTTCTTCTCAATCTACAATTTACCTAAATGATGACCAAGAAAATCATGTAATTTATCATGATGAAGAACCAATAACTGAAATGATTGAAACAGAAGTATCATTTGTACAAAAGACTCCGAATACTAAGGGATATAATATTATCGTATTAGTTGATGAATCAGGAAGTATGGGATATAAGACAACTGATTGTAATGGAAATTTCATAAAGACAATAGTTGAGAACGTACCTCGTTATGGTTCATTTAGTGAGTATGGTATATCTACTTATGAGAATAATGGATTTGTATGTACTAAGAATCCAACAGGAAATAGATATACATGTGTATACGATCCAGGAGATGGATATTGTGCTGATGAGTCTAATAATCCTATTCCAATTTCAAGATTTGTAGATGCTAAGGCTGCTACAAAGACATTTATTGATATGATATTCCCATCAGTAAATGATAATACAAATAATTCTAAATTAGCAGTTTATACATTTGGATCAAGAAACAATACAAACTATGCCAATATAGTTGGTAGCGTTGTAGGTAATTATAATGATGTTAATGGTAATAATGGATTAAAAGATAAATTAGATGATTTAAATGATTATCCATATAATAGTGCAACACCTTATAAAGAAGCGTTCACTGCTGCAAAAGATGCATTGAACTCATTAAAATCAAATGGAAATGAAAATATAGTTGTATTCTTAACTGATGGTGAAAATACTGGAGATAATTATGATTCTCAAGTAACAAGTCTTAAGAATTTACCAGCTAAGATTTATTCAATAGGATTCGGTGTTGGCGCAAGCGAAATGGCTGTATTAAATAACATTAGTAATCAAACCGGTGGAACAGCATATGAATCTGCAACTACACAAGAAGACCTAGAAAGAATATTTGGATTTATTAAGGCTGCCCTTGATGTACCAAAAGAAGAATGGACAGAACAAGGTGTTACTGAAATGACTGGAGACTTCGAAGTAAACGGAGAAGTAAAACATGGTACAGTTCAAATTGATTCTTCTCATCCACTTACTATTTATGTAAATAATCAAGAATTTAAGAAATATACTTCTGATCCAACAGCAGATACTTCAATACCTGCAAGTGAAAGATACATCTATAAGGATTTAGATGGAAAATATGATGTTGATGCATCTCTATTCCCAGCAGGATCTTCAATAAAAGTTGTATATTATGTGACTTTACCTGGTGGAAGTAAGATGCGTATGGCATCTGCAAATGTTAAATTGAGAAGTGTTACTGATAGTATGTCTGAATCTGAATTAAATAATCCAGAATTAGAATTAAACGTTAGTATAACAAAATCTCCTGATGACATTGAAATGCCTGAGGAAGTTGGCAAGAGTGTAGAATCTGAAATCGAATCAATTAAAGTTGATGAGAAATTAAATGAAACTATCATAAATGAAGCAGTTGATAATCAAGTAATTGACGAAACAGCTAACGTTGCTGAAGATGTAACTACTGAAGTAGTATCTTCTGAAAACATAGTTAACAATGAAACTGAAGTTGAAAAACAAGAAGTAATTGTTGAAGAAGTTGAAGAAGAAATTATTGATGAAGAAGTAAAAACTTCTGAACCAGTAGAAGAAACTAAAGTTGAAGAACAAGAAATAGTTGTTGAAGAAACTGAAGAAGACACTACAAAGGAAGAAGCAAAAACTTCTGAACCAGTAGAGGAAACTGAAGAAGAAACAGTTGGAGAAACTGTTCCTTCTGAAGAATCTAAAGTTGAAAATGTTGAATCAACTGAATCTAATTCTAACGAAACTGAAGTTGAAGAATAATTTAATTATTTATCAATGAAGAAATAGTATGATGAAAAAAGTAAATAACTTCATTGTTATTTACTTTTTTTCAAAATATTATATAATTAAGTCGTAGGATGTGATATTGTGGCATATATTAAATACAAAGAAATCACCAAATATTTTAATTTTTCAAGAGTGGTAGATAAAAAGAATTTACCTAAATATATTAAAGATTATGTATTTGATGATGAAAAAATACTAGCTGCATATAAGACTTTAACAGATCATGGTGTATTTTCTGATAAAAAAGTTGTATTATTTGATAGTTTTGGTTTCAAAAGACAGATTTATATGATACCATATAAATCAGTATCCACTTGTTCTATAATATTTAGTAGATCTGGAGCAGAATTATTATTATATTTAGATTGTGGATATCCAGTTAGATTAAAATTTGTTAATATGACTGATGTTGATAAATTAAGACTTAGAGTTTTATATTCAACTGTTATTAGAATTGTAAATGATCAAAAATTAAATTCTGATGATGTTAATAGATTAATAGATGACGAATTTAGTTTCAATGATAAAAAGTAAGGAGGTAGTTTGAATGGCAAAGAAAAAGAATGCTGAAAAAGTTGAGAAAGTTGAAAAGGAAGAAGTAGTTGAAGAAACTAACGAAGAAGTAGAAAAGGCAGAAAGAAAAGAAGCAGAAGAAGAATTCTTCGATAAGAAGAAAAAGAACAAGAAGGAAAAAGAAGAAAAATCTATTTTCTATAGAGTTACAAACTTTATTCTTTGGTTTGTTTTAATTGCTTGGATGTGCATTTGCTTATATGATTTGTATAAGGTTCGTTCTAACAAAGAACCAATGTTCTGTATTGCTAAACATACTGAAAAGTATAAAGATGGATCTGTTGATTCTTGTACAGGATTA
>JAEEGK010004048.1_pt1 | contig 36166 bp, 31 predicted proteins | sample 8958771 | NCBI WGS metagenome assembly JAEEGK01 (sample SAMN16246547, study PRJNA631951) | gut metagenome | biome: gut microbiome; feature: rumen; material: SC-attached | host: Bos | place: Iran: Karaj | collected 2018-10 | reverse complement strand
GGGAGGTGCGGCCGGCCATCGGGTACTTGATGTTCTCGACCGTTGCGATGGGCGTGCCGGTGTTCACGAGCGGGTAATCCTCCACCATGCTCTCGTCCATGCGGTAGAAGGCGATGAAGTTGCCGTTCGGGGAGATGTACTGGCCTTCGTCGATGCCCCACTCGCTGCGGTGCACCGACTCGCCGAAGACGATGTGCTCGCCTGTGTCGGGACAGAGCAGGATGGGCTTGTAGCCGTTCAGCGCGCTCTCCACAAACACACCTTTGTCGTTTTTGATAACGAACACCTTGTGTTTCACGTCCTGGTCAATTACATCGTCCCAATCGACCTTGTCGAACCCGTAGGATTCGGTTTCATTTCCTTTCAATAAAGCGAGAACTCTGTTGTCGCGGGGGAAATAGAGGGTGTTGGCGTCAATCCACTCGTAGCCGTAGGCGCTGGAGATTTCGTGCGCTTTCAAGGACACGGAAGTGACGAGCTCGGACTCCTTGCCGTTTTTGGCGTTGACGAGCATGATGTTCTGGTCGTCGTCGAGATAGGAATACTGGTCCGCGCCGGGACGCCAAGCGACACCGTAAATGTTGTCGATGGTGTAGCGTTTGGTGAAATCAATGGTCTGGCCGAAGACAGGAGCCAGCAACATCAGGCAAAGAATGCCGAATAAAAGGGTTGTTTTTTTCATTTTTTGACTATAACTATGACTTAGACTATAACTATTGACTTAGACTATGACGGGGTGGATGTGGTGGTGTCCGTTCGGGTCGGATTCTCGCTGACAGGGGTGTTTTGTTCCTTTTTCCGAGAAAAATTGAAGAATTTGGCTTTCTTCTTGTACACAAAAATGCTGTTGAGGACGTAGTTCATGAGACCGACAGGGATGGCCATCACGGTCAAGTTGAGGTAGTTGTTGCTGCTGCCAAGATACTCCAGCAGGCGGATTCCCCCGATATTGAGCAGATACGTGAAAAAGGTCACAGCCAAGAATCTGAGCAGCAGTTTGTTGTCTTTGTTCTTGAAGACCAACACGCCGTACGTCTTGAAATTGAACAAAATGCTGACGATGGTTGCCAGAAAATTGGAAACCACGTAGGCATGGTGGAGTTTGAACAGATGCTCGAAGATGAACAGGAAGACGTAATTGATGAACAACCCGAATGCCGTGTTCAGCATGGCAACCAACACGAACCGGATGAACTGAGGTTCAAAATAGCGGTGTAAAAAATCCTTTATCACTGTTCAACAATAAAGCGGCAAAAATAAAAAAATAAAGCATACGAGCGGTATAGAAAAAATACTATATTTGCACCCCTAAAATTATTGCAATGGAAGAGAGACAATTGCGCAGCCAATTTAAGATCAGAATCTCAGGCATTGAGCTCGGAAAACATTGTTTTTCAATAGATTGCAATAAAGAGTTCTTTGAACTGGCAGGTATCGAACAATTGCTGGACGGCCGTTTGGTTTTGCGGGTTGAAATGGAAAAATCTGAGAAAATGGTCGATTTCCAGTGCCACTTCGAAGGGGATGTGGTGGCCGAATGCGACCGCTGTCTCGCCCCCGTGACCCTGCCGATGAACTTCGATGAAAGACTGATCGTGAAGTTGGTGGCCGAGAACTACCACTCCGAGGAGGAGCAGGAGGACGACATCTGGATGATGGACGAGAACACCTACGAGATCGATCTCTTTCACTTCGTGTATGAGTCCATCGTGCTCGCGCTGCCCATCCGCATCGTGCATGAGGATGACGCCGACGGCAACCCCACCTGCGACCCGGAGGTGATGCGCCGGCTCGATGAGATGAATGCCGAAAACACTGAAAAAGAGCAGGATACGGACCCCCGCTGGGACGCCCTGAAAAACATAAAACTGGATTAATAACAATAAAAAAATAAAAAGATATGCCACATCCGAAAAGAAGACACTCTGCTATCAGAAGAGATAAGAGAAGAGCCAACGATTTCATCACCGCTCCCCAGCTGACCACGTGCAGCCACTGCGGCGCCCCGATCCTCACCCACCGCGTATGCCCTGAGTGCGGTTACTACAGAGGCAAACAAGCCATCGAAATCGGTAACACGGCTGAGTAAGCGTCCTTCCGGCGCTTCTGATTAACGAACAGATGACATGAGCGATTGTGTCATCTTTTTGAGTTTATAGCATTATGGAAATCGTTTTCGCCACTCACAACTTGCATAAAACCGAAGAGGTGCGCGCCATCCTCGGACAAGAATACCATATCCTCAACCTGCCGGAATTAGGCTGCCCCGACATCCCGGAAACCGCCGACACGCTGAAAGGCAATGCGTTGCAAAAAGCGCAATATGTCGTGGACCACTACCACCGCAACTGCTTCGCCGACGACACCGGTCTGGAGGTCGAAGCCCTCGACAACCAGCCGGGCGTCTATTCCGCCCGCTATGCCGGCGAGGGATGCTCCTATCAGGACAACGTCCGCAAACTGCTGGCGGAGATGCGCGGGATGACCAACCGCAAGGCATGCTTCAAGACCGTGGTCGCCCTCATCCTCGACGGCAAACAGTACTTCTTCGAAGGCCGCGTGGACGGCATCATCCTGCCCGAACAGCGCGGCACCGACGGCTTCGGCTACGACCCCGTCTTCCTGCCCGACGGCCACAACAAGACCTTCGCGGAGATGGACGCCGCCACCAAGAACAGCATCAGCCACCGCGGCCGCGCCATACGACAACTCGCCACGTTCCTGTTGGAGCGCGGGAAGTGATTCTATTGCGGAAATTGATGCGGAAAAGCGGAAATATGCGGAAAAATGATGCGATAAAATGATGCGATAAAGCGGAAATATTCTAATCACTAATCCCTATTCCCTACTCCCTGTTCCCTGCTCCCTGCTCACTAAAACATCATTAATCACCAACGGGAAGTACTTGTGCTCCAGCTGGTGGATTTTCGTCTCGACCGTCTCCAACGTGTCGTCGGGTTCGGCATGGAAGGCAAACTGGTTGATGATCTTGCCTGTATCGACCCCTTCATCGACAAAATGGATGGTGATGCCGAAGACTTTCACGCCATAGTTATAGGCGTCGGCGATGCCGTGCGCGCCCGGGAAAGAGGGCAGCAACGCGGGATGGAGGTTGATGATGCGCATCGGATAGGCTTCCAACAACGTCTTGCCGATGATGCGCATGTAACCGGCCAGCACGATGTAATCGACTTTGCGGCGCTGGAGTTCCGCCAAAACGGCCTGCTCGTAGGCAGCCTTGCCCGCATAGTCCTTCGCACAAAAAGTGAACGCGTCAATGCCGGCGGCACTGGCGCGTTCCACTGCTTTGCTTGAAGGATTGTCGGACACCAACAGTGCAATTTCGGCTTTCAGCGTTTGCTGTTTCACGGCCTCGATAATGGCCTGGAAATTGGAGCCGAAACCGCTGGCGAATACGGCAATCTTCTTCATAATGAATTAGTTACCTTTAGGACACTTGTTGCCTTCTTTCGGGCAACCTTCGCCTTTTTGGCAACCAGGCTTTTCGCCTTTGCAGCAAGGCTTGCCTTCACCCTTTTTGCAACCGCCGCAGCAGCCCATCTCGTCAAAAGCAGCCTTTCTGTCATCGAGGGAGAGCTTGTCCCAGTTGAGCATGGCAGCCTCAAATTTGGCTTTCTTCTCTTCCTGGGCTTTCTTCATAGCCTGCATCTCGTCGTATTTGGCTTTGCGCTGGTCGAGCAACTCGGCTTTGCGCTCGTCAGTGAGGTTTTCCCAGTTCTGCCAATCTTCGGCGGCCTTTTTACATGCCTCCATCTCGGCTTTCTGCTCCTCGGTCATCTCCTTGCAGCAAGGAGTTTCCTCGGCTTGGACCTCAGTGGCTTCAGCATTTTGTTCGGCGGGCTTGTTGTTCGTGCAAGCGGTGAACATCAGACAGCATGCAGCTGCCAACATGATAAAGAGTTTCTTCATTTTTTCAGTTTTAATTTGAATGAATAATTAAAAAATCGCGGCAAAGATAATGTTTTTTCAAAGTGGCAAAGTGTTTATTTTTCTTAAAAAAACGACACTCCCAACAAAACCTTTCGACACGGAATCCGCCCTCCTCTCAATGCCGTCAACGAATCTTCACCCGACGCAAATCCAGCATATTCACCGGATTTGAGCCCATTCCTTCGACGTTTTTCTGCACGAAACGCGCCACCTTGTCATAATACAAAACCACAAACGGGGCGTCCTCCACCAACATGGCATCCATCTGGACGTAGTATTCGGTGCGCAGGGAATCATCCGTGCAACGCTGCGATTTTTCGTATAGTTGGTCGAATTTCGGGTTCACATAATGCGTATAGTTGGACCCGTTGGGCTGCAGGTTTTTGGAGTAGAACAGCGACATCTGGTTCTCGGCGTCGGGATAGTCGCAGATCCACGAGCCGCGGAAGAACGGCAGTTGGTAGCTGCGCATCATCTCCCGCTGCTGTGCCGGCTGCGCGATATCCAGCTTCAGCGTGATGCCGATCTGCTCCAACTCATGCTGAATGTACTGGCACAAGTCGGCATACTGCGCCGACACGGTGAGCGTGACTGGCGGAAGTCCTTTCCCGTTCGGGTAGCCCGCCTCTGCCAACAACTGCAAGGCTTTCTTGGGGTTGTAGTCGTAGCCCCCCGTCCGCTCCGGACCGTAAGAAGGCATACCTCTCGGCACAAAGCCGCCGTCGCCCGCATAACCCATGTTGTTGCGCAAGTATTTCATCATCTTGTCGCGGTCGAAACCATAGTTTATTGCCTGACGAATCCGCTTGTCCATCAGCGGATTACGTTTGTCCGACGGTTTCAGGTTGAAGCCCAAATACTCCGTGTTGAGATAAGGCCCCGTAATCAGTTTGATTTTGTCCGCATACTCAGGATTCAACTGCCCGTCCTTGGTGAGCAGAGCATCCTTATAGCTCGGGTCAACGCCCGACATGAAATCGAGCGATCCTTTCATAAACTCCATGAACACAGACTGTTTATCGACGATAAACGAGACGGCAACCGCGTCGATATAGGGCAGTCGGTTGCCGGCGGAGTCAGTTTCGAAGTAATTCGGGTTCTTGCGCATCACCAACTTCACCCCTTCTTCCCACAGTTGCATCTGGAACGGCCCCGTGCCCACAGGGTACTTACGAAAATCCTTGCCGTAACGCTCCACCGCCTCGTGCGGCACCACCGAACAGTATTTCATCGTCAGGATACCGAGGAACGGCGGAAACGGCTCCGTAAGTTCAATTTGTAAAACAGTGTCGTTCAAAGCCTTAAATGCCGGAACGCCGTTTTTGTCGCGTTTCACCTTCTGGAAAATCCACGCCCCCGGCGAAGCCACCTCGGGATCGAGAATGCGACCCAGACTATAGACAAAATCGGCGGCGGTGACATAGCGCGGACCGTCAAACGGGAAAAAGTCCGTCTGGTGGAACTGCACATCATCGCGAAGCACGAACGTGTAGGTTTTCCCGTCTTCGGAAATCGTCCAACTTTTCGCGATGGCCGGGACCACCCGCAGCTGGTCGTCCATATCGACCAACCCGTTATAGAGCTGGTTGCAAGGCCAGATGGTGGATTGTCCGGACGAGAAAGCCGGGTCAAGGCTCAGAATGCCGGACGACTCGTTATAGTGGAAAATCTGCTTGTCGGGATGGTCGAACCTCGTTTTGCATGAAGCGAGCAGAAGGGCGACAACCAGCAGGATGGATATTTTTTGAGCGATGAGTTTCATGTTACGACAGCGCCTGGTTGACTTTCTTGGAGGACTCCAACAGGGAATTGTACTCTTCTGGAGTGATATCGATGTAGAAATAGTAAATCGGGTTCACCGGCTGTCCGTTTTTGATCACCTCGTAATGCAAATGCGAGCCCGAGGACATACCCGTAGAGCCCACATACCCAATCAGTTGGCCTCGTTTTACCTTTTGTCCGGGCCTCACGGCGGCTTTCGACATGTGCGCGTAGAGCGTCTGGTAGGAATAGCCGTGGTTGAGCAGAATGCAGATGCCATAGCCGGATCCCGGATTCTCGCGGGAAACGGTTCCGTCGGCGGTGGCGTAGATGGGCGTTCCTTTCGGGGCGGCGATGTCGATACCCGTATGATTGCGCAACGTCTTGAGGACCGGATGATAGCGTTTCCCGAAACCGGAAGTGATGGTGTACATGTTCTTCAGCGGACGGATGGCGGGGATGGCCGCCAGCATTTCCGCCTTGGAATTGGCGATCCGCTCCAGCGTGTCCAACGACCGGGTCTGCACCGCCATCCTGACCGTCAGTTGGTCGGCCTTTTTGTTGGCGGCCTTCAACAGCGTGTTGGCTTCCGAACGGGAGAGGCTGTCGAAACGCGTGTCCTCCACCAACAACGGGTAACGCTCACTCGCGGGCACCGGATCCGCCTCGAAGACATTGCGGTAGATGTTGTCGTCGCGGTCCTCAATGTCCGCCAGCACCTCCGACAGCACGTCAAGGCGGGCGGTAAGGTAATCCACCTCCTCCTTCAGCTCGTTGTTTTCCCGTTCGAGGATCTTCACCTTCGGGGAATCAATCACGTAGAAGGCAATCCAGACGAACACCAACGCGAAAGCCACGCCGCTGGCGAACACCCACACAAGCCGTTTGAAAAGGTGTTTGAAGCTGACCTTGACCTTCTCGTAGGTAAGGGTCTTGGGATTGAAATGATAGAACGATTTGGGCATCTCACTAATTGCAGCCGATACAAATTTGGTCTCCCTGCCCGTAGCTGTTGATGCTACCGCTGTTCCGTTTGATGAGAATCTTCAACTGGATGCCGTAACGCTGGGCGATATACCGATAGGTGTCGCCTTGTTGAAGGGTATGGTACGGCACCGAGGACTTCGTGCTCTTCATTTCGAGATAAATCACCTCGTCCTCAATGGGTTCCGAACCGTCATACACATCGTTGTAAAGGCGCAGATTCTTCTCTGTCATCTGCAGGGAAGCGGCCAGTTTCTGATAGGTGTCGCCGGCACGTGCCAAGATGAACTTGGTCTTGTTGTTCTCATAGACGGGACGGCTCGTATAAGGATAATACGCTGATTTGTAAGGTACTGAATACGGATCCAACACGAAGACGTTCAAACCGTTCACCTTTTCAGGCTGTTTGGAGTTCTGGTCTTCCGCTTGTTGTGAAGGTTGAGAAGACTGGGAAGGTTGTGCGGGTTGGCTTGGTTGCGCCACAGTCGTCTGTTTCGGTTTCTCATTCTTCTCCACAATCACCTGTATTCCGTTCACCTCCATCGTATCTGGTTTGTTTGAAGCCTGTTTCGGTTTTTCCGGCTGGGCCGGTGCGGGCTGGGCGGGTTCTGTTTTTTTCACCTCCGCGGGCTTGGTGACGGGATTTGACGCGGGCGTTACGGGCTTGTTTTGCGCCACTGCGGGCTGCTGCGGCATTTCCGCGCGTTCGGGCTGCGGCTTCTGCACCGCCTTAAGAGCCGTGGTGTCGCCCAACTTCTGCGCCACCTTCCGGTCGTAGTGCATCAGATAGTATTTCTCGATGATGGAAACCAGCGTGTCGGCATATTTCGGGTTGCCCGAAAAACCGGCTTCCAGAAGGCCGTTCGCCCATGACCGATAGTCCGTTATGGGATAGTAGAACAACTTCACGTAACGGCTGCGGGTCGAGAGGAAAAGCGAGTGGTCGCGGTAGGAATCGGCATCCGTGGCGTATTTCCGGTAGCAATTCTCGTGATTCTTGTCGGCGGGGCGGAAATAGGTCTCCCCCGTCCACTCCTGCGTGTGGCACATGATGGCGAAGTGGTTGTGGCACTCGCGCACCAGGTCGTTGGTGCCCGCCTGCGAGGCATAGATGGCCTGCGCCAACGTGATGCTGGCCGGCACACCGTAAAGTTCCATCTCCTGCATCGCAAGTCCTTTGTATTCATCTATGTAGTCATAGATTTTGTCTTCCATCGTATATTGTGCAGACACGACGGTCATCAGGCATAAACCTGCCAAAAAACATGCTATTCTTTTCATTGTTTCAAGTATTTATCTTCTCAATAATATCTGGTCTCCGGGGTGAATAACGGAATTTTCTTCCAACATATTGTATTTCAAAATGTAACGGAGTTGCACGCCGTAACGCTGGGAGATATAGCGGAGCGTTTCGCCTGCCTGCACCGTGTGTATGCGCATGGCGCTCCCGCGAGCCTTGGCCTCCACATATACAATCTCGTTCTCCACAGGCTCGTCATCAGGACCCGCATCGTTGAACTTCCGCAAATTGTCAACCATCACCTGTATATCCTGCGCGATCTTCGCGTACGTGTCCCCCTTCTCCGCTATCACGAAATAGGTGTTGTTGTTTTTGAACACCTTCCGGTAGGTGAAGGGGCTCTCGTCGGTCGGGTAATCGCTGCCGACTGCGGTGAACACCTTCTTGCCGTGCTTGTCCGTTGTCGGTTGCGAACCTGACTGCGCGGCGGGCGTGGTTTCCGCCACGGGCTTGGTCCCAAGCTCTGTAAGCGGACATTTTCCGTATGTTTGTTGGTAAATGGTGTCCAATGCTGCGATGTTGAACCGTTCGATGAGGCTGATCAGCCGGTCAGCATACTGCGGATTGGTGGCATAGCCGTCCTGCTTCAACGTTCTGGCCCACGCCTGATAGTCCATGATGTCCAACTGGAAAAGGTTCGCATAGCGTTTCCGGTTGGTCAGGAACAGCGAATGGTCGTTGTAGGACTCTTCCACCGAGGCATACTTGCGAAAACACTCCTGCAGTTCATCGTCGTCCACCAGAATCGTGTCGCCGTCCCACTCATGGCATTTGATGCCGAAATGGTTGTTGCCCTCCGTGGCCAGACGGCTTTTGCCGCAGGCGCTCTCGAAGATGCCCTGCGCCACCGTGATGCTGGCCGGAATCTTGTACTCGTGCATCTTCTTCACCGCCACATCGGCGTACTGCTCTATGTAATCCCGGATGTCCTGCTCGTTGTATTGCGCGAAAACAGCAACACCCCCCAGCAAACATCCCAACAAACATATTATTTTCTTCATATTCTCCGAATTCGTTATTTTTTCTTCTACCGAGCTCTTGCCCCTACCGGGGCTGCTCATGGAAATGGTCTTCTTTTTCTACCGAGCTCTTGCCCTTCCCTATTCCCTATTCCCTATTCCCTTGACCCTATTCCCTTGACCCTAATCCCTTGACCCTAATCCCTAATCCCTAACCCCTCAAAGACCAACTTCGTGTAAAACTGTTTAACATCCAATCCCTGGCTTTTCAGCTGTGCCGGGATGATGCTCAGCGCGGTCTGTCCGGGTATGGTGTTAACTTCCAGGAAATAAGGTTTTTTCGCCGCTTCGTCGAGGATGAAATCGACACGGACGATGCCTTTGCAGTCGAGTTGGCGGAAGACGGTTTCCGCATACCGGCGCACGAGCACCTGCATGTCGGGGGCGATGTCGGCGGGGGTGATCAGGCTGTGGCCGACGTCGGTGTATTTGGCGTCGTAGTCGTAGAACTCGTTATGGGCGACGATCTCGGTGATGCCGAGCATCTTCACGTCGCCATACGCGGCCGTGACGCCGCAGGCCAGTTCGCGACCGTGGATCATCTTCTCCACAATCAGCTGGTTGTCGTACTTCAGTGCCTCTTCGAACGCCGGCAGCAGTTCTTCGCGGTTGTGCACTTTCGTCACACCCACGCTGGATCCCGAGTTGCAGGATTTCACGAAGCAGGGGTAGCCGCAAACTTCCTCGACATGCTCCACGTCAACGGGGTCGCCGGCGTAGAAGTGCAGCGACGGGGCGATAGGGATTCCGAGTTGGGCCACGGCGAGGTTGCAGTAGAACTTGTTGAAGGTCAAGGCGGACGGGAAGCTGGTGCAGCCCACGTAGGGCATCTTGATCATCTCGAAATAGCTCTGCAGTTTGCCGTTCTCGCCCGGGGTGCCGTGGATGGCGATGAACGCGACGTCGAACACGATTTTCCGGCCGTCGATCGTCAACGAAAAGTCGTTCTTGTCGATTTGGAAAATCCGTCCGTCGGCCGCCCGGTAATGCCAGTCGCTGCCTTTGAAATGGATCAAATAGGGTTCGAACAGCGTCTTGTCCAGCTGTTGGAAAATGTTGTCGCCGGATCTCAAAGAGACCTCGTATTCGCCAGAATCACCGCCGGCTATAAGTGCTACTTTATACATTTTATTCAATATTATATACAAATGGCAAATATAGTGTTATTCCGTGTGGCAAACAGCGGAAAAAAAATGTTTTTTTAACAGCGGATTGTGTGTTATTCGGGGAGTTCCGCCGGGGCCGGCTCTTGTTGCGGAGCGGTTCCGGCTGCCACGTCCCGCGGCTGGGTGCCAACCACGCGGTACCCTCCGGTCTTCTTGCTGCCGGCGTATTCGATGAGGCCGTCGGCCTTGAGCTGGCCGAGGATGCGGGTCACGGTGGATTTCGGGTATTTTGTCTCAGTGACTATATCGCTTATATTGCAGTCCGCATGTTTGGAAATGTACTTCAAGATGTTTGATTGTTTCTTTTTTATTTTCGCACTGATATGCCGGGGCTTCTCCTTTGGAATGCCCTGGAGAGAATCATCTACGACACGGGAAGCCCTCTTTTTTTCAGGACTGTTGTTCATCACGCTGTTGTCAGAAACAGCTTCTTCGTTTTTTTTGTTTTGTAAATAATGCTCAATGTCCAGAATGGCCGCCGGAGCAATGGTGGAACCGAGAGGTAATGACACGGTGTTCCCTGTTTCATCCGTTCGAACAGTTACTTCTTTGTCGGTGAGGGATTGTACGTAAGGTAAAAAAACGGCGCAATTTTTGGATATTTTGACGTAGCCATGACTGTTTTTCAAGGTTTCGAAGAAAGACATCGCCCCGCGTCTCCTGTACTGATATCCGTCATTCGCGTGTATGTCCGTGTAGTTCTGGATTTGGATGAGGTAACAAAGGTTGCTTGCTTCTAAAACATATTGCTCGTTTTTTCTTAGGGCAATAACCTGACTCTTGCGTTTCAAAAGGGCAGCGTCTGTTTCCAAGAGTTTGAAGTTCAGTCTTAAATTGTTGGCCATCAATCCAATAAAACCCAAAAGACAGCTGTCTCGAAGGAGCAGGTTGAAAAAGAAAACGTTTTTTAATTTCGAAACATCTCCCTCGGGCATTCCCTGAGGCAAGCAGGATAGAACGATGTCAAGGGTAAGACAATATTCCAGCACGGTTACCAGCAACGCTTCAACAAAGGAAGCAATCGTATAATGCCAAAAAGTATGTTTCTTGTAGAAAAAAGGGTAGATTAACCAGTAATTAACTGCCATGGCCAGCACCAGGGCTATTGCAAGAGTCCATTCTATATTTTTTTCGCACGCAGGTCTGAGAAAACTGTTATGGACATAATACCAGCCGAACACAGTAAAAAAAAGTATCTGACCTGCTATCACCAAGAATTTTTTATTTTTTCGCATCGGCACTTTGGATTGAATTTTGCGGCAAAGATACGACTTTCTTCCGGAAAACAGCATTTATATTCTCAAAACGAGCTTGTGCCACATTGTTTTGAAGGAATAAACCAGTGTAAATGTTTCGTTATTGAATTGAGATTTTAAATTATTAATCATTCAGGTAAAAACGAATAAAACATTGGCTATCAATAACAAATCGAATTATTTTCAAATTTAAAATCTCATTTACAAAAAAAGTTCATCGAAGAAATGACGAACAAGAAGGGTTTACAGATTTTGTGAATGGAACAATGTTTATTTTTGCAAAAAAAGTTGCTTATGAATAGAATTATTTCCTGTTTGACAATTGCCTTGATGGCATGTGTGGTTATGAACTCGTGCGAAGACAAATCGTCGGTTGCCGAAACAGACTACTCTCATAACCGAGTGATTCCCTTAACATCCGACGCCAAAACAGCCTCGTATATGTTTATATACAACATCGGTCATCGTTACTCGGACTGTCAAGGAAACTGTGTCATGGTCTGTGGGAAAAAATACCACATTGATTGTATGGGTTTTGGGAACATTTGTGTAAGGGCGACAAGTGTCACTCTCAACCAATCCGGCACCGACGTCACCGCTACTACTGTTGACACGTTCGACCTGACCTCGGAGGATTTCTTCCTGATGCCGGACCGTTCGTTGAGCTACACGGACGAGAACAACAACCGCATCTTCCTGAACATCCCGGAGCAGCTCCTCTTTCGCGACAGCACAACGCAGCAGTTCACCTTCACGGGGTTGTTCTTCAGCGACGGACCGGTGTACAGTAACGATTAACCGATTTTTGACAACGAAACATATAAAATTAACATAAAAATCAAAAAAATGAAAAAGACATTTATTTTTATTACATTTACATTATTGGTCAACTGCTCGTTTGGACAGTTTAAAATTTTGTCCAACTATGCTGCAGAAATGACAAACGGTGCGCTTACCTTTAACACATCTCCCGAAGTGGTAATTGGAGCAAATGACAACCAAGGATTGTTTCAGACATATGTCTATTTTTTCCACTCTATTGCAAATTGGAATAAGATAAAAGCATATTCTATATCTTTGATTTCTGATTCCGCTCTTAAAACGAATATAACCCAAATACAAAATGCATCTGAAATTTTGGAGAACATCAACACTTATTCATATACTATGAAAGGTAATGAGGAAGAGGTTGGGTACGGAGTTTTGGCACAAGAGCTGGAAAATATCTTGCCTGCATTAGTGGATACAGCACATGGAGTCAAAGGGGTGAATTATATTGGTATAATCCCATTCCTAATAAGCGGTTTCCAAGAAAAGTCGAGGGCATTGAATGAATTACAAAATGAGGTTGAACAAATCAAGGCGGAAAATGATTGGTTAAGGGAGCAAGTAGAATTTTTATTGGACATACAGAACGGTGGGGATCAAACCTATAACACGAAATCATTGAAAAACAGAGAGAACAACACAGAAACCTTGCCGATTCTATACCAAAACAATCCAAACCCATTCTCACAAGAGACCAGAATACGTTATTATCTTCCTGAAGCAGGCAGTAACGCTGTTATTATCATTTATAATCTGCAGGGACAGGAATTGGTAAGCTATAATCTAACAAAAAAAGGGGAGCAAGAATGTGTTATCAATGGATCTGAACTAATGGCTGGCATGTATGTGTATGCTCTGATTGTGGACAACCAATTTGTGGACTCAAAAAGAATGATCCTCACAAAATAATGCTACTATGAAACGAGTTACAGTTATGTTTTCTTTGATAGTGTTTGGGGTCTGCGGCCTTGCTCAATCTCTTGCCGAAGACCCAGACGATCCTCATTGGACACAGACTTGGGGTGATGAATTTAATGGACCATCCTTAAACACATACTTATGGAGACCCACATATATTTGGGGGAGTTGTTCCGATCAATCCGCCCTAACGAGTGACGGATCCAACCATTTGTTTCAAGACGGTGCTATAAAACTAATGACCTATGAACAAAATGAGGACTGTTTTATGTGGGAGGGAGGGACGTCTCCTGTGGTCTATTCAAAACCATATACTTCTGGTCATATTGTCTCCTTGAGTGCTTTCAAATACGGATATTTTGAGATTCGAAGCAGGTTCCCTAGTAATCTACCCCACCTTGTTGTGGGAACAGCTTCTGGTTTACCTAATCCAGGGTTTAACCCTCATCCCGTGATTAAAACAGGGGAAGGATTTAGTCCCACTTTTTGGTTATTCCCTTGTTATAGCGATCCAACATCAGGATATGTGAAATACAGTGAAATAGATGTTTACGAAGTTCGTGGCAAAACAAATGAATATAGATGCAATATCCATTATTCGGATGCTGATCACTACACGCTGACAGAAAATGGTGGATATAATTCTTGGTGGCATTTTCACCAGTGGAACGAAACTGATTATTCTTTTACCATTAACGACGGGGATTTTCACACATACGCAATGAAATGGGATTCGCTTTCTATCCACTTCTACTACGACGGAAACCCTATATGTCATTATTACCACCCCGATCACCCCAATGACGTTATTGTTCCGGGCAACCTTCTGCCTATGAATATTATTGTTGCCAATTCGGCCTATTCAGGTAATTTTCAAGACACAATAAGCAGTAACACCATCCTACCATATGCTTATGACATAGATTATGTCCGAGTATCCAATCTTGTTTGTGACAATGGGACGGTTGTAATAGACATTCCTGATTTTCGACAATACTATTATGCGGTGAAAAAATCAATTTCAATGGGTTCGGCAACCGTGTTCCCAACAGATACCACCACTTATTTGCATGCCACCGATTTTATCGAAATGCGACCTGGTTTTGAGGTTTCGGGCACCTCTCAAGTCAAAATGCTCATTGACCAGACCTGCCCCAGCGTACACACATTCGATTATCCATAGTGTTTTTTCATAAAAAAAGTATTTTTGCAGCATAAAATAATAGATTATTCAATATTAAACAAAACAAGATGAAAAAGAGATTGTATTTTGCGATATTGGCGGTTGTGGCACTGCTTTTCGCCTGCAACCGCGAAAACGAACTCGTGGACACCGACGGCAACGTTTACGAAACGGTGCGTGTCGGGACACAGACTTGGATGAGCCAGGATCTCAGAGTCACGCATTCCCCGGACGGATCCGCCCTGCGGGAGTTCAGACCAGGACTTGAGGAACCTTCCTATTTAGCATACGGCGGAAAAACGCTATACAACGCCATGGCGGCGCAGTATGGCGCAGGCTCGGGGGACGGGCTTGTGCGCGGGCTATGCCCCAAGGGCTGGCATCTCCCCTCCCGTGACGAATGGCAGGTGCTTTCGGACTATGTCACCGCGCACCCCGAACTATGGGGCACCTCCGGCACCGTGTCCCGCGCCCTGGCCAGCCAACAATGGCCTTCCGCAGAGAATCCAACCGCGCTCAACCAGACAGGTTTTTCCGCGATGCCGACGGGATACCTCATCTCATACCCCAGACATACTGAAATACTCGACTATGAAGAGAATATAAACAGGCGATGGGTAGAACGCGGAAGCACATACTATTGGAGCGCCACCCACAACGAACACTACCCCCTCACCCCTCCGGCACCGAACGATTCCATTGTCATACCCGGCACACCCGGGTGGGGCGGCTGGCTTGGCAATGACTCCTTTCAGGTGCATTCCTATATTTTCCTGCTGAATATCAATCAGGAAAACCCCCGAATATCCTCCCTGCCGGATGTCCACTATTGCGCCATCCGCTGCGTGAAAGACTGAGCGAAGCTCGGGTTGGCGGCACTGGCAAGTGATAACGACAACTTGGACAACTTGGACAACCTTAATTCGCAAAATTCGCCGACAGACTCGCCGACGGTGAATGTGCGGAACGTCCCCGCGGGCGTGTATCTGTTGCGCGTGAGGGACGCGGAGGGGAAGGAGTATATGCGGAAAATCGTGAAGAAATGAGAAACCGAACCGAGCGAAGGAATATAATTCGTAATTTCGCGGCGTCATATCCTCGGATTCTGTTCACGGGCCTCGCAGAGTCCGGAGGTGTGGCGCGGGAAAAGGTCAAAAATAGAGGCCACTTTTAGTAGACATGAAAAAAGTAGCACTTTTTTTGCTGAACATAGGCATGATTTTCAGCATCTTTGCACAATATCCAAACATGCGGATTGCAAATGTGCAGGTCACCCCTGAAAATCAGGACAACATCACGAGCGACTATATTTCTGGGACAGTCCGCTATGATTCTGCCTCCCGAACGCTTGTCCTGCAGAATGCCACCATCTACCGTTATGACTCGGGAGACCCGTATGACGATAGTAATGGCCATACTCTTAGTGCAGAGGCGCACAGTGGCCAAACGCTGAATATCGAGTTGATAGGACAAAACACTATTTATGGGATAGTACCTCTTGATCTCTTTTCGGGATCCTACAACATTGTGGGAAATGGGTCTTTGGTTTTGAATGGTATAATCAGCGGGATCGATTGCGGACTGGGGGTTGACACTTTCCGCATCAGACAAGGGGCGAGTGTGGTGATAGATGTCCCCTACCATCCCGCAGACGGATTCCAGGGAGCGGCGCAATATCAGGATTACAGCCAAACGGTGCTGATCGTCGATTCGAGCACTCTGATTATAGATGCCGACTATTGCATTCGCCGCATTGTCGGCTTCCAGTTGAACGGCAGCTGTATCGTCTCACCGGCAGGGGCTCATTATGATTCCGAAAACAAGACATTGGTGACAGCAAACGGCCCGGTCCGCGATTTTCTGGAGATACGCCCCGGGACGGTGGGGATTCCCGAACATGCACACGCTGGTTGGCAGGCATGGGGTGTGGAAGGAGGCATACACTTGCATGGTATAAAGGAGCATTCGTCTGTGGAAATCATCAATATGCTCGGACAGGTTGTTTGTCGAACCCTGTTGGAGAGTACGGAAACGTACATACCCATGAAAAGCGGTGTTTATATTGTGCGGGGGGACAACTCCGCAGTGAAAGTTTTTGTGAAATAATGTTGGAGCTATGAGATCAATACATAGTTTAAAAAAAGCAGGGACACGAATTAACGTATTCCTGCTTTTTTCATGCGGACATAAACCGACGATGGCTACTCCTTGGTCAGAATCTCCTCCAGCATTTGCCGGAGGGAGGAGGAGGTGAGGTCGCGGGTCATCGTGCCGTTGCGGCAGATGGAGATGTTGCCGGTCTGTTCGGAGACGACCACGGCAATGGCGTCGGTGAACTCGGTGGCGCCGAGGGCGGAGCGGTGGCGCAGGCCCACCTCCTGCGGCAGGTCGCGGTTTTTCGACACGGGCAGGATGCAGCGGGCGGCGGCGATGCGGTGGTTCTTGATGATGACCGCGCCGTCGTGCAACGGGCTGTTCTTGAAGAAGATGTTCTCCAAAAGTTCCGCCGAAGGGGCGGCGTCGATGATTTCGCCGGTGTTCAGGAACTCGTCTAACGGGGTCTGACGGGCGAAGATGATCAGGGCGCCCGTCATGTTGGCCGACATGTGCCGGCAGGCGCTCTTCACCGCCTCGATTTCCTTGACATACGCGGAGGTTTGGTGCTGCTTGGCGAACCTGTCGCTGAAGAAGTGTATCACACGCCCGTCGCCGATGTACAGCAGGAACTTGCGTATTTCCGGCTGGAACAGGATGAGGACGGCGAGCACCCCCACGCTGACGAGCTCGCCCATCAGGTCGGAGAGCATGGTGAAATGCAGATAGGTCACCACTTTCCAGATCACATAGATGAGAGCCAGCATCCAGAAGATTTTCACGGCGGCCGTGCCCTTCGTCAGCTTGTAAAGCTCGAAGAGCAGCACTGCCACGATCAGGATGTCGAGGACATCAACGATGCGGAAGCTCACAAAGTCGAAAATGGCGGCCAGAGTCATCATGCTTTCAAGAGATTAGGCCATCAGGGCAGCCAATGCGATGGAGTACATTTTCGTTTTGGCGCTGTCGCCACGGGAAGAGAGCACGCAGGGCACTTTGGCGCCTTTGAGCAGTGCGCCCAGTTCGGCGTGGTTGAATTTCGTGCAGCATTTGTAGAACACGTTGCCCGTCTCGATGTTCGGGAAGAGCAGACAGTCGGCGTCGCCGGCCACGTCGCTCTTGAATTTCTTGATTTCCACCGTCTCTTTGTCGATGGCGAGGTCTAACGAGATGGGACCTTCGATGTAGGCGTTGCCGAGTTGACCGCGGCTGCCCATGGCGGCGAGCAGAGCGGCGTCAACACAGGCTTGCATACCGACGGACACCTGCTCGGTGGCGGCGAGGCATGCCACTTTCGGCTTTTCGATGCCCAAAGCCTTCGCGGTTTCGATCAAATATTTGAGGATAGCCTGTTTCTCCTTCAGTTCCGGGGCGGGAATCACGGCCACGTCGCCCACGATGAGCAGCTTGTGGTAGGCGGGATTCTCGATGACGGTGACGTGCGACAGCGTGGCCTTCGGCGGGCAAAGACCCTTTTCCTTGTTCAGGATGGCGCGCATGTATTTGTCGGTGGGCAGCAGACCCTTCATCAAAATCTGGCCTTCGCCGGCGTTGATGAGGTCGCATGCTTTCGCGGCAGCCTTCGTATCGACATATTCGGGAACGATGGTGAACTTGGACATGTCGAAGTTGTGCTCCTTGCACACTTTTTCAATCTCTTCGGGGTTGCCCACGAGCGTGGCGTCAATCACGCCCAGCTCCACAGCGGCGTGAACAGCCTCGATGGTGTGCGCGTCGTTGGCATTGGCCGCCACCAGTCTTTTTTTCGGTTTCGATTTAACTAACTCAACTAATTGGTCTAATTTTGTGATAGCCATAATGTTACAATTTTGTTGTTAGAAAGCGCAAAGATACATTTTTTTCGATTATGCGGTTACGCTGAAAGAAGTGGTGAAACAGACAATCATCACCCACGCAATCCAAGTCTAAGTTCTAAGTCTAAGTCTAAGTTTAAGTCATAGTCTAAGTCTAAGTTTAAGTCTAAGTCTAAGTTTAAGTCATAGTCTCCACCCCGGGCTCATGCGATATAGTGTCTTTTATTAACGAGAATTTTATATTTTTGCCGCCGGAAATTTAGGAATCAAAAGATTGGACAAAAGGCTCTTTTAGAGCAAGTTCTATAAATTAGGAAATTCATGCAACAGCGGCATATCGACAGACGGCAATATTTTAATGAGTTGGCGAACACCAGCAGGAAATTTTACATTGACTACTTGAAACCTTATGTTGACATCACTCCCGACACCAAAGTGCTGGAAATCGGTTGTGGCGAAGGCGGCAACTTGCTTCCTTTCGCGGAACTGGGCTGCTATGTGAAGGGTATCGACTTGAATGCCGGACAAATCGAAAACGCCAAGAAATTCTTCGCCGAGGAAGGACAGAAGGGGGATTTCTGTGCCGAGAACTTCTTGAATTACCCTCCTCAGTCAAACGAAAGCAAACTGTTTGACATCGTGTTGATTCATGACTGCATTGAGCACATCGAGCAACCCGACAAGGCAGAATTTTTCACGAAGATAAAGCCTCTTGTGCGCGAAAACGGCATCGTCTTTTTTGCGTTTCCTGCATGGCAAATGCCGTTTGGCGGTCATCAGCAGATCTGCAAGAGCAAAGTCTCGAAACTTCCGTTTATTCACCTGTTACCCAATCCTTTATATAAGGGAATCTTGCATCTTGGCAAAGAAAAAGAGGGTACCGTCAACGAACTTTTGAGTATCAAAAGGTCGAAAATGCCTGTGGAAAGGTTTGAAAAAGTGGCAAAGGCAACGGGATATGGCATCGTTGACAAACAATTATGGTTCATCAACCCGCATTATGAGCAGAAGTTCCACTTGAAACCACGCAAACTGAGCAAAGTGATCGCCCATTTGCCCTGGATTCGTAATTTCTTCACCACGTCTGCTTTTTATTTACTGAAAATAATTAACAAATAATCGTAATAATATGATTGACAATAATTTGAAATACAAAATCGCCGACATGAGTTTGGCGGAATGGGGACACAAGGACATTGATGTCTCCCAAAAAGAGATGCCGGGTTTGCTGGCCATCCGTGAGAAATACGGCGACACGAAGCCGCTGAAGGGCGTGCGCATCATGGGCTCGCTGCACATGACCATCCAGACCGCCGTGCTGATTGAGACACTGACGCACCTCGGCGCGGAAGTCCGCTGGTGCAGCTGTAACATCTTCTCCACGCAGGACCACGCCGCTGCCGCCATCGCCGACAACGGTGTCTCCGTGTTCGCTTGGAAGGGCGAAAGCCTCGAAGATTACTGGTGGTGCACCGTGAACGCCCTCTCTTTCCCTGGCGGCAAAGGTCCGCAACTCATCGTCGATGACGGCGGTGACGCCACGCTGCTCATCCACCTCGGTTGCAAGGCCGAAGACGACCCGACGGTCCTCGACGCCGAACCCGAATCCCATGAACAAGCTGTGATTTTCAACACGTTGAAGCAAGTGCTGAAGGAAGATCCGCACCACTGGCACAACATGGTGAAGGAGATCAAGGGCGTGTCCGAGGAGACCACCACCGGCGTGCATCGTCTCTACCAGATGATGGAGCGCGGCGAGCTGCTCTTCCCCGCCATCAATGTCAACGATTCCGTGACGAAATCCAAATTCGATAACAAGTACGGTTGCCGCGAATCTCTGGCTGACGGCATCAAGCGCGCCACCGATGTGATGGTGGCCGGCAAGGTGGTCGTCGTGTGCGGTTACGGTGACGTCGGCAAGGGCTGTGCGCAGGCTATGCGTTCCTACGGCGCCCGCGTCATTGTCACCGAGGTCGATCCCATCTGTGCCCTGCAGGCCGCTATGGAAGGTTTCGAGGTCAAGACCGTGGAGGATGCGCTCGACGAGGGCAACATCTACGTCACTTGCACCGGCAACTGCGATGTCATCACCGTGGATCACCTCAACAAGATGAAAGACCAGTCCATCGTCTGCAACATCGGTCACTTCGACAACGAGATACAGGTCAGCGCGTTCGAGAGCCAGGCGCACATCACGAAGCGGAATATCAAGCCGCAGGTCGATGAGTACATCTTCCCCGACGGCCACTCCATCTTCATCCTGGCGGAAGGCCGTCTCGTGAATTTGGGTTGCGCCACCGGCCATCCTTCTTTCGTGATGAGCAACTCTTTCACCAATCAGGTGATGGCTCAGCTCGACCTTTGGCAGCACGAATACAAGGTGGGGGTCTATAACCTGCCGAAACATCTCGACGAAGAGGTCGCCCGCCTGCATTTGGGCAAGATCGGCGTCAAGCTGACGAAGCTCACGCAGAAGCAGGCCGACTATATCGGCGTGAAGGTTGAAGGTCCGTACAAGACGGATGCGTATAGGTACTAATAGTTAGCAGTTAGTAGTTAGTAGTTAGTAGTTGGCTGCGGAAAACAGAAAGAGGGAAGTCCTGGCGGATTTCCCTCTTTTCGTTAGTTACAGTTTGGAAAGCCGTGGGGAGAGCAGCATCTCCCAAAAATGGTTTTTGAACCGCCGGACGAACGGGATGAAGAGCTTTGAGCCGCCGAAGCCTTGGTACAATCTCGCCACATTCGGATTGGAAGAGCCATTGAAATCGAGGCAAAGATCCGATTCCGCGTGGTCGCGGATGTAGGTGTCGAGGAGCAGGAACATGGGCTTGGTTTCCGAGAGTTGGTTGTTGCGGCCGGAGAACCAGAACCAGCGGCGTTTGCCGTCATTCACGAACAGGGCGCCAGCGGCCAGTTGGTTGTCAACAGTGCGCACCCCGTAAACTTCTAACAGATTGTGTATCAGCAAATAATCGGCTATTTGCTGTAATCTTGCGTAATCGTTTTCCCGGAAATGTACCGCTTCTTCCGAGCCCTTGTTTGTTCGGAAAAGAGCGATAATATCCGGGATTTTCTCCTCCTGCACCGTAACTCGGCTTTGTTGTTTCTGCGCCGCTTTGATGTTCCGCCTTGTGTTCTCATGGAATTGGCTATATAGCTCATTGTAAGGCAGATGCATCGAAAGTGTGTAGGAGACAAAATGCGGTGGGAATTGTAATTCTTCACAGTCCAGGGCGTTTTGTCCGTTCATCAGCAGGTCGGCCAGCACATAGTGTTTGGAGATTTCTTCAAGGAAGCCCTCATAGACAGACGGTCGGATATCCTGTCTATAGAAGATGCCCATCTGCGGCAGAAAGAAGGGCGTGTAAACATATTTTAACACTCCTTTTTTTCGGGTCGGGAGCGGCATCACGGTTTCGTAGTCGTCTTGGACCAGGGCGTGCCACGTGTCGTCGCCCGTAAGCAGATCCAACAGTTCATATTCTGACAAAACATTAGGGGACAGACTGTTACGTACAGCCTGGTTCCATTTTTCGGGGTTGATTTCAGAATGTTGCAGGAAACGGATCATCACACAAAGTGTTCGGCGATGCGCTTCATCTCGGAGGAGACGTTGTTGTTTTCGTACAGAATGCCGTAGATAGTCTCCACAATGGGGATGTTGGCGCCGATTTTCTTGTTGATTTCGTGCACGCAGCGGCAGGCGGTGTAGCCTTCCGACACCATGCGCAGTTCCAGGAGCGACACGCGCACGGAGAGTCCGTGGCCGATCATGATGCCGAAGAGGCGGTTGCGGCTGAAGGTGGAGTAGGCGGTCACGAGGAGGTCGCCGAGATAGACGGAGTCGGAGATGTGTCGGTTTTCGTTGGGGTAAACCTCTGATACAAAGTACTTCATCTCTTTCACGCAGTTGGCCACGTAGGCGGCGATGAAGTTGTCGCCGTAGCCGAGGCCGCTATAGACGCCTGCGCCGAGGGCGTAGATGTTCTTGAGCACGATGGCGAGTTCCGCGCCCATCACGTCGTTGGAAACGGAGGTGCGGCAGTAACGGGTGGTGAAGAACTTGGCGACGGTTTCCGCCAACTCCGTGTTGGTGGAGGCGGCGGTCAGGAAGGTGAATTTCTCCTGCGCAATTTCCTCGGCGTGCGACGGTCCGCTGATGATACAGAGCTGATCCAGAGGCACTTTGAACTGCGATTGCATGTAGTCGCTGATAAGCTGCATGGTCTCGGGCACGATGCCCTTCACCGCGAGGATGATCTTTTTCTTCGAAAGTTGCGACCGTTTGAGCGGCTCCAGCGTCTTGTGCAGGTAGGCCGACGGGGTGACGATGATGACGTAGTCCGCGCGCGCCACCGTGCTTTTGATGTCGGTGCTGACTTTCAGGTCTTCCGGATTGAGGAACACGGAGCTCAGGTATTTGGGGTTGTGGCCGTATTTCATGATGCTTTCCGCCACTTCCTCCTGTCTGACCCACCAGTGGATGTGCTCCAGGTTCACCGAGATGATCTTCACAATGGCCGTCGCCCAACTGCCGCTGCCGATCACCGCCACGCGGTAACGGGCGCGCGATTTCCTGCTGCGAGGTACTATGGCCGACGACAAATGTTCACCCATGATTTTAACTTTTTTTAAGCGTGCAAAGATAGAATTTTTTTAGACTCAGCCAAAATGTTTGCCGGAAATCTTTTTATTGAAAAAAAATGTATTTTTGCCGCTGCAAAGTGGTGAAGGATTTTTGTTGTAAAAATCCTGAGAGGGAAGCAGGTGTAAGTCCTGCACAGTACCCGCTGCTGTAAGTTCCGGAAACGGATCCGCAGAATGTCACTGTCGTAAGACGGGAAGGCGCGGTTCCGGGAACAAGTCAGAAAACCTGCCACGGAGCATTGTTATCGCTTCGGGAGGTAGGCGGATACAAAAGAGACTCTAATCGCGCTCTTCGTTCCAATTTTTGTCCGAAGCATTTTGTCGAACCCTAAATGCCGAGGATTATGCGTTTATGGAATTTTTTGAAAGTCAGTATTTTATGGGGGCTTGTGTTGCCCTTGCTCGCTGTGTCGTGCCACCGTCCGGGTCCTGAACCCGAACCGGAGCCCCAACCCGATGCCTACGCCAACGGGATGTATATCCTCAATGAGGGACTTTTCCAAATGAACAACAGCACGCTGTCGTACTATGATTTCACGACGGGCAAACTCACCGAAAACATCTTTTTGGATGTCAACCACCGTGGCTTGGGCGATGTGGGCAACGATCTGAAACGCTATGGTTCGAAGCTTTACATCGTGGTCAACAACTCGAACATTGTGGAGGTGGTGGACGTGAAAACCGTCCAATCGCTGAAAACCATCAACCTGAGCGGGAAACAGCCGCGACAGGTCGCCTTCCTCGACGACAAGGCATACATCTCCTGCTTCGACGGCGACGTGGTGCGCATCGACACGGCCTCGTTGGAAGTGGAAGCCACCGTGCATACGGGCCCGAATCCCGACGGCATCTGCGCCTGTAACGGCAAACTCTACGTCTGCAACTCCGGTGGTCTGAGCAATCCGAACTACGGCAACACCGTCTCCGTGGTCGATCCCGCCACCTTCACGGTGGTCAAGGACATCACCGTGGCCGTCAACCCCACCCGTGTCAAAGGCTACAGCGACCGCTATGTCTATGTGGTCTCCAACGGCAACTACGGTGACGTGCCTTATACCTTCCAAAAGATTGATTGTCAGACAGATGAAATTGTAAAGAACTACAATTTGGAGGTGTTGAATTTCGACATCCATCAGAATTTGGCGTACGTCTATTCCTACAACTATTCCACTATGACGTCTTGGATCAAGGTGTTGGATTTGGAAACGGACGAAATCGTGAAAGAGCAGTTCATCAGCGACGGCACACAGCTGAAGACTCCTTACGGCATCAAGGTGAACCCCTTGAACGGCGACGTCTATATCACTGACGCGGGCACCTTCACCACCAACGGCGATGTCTATTGTTTCGACAAGGACGGCAAGAAGAAGTTCTCCTTCGAAGCGGGACTGAACCCGTCGGCGATGGCGTTTAGATAGTTAGCAGTTAGGAGTTAGCAGTTAGGAGTTAGCAGTTAGTAGTTAGCAGTTTTTGGGGAGTTCGCGATAAACCTCAATAACATTAAACTGCTTCCTTAAGCAGTCCCGGAAGGGACAAAACGCACGGAGTGCTAATAACCCCACATAAGCGACGAAGGAGCGCAATATGGGGCCGGACAAAGAAATACAAACAATAAAAAAATAAACGAAATGAAGAAAATTTTATTCTTTTTGGGCTTATTGTGTATGATAAACCTGATGAGTGCCCAGGAGATGACCATCGTTCATCTGAACGGGCATGATGTTCAAGTGAGAGCGACGAATTCCGTCAATATCTCCGAGAATGATGTCCAGTTTTGGGTGGGCAGCGGCAGCAACAGCACTTTGGTGTGCATTGGCTGGGACGATGACGATGCCGGTTACACTCCGACCGTTGTGGTGTGGGGACTGCATTGGAACGGCAGCATCACTTTAGCCAACGCGCTTGACAGTATTGCCGCTCACGACAGCCGTTTCACGTACACTATCAGCAATGGATTTGTGGGATCGGTTGATTATAACGACCCTGTTGCAGGCATTCATTTGTCTCCATCTATGCATTTTAATTGCAACAGTTACGGTAGTGCGTACGGCTCCACGACCCTTACCAGCACTTGGCTTCGCATTTCGGAATCGACATGCGACGACTACAACTTCAGCACGGTGAACAACCTCATCTATGCGAGCGACCCCAACGGCGGGACCTCCACCGACCCCGTCGATGCTTCTCTTCCTTTCAGCCAGATCCTGTACTGGGTGGGCAGCGGTTCCAACAGCGCCGAGTTTATCGTCAACTTCGCGCAGCCTGACACGGCGTTTGCCTGGGGTTACCGCTTCGACGGAACGACCACCGCGCAGGCCATGGTCGATGCCATCGCTGCCGCCGACCCGCGTTTCTGGACGGTCGGGACTCCTTCCTACAACGGCGACATTCACTTCGTTCTCGACAACGGCGACACGCTGGGGCTCTCCCCCGTTGATCCCGCGATGGGTTACAACTTCTGGTGGGCCAACCTCAACGGCGTCAGTGCTGGCTCGGGTTCTTCCGAAACGCTCCACAACAACGATGTTTTCAAGTATGGCGATATGAACTCCGCTATTGGTTGGGATCCGCTGGGCAGCTATTTCCTCCAGGAGGCCTGGGTGAAGGTTCCCACTCCAGTGACTCCTCCTGACGCACCTGTTCCGGATGAGGCCACTATCTCCGCTAACGACATCCTCTTCTGGGTGGGCACCGGCTCCAACGAGGCCGTCATGGCCGTGAACTGGGCTGACACCGCTCTGGCTTGGGGTTACCGCTGGAACGGCACCGCCACCGTGGCCGACATGATGGCGCACATCGCCGCCGCTGACCCGCGCTTCAGCTACAGCGGCACGGGTATGGTCAGCGACATCAACTACATTGACACGACCGCTGGAATGAATACTCCGCTGGGCATCACGCCGGGCAACTGGTGGGGCAGCACCAACAACGGCGTGATGGATATGGGTATGGCGCAAACCCTTAATAACGGTGACCTTGAAAAATGGGCTGACAGCAGCACCGGTATCCTTGTCGATAGCGTTTGGGTTAATGAATACGGCGGCTACTGGAACTACATCTATGTCTATCCGATGACTATCTATCCCGTGACGGTTCCCGACACGACGGGAGGAGGTTCTGGCTCTGACACGATTCCCGAACACGGTCCGTTCTGCGGCGGTGTGGGTACGGACGGCTGCAACGCCATCGCCGTTGATGACAACCAGTTCGTGGCGTGGGCTACCAATGTCGTACTGACTCGCGGTCCGCAGAACATCTCCAACCCGAACAGTCCGTTGGCCTCCTTCGGCGACGAGACGAATGCCATCGGACCGGCCACGCCGAACAACAGCATGGATGCCGTCAGCCTTGGCGACGGCGGCTCCGCGCTGGTCACCTTCGAGCGTCCGATCCGCAACGGGGAAGGTCCTGACTTTGCGGTGTTCGAGAACGACATCAACGGTGGCTTCCTCGAGTTGGCCTTCGTGGAGGTGAGCTCCGATGGTGTGCATTTCGTACGCTTCCCGGCCACCAGCCTCACCCAAACGGAGACCCAGACAGGCTCCTTTGCCCTCACAGACCCCACCTTCATCAACAACCTGGCCGGCAAATTCCAAATCGGTTACGGCACCCCGTTTGATCTCGAAGAGTTGGCTGGCAGCGAGAACCTCAACCTCGACAGCATCGTCTATGTGCGGATTATCGACGTGGTGGGCAATATCGACCCGCAGTACGCCACTTACGACGCTTTCGGTCACATCGTCAACGATCCCTGGCCGACCGACTTCGCCAGCTGCGGTTTCGACCTCACCGGCGTGGGCGTCATCCACCAGAAGCCCGTCGGCATCGAGACCCACGAGATGCCGCAGGTCTTCGCCTACCCGAACCCCTGCACCGGCACGTTGTACATCATCAACGAGAATGCCGAGCGCATCGAACTTTACAACATGAACGGCAAGTTGCTTGAAATGGTGGAGAACGGTGACACGCAGGTCACTTTAAACATGCAATCTTATCCCGCAGGTCTTTATTTGCTGAAGGTCGGCAACGGCGTTCAGAAGATTCTGAAGAAATAACCCTTTTATATTAATGAGCGGCCGGTTTTGGATGAGTGACCGGCTGAAAAGGAAACGGCCTCGCGAATGCGGGGCCGTTTTTGTTAGAGTTAGCGGTTAGCAATCAGTAGTTAGTAGTTGGTGGGGTTAATTTGTTATGTTTCAAATATTTTTGTATTTTTGCAGCGTCAAAAACTAATAACAATAAGACAATAAAAACTAATGATACTAAAGCAATAAAAACTAATAACGCTAAGGCGAAATAAACTAATAGTAGCAAAAATAGTACAAGGATGGCAACAATACAAGAGAAATTGGCAGAGTCATTGGCGGTACTGAAGGAGTACCAGGATGCTCACGGGGACAATTTGGTGATTCAAGGAGCAGATACATTAGGACGGACACATACGGAACGGTTGGTGAACAGCGGGTATCTGCAAATGGTCATCAAGGGATGGTATATTCCATCGTCGCCGGGAAGCGAGGGCGATTCTACAGTATGGTATGTATCGTACTGGAGTTTCATTACGGCCTATTTAGATAGTAGGTTCTTTGGAAAATGGTGTCTTTCGCCGGAAATGTCGCTCTATTTCCATAGTGGAAAAACGGTGATTCCCAAGCAGTTGATAGTGCGCAGTGAATCAGGAACGAACAACATTCTGCAGTTACCCTTTGGAACGTCACTGGTGGACATCAAAGCCTCTTTGCCGCCAGAGATGGTGCAGGAACCACGTTATGGCGTGCGGTTATATCCGATGGAGTATGCCTTGCTGATGGTGGGACCGGATTATTATCGGCATGATGCGTTGGAAGCGAGAACCTGTCTGGCCAGTCTGCGGGATGTGTCGCCGATAGTGTCGACGGCCATTGACGGAGGACACACCACCCGGGCGGGGCGCGTGGCCGGTGCGTTGCGCTCCATTGGTCGGGAGGAGATGGCGGACGAGTTGTTGCGTAGAATGCGTCAGGTGGGATATACGGTGACGGAAGAGAACCCATTTGAGGAGGATGTGCGGATGGAGACATTCGCGGAGTCGCCGCACGCATCGCGCATCCGACTGATGTGGATGCAGATGCGGAAGGTGGTGGTGGCGAAATTAAAAGTCAGGCCAGTACAACAGGATGCGGCGTCGGTGTTGGCGATGATGGATGCGACGTATGTGAAGGACAGCTATCACTCTTTGTCGATCGAGGGGTACAAAATCACGGAAGGGCTGCTGGAGCGGGTGCGGAGCGGTGACTGGGACCCCGAAAAAGACGAAGCAGACAAGGAGCGCAGGAATGCGTTAGCCGCCCGTGGATATTATCAGGCGTACGAGTTGCTGAAGCAAGGCGTTGCCGACTGTTTTTCCGGGCAGGCACCTGCGCAGCTGTACGTGAAAAGCCATCAGGACTGGCACTTCCAGCTGTTCGAGCCGTGCATCCGAGCGGGTATTGTGAAGGCTTCGGATCTGGTGGGTTACCGCCGTCATCAGGTCTATATCCGCAATTCCATGCACACGCCTTTGAATCCCGATGCCGTTTTAGACGCGATGAGCGCTTTATCGGATTTGATGATAGAAGAAGATAATGCGTTAGTGCGTGCCGTTTTAGGGCATTTCTTCTTCGTCTATATCCATCCCTACATGGACGGCAACGGCCGCACCGCCCGTTTTGTGATGAACAGCCAGCTCGTGACCGCCGGCTACCCCTGGGTGGTGATCCCTGTGGAGCGCCGGGAAGAGTACATGGCGGTGTTGGAGAAGGCGAGCGTGGAGGGAGACGTGGAGGGGTTTGTTCGTTTTGTGGGAAATCTTATGGGGCAGTAGTGGTAAAACATTATTTTCCATAACGAGGAAAATGTGTATCTTTGCCGCGAAAAAAATGAGAAAGAGCTATAGACAATAGATATGTTCACTTTTTTTGCAAACTAACATGAATATAAACGCTTATGCTGACATATATTAAAATTAACGGTTTCAAGTCATTTCAAGATTTTGAGATGACGTTCACTCCCTTGACAATTATTGCCGGGACAAATGCCGCTGGGAAAAGTAATTTGTTTGATGCATTGCGTCTTTTGTCCAGGCTCGCTGAAGTTGATAAAATCCATACCGCGTTTCGTGAGGAGCAAAGAGGCGACATGCATGAGCTTTTCACCCAATATGATAATGGGGAATGCGCATCCATTATGGAGTTTGTTGTTGAAATGCTGGTTAATAAAGAGATTACAGATGCATGGGGAGCGACCGCAACATTAAAATATACAAGACTGCGTTATGAGTTAAAAATCAAACATTTCATTAATGATAATGGGTTGGAAGATTTAGAAGTTGTACACGAATATCTGAGTACTATAAAACATAACGATGACAATTGGATAAAGCTCATTCCGCACAAACAAATGGATCTTTGGCGACCTAAAGTTGTAACGGGTAAGCGAGGTGTTCCCTATATTGAAACAAGAGTCGAAAACGGCATCCCTGTTGTTTATATTCCACAAGACGGGACTCATGGTAACAAACGTACCATTAATCTGCTACACGCAAAAAAAACGATATTGAGTAGTTTTGATTCTGTAGATTTCCGACACATCCTTGCCGCAAAAGAGGAAATGAGGAGCTGGCAATTCCTTCAACTGAATCCAGAAGACTTAAGGCAACCCACAAGCAAAAAAGACGGAGAGGATACCATCTCTTTCTCCGGGAAAAATTTAGCTGCAGCCCTCTATCGAATCAAACAGAAAGATCCGTACTCTTTGGTGGAGATTTCAAGGAAACTCTGCAGTTTTATCCCTAATTACACTGAAGTTGAAGTGAAAGATGATGTTGAGAACAAACAGTATGTTATCTATCTAAAAGGAGAAGACGGAAAAGAATACTCTTCAAGAGTTCTATCGGAAGGGACACTTCGGATGCTCGCGTTATGTATCTTGGAACAAGATGACAAACACACAGGTCTATTATGCTTTGAAGAACCGGAAAACGGCATTCATCCGTTTCGAATCAAAACAATGGTTGACCTGTTGAAAGATTTGTCAACAGACTTCGCGGATTCGGAGATACCTTTAAGACAAGTCATTGTCAACACTCATTCCCCGTTACTTGTTAACATCATTCACAAGCACTGGGTGAAAGACATCAATGTTTCGCTTCACTTTGCCGAAATGCGTACCAGAATACAGGAGATAAACGGAAAAAAACAAAAAACAAAGTTCACGACCATTCTTCCTGTGGCAAAAGATGGTCAACTGTCGCTTCCTATCTCTGAACAGGACAAAAAGGTTTCCATACTTACCGTAAACGAATATCTAACCTCATTAAATGGAGAATAATCATGGCGGCAAGACAGGTTTTTGTTGGATTTACAACAGAAGGAACTACTGATGTCCGTTTTTTGGAGAAAATCATAGAAAGGTCCTTTGAGGAAATCGCATACGAGTGTCAGGGAGATGTTGAGCCCGTTGTCTGGCCATTGGTTGTTGACAAGACAGGTCTTTCCTTTAGTGAATACGCATTGAAAGCTGCACAACAAGGGGTTGACGAGATAGGGATGATGATTCTTTGCATACATTCAGATGCAGATGATGCGACAAATCAAAACGTACTTGACAATAAAATTGCCCCGGCGCGGGATTTGATCAACACCCAGAATGGCGATTCCACATGCAAAACACTTGTTCCCGTGATTCCTGTTCAGATGATGGAAGCATGGATGTTAGCAGATAAAGACTTGTTAAAGAACGAGATTGGGACTACAAAAACAGATAATGAACTCGGAATTAACCGCTCTCCCGAATCCATCACAGACCCTAAAGCTGTAATTGAAGAAGCCATTAGAATAGCAAGACAAGAAATAACGAGACGTAGAAGAAAAGAGTTGAGAATTAGTGATCTGTATCTTCCAGTTGGGCAAAAAGTGTCGATTGACAAACTGAAAGAACTCCCTTCATACAGACGTTTTCAAGAAGATATCAGACAAGCCTATCGGGAATTGCATTTGATGAAGTAATAGTATTGTTAGTGATGAAAAATGTCATTGAAATATCCAAGACGCAGGTGATGATGACGTTTGTAGCCACCTGTGTCGAGACCACGGCGCCATCTCTGTTGAGTTGGCCAGGCGGCTGAACATCGAGTCGGTGAAGGCGTTGTAGCTGTTTTACGAGAGCCAAACGTGCGCCGACCTCCACGATAAGTCCACGGGGCTGTATCTTTACGGGGACTTGTATGTGGCTGATAAGGGGAGGAGGAATAAAGGGGATGGTCTGTAGTACTTAGCTGCACTGCCCGCGTTGGGATGGAAGGATGAGTGATGACAGAGGGTGTCTCGAGTAGGCTGGTGGCGTGGATGTTATAGGAATTCGAAAGTGGAAGAGGGTGTTTGTTTCTTTCACAAGATTTGACAAATGAGGATTTTTTGTATTTTTGCAATTTCTAGACATAGAGGAAAGTTAGTTTCAATCAGCATAGGAGGAATCTAAAAAATAGTAGAACAATAAATTATGAATAATTGGGAATGGCTTGACAGATTGGATTTATCATCGTGGCTGATTCATTTTGTTCATGGTCGGTTACCGGGTGCCCGTCCATATATTGATGAAGATGAAAATGGTAAATTATCAGAAAAAGTATTCTTAGACGAGAGTGATATTCCTAGTTATTTTGATGAGGATGGGGAACACGTCTTTTTAGAAACGCCATATATTGATGACGATTGGAAACTATTGGATAATGCCCCGCCATTTGATGTTCTCAAAAAAATATTACATGAAGGGTTTATTCATTCTACATGGGCATTTAGAAAAGGAATCCCCTCTGTATATGGCCCATATTCAACGGTTTGTTTTACTGAGATGCCTTTGTATGCGTTGGTTGATTATACAAGAAAAAGAGGTGCAAACCGCGGTTATGTGGGAAGTTATGGTATTGCAGTAAGACGCAGCGAGGCATTTCAGGCTGGAGCAAGGAGTGTTATATATGGATTGTCTAATGGACATAAAGAAGCCGATTACAAAAGCCTTGACTTAATAAGAGGTTTTCGCCTTTTGGACGAATCATGCGGTATCGGTATTGAAGAGCAATATAGATATGTTTACACACAGTTAAATGGTGAAAAGATTGTTGATTGGACTTTCGAAAGAGAATGGAGGTTGCCCATCAAAGATGACAGATGGGGTTCGCTGTCAGGTTTGCCCTTTTTACTCGACAAAGAATTGTATCAAACACCTTTTAGCGAAGTAGTAATAATTGTAAACTCAAAGTATGAAAAAGAGGTGATTTTAAATCAACTCGTAAAGATGCATAATTCGGGTTCAACAGAATCTGATTGTCTATATGACTTGGATTTGATCAAGAAAACAAGAGTAATGTCAGTTGAACAAATAGAAAACTCAACAAATCAGACTCCTATAAGACTTGAATCAATTCGAGTTTCGGAAAAAGATACATTGAATATTCCTCATGTTACAGAAGAGATAATACATACGGTAACGAATGTGATTAACTCGACCCAAGAAGTTTTCGATAAAGCTTATTCTGATTTTATGGATAACAATCTGGGGTTTGAGGCGTATTCATATCCAATATCACACGTGAAAGTTTGCACTAATGATAATACTGAATACACCCAAGCAATGGTTGAATCGGGATTGGCAAATACTTATGGTGAAAATAGGTATTATTTAGAGTTACCTTGTTATTTTACAGGGAATGAATATATGGGTAAAAAGGTGATGAATGCAGTCGCAAAGTATCTTACGCAAAAGATAGGACAGCAGTTTTATGTTTTCGTTATCCCTGATTGATGAAATTATATAAAACAAAAAACAATGCCAGCAAAACTTGATACATCAAAACCACTTAGATTGATAGGGGTTCAAATTTTTGAAAAGACCATGAAGGAAGTTAGAAAAAACTTGACTCCTGGATGGTATCGTTTCATCAAGTGTAAGAATGACGATGAAATTGGCACATCAAGGGATGTGTATCCTTTGGTTGCAGAAGATGTGTGCCCTCAAGATTATTATACCATTGACGAAAATCTGCCAAGGATATCTATTTCAGCTATTGCTGGTAAAAACGGTTCTGGTAAATCGTCGCTAATAGACATAGTGTATCGCATCATTAACAACTTTGCAGAAAACACATTCTTGATGAAAGGTGTGGAGGAAACCGATGAGGTCGGTCACGCTTATGGGATTGAAGGAAGGCTTCATTTCGAGCAGGATGGTGTGCAGAAATTTATTGAATGCAATGATGTTGGCACATTTTATTATGAGCTGGTGGACGGCAAACCCGAGGAGGTTAAAATACATAGTCTTACTGAAAAGCAAAGAGATGACGTGTTGAATGGCTTCTTTTACACCATTAGCATTAACTATAGCCTTTATGCTTTCAATCCGTCAGACTATGGTACTCCTTTTGAACCGAAATCAAGTGAACTTTACAATGGAAAATGGCTGAATCACCTTTTCCATAAAAATGATGGGTATTACATACCAATAGTATTGACTCCTTTTAGGGAAAACGGACAGATTGATGTGAACAATGAAAATAGTCTGGCTAAGCAGCGCATAGAAGTCTTATCATTGTTGTTTCATTCTCAGAAAAAAGAATTTCTGGATGAGTATGTGCCCACCCATCTGAAATACATATTCAATGGCCAATACAAAGTCAACAAACAGCAACGATTACTTGAAAATCCGATAAAAAGTGAAATTAAAGATAGTCAAGATTTGTTGATTTCGCAGATTGAGGAGCTGTGGAAAAAATACTTGATTGACAATTTTGAATTGGAGTTGGACCAAGATGATTCGAAACGAGACGAGATAGCACTTTATTATTTGGCATACAAAACATTGAAGATTTGTGCCACATATTCTGTTTTTCGCGAAATTTCAAAGTTTGACCAGCTGATGGCGCTAAAGGAAAAGAAGATGGCGAAGGACAGAAAAGGAAATCTTCAACCAGTATTGAACGATGACGGAAGCGAACAGATGATTGTTACGGGTGAAAATGTACTGAAGTGGTACAAAGAACATATTGAAGATTTAAAAGCGGCCATCGCAAATATAGTAAATCAGCCTTGCAATCATATTACGGTTAAGGTTCATCAGTGTCTTGATTATCTCAAAGAAGGCAGGTTTGCGAATAACAAAGATTCATTGAATATAGATCGTGATTTGTTGAAAGGCGTTAGATATGAATTGTATGACGATATGATGAGGCAATTGCCTCCCTCTTTCTTTATTATGGAATTGTGCTATAGAAGGAAAGGACAAATTCAGTCCAACGACAATGACGATGATGAGATAACTTTGCAATCGATGAGTAGTGGGGAAAGGCAGATGTTGTATAGTTTGAGTTATATCTTCTATCATATTAAAAACATTGCTAGTATTAAAGGTGAAAACGGTAAGCGGGTAGTTGGTTATCATCATATAAATCTTATTTTTGACGAAGCAGAACTATATTATCATCCAGAATATCAAAGGCAATATGTGAAGCGACTGTTGGAAAGAATGGCAATGTGTCATATCAACCGTACCAACATAAGAAGTATCAATATCATCATAATAACACATTCGCCTTTTATCCTGTCAGACATTCCAGAACCAAACATTTTATTCCTTCACAGAGAGGATGAAAACATTGAAGTAGAACCAGGTCGTACATTGGGAGCAAATGTCTATGACTTACTTAGAAATGGCTTTTTCCTTGACTATGCAATAGGCGACTTGGTGCAAATGAAATTACAAGAAATCATGGATGTCTATTATATGGGAAAAGATGAGAAAGAAAAAGAAAAACAGAGGATGACATTCATAAAAAAGAAAGCTGAATTCAAGTATACTATTGATCATCTTGGTGAGGAATACTTACGCCGAAATTTCCTTCGTATGTTTGAAGAATTGGAATTGAAAGAGGGGAAGGTGTCACGCAAGGCGCAAATTAAGAACAAGATAGGAAAACTACAGAAAGAAATAGATGATTTGAATGCACAGATGACAAACTTATGAGAAAAGTAGAATATCCCATAGGAACAAATTATGTTCAAGATTACTTAAATCTCTTTCAGAACAAGATCGGTGACATGAGGAATAAATGGGTTGCTCTCCAGAGAACATATCCCGCTGAATTGGGACATATATATACCGATGTAAATGACATTCTGATAGCTGATTTTTCTGATTTGGTAAAATGGTATATACAATTCGAAAAGTTGCCGTATGCCACAAGAATAGTCTTGAATAAACAGTTTAAAACAATATTTGATTACGAGACATGGAGCGCAGACATTGCTGAGTTTTTTAAAAACCCTATGGAAGGTTTTCAATTCACATCATGCCATTATTGCGATATGGCCTATATAAATGTGTATGAGGTGGATCCTGAGGCGTATGGCTTATATATCCTTAACAACACGCCTGCTGACGAACTAAAGATAAAACTAAGAACCAAGTCTGATATTAGTGTGGCAGAAGTGATGAAACACCAATACAAAAGTAAGGCTGAATTTGAAAAGGTAGCATCCAGATTAAGATGGAAACCTGGCAAATTTGACAGAATGTTCTCTCCGAACAATAAGTACAAACGGCATTTTGACCTTGACCATGTTTTGCCCAAATCGCGATTTGAACTTGTTGGGTTATCACTATTTAATTTTGTTCCCAGTTGTCAAATTTGTAATCAAAATCTTAAAGGAACTAGAGTTCTTGGTAATAAAGGCATACCAAAAGAGAAACTTAGCCCTACCAGTTCTTTGTTCGATTTTGATAATAAAGTTGAGTTTCATGTTTTACCCAAACCAGGCGTGAAGCCGGGAAGGTTACGCCCCACTTTACATCCTCAAGATTACGATCTCCAACTTGATGCTATTGATCCTGATTACGAAGATTTTATCCAATTGTTCAAATTAAGAGAACGGTATCAATTCCATAAAAAGGTAGCCCTGCATTGGCAAGAGATGAAAACGAAATACTCCGATGCTCGTATTCTGATGATGGAGGCTTCTTTGAAACATCGTAGTTTCAGCTTTAAAAGGATTAAGTCAGATATTTTCCAGTCAGATTTATATAAAAAAGGCTATATGAGTTTCAAAAAGCTTAGGAATGATATGCTGAAGTAGTATATAAACACAAAAACATTATATCCATGTTTATTTCCAAGATACATATCAAAGGATATAGAAATTTCAAGGATTCGGAAATACTCTTTCGTGAAGGTATTAA
>JAEEGK010004046.1_pt1 | contig 36168 bp, 40 predicted proteins | sample 8958771 | NCBI WGS metagenome assembly JAEEGK01 (sample SAMN16246547, study PRJNA631951) | gut metagenome | biome: gut microbiome; feature: rumen; material: SC-attached | host: Bos | place: Iran: Karaj | collected 2018-10 | reverse complement strand
TGATAGTTAGTTATTATAATATAAACTATGAAAAAAACAACTTTTTCTGCAATAAAAAAAGTTCGTATAAAACGAACTTTCCGAAACTCTGTAAACTATCTCTTAGAGAATTGTGGAGCTCTACGAGCTTTCTTAAGACCTGGTTTCTTACGTTCTTTAACTCTTGGATCTCTTGTAACGAATCCGTTAGTTTTAAGAACTTTACGATAAGCATCTTCTCTACTTTGATCAGCATCTGCATCGAATGCTAATAAAGCTCTAGTGATACCTAATCTAATAGCACCAGTTTGTCCTGAGAAACCGCCGCCTCTAACTGTAATATCAATATCAAACTTGTCTTCATTACCAGTTGCAACTAATGGTTGTTTTAAATCCATTACTAATACTGCGAAAGGCATATATTCGTTAACATCTTTACCATTAACAGTAATCTTACCTTTACCAGCAGTCATTCTAACTTGAGCAACAGAACGTTTTCTACGTCCAGTAGCTGTCCATACTTCTTTTTTAGCCATTATTTAAAACCTCCTAGTCAACTTTCAATTCAACAGGTTTTTGAGCTTGTTGCTTATGATCAGGACCTGCATATACAAATAATTTACTATACATTTGTCTTCCTAATCTTCCTTTAGGTAACATACCTTTTATAGCTCTTTCAACCATTTCTTCTGGATATTTTTCGATCATTGTTTTAGCGTTTCTTTCTCTAAGTCCACCTACATAACCACTGTGATTATAATATTTCTTATCAGTTAGTTTCTTTCCAGTAAGTTTAACTTTTTCAGCATTAACTACAATAACGTAGTCCCCACAATCGATATGAGGTGTATATGTAGCTTTGTGTTTGCCTTCTAACACAGTAGCAACCTTAGTAGCAAGTCTACCTAAAGCAATACCCTCAGCATCGATAACATACCATTTACGTTCAACAGTTTCTTTCTTTTGCATAAATGTATTCATATCAAATTTTCCTTTCACTGTTCATCCTTGCTTCAGTTTCCCACGCCTAACAATTCCGAACAAATAAAATGTACCGATTAAAATTATATGAGAAAGTACCTTAAAAGTCAAACAAAATGTAATAAAAAAGTCTTTTTTTACTTAAAAAAGACACTTTATTTATTCCTTTGCCACATTTTTCTAATATAACCTAATGATAAAGTAGATAAAGTAAAGCCAATTACTGGTACTAAACTACTTAAAAAAATATTATTATTCTTACTAATTACATAAGAATATAACAGAACAATTAGATAAGTTAAAATACATATACATATTCTTCTAGTCCAACTAGTCTCCCATGCCTTATCCATTTCAACTTTCTTATTTCTTTTCTCAATCTTTTCTATTCTTTCTTCTAATTCTTTCATATTATCACCTAATATTCTATCTTATCTAAATATAAGCCACACGCTGGAGCAGTATATCCATTAATATTATCTTTAGATTCCAATCTCTTTTTAACTAAAGATATATCATCTTTACCTCTAGCTACATCAATCATAGCTCCAACTAAGTTTCTTACCATATATCGATAAAAACTCTTACCTTCAAAGATTATATTTAAAATATCTTTATCTTTCTTAAAGCTAATATCATATATAATACATGTACTATCTTTTCTTGTACCTGAAACAAAATTATGAAAGTCATGTACTCCTAAGAATAACTTAGCTACTTCTTTCATTTTATCTATATCTAATTTATATTCAGGATTATATATATAATCTGCCATAACAGCATTATATTCACCAAGATTAATCTTATAGACATATCTTTTCTTAGTAACACTAAATCTAGCATGAAAAGATGGTCCAACCATTGTAACCTTCTTTATATAAATATAAGGTTTAACTAAAGAATTCATAGCAGACTTTAAACCATATTCATCTATATTAACATCTAACTTAAAAGTAACACATTGACCATAAGCATGAACTCCTCGATCAGTTCTCCCTGCTCCTTTAATTGTAACTTGTTTCTTATTTATTTTAGTTAAAGCTTCTTCTAATACTTTTTGGACACTCAAGTTTTCATTTAATCTTTGAAATCCATAAAACTTACTTCCATCATAAGATATTTCCATTAAATAATTCACTATCTCACCACCAATATGTAAAAGATAAGCATTCCTATATTAGCTATCATATATATAATATCAAAAATATTATACCTATTTCTATATTTATATAACTTATTAGCTTTACTTTTAAATAACTTATCTTCTAATCCCTTTTTTCTCTTTTTATAATCCTTTTTACTCAATTCATTAACCTTTTTTATATTAGAAAAGAATATCTTCCATTTATCTATGATATTACCATGTGTATAATTAATTCCTTTAAACTCTAAAGAATTAATATACTCATTATTATTAGTAAGTAAAAATAATAAATAAGTAAAAACATTTATAAAAAACATTTCTATCTTTCTAATACTAATACCAATTAAATTAAAGATATTAAGAATAAAACTTAATCCTTTACCCATACTTTCTTTAGTAGTAGTAAATACTATTACTTTAAGATAATAAATAAAGAATAATATTTTAAATAATAAAATATTAACATCACTTAACTCCATACTTAAAGTATTTAGAGTAAAGAAATAATAAATAATTATTAAGAATTTCAAATTCCATAGTACTCTTAAATACCTCATATATTTAACATTACTAAATAATATTAAGATAAAGACTATCAAGATATTCCATATAAACAATATATTATTAAATTTTAACAAACATATTAATACATAAAAGAATAGACCAATAAACTTAAATATTGGACTTATTCTGTGTACTATTGAATCAATATCATTATATGAATAATCTAACTTATCCAACATTTCGATACAATTCCTTTATAAGCTCTTTAATGTCCGTATATTCTAATATATCATGTCCACATTCTTGAGCATATTTAGTAAATTCTATAATTTTAGGAATCTCTACATATTTATACAATTTGTTATTGTAATATAATTCCTTACCCCCTGATAGAACAAGATTCCCGTTGTTGATAACATATAATTTATTAACAACATCAAATGTACAAGTTAAATCATTTGTTAAAAGAATAATAGTTTTCTTAAACTTACTCTTAAGCTTTAAGAATAACTTTTTAAAATAGTCTTTTTCTCTATTAATAAATGACTTAAAGAATTCGTCTAAAACTATAACATCAGGATTATAAGCTAATACACTAGCTAATCTAACTCTTTTCTTTTCTGTATAAGACAAAGAATCTATCTTCCTATCCAAATAACTTTCATCTAAACCTACTAATTTTAAAGAATCTAAAATATGTTTAATACTATTAGTTTTACAATCAAAATTATTAAGTATTTCTTTTATTTCATCTTTTACAGTATCTTTTAAGAATAGAATTGAGTCACTTACATAACCAATTTTCTTTCTTAAAGCATTTATATTATTAATATGACTAGTTCTCTTAATGATTACATTATCTATTTTAATTTCCCCACTACTAGGTCTTTTAATAACACATAATAACTTAGGTATGATATCTAGATTTGTCCCTACAAAAGAAACAATATTGCCTTCTTTAATTATTAAATTAATATTATCTAAAAGCTTTGTTGAAGAACTCTTATCATTAAAAGAAACTTTATTAAATATTATTTCCATACATTCTTCACCATCGCTTCTTTATTTAAATACATTTTATTGATTAATCCATATAATTCTAATTGAATAGATAAATCAACATAAAAAGGAAGATCAAAACCTAATCTTTTTAATACCTTTTCATTCTTTAATACATCTAAACTCTTACCATCAATAGCATTAATACCATCATATAGAACAAGAAGATAATCAGTATATATCGTATCTTCCATATTACTTGTAACATTAATTAAAGTAATATCTTTATAATTCAAATAATTTAATAGCAATATTTTAGTTCTATTATCTAAATAAACTAACAAATCATCTATAGCTAAGAATGATGGACAATATATTGCATAAGATAATATCTTAATTAAAATTCTATCATTTAAAGAAAGACTATCTATTCTTTTATTTAAGATTTTCTTTATATTCATAAAATCATTAATTTCGTCAATTCTTTGACTAATCTCTTTAGGACTTACATTAATGTTTTCCAAAGAAAAACGTAGTTCATCCTTAACAGTATCAGCTAAAAATGGAGAATCTTCATAAACACAAGCAATTATTCTTCTTAAGGCATCTTTGTTTTGTTTATTAACATCTACACCATTAATAACAATTTCTCCCTTATAATCTAATTCCCCAGATAATATTTTTAATAAAGTTGTTTTACCGGATCCATTGGTTCCAATGATACTTAGAGTTTTGTCCTTACGTAATGTAAAATTAACATCCTTGAACACTTCTTTATCTTCATAAGAAAAATGTAAGTTACTAATTCTAAGATTTCCCATGGAACCTCACCCACTTAGGACGTTATTATAAAGGTTTTTTCAAAAAAAGAAAAGTACTATTTGTACTTTTCCAATGTAATTACTTTATTTGCTTTTCTCGTCTTTTTAACATCTATTAATCTTTGATTAGTAGAACCTCTAAAAGCACATTCAAAACTCTTTAAATCTATCTTAAATGGTCCATCAACTAAGACATCTATATAATCATACATTTTACTATATCTATCATCTTTTTCTGCCATCTTTTCAAGCTCGTCATAAGTAAAACCAGTATAAACCCATACATTCATACCTTTTTCCTTAACGTACTTAGAAAGCTCTATTAATGCATCAATTTGATACATAGGATCTCCGCCAGAAAAAGTAACACCTTGTTGAAACTCTAATTCATCAATTTGTTTCTTAATATCATCTATAGATACTAATTCTCCTGCATTAAAATCCCATGTTTCTGGATTATGACATTCAGGACATGCATGTCCACATCCTTGAAACCATATAACACTTCTAATTCCTTCGCCATCTACTATACTATCAGATTGAATAGTAGGTATAGCTAATCTACAAAATCCCTTTTCCATATTCTCTACCTCTTTACCAATTAAATTATACCATAAAAAAATATCAAGTTTCCTTGATATCTTTATTTTTACAAATTATTTCTTTGGAACGTAAACAATTTCAGTTAATTGTAATTTACCTTCTGAAATATCAAATACATATTCATAATGATCATATAACTCAGGTTTAATGATATATTCATAAGTTTCTTCATTAACTTTTACGCCTTGTTCTGCAGGTTTAGAATCACCTTTTTTAAAGTAAATACTTGCTTCTTCTTTATCATAGTCATATGTTTGATAATAATAAGCATAATCTAAAATTAATTGTTTATCATTCTTTCTAGCTGAAACTAATTGATTATTATAACCTTCGTAAGCTCCTTCACATCCAGTAGCATATTTACTAAATACAAACTTACCATTTTTATATTCAGCTATAACAGGGCCATTATAAAAATGTAATTGTTCACCATTTCTATATTTATTTAAGAATGAATCATCTTTAAAATATCTGTCATCAAATTTATCATCAACACTATAAGTACCATCTTCAGTTAATGACATAGTAATACCAGCAGCAGATCCTAAATAAACATTAGCTTTATATTCATCAGATAATTCATCAACTTTAATGTTTTGACCTTTAAATTCAATTACAGGTCCACCACAAATATATTTAACATTAAATCTCATAGCATCAGCAACTAAGCTATCTTTAATAGATACATCCTCAAACTTAGATTCTTTTGCTTCCTCTTTTGTTTCTGTTTCCTTTTTATCTTCTTTGTTGGCAAACTTTGTACCTAAATAGAAACTAAGTCCGAATACTGCAACAAATAATATGGCAATTATTATCCATAATCCTACATTAGATTTCTTTTCTTCCATTTCAATATCTCCTTATTTAACATATTTAATTTCTTTTAATTTAATATTTGATCCATCAAGATTATAAACAAATTCATATTTGTCATATTTATCATTAGTTAAATTATAAGACATAGTATCTTCGTTGAAACTAGGATCTTTATCTATTGGTTCCTTATCATCCTCAGATCTATAAACATAAGCATGAAGTTCTCCATCATCTAAATCTGGACTTTTTACATAATAAGCAATAACCGTTAATACAAATTCATCTTTAGATTTCTTAGCATCAATAGCTTGATAATAATAACCTTCAGCTATTCCAATACATCCTGTTGGATAACCAGAAACAACATATTTGCCATTTTTATATTCCATAGAATAAGGCCAAGCAGCAAAATTATATGCTCCTTTATGATTTTCAATAAATGAAATATCATCAAAATGTTTCTTAACATCATCTAAATCTAAAGTATAACCTTTTTCAGTTTCAACTGTTTGCATAAATTCTTTGTGATAGAAGTTAACAAGAACTGCAAACTTATAATCTTCAGGTAGTTCTTCAAAAGTATTGTCTTCCCTATCAAAAGAATAAATAACATTTCCACATAAAGTAGTTGCAATATATTTTTTAGCATCAGCAACTAAACCATCAGATAATTTGACTGATTCAAATTCTACCTTTGTTTCCTCTTTTGTTTCCGTTTCTTTCTTATCTTCTTTGTTGGCAAACTTTGTACCTAAATAAAAACTAAGTCCTACTACAGCTACAAATAAAACACCAATAACCACCCATAATCCAAGATTAGATTTCTTTTCTTCCATTTCAACACCTCTCTACCATAATAATATCATTAAATATAGTATAAATAAATAATTATTATAATAATTATAACTAAAAGGAATTATACTTACTGTCAACCTAGTGATAATATAAAATTGAATATAATTTAAAGGAGTATTTATGAGTATTCAAAAAGTTTTAATTAATGAAAAAACCATCCAAGAAAGAACAAGACAGTTAGCTGAAGAAATAACTGAAGATTATCAAGGTAAAAAGCTAACACTAATATGTATTTTGAAAGGATCAATCTTTTTCTTCACAGATCTAACTAGAAGAATCAACTTAGATACAGAACTAGAATTTGTAAGAATATCTAGTTATGCCGGAGAAAACAGTACAGGTGATATTAATCTAAAAGTTGATTTAGATAACCCAGTAACAGGTAAAGATGTTATTGTTATTGAAGATATAATTGATACAGGTAGAACACTATCATACTTTATGAAACATCTTCAAAAGCAAAAACCAAATAGTTTAAAATTATGTTCTTTATTAGATAAACCTGAAAGACGAGAAGTAGATGATGTAAAAGTAGACTATACTGGTTTTACTATTCCAAATAGATTTGTAATTGGTTATGGATTAGATTTAGATGAACAATACCGTACTATTCCACAGATTAATTGCATAATAAATGAAGACGAAGAAAAACAAATAGATAAAGACTCCAGAGTAATAAAAAAACAACTATTAAAAAAAGACTAATTATTTAGTCTTTTTTTTACATTCTGTCATATTCTATATTATTAACAATATTATTAATTATTCTTCTCATTTTATCTGAAATATTATTAGGTAAATTCAAGATATCAACCCAAACAAGTTCTTCACATTTATCTTCTTCACCAATTTTTGGTTCAATTAAATTTCCATCTATTTCAAATATAAAGTTTAATCTCTCTTTAGTATAATGATGCATTAAATGAACTATTTTAATATCTTCTCTTTTAATATCTACTAATAATTCTTCTTTAGATTCTCTTATTACTGCATCATAAATGTCTTCACCCATTTCCAAGTGTCCACCAGGTAACTCATATTTACCATCATCATTACCCGTATTTTTTCTTTTGCTTAATAAAATTAATGTTTTACCATCAACTTCCTTTCTAGCTAATAAATCAGCACACACCACACTTTTAAATCTTTTTCCCATATTATTTCTCCTTTCAAAGATTTAAAAAAAGACTATTTCTAGTCTTCTTATAATTCAATTAAATCGTATTCAGTAGTACCTAATCCTAAACTTTCAGCTGTAATTCCTTTTGTAAAAAAAACTTTTGCTTTTTCCATAAATAAGTCTCCCAACAATGATATTATAACATAAAAAAAAGAGATTATGCTTGATAGTCTCTTAATAAACCTTTAAAAACCTCTTCGATATCAGATGATTCTAACTTATTAAAATCCTCTGGTTTAATAATTTCAGGTAAACCTAATTCAATATTCGATTTATCTAAACATTCCTTAACAAACTCTGCACAATAGTAGCATCTTTCTCTTTTAAGTCTATAATTAAATGCTACTAAGAATAAACCTAGAACATTAAATCCATATGATTTAACTTTATTCTTATCTTGAATATCCTTAATAACTTTTTTAACAGATTCGTATTGTTCATCATTTACTTGAATAGAATAAATTCTAGTTTTGGTTTTATTAAATCTCTTATATGTTCCTTTATTTTTATTTTCATGAACAAATCCACCCCAAACTGGATTATAAGGGTGTAATCTACCGAAACTATACATTTCATCTAAGTTTTCATCTAAAGAAATAGATACATGAGAAAATTCTTTTCTAGTATATAATTTAACTATTTTTGAAAGTATAGTGCCAGTATATGTTAAAACAATATATACTTTTTTCATCTTCACAGCTCCTATTCTATAAAAATTTTACCACATAAAAAAAAAGAAGTACATTATTTTACTTCTTTTTTTTACCTAGTTTTTCATCTAATAACTTAATAGATTGTGATTTATCTCTTAAAATATCACTTATAGATTCTTTATTATATAAAGTATAAATAATTTCCGCTAAGTATTCAGAGCAATCACAAACATGTAACCATTTCTTTTCCTTATACTCTTCTGGAATATAAGATAAGTTAGTTGTATAAACACCATCAAATTTACCAGCATTAAAGTATTCATCAAATTGATCAACACCTTTAGTAAATAAAGCATATGTAACAACTATATAGATATGTTTAACATTCATCTTATTTAATTCATCAATAACGTCAAACATTGATCCACCACTTGAAATCATATCATCAGATACAATAGCTGTATAACCTTCAATGTTTTCATTACCACAATATTCATGAGCAATAACAGGATATTTACCATCTACTAAATTATTAAAGTCTCTTTGTTTAATAAAACTTCCTGCTTCTCTATGAATATATCTGGAATTAAATGAGTTTAAATATACATTTCTTCTACCAGTAGCACCAGTATCTGGAGCTACAAAAACAATTTTCTTTAAAGCAGATACACTCATATCATTAATTAAATCTTTTAAAATAGTATTAGTCGCATAAAAATTATCAAATTCCATATGATTAACTGCATGTTCAACACCTTGATCATGAGCATCAAAAGTAATAAAAGTTTTAATACCAGTTAACTTATCTAATTCATGAAGATTCATACCACACATTAGGTTCTCTCTGGTATTCTTTCTATGTTGTCTTCCAGCATATAATAAAGGCATAACTATATTTATATACTCAGCGTGTCTATTACAAGCACCAATTCCATCTTTAAGTTGCATCATCAAATCATTAGGACTTGTATGGTTTATTAACCCATGCATCTTATACTCGATAGAATAATTACCAACATCTTGTATCATAAATAAGTTCATGCCTCTAACTGTTTCATTAATCTCTACTTTTAAATGTCCGTCCTCAAAAAAGTTTTCTTTCAAAGGTACAATAAACGAATATTTTTTGTCACTAAGACCAAATTTCTTCAATAGATGTTTGTCCACTGCTTCACCTAATTCTTTAGCACTTTCAAACACTATCAATCTTAAATTTTCTTTCTCTACCTGTTTCTTTTCCATTAAAGTTTTTTCTCCCTTTCCACATTAAAATTATACCATTAAAAAGATAGAATTAAACAAATTCTATCATATTAATTACTAATGATTATCATAACTTTTCCTTATTTAAATATGCTAATACATCATCAATACTTTCTTTAGGTGTACTTGCACCTGCTGTTACTCCAACAACATCATATTTAAATATAGAATCATCTAAATCATCAACTGTTTCAATTAAATAAGTTTTAGTGTTTTTTTCTGCTACTTCATACAACTTAGTTGTATTAGAACTATTCCTACCACCTATTATAATCATAGCATCTACTTGTTTAGAAAGTTCTTCTGTTTCCTTTTGTCTTAACTCAGTAGCATTACAAATTGTATTTAAAATTTTAAAATCTAAACCTTCAAACTTCTCTTTTAATATATCTTCTAATTCAAAAAATTTATTTAAAGAATATGTAGTTTGACATAATAAGGCAACCTTTTTATACCCTTTATTTAAAACAAATTCAACCACTTTATCAACATCTTGTTGATTTTCTATAATAAGACTATCTTCATTACAATAACTAATAGTACCTATAATTTCTGGATGATCAGCTTTACCTATCAAAATAACATAGTATCCATCTTTAACTAAATCCTCTGCTTCTTTATGGATAAGTAATACTTTAGGACATGTTAAATCAAACAAATGAATATTTCTTTTCTCAGCTTCTTCATATACTTCTTTAGGAACACCATGTGCTCTAATAACAACTTTACTTCCATCTTTAACTTCATCTAAAGAATCAATAAAAGTCATACCTTTTTCTTCTAAACTAGATACAACTTGTTTATTATGAACTATTTCTCCTAAACAAAATAAATCTTTATTATCTTTTAATAAATCTATACTTTTAGTAACAGAGTTAATAACTCCGCCACAAAAGCCTGCTTTCTTTCCTAATATTACTTCCATAACATCACATCCAAAGTTATTATACTAAAAAAAGAAGAAGATATCTATTCTTCTTCTACTTCTTTATTTTCATCTAATACTTGTGTTTTTTGTTCAGGTATAACATTACCATCTACTATACGAAGTATCTTTTCTCCATCTTTTGTATATAAGAACTTTTCTCTAGCATATCTTGCTACATAATCAGGATCTTGTAATTTAATAACTTCACTACGTAAAGATGTTTCTTTTTCAAGTAACATACTATATTCCTCACGAAGTCTTTCAGTTTCTCTTCTGTTATTATATATTTGCATAGCATCAGAGAAAATAGTACTAATTAATATAATTATAAATATTACAATTGCACTCAATAAGAAAGCTACATATCCAGAATTATCATCTGTGTGTTTAGTAGCTTTTTTAACTACTTTTTTGGTTTTTTTATTAACACTCATACATAGTCCTCCTTATTATCTTAAGTATATCATAAGAAAATATCTCATATTCTAAGGAAAAAAGGACTTTACGCGCTTTTCATAAAAGTTTTACACAAAAAAAGATGTCAAAGACATCTTATAAATCTATTTTAACTATTTCTTCGCCAGTTTTTGTCATTTCATCATATGCTTTAAAAATAGCATCTTCAAACATTGTACGAGTTTCTTGGTTTACTGGATGACATACATCATCATAAACTCCTTCAGAAACCTTTCTGCTTGGCATTGCAATGAACATTTTGTCATCGCCTTGAATTAACCTGATTCCAGTAATTACAAAAGCTTCATCAAGAGTTACTTTTGCGATTGCTTTCATACGTGAATCTTCTTTTTCCTTATTTCGAAGTTCAACTCTCGTAATTTTCATGTGACCACTCCTCCCAAGTATACCTACCTATAATTTTAAGATAAAATTGAATTTTTTGCAATATATTATTACACTTATCCATTTCATGTCATTAAAAAAGAAAAATATACTATTTTTCTAATTCATTACTTAAATCAATAAAGCAAGATACTGGAATATTCTCTGCTCTACAGGTTAAATCTAATCCATAGTTAGATAATACCTTAGAAACAATATTCAAATCATAATTTCTTAAATTATTTCTAATATTCTTTCTTTTCATTAAAAATGAATCTCTAACTAATCTAAAGAATAGCTTCTCATTAGTTGATTTAACCATCTTACTTTTCTTACTTAATTTAATAACAGCACTATCAACATTAGGCACTGGATCAAATGATTTTCTACTTACAAAGAATAATTTCTCTATATCATAGTAATAATTTAAAGTAACAGTAATAGCACCATAATCTTTGCTATTTGGTTTAGAACTTAATCTATCTGCCACTTCATTTTGAACCATTAATACCATAGCTTCTACATCTATTCCACTATTAACTATCTTTTCAATAATAGCAGTTGTAATGTAATAAGGAAGATTAGAAATTATATAAAGTTTATTATAATTAATATCCTTTATTTCTTCTTTAATATTTACTTCCATTATATCTTTATATACCACTTTTGTTTTATCATCCTCAAATTGATTAAGATATCTCTTAACTCTTTCATCTACTTCAAAACATAATAGATTACATTTATATAATTTTAAAAACTTAGTTAATGCTCCTTGCCCTGGACCAATTTCAATTACTAAATCATCTTTTTCTACTGGACAAGCGTCAATAATTCTAGCCAAAACATTTTTATCTTTTAAGAAGTTTTGTCCTAAACTATGTTTATGTTTAAAATCACCCATTTTTATTCCTCCTTACTTACCATCCTTTTCTAAGGACTTCATAAGTTATTCTTTTTCTACCTACATAGATAATAGCTTCATCTTCTGTAGCCATTAATAAATCCAAGTCATTACCTAAGACGCCTCTGTCTAAAACAATAGCTGTTGTTAATTCACCTCTCCAAGCAAATCTAACAATACTACCACAAGGCATTTTTGTTGATGAAGCAACTATTCTTACATTTCCATAAGTTGCATCATTATAGGTAACAACATTATTTTTATATACTTTATATTTTGGCATACAAGCAAGTGTTCCATTACATAAAGGACAATCTGCTGCATAACCAGTTAAATCTCCTGTTAATTTATTATTATTAACAACAACTTTCTTTTCAACAGGTTTAGGTTTTTCCTCTTCTTTCTTAGTAGCTGAAGCACTCATACCTAATACCTTATTAAAGTTGAAATTCTCAGTTCTTTTAACAACATCATTACTAGTTGATTTATTTGCCATAAAAGCAAATATCACAAGTACTAATATTTTACTTAGTACAGACCCCATCTTTATCCAGTTCATTTTATTCATAAAATTCACCTCTAAAAGACTTAATTATCTATACTAGCATCATTAATATTAAATGTCAAAACACCTCTTAACATTATCACTTGTTATCTTACCAACATCTTCTATTGAAACTTTCATATTAGAACAAATAAAGCAAACAATATCATTTATATAACTTGAATCATTTCTTTGACCTCTATAAGGAACTGGTGTTAAATATGGAGAATCTGTTTCTAACAATATATTTTCTAATCCTACCTTTTTAACTACTTCTATTAAATTACAGTTTTTAAAAGTAACAACACCATTAATACCTAGTAATAAACCCATCTTAATATAAATCATAGCTGTTTCATAACTACCACTAAAACTATGCATAGAACCTCTTACTTTAAATTTCTTCAAAGAATTAATTGTATCTTCCGTAGCATCTCTACTATGAATAATAACTGGTTTATTATATTTTTCTGCTAAAGCTAATTGCTTTTCAAATAATTCTATTTGTTTATCTTTATTCTCTTTACCATAATGATAATCTAAACCTATTTCACCAATAGCTACTACTTTTTCATCATTTAAATGTTTTTCAACAAATTCTAAATCTTTATCAGTAACTGAATCTGCAAACTCAGGATGTAATCCAATAGCGCCATACATAAGATCATATTTACTAATTAAATCTAATACTTCTTTATTATCTTCTCCATTAGTTCCATTAACAATTACTTTTTTAATTCCATTACTTTCTATCTTTTTAACAATAGAATCTAAATCTTCATAATATTCATGAAACAAATGGCAATGTGTATCTATAAACATTGTAATCACCATCTCAATTATAACAAAAAAAGAAGATAATTACTTATCTTCTTTAACTTCAATTCTGTCAAATAAATGAACTGGTTCTGCTAAAGTATTACCAACCTCTAAACCACCAAATTCTTTTGTAGATTCAAAACTTGTTGCTTTAGTATTTAATTGTTCAAATATCTTTTCGCTAGTTTCAGGTAAGAATGCGCCAAGATATACAGCACATATTCTAATGCTTTCTAATAAATTATATAAAACTGTACCTAATCTATCTTTCTTATCTTCTTCCTTAGCTAAGCTCCAAGGCATTGTATCATCAATATATTTATTACATTTTCTTAATACTTCAAAGATTTCTTGAATAGCTTCACCTACTCTTAATTCATTCATCTTCTCTGTTACTACTTTATTTAGATTTAGAACACTATCAATTAATTCATTATCTAAATCTTCACTAGCACTAGGTTTTTGAATAACTCCTTCAAAGTATTTCTTATTCATGCTAACAGTTCTATTAACTAAATTTCCTAAGATATTAACTAAATCTCCATTAATACGATCAATTAATAATTCTCTACTAAATACTCCATCTGATGCAAATGGTATTTCATGTAAGAAATAATATCTAACTGCATCTACACCAAATTCATCTACTAAATCATCAGCATAAACAACATTACCTACAGATTTACTCATCTTACCATCAGCCATAATTAACCAAGGATGACCAAATACTTGTTTTGGTAATGGTAATCCTAAACTCATTAAGAAACATGGCCAATAGATAGTATGGAATCTTATAATATCCTTACCAATTAAATGTAGGTCAGCTGGCCACCATTTATTAAAATCTTCAGTAGAATTATCTACATCATAACCAGGGAATGTAATATAGTTAGTTAATGCATCTAACCAAACATAAACAACATGTTTAGGATCAAAATCTACTGGAATACCCCATTTAAATGCAGTACGTGATACACATAAATCTTGTAATCCTGGTTTAATAAAGTTATTTAACATTTCATTCTTTCTAGATTCTGGTTGAATAAATTCAGGATGACTTTCAATATGTTCAACTAACTTATCTTGATATTTACTTAGTTTAAAGAAATAAGCTTCTTCACTCTTCTTTTCAACTGGTCTTCCACAATCAGGACATACTACAACTCCATCATCGTTCTTAACAACTTGTGATTCTGTCCAGAAAGATTCATCTGGTGTACAATACCATCCTTCATATTTACCTAAATAAATATCTCCTTGATCATACATTTTCTTAAAAATATGTTGTACAACTTCTTCATGATGTTTATCTGTAGTTCTAACAAATCTATCATAAGAAGTATTCATTAAATCCCATATTTTTTTGATTTCTCCTGCTTTTTCATCAACAAACTCTTGAGGAGTTTGTCCTGCATCTTTAGCTTTTAATTCAATCTTTTCACCATGTTCATCAGTACCTGTTTGTAGATAAACATCGTATCCTTCTAATCTTTTATATCTAGCAATAGCATCAGCTAAAACAATTTCGTAAGTATTACCAATATGTGGTTTACCAGATGTATATGCTATTGCTGTACTTATATAATATTTCTTTTTATCCATTTTAATTCCTCCTATTTACCAGTGGAACCAAATCCACCTTTTCTTTTTCCCTTTATTTCTTCTTCATCATCAACAGTTAAGTATTTCATAAATACTCCCTGTGCAATTTTATCTCCAATTTTAACTTCAAAATCTTTATCTCCAAAGTTAACTAACTTAACTGAAAAATGTCCTTCATTATCGGTGTTATTGTAATAATCTGAATCGATAAGACCAACACTGTTCATTAAACATACATTATATTTATAACCTTGACCACTTCTACTTAAAATAAATAGACCCTCATCAGGATTCATACATACTTTTAAACCTGTTTTAAAAACTTTAGCTTCTCCAGGTCTAACAATGCCTTCTTCTACACTTCTAATATCGTAACCAGCACTAGTCTTTGTACTACGCTTTGGTAATTCGATATTATCGTAAAGCATTCGATCATCCTTAACATCTTTAACAAATTGTTCAAATGATATCTTTTCAAATTTTCTCATAAAAACACCTCCAATAAAATAAAAAAGATCATAATCTAAGGGTGCAAAAGCACGGTACCACCTTAGTTTATGAACTTGTCATACACTCTATCTCTTAACGCGAGTAACGATTCAGCTCCAGATTCATATTCCCTACTTCAACTATGACCACTTTCACCTTCCAGGTCTCTCTATTAATAGTGTATACATAAGGCTCTTTCCTTCATCACTAATTAAAACTAAAGATAATTTAACACAAAAAAAGAACTTATTCAAGTTCTTCTATAAATATTTTTCCAAATCATAAATTGTTCTAATAATCTTAGTTTTCTTATTACAATATCTAGCTTTACTATTTAAATAAAAAGCACTCATACCATAATCAACAGCTGATTTAATATCAATGGTATAATCATCTCCTACCATTATTAGTTCATCTTTTTGATAACCTTTACCCGCTAAATCATACATTTCCTTATATGGTTTCTTATCATATTTATCTGCAGTATATATATCATCAAAGTATTTTAAAATACCATAGTTTTTTAATCTAGCTTTTTGTTGATTATAAAACCAATTACTAACTACACACAAAGAATACTTACTACCTAGATATTCTAATAAAGAAATTAACTTATCATCTATTGGAGGAACACAATAACACAATTTATCTGTCCATCTTTTAACAAAGTCATCTGGTAAATCCAAATTTAACTTCATACCAATCCAATGACTCATCTCTACTTTATCAAAACGTTTATGTTTCTTTTCATAATCCTTCATTGCTTTAAAATATTCTTCAGCTCTTTCCTCAGTAAAAGGAATTTTATCTTCATTAAAAGTTCTTATTAAAGCTTTAATATTACTATCGTCCCAAGGAATCAAAGTATTATCTAAATCAAACATAATTCTCTTTATCATAAGTACCTCCGATGTACTTACTATTGTACAACAAAAAAAGACATATTCAATGTCTTATTTTTTATATACTCCTAAACAAGTCATTTGACCTACCATAATGATATTACCTTCTAAACCTGTTCTTTGTAATGCATATTTAGGTACTTGGATTCTACGTTGAGAATCTACTTCAACAATACCAATTAGTCTTCTCATTTGTTCTACTAACTCTGGATCTTGATTTAATATTTCTTTATTATTAGCTGTTTCTAATCTTTTATATAATTCTCTAAAAGATTTCAAAGTCATTAATAATAAATGTTCATAATCAGCACCATAAGCTATACCTAACTTATCTCCTTCTTCAGGATTCATAACACTAGGAATAACAATTCTACCTTTAGAATCAAAAGACTTATCAAAAGTACCTATTAATTCAGTATCTCCAAACATAAAATCCCCCTTTTCTTCTAACAAAAATAGTACTATAAAAGCTTGTTTTAGTCAAAAATTGCTTAAAAAAAGGAATAGTTTACTATTCCTCTATTTCATTCATTACCTCTTGTAACAAAGGTATTACATAGTATAAGAAATGTTCTTTTTGATTTAATAAAGTTAATGCAATAATAACTTGATTATGTAGATATTTTAATCTAAATCGAGGATTTATTTGATAAGCTTTCATAAAGAATGTATCTCCATGTATTTTTTGTGATACTTCTACAGGCAATTCAATTTCTAATTCTCTCTCAGATTGTCTTACTGTATCAATTTTCAATTTAGAAGCAATCTTCTCAAACCATTCTTCATACATATATATTTCAATTTCTTTACTAATCTTACCAAAACGATCTTCTAATTCTTTTCTAACTTCTTTTAATTTAGATAAACTATCAATCTCATTAATTTTCTTATGTATTTCAATCTTAATATCTTCATCAGATACATACTTATCATCAATATGAGTTTCTACTTCAACTAATGACTTATTAGAAACATTTTCTTCATCATCGTCTTCAATAACTTCACCTTTCATACGACGCATTTCTTCATCTATCATTTGCATGTATAATTCAATACCAACAGTATCTACAAAACCTGCTTGTTCTGAACCAAGTAAATCACCAGCACCACGTATAGATAAATCTCTCATTGCTATACGATAACCACTACCTAATTCCGTAAATTCCTTTATCGCTTGTAGTCTCTTCATAGCTATTTCGTTTAACATCTTTGATTTATCATACATAAGATAAGCATAAGCAATACGATTACTACGTCCAACTCTACCTCTAATTTGATATAACTGAGACAAACCAAAGTTATCTGCATCATAAATAATTAAAGTATTGGCATTACTAATATCAATACCTGTCTCAATAATAGTTGTACAAAGAAGAATATCATACTCATAATTAACAAATGATTCCATTACATTTTCTAGTTCTTGTTTATTCATTTGACCATGAGCAACAGTAATTCTCGCTTCTGGTACTAATTTATGTAATTTATCTCTCATTGATTCAATACCAGCTACACGATTATAAAGAATAAATATCTGACCGTTTCTACTTAATTCCTTATAAATAGCATCTTTAACTATCAAATCATTATCTTGAATAACATACGTCTGTACTGGATATCTATTTGTAGGAGGAGTATCTATCAAAGATAAATCTCTAAGTCCACTTAATGCCATCTTTAAAGTACGAGGTATTGGTGTTGCACTAAGTGTTAAAACATTAACATCATTCTTATATTCTTTAATTTTCTCTTTATGAGTAACACCAAATCTTTGTTCCTCATCTACTATTAATAAACCTAATTTACCAAATTTAACATCATCACTTAATAATCTATGCGTACCAAATACCAAATCTATTGTACCTTTTTCTAATCCTTCTAGAATTCTCTTAGTTTCTTTAGCACTAGTAAATCTATTAAGTAACGCTATTTCTATAGGATAATTCTTAAATCTTTCTACAGCATTTTCATATTGTTGTTTAGAAAGAATAGTTGTAGGACACAAATAGAATACTTGCTTATTATTTAGGATTGTCTTAAACATAGCTCTAAAAGCTACCTCAGTCTTACCAAATCCTACATCACCACATAATAATCTATCCATAGGTACTTCACTACTTAAATCATTATCAATATCTTTAATAGCTTTAATTTGATCATCAGTTTCTTCATAAATAAACTCAGATCCAAATACATCTTCTTCAGCATATGATTTAAATGGAATACCTTTAATACTACTACGAGCAGCATATAACTTAATTAATTCACCACTAATATCTTTAATCCTACTACGTAATTCTCTCTTTTTCTTAATCCAACTAGTACTATTTAATCTATCTAATTTAGGTACACTACCTTCTTTACCAGCATATTTAAATATTGTACTAATCTTTTCTACTGGAATATAAATCTTATCATTACCTTGATAGTTAATTTGAATATAATCCTTCTTTAAACCATTCTTAGTTAAAGTAATTACACCGTTATATATACCAATACCATGAGCACTATGTACTACATAGTCACCTATTGCTAATTGACCAAAGTCTTTTAACTTTTTACCTACTTTATAACTATTTTTATAATTAATAACAGCATTCTTTACTCTTTCAATATCATTTTCTGCTATAACAACATAATTTTGGAATATAAATCCACTATTGATCTTCTTATATAAAATATTAATCTCCCTGTTGATAAACTTATTGTTATGAACAATATGATAACTTTTCAAGAAAGGTTCCAAACTACGTAACTCATTTTCTCTACTTAAACAAATAATTACTGTTTTTCCCTCAATTAAAGCTTTTTCACAATATTTCCCAAGTAATTCAAAATTACTATTAAAATTTTCTATTTCTTGTGATTTAAATGATAACTTCTTACCATAATCACTATCACTTACACTATTTAAATATAAAACATGACTATAACTAATTTCTTCTAAATCATACATATATTTCTTACTAGAATTTTGAGATTCATTATATTCCAAAATATCATTTTGTAATTTTTCATAAGAAACATCTATTTGATCTCTATTAATCATAACTACATATGGATCATCTAAATAATCACATAAAGAACTATTAGAATCACTAACTATCTCAGTATATGGTTTAATAGTTACACTATCAATTTCTTTAATCGATAATTGAGTAGATTCATCAAAATATCTAATAGAATCAATATCATCACCAAAGAATTCCATTCTAATAGGATGTTCCTCTTGAGGAGAAAATACATCTATGATATAACCACGTACAGCATATTCACCAGTAGTAGTAACTATACTTTCTCTAACATATCCATATTTATCTAATAAATCTAATATTTCATCTCTTTTTAAACCAGAATCTTTCTTTAAAACAAACTCTAAATTTAATTTATTAGACTTATCAGGTAAATACCTTAAAAAACCCATCAAATTAGTCACTATAATCGACTTTTTATTATTCTTAATACTTTCTAATGTCTCTAATCTTTTAATCTTTAAATCAGGTGAAATTGCTACTGCAACACTTGTTAAAAAATCATCCATTGGAAATAAATATACATCATCTAAATATGTTTTTAATCCATCATAATACATATTAGCTTCGTATAAAGTATTAGTTAAAATAACTATATTTTTAGATTCCTTTTTAAACATTTCTAACACGAAAAAAATGTTTAACTCTTTTGTTAAACCCGTAACAGTTAAACCATTTTCATATTTAAAAAACTCACTAAAAATATCCATATAACCACTACTTACTCTTAGTATTATAAATATTCATTGTTCTTTCAATTCCATCCTTAATAAAACAACTAATAACTTTATTGTATGTTTCAAACATACCTTCAAAAGTTTCCATATCTTTTTTAGAAAACTTTCCTAAAACATAATCTCTAGTATCCATACTTTTATCATGAGATAAACCTACTTTTAATCTCGCAAAGTTTTTAGAACCTAATCTATTGATAATTGATTTTATACCATTATGGCCACCATCACTACTATCTTTCTTTAATTTAAAAGATCCAAATGCAATATCCATATCATCATGAATAACCATAATATCATCTAAATCAATATCATAATAATTAACAAATTCTACAACAGCATCTCCTGATAAATTCATAAAAGTTAAAGGTTTAACAAATAAAACCTTTTCGCCATTTATACGTTCTTCATGATATAAAGCTTTAAACTTTTCTTTCCAATCATTTGTTTTTAAATAATTATCTACTATCATAAACCCAACATTATGTCTAGTATTCTCATATTCTTTACCTGGATTACCTAAACCAACTATAAGTTTCATTATTTCACCCTCTCAAATATTCCTTTATACGATTTTAAATCAAGTATATCAATAGGTGGCATTACTTTTAAACTACCACTATTACCATTCTTAGTTGCTTTAATTAAAACCATAATAGCTTCCTTATTGAAACCAGCATATATAAATTGTAATTTCTTAACTTTAAAACCATATTTATTTAAAGTATCAATTACTTCTTCTAACCTATCACATCTGTGTACCATATATAATGGTGCTTTATTTTTCAAAACATATTTAGCAGACTTAATTAAACTATTTAAGTCCATTGTTATTTCATGTCTTGCAATAGCTTTTTCCTTATCTTCATTAATTAAAGATTCAATATCTTTATACTTAAAATAAGGAGGATTACAAGTAACTAAATCAGCACATTCGTCCTTTAAATACTTAGATACTTCCTTAAGATTATCATTATAAACAACAATCTGTTGATTTAGTTTGTTTATATCAATACTTTTTATAGCTAAATCATAGATGTTTTTCTGTATTTCAAAGCCATAAATCTTAGCTTTCGTCTTCGTACTTAAAATTAAAGGTACTGGAGCATTACCAGTACAAAAATCAACCATTGTATCTACATTAAGATTATCAACAAATTCAGCCAGCAAAATAGAGTCCAAAGAAAATTTGAACTTATCGCTATCTTGATATATTTTCATACCATCATAATCAAATAAATCATTTAGAACTATTGACACTACCTAACTCAATCTCCCTTATTACACCATCTATATCTACTTTATATTTTCTTTTTAAAATATCAACACTTACTACTTTACCAGATCCATATTCACATTTAACTGTTTGACCAACACCTGGTAATCCTTGTTGACATCTAGCATATTCTTCATCTTCATATGTTAAACAACATAATAATCTTCCACATAAACCATTAATTTTAGAAGGATTAAGAGCAATACCTTGATTTTTAGCCATATTCATCGTAACTGAATCAATATGATTTAAGAAAGATGAACAACATAAAGGTCTACCACATTGACCAATACCAGAAATAGTTCTAGCTTTATCTCTAGCACCTATTTGTCTTAATTCAATTCTAGTCTTATATAAAGAAGCTAATCTTTTAGCTAATTCTCTAAAATCTACTCTTTCATCAGCAATAAAATTAAATAATAGTTGTTTTCTATCTAAAGTATAATTAGCATCTAAGATATTCATATCCATTTCTAATTCTTTTACTAAATTTCTAGCCTTAGTTAAACATTTAGTAGCATCCCCAAGATTCTTCATATAATTATCATAGTCTTCATCAGTAGCTATTCTAATTACTTCTTTCATTGTATCTACATCTATTTTAACTTTTTCAGGTTCTGCCTTATACATAACCTTACCTAGTTGAATACCTTTTTCTGTTTCAACAACTACTTTAGTATCTTTCTCTATCTCTAATTTTTTACCATTAAAATAATATATTTTTCCTTCATTACCTAGGATTATTCCATATATATTATTCATATAAATCCCTCATTTCAATTACGAATTTATCTAATATCAAATCAATATTACCATTACTCTTAATATATTTTAAAATTTCTTCTATTTTTAAAATAATTTTAACCAAATTAGCATTACTTAAATCTTTAACCATATCAATTTTATCAATTCGATCTGTTTCCATACAATCTCTAATATAATAAAGCATCGTCTTAAAAAATATTTCCCAATCTTTTCTATCCTTATAATAACCACTCATATTAGTCTTATTATATAAAAGATCATTCTTATTTTTATAAATAGAATTTAAATATATTTTAACATCATTCAATACTTCATCTGATAAAAAAGAATCTAAAGAAACCTCATAATTACAACTAATTATTTGACATCTACTTCTAATAGTAGAAATAACATTTTCCTTATTATTAGTTATAAAGAAACCTATTATATTATCCTCTGGTTCTTCTAAAAACTTAAGCAAAGTATTAGCAGATGATTGATTAAATCTATCAGCTTCTCTTATAACATAAATATTAAACTTAGTAAAGACAGGCTTTGTACTAAATTTTTCCATCATATCTAATATTTGATCCTTTTTAATATTTAAACCATCAGGTTCAATAATTATTAAACTAGGTAAATTATTAGTATCTATCAAATTACAAATATTACAATCTTCTAAACATTTATCCTTATATTCAAAAGGACAAGAAAGATTCTTAATTAAAGATAATATTTCATTAAAACATCTATCACTATCGCTTGTTTCAAGCAAAAAAGCATGAGCTAACTTTCCCTCATGGTATCTATCAAGTATATTTTGTAACTTAGATGACTCAATCAAAATATCACCTCAATTAACTATGATATTTTCTTTCTATCACTTAATGCTCTATCTAATGTTATTTCATCTAAATAATCTATTTCAGCTCCCATTGGTATACCATAAGATAATCTAGATATCTCAACATTTTTACCTTCAAATATTTTCTTAATATAAAGAGTTGTAGTTTCTCCTTCAATAGTTGATTTTAAAGCAATAATCAACTCAGGATTTTCTAATTTTTCTACTCTAGAAACTAAACTAGCAATATTAATATCTTCAGGATTAACATCATCTACAGGAGAAATAAGACCATTAAGGACATGATAAGTTCCATTATAATTTCCTGCTTTTTCAAAAGCAAAAACACTCTTATAATCCTCTAAAATACATATGACATTCTTATTTCTTCTCTCACTAGAACAAATATCACAAACTTCTTTATCAGTAATGTGACCACATACACTACAAGTACGTAATTTACTCTTACTATCTACCATAGATTTAGCAAATTCCTCAACATCATGTTGATTAAGTTCTAGTAAAGACAACGCCATTCTTTCAGCACTTTTTTCACCAATACCTGGTAGTTTTCTAAAATAATTAATTAAATCAGATAAAACAGGAGGATACATTAGAATAATCCACCTAATTGACTACCATAAGCACCAAGTGCTTTTTCAGTTTCAGCATCAATTTTCTTCATAGCATCATTTGTAGCTATAACAACCATATCTTGAATAAAATCTTTATCATCATTTTCAATATCATTTTTGATTGTCATAGAAACCATTTTTTTATCACCAGTAAATACAACTGAAACCATTTCAGATTCACCAGTAAATTCTTTTTTATTTATTTCATCTTTCTTTTTTGTAATATCACGTTGCATTTTTTGAGCTTGTTGCATTAAAGCTTGCATATTCATAACAAATTCCTCTTTCCTATTCTACTTCAAACTCGCCAAAGATATCTTTAGCAAGATCTTCTATATCATTAGAAGACTTTTCTTCCTTAACTTCAGGTTCAGGAAGTTCTTCTTCAATATATTTATATTTTATTTTATTCTTCATATTAATTCTATATTTTTCTACAGAAATATTCCACAAATCAGAATTAATAGCAGCAAAACGATAATTATTATTAGAATATTCATCATAATACTTTTCTAACAAAGCAATATTATCGTTAATCAAATCATTAGTTGAATCAACTTTACTTTGAATTAAAACATTAGTATCAGAAGCTGCTAAAACAGTAGTATCAGCTAATAAAGAAATTAAACTGCGATCTTTAGGCATTAAATAATTCATAAAATCTACCCAAGAATCCATTATTTTAGATTTAAACTCTTTTGATGCATTAACAAAAGTATTATTTATTCTAATATCTACAGCTATTTGATTATTATTTCCCAACGTCTCTTTTTTAGGCTTTCTACCACGTTTTTTAGGTTCTTCTTTAACCTCTACAGTTACCTCACTTGTAGCAATAACTGGTTCATTTACTTTAGCTTCTTTTACTTCAAAATTATTTCCCGGGTTATAATTTAGACTATTTCCCGCAGAAACATTATCAGTTTTAATATACTTTAGTAAAACAATTTCAATAAGTATATAAGGGTCAATATTGATATTAATGTTACATAAACAGTCATTCAAATCAACAATCATATTATAAATATCATCATAATAAAAATCATGTTTACTCTTTCCTAATTTAATATCGATAGCAGTTTTTCTTAATAATTCTATGATTTTTTCAACAAAAACTGAATAATTAGTACCACTTTCTCTAATATTTCCCAAGATAGAAAGAACTTCTTCAATATTATTGTTTTCAATACCTGTTAATAACTTATCAATTTTCTCGACTGAAACACTTCCAAAGTAATTACTTACCATATCAAGTGTTATTTTCTTATCTTCACTAGATAATTGATCTAACATTCCTAATGCATCACGCATTCCTCCTGCAGATATTAAAGCAATTTCTTCTAAGGCATCATCGTCAATTTTAATTGATTCTTCCTTGCATACATATTTTAATCTATCAACTATGCATTGTTTATTAATCGGTTTAAAATCAAACCTTTGACATCTAGAAAGAATAGTAATTGGCACATTTTGAATATCTGTTGTTGCTAAAATAAACACTACATGTTCAGGTGGTTCTTCCAAAGTTAATAATAAAGCATTAAACGCACTTGTAGTAAGCATATGAACCTCATCTATAATATATACTTTATATTTAGAAGAAGTTGGTACAAGTTTTACGTTGTTGATAAGTTCTCTTATTTCATCTACTCCATTATTAGAAGCAGCATCTATTTCGATAATATCTGGATTATTTTTAAATGCCAAGCAAGAATCACATTCATTACATGGATTTCCATCTACTGGGTGTTCACAATTTAATGCTTTAGCAAAGATCTTAGCGCAGCTAGTTTTACCAGTTCCTCTAGGCCCAGTAAATATATAAGCATGAGCATTTTTTCCCGTAATTATAGCATTTTTAAGCATTTCAACTGTATAGTCTTGACCAACAACATTATCAAAATTATCTGGTCTATATTTTCTATATAAAACTTTATAAGCCATACTAAACCCTCCTGTGGATTATTATACCACAAAAAAAGAGGTTTTTACCTCTTATTATCAAAAAAATCTGTTAATAATTTTCTAAATTTTTCTTCATTTATTTTATCTATTTCTAATTTCTTTTTATTTATTTCAAAATCATTAGTACACTCATATGAATCAGACTCTAAAATATAATATATTTCATCTAATCTAGACTTTTTTATTATCATCGAACACATATCACAAGGTTCTAAAGTAACAATCATCTTATATCCATCTAAACGCCAATCTTTGATTTCTTTTTCTGCTTTTTGAATGCATAATATTTCAGCATGACCTAAAATATCATAGTTATTTTGTCTTTTATTTCTTTCAAAAGCAATTATTTCATTATTTTTATTTAAGATTACTGCACTTATAGGTATTTCACCATCTTCAAAAGCTTCTTTTGCTAAATTATATAGTTTATCTATTATATTTTGATCCATTTCCATATAATCACTTCCAATAAAAAATGTGCACACGAATAGAGATTGATGTGGCTGCTACCTTCCGATCCTGACCAGGTTACAATATGTTCGTTGCACGTTAATATATTACCAAACCAACCAGTATAAATCAACCTTTTATTGATGTTCCACGTGGAACATTGTTTTATTTATTTCATATGTTTCACGTGGAACATTGTATTTTCTATTTCATATGTTTCACGTGGAACATTGTATTTTTTATTTTATATGTTTCACGTGGAACATTGTTATTATCTATTTTATATGTTTCACGTGGAACATTAATAAAAATATCTATAAAACTACATTAAAAAATAAGAAATGAGATGATATGTTGATAACTATATCAAAACTCGATGCCGATTTTCGAAATCATAAAAAAACCAATATTTTTCAATATTGGTTTTAATATTACAAATTAAATTTCATCATCTGAATCTAATGAATCAACTTCTTCAGAATCATTTTCGTCAGATTCTTCTAAATCCATATCTAAATCATCATTAACAACTTCATTATTTCCCAACTCAGAAATTTCTTCATTGTTGATAACTTCACTTTCACTATCTGTTATATCGACTTCTTCGATAGTTTCTGGATTTGGTTCGTCTTTTTCTTTATCAACTATACTTATAGTAGCAACTTGTTGTTCATCTTTTAACTTAATTAAACGAACACCTTGAGTAACTCTACCTAAAGTATTAATTTGATCTAAAGACATTCTCATAACCATACCTGTATCAGTTACAATAACTAAGTCACATTCTGGTCTAGATATCTTAAATGAAGCAATATCACCGTTCTTTTCAGTAACATTTAATGCTTTAACACCTTTGCTACCACGTTTAGTTTCTCTAAATTCACGAACATTCGTTTGTTTACCATAACCCTTCTTAGTGATAATCATAATAGCATCATCATCTGACGCAATTTCAGCTCCAATACAAGTTGAATTATCTAATTCGATACCTTTTACACCAGAAGCAGTTCTACCCATTGTACGGACTTCATTTTCATTAAATTTAGCCATTCTTCCACGACTTGATCCAATTAGAACCATATCATTACCAGATGTCTTACGAACAGCTATTAATTCATCGTCTTCACGAAGTGTAATACAAATCTTACCACTTTGACGAATATTCTTAAATTCTTCAATTGGAGTACGTTTAACAATACCACCTTTAGTAACAAATAATAAATTACTTATTTCATCTACTTTATCTCTATTAATCTTAATAATAGAATTAACCATTTCATCTTTATCGATTTGAATTAGGTTAACAATAGGTAATCCCTTAGATTGTCTACTAAATTCAGGTATTTCATAACCTCTTAATCTATAAACTTTACCTTTATTAGTAAAGAATAATACATCATCATGAGTTTCAATATTAATCATATGTTCTACAAAATCTTCATCATTTGTAGTCATACCTTTAATACCTACTCCACCTCTATTTTGTACTTTAAATGTATCAGAAGTTGTTCTCTTGATATAACCTTTATTTGTTAATGCAATCATAACATCTTCATTAGGTATTAATGATTCATCTTCAATATAATCTATAGCAGTCATATCTATATGAGTACGACGTTCATCTCCGAATCTTTCTTTGATTTCAAGCATTTCAGTCTTAATAATGTTAAGAACTTTCTCTTCACTAGCAAGAATACTTCTTAATTCTTCGATTTCCTTCATTAAGTCTGCTAATTCTTGTTCAATCTTTTCTCTCTCTAAGCCAGTTAATCTTCTTAATCTCATTTCTAGTATAGCTTGTGCTTGTACTTCAGTAAGACCAAAACGATTCATTAAGCCTTCTTGAGCTTCAATATCAGTTTTAGCAGCTCTAATTAAAGCAACTACTTCATCAATATTATCTAAAGCTATCTTTAATCCCTCTAAAATATGAGCTCTTTTTTCAGCTTTATCTAAATTAAATCTAGTTCTTCTAATTATTATTTCTTTTTGATAATCGATATATTTACTTAAAATATCCTTTAATCCTAAAGTTCTAGGAACTCCTTGATCTAACATTAAGAAAATAATACCGTAATTGGTTTGAAAATCTGTATGTTTATATAATTGATTTAAAATAACTTGTGGATTAGCATCTTTCTTTAAAGTAATAGTGATTTTAACACCATTTTTTAAATCTGTATGATAATCTGTAATACCATCAATAATCTTATTGTGGACAAGTTCAGCAACTTTATTTTTTAAATCTAATGTATTAACACCATATGGAACTTCATCAACTACAATATAATGTCTACCATTTTTCTCTTCAATAGTAGCTTTACTTCTAATAGTTATAGATCCACGGCCAGTTTCATAAGCCTTTTTAATTCCTGAATTACCTAGAATAATAGCTCCAGTTGGAAAATCTGGTCCTTTAACGATTTTCATTAAATCATCAAGTTCTATTTCAGGATTATCTATTACTGCAACACAACCATCAATTACTTCACCTAAATTATGTGGAGGAATATTAGTTGCCATACCAACTGCAATACCCATTGTTCCATTTACTAAGATATTAGGAAATCTAGATGGTAAAATAGCAGGCTCTTTTTCACTATCATCAAAGTTAGGAATCATATCTACAGTATCTTTGTTTATATCTCTAAGTAATTCTAATGAAATCTTAGATAAACGAGATTCTGTATAACGCATAGCTGCAGCTCCATAACCTTCGATATTACCGAAGTTACCATGACCATCAACTAACATATAACGATAGCTGAAATCTTGGGCCATACGTACCATAGCTTCGTAAATAGAAGAATCACCATGTGGGTGATATTTTCCCATTACGTCTCCAACTATTCTAGCACTCTTTTTATGAGGTTTATCAGGAGTATATCCTGATTCATACATAGAATATAAAATACGTCTATGAACAGGTTTTAAACCATCTCTTAAATCTGGTAAAGCACGAGCAACTATAACACTCATAGAATAATCTAAGAATGATTCTCTTACTTCTTTAACAATATTATTTTGTTCTAATCTATCCATAACCATTCACCTCCTATGCATCTAAGTTAGCAAATGTTGCATTCTCTTCAATAAATGTTCTTCTAGGTTCTACTTCATCACCCATTAACTTAGAGAATACTTCATCAGCAGCCCTTGTATCATCTAACGTAATCTGTCTTAAGACACGTTTTTCAATATCCATTGTTGTTTCATTTAATTCTTCAGCATCCATCTCTCCTAAACCTTTCATACGTAAGATATCTCTCTTAGTTTCAGGTTTTAATGTTGCTAAATATTCATCTCTCTCTTTTTCATTTAAAACATATTTAATTGTTTGTCCATGTTTTATACAGAATAAAGGAGGTTGTGCAGCATATACATGTCCTGCTTCAACAATTGGTCTAAAGAATCTATAGAACAATGTTAATAACAATACTCTTATGTGAGCACCATCAACATCGGCATCTGTCATAATAATGATTTTGTCATATCTTAACTTAGATAAATCAAATTCATCACCAATACCAGTACCAAATGCTGTAATAATTGTTCTAATTTCTTCATTATTTAAAGCTCTATCTAATCTAGCTTTTTCAACATTTAGAATTTTACCTCTTAAAGGAAGTATAGCTTGTGTCATACTATTTCTACCTTTAATAGCAGAACCACCAGCTGAATCTCCCTCGACTATGAATATTTCACATTCAGAAGGATCTTTACTCTTACAATCACTTAATTTTCCATAGAAATTAGTAATATCTAAATCACCTTTACGACGAGTTAATTCTCTAGCTTTTTTAGCAGCAATTCTTGCTCTTGAAGCGGTCATAGACTTTTCAATAATAACTCTAGCCTCTTCAGGATTTTCTAATAAGAATCTTTCTAATCCATTACTAAATACATCATCAGCTATCTTTCTAACTTCAGCATTACCTAGTTTAGTCTTAGTTTGTCCTTCAAACTGAGGATCTGGATGCTTACAAGAAATAATCATTGTTAAACCTTCTCTAACATCCTCACCTGTTAATGGATCATCATTATCTTTAAGAATCTTAGCATTTTTAGCATAATTATTAATTATTCTAGTCAATGCTCTCTTAACACCATCTTCATGTGTTCCACCTTCATAAGTAGAAATGTTATTAGTAAAAGAATATAACTGAGAAGTATAATCTTCACTATATTGGAATGCTACTTCTAAAGATATACCATCTTCTTGACCTTCTACATAAACTACATCATCATGTAATGGTTTTCTATTCTTATTTAATTTCTTAACAAACTCAATAATTCCACCATTATAGACAAACTCATCAGATTTTTCATCTTCTCTTAAATCTTTTAAGATAATTCTTAGTCCTTTATTTAAGAAAGCTAACTCCTCTAATCTTGTAGCTAATGTTTCATAACTATATACAGTAGATTCTTTAAATATAGTAGGATCTGCTGCAAAAGAAACAGTAGTACCAGTTCTTTCTGGATCACAATCATCAATTATTTTAAGTTCATCAACAGGATGTCCACCATTTTCAAATCTTTGAAAATAAACATGTCCTTCTCTATAAACTCTAACTTCTAACCATTGTGATAAAGCGTTAACTACAGAAGCACCAACGCCATGTAATCCACCGGATACTTTGTATCCTCCACCACCGAATTTACCTCCAGCATGTAATACTGTAAAAATGGTTTCTATAGTAGATTTACCTGTTTTTTCATTCATACCAGTTGGCATACCACGACCATCATCTTTAACTGTTATAACATTACCTTTTTCAATAATTACTTCGATATCATCGCAATATCCAGCTAAAGCTTCATCAACAGCATTATCAACTATCTCCCAAACAAGATGGTGTAATCCTCTTTCTGAAGTAGTACCTATATACATACCAGGTCTTTTTCTAACAGCTTCTAAGCCTTCTAGTACTTGAATATCACTATCACTATATTCTTCTTTCATACTAATCCTCCCTTACTTCCCCATTTAAAACATTAAATATTCTACTTTTATCTAATATACTTTTATCAATCTTATCTATCTCAGTTGTTGTAATAAAAGTTTGAATATCTTCATTTATTAAATTCAAAATATTTTCAATTTTATTTTGATCTAATTCACTAAACAAATCATCCAATATTAATATAGGATAATCATCTTTAATACTTTTAAATATTTCAATTTCAGTCAATTTATACGCAATAATTGCATTCTTTTGTTGACCTTCACTACCATAGTCTTTAATATCCTGACCATTAAACTTAAATTTAATATCATCATGATGAATACCTAAAGTAGTTTTTCCTAAAATAATATCTCTTTGTAAATTATCTTTATACTTTTTAACAATCTTATCTCTATCAAAATTCTTATAATCAGATACATATTCTAGTTTTAAATCTTTAATACCACATATTTTATCGTAGATATTACCAATTTTTTCATTAATTAAATCTATATATTTAACTCTAGAATTATATATTTGTTCTCCGACATCAATAACTTTATTAGTTAATATATCTAAATATTCAGAAGAACTATTAGCATTTATATTAGTAGTCTTTAAATAACTATTTCTTTGTTTAACCAACTTATTATATGTATTTAAATTCTTCAAATAAGCAGTATTTAACTGAGAAATCTCTAAATTAATTGCTTTTCTTCTAACACTAGGAGAATCTTTAATAAATCTAAGATCATCTGGATTGAAAAGTACTACATTGATTTTGGAAATATAATCACTTAATTTATCAATTTTAGTATCATTTATTTTTACTCTCTTACCATTATCTTTGATAACAATTTTATATTTTGTCTCAAATTTGTCCGAAATTACCCCTTCAACTCGACATACGTCTTTATTGTTCATAATTAATACTTTATCAACAGAACCCCTAAAAGACTTTGTAAGAGCTAACACATAAATACTTTCGATTAAATTTGTCTTCCCTACCCCATTATTACCGTATAAAATATTGTAGTAAGGTGAAAAATCTAATTCCATTTTTTCATAATTTCTAAAATTTAAAATTTTCAAATGTCGTATTTTCATTTTTCAGCCTCTTTTACGTCCATAGACAAAAAAAAGTATTTTTTGAGTACTCCCATACCACAAAACCATTATATCATAAAAAAAGCTAAAATCACAGCTTTTTAGCTCGTTTTAGCTATTTTTTATCAATTTTTCTTAATTTTAATGACTCTTTTAATCTTGAGCATCTATAAAGTTGATTTTCAATAATAGCATCTGATGAATCAATCAGTATTTTTTTGCCATTTTTTAGGACTAAAATAGTCTTATCTTTAAACTTTTCAGGTTTAAAAACATGATCATATACTACCCATGAACATTGCTCATTTTTTGGAGACAATGTTGGAAATATAATTAAATCAAAACTTTCTTCAACAATAACCGGTACTTTATGAGTAAAACCAACCAAAGCCGAAGTCCCTACTTGTCTTCCTTCTAATGAACTACCAAAGTATTCACAACTCTCCTTTACTATACTTAAAACTGGTTTATCTACTACAAAAGAATTATCAGTTTCATAAATTGTAGTATGATTTTTATCTTTTGGAACCAATGCCACAGTATCCTTATTAATTTCATAAGAATCCATAATCAAAACCCTCCTTCTTTCCAAAACATATCTCCCTTATACACTTTATGATTGTCGAAAAAAGTCGAATATTGTCGATAACTCTATTTTTATCCACAAAAAAAGATACTTTTCAGTATCTAATTAGTAAGTTTTAATAGGTAAAATCAATTGAATTAGTGATTCATCAGTTACAGATTTAATAACTATTGGTTTTACTTCTCCATTTAATAAGATTAAAATATCTTCATCTTTCATAGTCTTTAAAGCATCTAACATATATTTTGCACTAAATGAAATATCTATACTTGCATCTTTAGATGATTCAACCTCTAATTTTTCTTCAACCTTACCTATTTCAGAAGCATAAGAATTAATTACCATTTGATTTCCTTTAATTCTCATTTTTACTATATTTTTATCTTTACTTTGAGTAAGTAAAGCTGCTCTATCAATTGCACTAAAATAATCACTTAATTTAGTATTAACTATAATAGCGAAATCAGTAGGAATTAAATTACTTGTATTAGGATATGTTCCAGATAATAAATTACTTTGGAAAATTATATTCTTATATTTAAATAATACCTTATTACTAAATACATGCATTTCTACTGGTTCTTCATCTACTATAATTTTATCTAATTCCATAATATTTCTACCTGGAATAACTATATTAATATCATCTTCTACTGGTTTTTCTAACTTAACATTCTTTTTAGCTAGTCTATAAGAGTCTGTAGCTATACATTCTAACACATCCCCTACTATATTAAAATTTAATCCAGTAAGTAATGGTCTTAATTCTTGAGTTGAAATAGCAAAAGAAGTTTGACTAATAATGCTTTTAAAAATATCACCACTTAAAACTATAGGTTTATCCACTTCTTCCAATTTAACACTAGGATATTCCTTTGAATCTAAACAATTAAGATCATATTGACTATTATCAGAAGATATTTTAATTTTTAATCCATCCATTAATTCAAAATTAACTTCATCTGTAGGCATCTTTCTAATAATATCTAATATATACTTACTTTGAATAATAATAGATCCTTCTTCTTCTATTTTTTTAATATCTTTCTTATCTATAAAAGCTTTAATAGTTAATTCACTATCACTAGCAGTTAAATATAATCCATCCTTTTCCAATTCAAACTTAATACCATTTAATATAGGAATTATATTCTTAGCAGAAATAGCTTTAACTACATTTGATAAATTTTCTAAAATAACATTTTTTTCAATTGTAAATTTCATTCATATTCCTTCTTTCTTTTTATTTAATAATTATTATTATGATTATTATAAAGTTAATAATGTTAATAACCTTTATTTTATAAACAAATAAGCCAAAAATTTGATAACAATACTTGTTTATAAATTGATATTTAATAACAAATAATTAACATTTTTATAATTTTGATTTAATTTCATTGATAATTTCTTTTAATTGACCATTATCTCTTAAGTCTTTTTCTATTCTATCTACTGCATGTATAACTGTTGAATGGTCTCTTCCTCCAAATTCAAGCCCAATTCTAGGGAAAGATTGATCTGTTAACATTCTACACAAATACATCGCTACCATTCTTGGATAAGCTATATTAGCACTTCTTTTTTTACCTTTTAATACTTCTATTGTAATACTATAATAATCAGCTACAGCTTTTTGAATACTTGCAATGTCATTAGTTACATAAGGATTTCCTTTCCCTACTACATCTTTTAAGCATTCATTCGCAAATTCTAAATCAATCTTTTCAGGTACATACATCGCTGTATAAGCAACTAATCTATTAATTGCTCCCTCAAGACTTCTAACATCTGTATCAAAATTATTAGCTATAAATTCAACAGCCTCATCAGTCATTTTTTCTTGAATATTAGGAATTCTTTTTATTTTGTCTTTAATTATTCTACATCTTAATTCATAATCAGGTGGGAATATATCGACTGGTAATCCCATAGCAAATCTTGTTTTTAATCTATCTTCAAGATCTTTTAAATCATTAGGTGAACTGTCTGATGTAATAATTATTTGTTTATTTTGTCTATGTAATTCATTAAAAGTATGAAAGAATTCTTCCATCGTTTTAGTAGCACTTAAAATTAATTGAATATCATCTATCATTAATACATCTACATTGCGATATTTATTCTTAAACTTACTTGATGCATCCATTGCATTTTCATTTGGATTAGAAATTTTGGTATAATCATTTCTAAATTCTTCACTAGCTGTATATAAAACTTTTAATTTAGGATTATGTTCTACTATATAATTTCCAATAGCATGCATTAAATGTGTTTTACCTATTCCACTTTTTCCATATATAAATAAAGGATTATAAGTAGTTCCAGGATTTTCAGCTACAGCAAAAGAAGCCGTTCTAGCAAATTTATTGGAATTACCTACGACAAAGTTGTTAAAAGTTAAATTTGGATTCAAGTTGCTGTCAAAATCTTCAAAATCATTGTTAATAACTTCTGAATTATTAACAATTTCTTCCATTTTACTTTCAGTTGTTTTAGCAATTTCTTCTTCAATTACACAATCTATTTCTCTTTCAATATTTGTAACTGTGTAAAAAGAATCACTTATCAACTTATAATAATGAGAAAGTAAAATTCTTTTATGAAGTGGCATAGGAACTAATAATGTAACTTTTTGATCATCCATTTCATAGAATTTTGTTTCACCAAACCAAGTACTAAAAGATACTGGATTAAGTTCTTTCTTAATAATATCAAGAACTTTATTCCAAATATCGTTATTATTCAAGTTCCATCACCCCACTTTGACAATTTGTACAATTATTATAATTCAGGTTGATAAAAAATTAAAGTAATATATGCATAAAAAAATTCTATCAACAATGTATCAACACAAGTAACCACAACTTTAAATCCCTTGGTAAGATATTTTACCATACTTATCCACATTATCAACAAATTTCATATAAACATTGTTGAAAAAGTTATCAACATATCCACAATTAATTGTTAATAATAATAAAAATACAAAAAAACTCAATAAACTTCGATATTTCTTGACT
>JAEEGK010004045.1_pt1 | contig 36175 bp, 36 predicted proteins | sample 8958771 | NCBI WGS metagenome assembly JAEEGK01 (sample SAMN16246547, study PRJNA631951) | gut metagenome | biome: gut microbiome; feature: rumen; material: SC-attached | host: Bos | place: Iran: Karaj | collected 2018-10 | reverse complement strand
CTTGGTCAAAGTACAGCCTGTACAACGAGAGCATCGCTTCCTTCACAACTGGAGAGCTGTACAATCACAAGGATGCCCAGGGCTTCATCACTCTCTTCGGACTGCCGCTCAAGGTGCGGGCTCTTATGGAGCAGCAGGTTGGGGAAGGTCAGGCAATACTGGAGAGCAAAAGCTTCAAGAAGCGGCCTACTGAGTAAGACATAATTAAGCCCAGAAATAAGGCACCCCTGCTCGATAGAGGCCGCAATATCGCCAGGGGTGCCTTTTTCTGTGCCTACTTTTACATGCCCCTATTGGCGCTTCTTTCAGATGAGGTGGGGCTATACTGTATATACTTTTTTGTCTTGGAGGTCAACAACTTCGCGATTAGGAAGAATTTCTCTCAGTTTTTCTGGTGCACTTGTGTGCATTGGAATAATGACTTTTGGCTGAAGTTTTTTCACAACCATCTTTATATCCTCTATTGTTGCATGACCACTGGTGTGCCAATATTCCCATTTGTCAGCTAGTTTTAAGAATTCTTGTATTTTGCTATTCTTTTTCGTCCGATAACCATCCCACATTGAATAAAGAATAATGCTTTGCGTTGGGTCGAATTTCTCAATTATTTTCTTAAATGTAGAATTAGCTCTGACCATCATCACAAATCCGCGTCTTATAAATCTTGAAACATAATCTTCTTTATATTTTTTAACCTTTGCTTTTTTATAAAATTTAGAATATCTTCCACAATAATCTTTAACCTTTTTTATCAGAAGGTATTGCAGTTTGTCACAGATGAAATATTTCCCTCTTGGGACTGTATTCGAGGCGGAAAAAATACGATCCATGTTGGTTGAAGATGCTAAAATGAAAATATACTTATACTTTGGGATATAATCATTTTTCAAAATCCTTTGTAGATACATTTCCGAGGGAGGTGTATCTTGGCGGGTCAGCGCGGTTCCTTCTGTCATAAGTATATCGCATTGATGTATATATTTTTTAAGTATTTTACGTAATCCTTTTCCTCTGAAACCAGATGTCCTGAAGTCTCCAGTGAATAGAAGCCTTTTCCCATCAGCCTCGATTAAGAACATATAGGCATCTATGGCCGAGTGGTCAATTGTGAAAGGAGTTATCCTGATGTCACCGATAGAAAAGATAATTTCTTGCGTAAACGGCTTGATTGTTTTTATTCTGGCAATGCGCTCTTTGGTTTCCTTCTGTTCTTCTTCAGTACCATATTTTTTTGCCCTTCTTAGTTGACCCCATTCAGTTATTAGCATGATTTCTTTTGTCAAAGCACCAGCAAAAATAGGGATAGTACTTCTTGCGCGGTTTAGCTGTTTTGTGTGATCCCCATGGTAGTGTGTTAGGAGTATGGCATCACATGTTCCGTTATCATCAGTTACCCCAGGAATCTCTAGCGGAGCTGAAACAAAACCATCCTCTAAGGAAAGTTCATCACCCATGTCGATGATTATGCGAGTCGAGGCAGTACGAATTTCTGTTGACATGCCACCAATCTGATGGCTTCCACGATGAATGGTTATTTGCATAGGAAATGATTAGTCCCTAATGTAAGTCATTGATGATATCTTTCCAACAATCTTTTTCATCAGCATCTATAAATGAAAAAGTAAAATTATATTTTTTGTTGTTAACTTTTTGTGTTACTTCTATTGGTTTATTATTTAAAAAATTTGATTCTTCTATTTTTAAAAATCCCTCTATTTTTTTCTTGTCATCAATAGCAGATATGAGATTATCTTTTGAACTGTTAAATAAGCATTCTTTTAATTTGGCTTTCATATTAAGAATATCTACCTTTTTGTTATTAACATTGTCTATTATATTAGGGCAATGAGAGTATGATACTAGCAATATATTGGGTGTACTGTCTAGATCACTAGGGTTTTCTATCATTGGTATATTAGGATTTGAGAATGGAAATAATTTATAACAAGTTAAAATATTGTATATATTATTTTTTAATTGATTATAATAATCTTCGCTATCAAAAAACTTTAAATAATCCCTTATGTGTCCTATTATTCCACAATCGGATGACTTTTTTCCATAGCTTTTGGTTCCTACTTTTAGCTCAATAAGATACACTTTATATTTCTTATTTGGAAAGGGTTTCCTTGAAATAGCAATTAAGTCAAATCTTCCAAGGCGTTTCCCTTGATGTGTGTATTCCATATCTACAAGAAAACAATTACTATCATTTAGATTATTATTATTTACAATCCACTGTTGACATATCTTTTCATATAGTTTTTGATTCTTATATGTTTTTTTTGCAGTACTAACAATATTGCTAAATTCTTTTTCTATTTCCTCAAAAGTTAATGGTATCGAGTTCTGATTACTAATATTTTTTGAATAGGGCATATTATGTTTTGGTGTTGAATAAGTAATTTCCCGTTTTCTATTCTTTGCAATAGTTAATACAAGAGCGCCATCTCTATATATTTTTAACTGGTGGTGTCTAATTCCAATAAAGAAATCTTTATTCTTAATCAAATTATAAATAAAATTTTTTTCAGAAGAATTATAATTATTAATTACTTTTATTAAATCACTGCATTCTCGATATTTATATTTTGCCATAATAATCTCCATCTTTAATATTAGCATTCAAATTGCTGTCGGTCAAATTTTAGCTGCTTTCCTTTTATAATCGGCTTTCCACCACTACCTTTGCCCTGTTTGATGCGATAAACACGCCATCTGTATTTTGAAATGTAAAAAACGCGAAAAATGCCAATTTTGACAATATTTGTAAAACATTATAAACAAATGAGTTATAAAAAACTTTTCTGCAAAGTTATAGAATGTTGACTATATCCTTATGGTTTGCTAATGTGACGCTTGCCTAAAAGGAGAGATAGCGCCCGCATGGCAGTAAAAAACATTTATTTAAATATTACAGATTCTCTTATAGAGTGGATTGATGTTTCACTAGCATTAATGCTGGAAAACGAGGGGATGGTGTCATGGAAGGATGCGGAGAATAGAGGAATTGAGTCTGGTTTTGCAGGTTTGGATCTGGAGACTAGGGGGTTTCACAATTCAGAGCTTATTTATATAGGCGCTCCTGCTGTTCGGAAAACAGATTTTGCCTTGGCTATGGTGGCAAACATGCTTAAGTTCAATAAAACCAAGGTGGGATATTTTTCTCTTGAAATAAGAGAAGAAATTCTTGTCAAAAATTTTTCGTCCATTTTATTTATGGAAAAGTTTGGGTGGTCTGATTTTATATTTAAAGAGGATATGCCGTTTTTTTGTATAGATACTCCCAATATGAATTCTACTGATTTTTTGAATAATGTTCACAAGTTGAGAATGAAGTATGGAATTCAAATTTTATTTATTGATTGTCTTGAATTTGTTCCGCTTGAAATATTCTTTCTAAAGGAATTGGCGGTAGAACTTGATATACCAATAATTGTTTTAGCAAAGACAACCAAAAATCTAAAAGATAAAGAACCCGAGATTAAGGATTTATATGTTTGCTCTGATGATATTGAACAGAATGCTGATCTGATTATGTTTTTACATCATTCTGATGTTATTATTACCAAAAACAAGAATGGATATGAAGGTATTGTCAAGGATGTTCGCTTTAAAAGGAGAAGGAATGATTAATATTGAAGAATTAGTAAAAAATGCAAAGCTGCAGGGGCAGAAAACCCTTATCTATGCAGAAGAGAATTTGGGATATGCACTTAAGTTTTATAACCTGTGCATAGAGGCGGGAATCAAGCCTGTCATCGGCCAGAAGATTACTCTGGATGGACAGCGTGTTGTGCTTCTCTGCAAAGATATGGACGGTTACAGAATCCTTTGCCGTTACTCTGTTTTCCTAAGCTCTGGAAATTTACTGCGTAAAAAACTTCAGGAGGAAGAATGTTCCCACTTCATCTTCACAACCGAGGAAGCTGTTGCTGAAGAACCGGAAAAGCTGGCCAGCCAGGTTCCAGATATTTTCCCATGTGATTATTTCTCTTTTGAGAACCGCTGTAAAAGAATGATGGAGAACTTGCCTGATGTTTCCTTCCCGACAGGTATCAACAGCGCTGCCGACTATTTTGTTTCACTTGTCAATAAAGGGGTAAAATTCCGTTACGGAGAGCCTACTCCCGAGATCCAGCAGCGGGTTCAGCATGAGGTGGATATCATTCTTGGGCATCATTTTGAGAAATATTTCCTTATCCTTTGGGAGATTGCCGCCATGTGTCGGAAAAGGGGCATTTTCTATGTCACCAGGTTTGATAAATCCAGCAGTTCAATTGTCTGCTATCTCCTTAGAATCACAGACATAGATCCTCTTAAGCATAATCTTTTCTTTGAGTATTTCTTCAATATTGAGCGAGGCATATTTCCGACAGTAACATTCCCTTTAGGCAAAGATATTCTCCAGCATCTGAAGAATATCTATGGTGATGATTGTGTTGCGAGCAAGGCTTTTCCAGAATCTGTTATCATCACAAAGGACCCGGTATATAATCATATCCCGGTGACGAGGGACCGTGGAAGACTGACAGGCTGGTGGGATGAATATAGTGATGTGCTCAGATTGGTGATACGTGGACCTGGATTCTTTGTCATGCTTTCTGAAACCTATGATTTGATAAGAGTTAAAAAAGATAAAACCTTTACTCTTTCTTCCATCAAGTATTCGGACCGAAAGACTTCAAACTGGTTCAAGGCGGTCCGCTTAAAATCTTTTTCAAGGTTTATGTTTGAAAAAGAGGTGAAAAAACAGTTTTCAAAGATGAAGCTTGACTGTTCATTCTCAGACATTGTTCTGCTGGAGGCTTTTGATTTCTTTCCCCAAGCCCTTGGTTCAGAGGCTGCTGCTGATCTTTGCAAAAAGAAAAGGGTAAGGAACTTCCCTGCCGAGGCAGAAAAAGTACTTGCTGAGACATATGGGAAACTCATTTATCAGGAACAGTTTATCCAGCTTGTTCAGACTGGCGCAGGATGGGATTTTGCAAAGGCTGATATGCTTCGGCGTAATATGGGAAAACGAAAATATGACGAAATAAAAAAAGCAGAGAAAGAGTTCATAGAATGTGCAGTAGACCAGAGTTCTTCAGAAGATTCTGCAAGAGAACTCTTTGAATATTTATGCAAATCATCTATCTACCTGGTCAGCAAAGCATACTGTGTTGGGCAGGCAAGGCTGCTCTGGATTGAATCATATTTCAGGGCCCATTATCCAAGCGTGTTTATTTCAAGGGAGAATGAATGATTACTGATCAGTATAGGCAAAAGATTGATAATTTGCCTGCTGTCCCTTTCCCGCCAGAAATCAGAAATGCGACCGAGTATTTTGTTTCACTTGTTGAGGCTGGGGTCAGATATCGATATGGAAAAACTGCTCCTGAAGTCCGGCAACGTGTTCAGAAGGAGATGGATGCCATACTTTCGGCACATTTCGAGAAATACTTCCTCGTCTGGTGGAAAATTGCTGCAATATGTCGAGAAAACGAAGTCCTTTACTTTTGTACAAGTGAAGCGAATAGCTCAATAATCTGTTATGTTCTTGAGATTACTGATATAGATCCGTTGGAACATAATTTACTTTTTGAATATTTCTTTAATTCCAAGATGGAATATGCGCATGGTTGGTGGGGAGAGAAAGCTTTAATAAGCTTTTGTGTATCCCAAAATATTATCCAGTATTTGCGAGATAACTTTGGCTCAGAGTGTGTTGCCATGCATATAAATGAATGCAATCTTGCTGAAATAATAATCACAAAAAAGCCTGTTGATGAAAAAGAGGATTCCTTTTGTTACATTTTTAGTATGCCAGGCGAAAACGAAAATGATTCAGATTGGTCAAAATTCTCTTTGATTTCAAGCAGTTCATTTCATGCCATTTCATACTCAGATCCAAAAACAATAGATCAAGTTAAAGAAGATAGAGACGAGATTTATTCTAAATGTCATTTAAAAAAGTTGCTTGGAAAGTTAGATATAAACTCTTTTTCGGATTTGCTTATTATGGAAGCCATTTCATATTTTGATGATGATGTCGCAAATGAAATAGTATCAGATTTGATTAAAAGGAAAGCTATGGGATATAAGCCGTTATTTAAAGGTGCTGAGAAAATACTTGATGAAACCTATGGAAGAATTTTGTTTGAAGAACAATTTATTCTACTTGTTCAGATGGTTACTGGCTGGGATATGGAAAAAACTTATCGATTCTTCCTGGATATAAGCTATGAGAAAACATGTGATGTCAGGCTTGAATTCATAGAGTGTGCAAAAAAGTCTGGAGTTTCTCTAAAAGACTCTGAAGAGTTGTACAATGCTCTGCTTGAAGCATCTCATAAGCTGATGGGAAAGGCTTTTATTTTTCCTTGGGTGCAGGAAATATGGCGTAAATCATATCTTAGGGCACATTATCCTGATGCATTTATTTCAAAGGAGATAGAAAGATGAAAAAGATTTTTTTAATTGCTGCTGTTTTTTTGTTTGTTGCGGTTGGTATCTTTGCACAGGGTTATAACCCCAATGGCATTTATCCACCTTATGATATAGGAAAGTGCTCAAATATGTTAGGACGTGCTCTTGCCGCCAAGTTTGACCTGGCACAGAGCGGTCAGGATTATTCAGATGTATCAGTTCAGAAGGCAATTCTTCTTACTGGGCTGACCAAGAAGCAGGCGGAGATAACTGTAAAGTATTGCCCTAAGCTTATGAAATTCTGGTATAGCGATAAGCTTTGGGGTGACAAGGATAAGCTCACTCCCGATATGTTTTATAAGTTGATGCTTAACGTCGACACAAACTCTACCATGATTTATGCAGATATGATCTATGAATTGAGTGATTAAGGGAGGATTTTATGGAATCAACAATTTTATATTGTAAAAAATGTGACAGTTGCTTTTCGGGACCAGCGGGGCAGACTATATTGTGCCCGACATGTAAAACAGAATTAATTGAAACTCATTGTTCGATGTCTAAATGGGATTCCCTTAGTAAAGATGAAAAGAGTTCTTTACAGAAACAATGGAAAGGGGTGGTTGAAGAGCAGAAAGCAGACTCAAAAGTCGAGCAGCACGATGAACCTGGTTTATCTGATGATGCGGTTGTTTCCATTAAGGCATTTTTCATAATCGCTTGTGCAGTTCTTCTTATTATTGGGTCTCTTTGGGGCTATGGCTTTTGCAAGGCATATTCTGATATTAAAAATGAAGAAGGCTTAATTATAATGGCCTACAGAATCAGTAACAAAGGATTGAACCCTGTCTCAAAGAGTGGTTACAAAACATGTTTGCATAACTACCCCAGACTCGAGCGGCAGGTGAAGTCGTTCATCAGGTATTGAGTAATATAAGCACAGAAAAAAGGCACCGCTAGGGTGCTTCTTTTTATGAGTTAAAGTGGTGTTGGAACAAGTGTGAAGCCGATGGCATTCAAAACTTTGAATACAGTTGCAAAGGAAGGATTCCCTTTAGGCGAGAGCGCTTTATATAGTCCTTCTCTAGTGATTCCAGCTTCTCGTGCAGTTTTCGCCATTCCCCTTACTCTTGCAATGGTATCAATAGCCTTAATAAGTTCTACAGGATCATTCTCTTTGGCTACTTCTGCCAGATATCCAGCTTGGAGTTCTTCTGTATCAAGATATTCAGCTGGGTCAAATGGTGTTAGTTTTACCATATTATATCTCCTTGAGCGCTGTCTAATGTGTAAACTATAGTTCACGGCCTGTCAAGTCCTCCTTGAAGTGTTTTACCTGTATAAACACAAAAAAAATGCGTTTTGCTTCAATTTTTGAGAAAAAAGTTTGAAAAATTATTAGGAGGTTACTCTATTGACCCTAGAAACAACTCGTATAAATCGTCGGCGTTCTGGATGCGGGGATGGTTCTCGCCACCGCCGTTGGTGCTACGGGCCATCTCGGCATAGGCTTCTTCGCCGGCCATGACTAGGTCGATGGCAGATATCGGGTAGCCAATCTCGGTACTTATGCGGCAGAACTCGGCGGCCGGGTTTTTGCTCTTGCGGGTGGCCAGCAGTCTGCGCCTCAGTTTGTTATCTTCTTTGCACAGCTGGTAAAGGATATCTAAAGTTTCCTGAACGTTCATAGTAATATCAATAATATCTTTTTAATTCTTTATAAAAGTTTTCTCTGGTTCCGGCAAGAATCACAATAACTATTTTATCCGGCAATTCATAAAAATTATATGCAATCTCATAATTTGTCTGATTGTAATAAACATCATATCCCCAGATGCCCCGCAGATCACCTTTCTTCTGCGTGCCACATGATGGGTTCTCGGAAATGGCAAGTAAGGCTTCGCCGAATTTAGCTTTCAACTTTTTATCAGTGACTTTCTTGAAGAATCTTTTTGCAGCAGGGGTGAAGTGGAGTGCATACTTATTTTCCATATTCTGGAGATTCCTCCGCGGCAAACAGGTCATTCAGAGAACACTTGGAGGATTCATCGTAAATAACGGTCTCTGCATCTTTGATCATTTTTTCGACAGCCGGCCGGATTTTTTTCTTTGTCTCAACAAATTTATGCAGCAGTTCTTTTCCAGTATAGCCCTGGTCTATAAGATCGGCTAGGATTTCAGCTGAGAAATCCACAGTGTCGGCATCTTCATGGAGTGGTTTGATAAATATGCCCCCGTCTTTGGCTATGCATTCTGCGCTACCGGCAAATCCCAATGAGTCATAAAATTTCTGCGGTATTGTTATCTGCCTCTTTGAGGAGATTGTGATGATTTTCTTATTTACTTGTTCCATAAACCAAGTATACCAAGAAAACTTTGTTTTTGCAAGTCTTATTTTATCGGATGAGTGCCTTCGGGCCTTTGCCGATGAGGTCGGTGCGGCCGGCCTTGATCAGGGCTTTGCGCACTTTCTCGCGGTTCTCGGGCTTGTGGAAATGGAGCAGGGCGCGCTGCAGGCTCTTTTCTTCCTCGCTCCTGGGGACGTAGACCTTCTCCATGGTCAGCGGGTTGACGCCGGTGTAGTACATGCAGGTGGAGATTGTGCCCGGTGTGGGGTAGAAATCCTGCACCTGGTCGGGGATAAAGCCCTCCTGGTGGAGATACTCGGCCAGCTCAATGGCGGCCTTCAGGTCGCTGCCCGGGTGGGAGGAGATCAGGTAGGGTATCAGATACTGCTTCTTGCCTATGCGTTGGTTCTCTTCTTTGAACATGGCCTCGAACTTCTTATAGATCTCGGGTCTTGGTTTGCCCATCAGATCCAGTACCCGGGCACAGATGTGCTCCGGCGCAATCTTGAGCTGGCCGCTGATGTGGTGCTCACACAGTTCATGGAAGAAGGTGGGGTCGGGGTCTGCGACCAGGTAGTCGAACCGTATTCCCGACTTGATGAAGACTTTTTTTACGCCCGGGAGGGCCCGGAGTTTGCGCAGGAGTTCCAGGTAATCCTTATGGGAGACCTCCAGGTTGGGGCAGGGCCCTGGGAAGAGGCACCGGCGGTCGGGGCATGCGCCCGAAGTAAGCTGTTTTTTGCAGGCTGGCTGGCGGAAGTTGGCGGTGGGGCCGCCCACATCATTTATGTAGCCCTTGAAATTGGGCTTCTTGGTCAGCCGTATGGCCTCGTCTATGATGGACTGGTGGCTTCGCGCCTGGATAATACGACCCTGGTGGAAGGTGAGGGCGCAGAAGTTGCAGCTTCCGAAGCAGCCCCGGGCGCTGATAAGGCTGAATTCTACCTCCTTAATGGCAGGGACACCTCCCTGCTCCTCGTAGCCTGGGTGATAAGCCCCCATATAAGGTAGGGCATACACTTTGTCCATCTCTTCCATACTGAGGATATGGGCCGGCGGGTTCTGGATGATGTACTGGCTGCCTGTCTTCTCCACCATCATCTTGCCAGAGAACGGGTCTGTATTCTTGTACTGAATGGCGAAGCTCTTTGCGAAGCTCATCTTGTCGGCCAGATTCTCCTCGTAGCTTGGCAGGGTGATGAACTCCCCTTCCGGTGGCTGAGAGCTTTTGACCACAGTTCCGCGTATATCCTTCAGATCTTTTATGCTCTTGCCCTCTTTAAGGGCTTTGGAGATGTCCCACAGAGGCTTTTCCCCCATGCCATAGATCAGTAGGTCGGCCTTGGAATCGGCCAGGATTGAGCGGCGGAGGCTGTCGCTCCAGTAGTCGTAGTGGGAAAGTCTTCTTAGCGATGCCTCGATGCCGCCGATTACCACGGGAATGCCCTTGTATGCCGCCTTTGCCAGCGATGTGTAGACTATGAGTGCCCGGTCCGGCCTCTTGCCTGCTACTCCGTCGGGTGTGAACTGGTCACGGCTGCGGCGCTTGGTCTTGGATGAGAAGTTGGCAACCATGGAGTCCATGTTCCCTGCGTTGATTAGGAAAGCGATGTTGGGTCTTCCCAGCATTTTGACAGAGTCGGGATTCTTCCAGTCGGGTTGCGGAATGATACCTACTTTCCAGCCTTCGGCCTCCAGGAGGCGCGATACAATAGCAGTGCAGAAAGAGGGGTGGTCCACATAGGAATCCCCAGTGATTATGGCAAAGTCCACACTGTCCCAGCCCCGCCTGTGCATATCGGTCTGGTTTATCGGAAGAAAATCCTTCATACTTCCATTATATTTGACAAAACCGTTTTTAGCAAATATGCTATGAATATGGCAGAACAGGAAATTTCTGGAATCCAGATAGAAATTTACAGCAAGGGTGAGGAGGATGAATATCTCCTGGTCTCTCTGACCGGCGAGATCAACACCTTCAACGGCGAGGCTGTGCTGGCAAGGCTCAAGAACCTGGTGACCACAGGCTATGACCACATCATGCTGGACTGTGAGAATCTCACTTCCATTGATGATATGGGTGCCGGCGTCTTCATCTGCCTGGATTCACTCCTTAAGGTGGAAAAGAGCAGTCTGGCTCTGCTGAAGATACAGGGACAGCCGAAGGAGCTCCTTGAGGAGCTGGGATATCTGGAGCTTTTCAGCCAGACCCAGGATATTCATATTCCACCTGTAAAACCGGCCGCATCTGAGTTCCCTAAAGTCTTTGAATGCCCCAACTGCGGGCGCAAGGTGAAGGCTCCTTCCCCGGGACGCTACCGCTGCCCTAAGTGCAAAGAACCCATCAGGGTGTGACGGACTGACAGCCTCTCAGTCTGGTGAGTACTCAAGCTCTTTAACTTTTTCAATCAGCTCAAAAGGTGTCATACCGTAGCTGCATTTTACCCGCCGGGAGGCCAGGGCGTGGGCCAAGGAGCCGCTGACGGCGGCGTCGTAGGCATCATACCCCTGGGCCAGAAGCGCAGCCACAAGGCCCGCCAGCACGTCGCCGCTGCCTCCCTTGGCCAGGCAGGGACTGCCCAAGGTGTTCACCGACACCTTCACGCCCTGGGCGATGAGACAGTTTGCCCCCTTGAGGAGGAGCACTGCCTGGGGGAATGCGGCGCAGAACCGGCGCACCAGCTCAAACCTGTGTTGGGCAATGTAGGGAACATCGTACTCCCCCAGGCCGCAGAGGAAGAGCAGGGTGGCAAACTCCTTGGGATGGGGCGTCAGCACCACCTTCTTCCGCCGCAGTATAAGCTCTTTTATTCCTTTATATTTCAAAATATCAGCATCAAAGACGCAGGCCACATCGGGGTGTGCATCAAGCCAGGCCAGAACCCCGGCGGACGGCACACCAAGCCCCATCCCAAGGGCGAGGGCGTTGGTGGCTGCAGGAGGAGCAGGGCTGTCCATAAGCTGGTAAGGACAGCAGACCGGGCGGCCCGGACAAACCAGTGTCACCAGCCCTGCCCCGAAGGCAAATGCGGCGGTGGCGGCGATTATTCCGGCCCCCGGCTTCTCCCCCATCACCACAGAGACATGGCCGAAGCTCCCTTTGTTCACATTTTGAACAACTCTGGTGGGCAGCCTTAGATCGCTCTCCCGGAGCAGCCTCAGATCTCCATTCACATAATATTCGGGCTTGGAGCAGGCAATCTCCCCCAGCTTATCCTTAATATCATCTGCCAGATATTTCTCCTCTATAGGGTGGTCAATTACAGTTTTCATACTCTAATTATAACATAATATAACAATTCAAAAGTTATTGTATAAAAATTTATTTAGGAATAAAATTGAAAGAACGGAAAATGAGGAGGCAAAATTTTGACTGGAAAACCTGTAATATCATCTCAGCGCTGCAAAGGCTGCGGATTGTGTATAGGTGCATGCCCTAAGAAGATCCTGGAAATGTCCAAAGAAACTAACAAGCAGGGTGTTCATTATCCGGTATGCAAAGATGAATCGCAGTGTATAGCCTGTACATTCTGTGCGACTATGTGTCCTGATATCGCTATTGAGATTATTAAATATTAAAAGAGTGACCTGATATGAGTGAAAAGATTTTAATGAAAGGTAACGAGGCAATAGGAGAGGCAGCTATCCTGGCTGGATGCCGCCACTATTTCGCATATCCTATTACCCCTCAGAATGAGATACCTGCATACATGGCAAAGCGTCTGCCGGAGGTAGGAGGAACATTTCTCCAGGCCGAGAGCGAGTTGGCCGCAGTAAGCATGGTTATGGGTGCATCTGCCGGCGGAGCACGGGTTATGACATCTTCATCATCCCCTGGAATCTCCCTTAAGCAGGAGGGAATCTCCTATATGTCCGGTGCACAGCTTCCAGCTGTAATTGTGAACATGATGAGAGGAGGCCCTGGCCTCGGAAACATCGCAGGAGCCCAGGGAGACTACTTCCAGGCAACCCGCGGCGGTGGAAACGGCGACTATCACGTTCTGGTCATTGCACCGGGCAACGTTCAGGAGCTGGCTGACTACACTGTGAAGGCTTTCGAGCTGGCCGACAAATATAGAATTGTATGCATGATCCTGGGCGACGGTTACCTGGGACAGATGTCTGAGCCTCTGGTTCTTCCTAAGGCTGTGGGCAAGCTTCCTGAAAAGGACTGGGCCCTCACCGGAGCAAAGGGAAGAGATCCTCACATCATCGCATCCCTGCGCCTCAATCCGGACAACTATCTGGAGAAGCATGTATACGACCTGTATGAGAACTACAAGAAGATCGAGGAGAACGAGGTCATCTACGACACCCAGAACATGGATGACGCAGACTACATGATCGTAGCTTACGGTACAGCTTCCAGAATCTGCAAGAAGGCTATCAGAATGCTCAGGGCAGAGGGAATCAAGGTTGGTCTGTTCCGCCCTGTCACCCTGTGGCCGTTCCCTAAGAAGGAGATTGCAGAGGCTGCTAAGAAAGTTAAGAAGATCCTCACTGTAGAGATGAGCATGGGACAGATGGTTCAGGATGTTCAGATCAATGCCGGAAAGTACTGCGATGTAGACTTCCTTGGCCGTCCTGGCGGAATGCTGCCTGAGGTTGAAAAGATTGTTCAGAGGGTTAAGAGCTATGTCTGAAGAAAAAATTTATTCATTTCCAAAATCCATGAGAGAGGTGACCACCCACTACTGTGCTGGTTGCGGTCATGGAATTGTACATAAACTGATTGCACAGATCATGGACGAGCTGGGAATCCAGGAGAAGACTCTTGTCATTGCTCCTGTAGGATGCTCGGTTCTTGCATACAACTACCTTAAGGCTGACGGACTTGAGGCTGCCCACGGAAGAGCACCGGCTGTATCCACAGGACTCAAGAGAGTTCAGAAGGACAAAGTGGTCATCTGCTACCAGGGCGACGGCGACCTTCTGGCAATCGGAACTGCAGAGACTGTACATGCGGCCAACAGAGGCGAGCATATCACAGTAATCTTCATCAACAACGCTATCTACGGTATGACAGGCGGTCAGATGGCTCCTACCACAATGGAGGGCCAGGTTACAAAGACAACTCCTTACGGAAGAGATCCAAAGGAAGTGGGCTGGCCTATCAGAGCCTGCGAGCTTCTCAACACCCTTGAGGCTCCATACTATATCGAGCGCTGTGCCGTATATGATGTGAAGCATATCAACCAGACCAAGAAAGCCATCAAGAAGGCTATCCAGAACCAGATCGACGGCAAGGGCTACTCCTTCGTGGAGATTCTTTCCATGTGTCCTACAAACTGGGGCGTGGATCCTACAAAGGCAGCCGAATGGGTACGGGATGTTATGGAACCATACTATCCTGTAAAGTGCTTCAGAGATGGAGGTGAGAAGAAATGACAAAAGAGCTTATTTTTGCCGGATTCGGCGGACAGGGCGTCATCCTCGCCGGAAAGATCCTGTGCATCGCAGCTATGAAAGAGGATAAGTGTGTATCCCACATTCCATCCTATGGTGCTGAGATGCGGGGTGGTACAGCAAACTGCAGCGTAGTAGTTGCAGACGAGGAGATTGCATCCCCTGTTGTAGAGCATCCAGATATCTGTATCGTTCTCAACAAGCCATCCCTGGACAAGTTCGAGCCACGGATGAAAGAGGGAGGAGTCCTTATTTACAACACATCACTGATTGAGAACAAGCCGAAGCGCACCGACATCAAGGTGTATGGCATCGACTGCAACCGGATTGCAGCAGAGAACGGCAGCGAGAGAGCAGGAAACATGGTTGCACTGGGTGCATTGGTCAAGATCGTGCCATGGCTCTGCAGCGTGGACTCCTTTGCTTTTGCTCTGGATCAGGCTATTTCTGCCCGGAACAAGAAGTTCAACGAAGTCAACCTTAAGGTCATTAAGGCAGGCTACGACCTACCGCTGAACGCGCAGTAAGTTGTAATACTTTGGAAAATGCAATAGCAGAAGCCGGGGTCTTACATCCCGGCTTTTTTAGTATAATAGGATTAGGAGAAACCAAATGAGCGAGAAAAACAAGATTGGACACAAAGTGGCATTCATCAGAGAGAGCCGCGACCTGACAGTGGAAGATGTGTCAGAACGGGCAAACCTGGCGGTACAGACAATTACAGACATTGAGAACGGAAACCTTATTCCGGGACTGACACCGCTGATCAAGATTGCCAGAGTCCTAGGCGTCCGTTTGGGAACTTTCCTGGATGATGAGGAGAATATAGGGCCATCTGTGACCCGGAAGAACGAGAAGACCGAGGTTACCCGCTTCTCCGACAGAAGCAATGCAAAGGCATCGGACCTGGACTTCTATTCCCTGGCCCACAATAAGGCTGGCCGGCACATGGATCCATTCATGATCGACGTATTCCCGGATTCCCACAAGGATGTGCACCTTTCCACCCACGAGGGAGAGGAATTCATCTATGTGATGAAGGGACAGATTGAAGTTATCTACGGCAAGGAGAAGTATGAACTTTCCGAAGGGGACAGCATCTACTACGACTCCATCGTTGCCCATCACCTCCATTCTGTAGGCAAAGAGCCTGCAAAGATTCTGGCTGTGGTTTACACACCGTTCTAAGGAGAGACCATGTTTGATATGACTTTGGGCGAGATGCTCAGATACCAGACTAAAAAAGACCCGGAGCACGAATTCCTTGTCTATCCGGACCGGGACCTGCGCCTTACCTATGCCCAGTTCGACCACCGTGTGGACCTGCTGGCAAAGGGGCTCCTGGCTATCGGAATAAAGAGGGGCGACCACATAGGAATGTGGGCAACCAATGTGCCTGACTGGCTTACCTTCCTCTTCTCCTGTGCCCGGATCGGAGCAGTCTTTGTAACAGTGAACACAATGTACAAGCTTCACGAGCTTGAATACCTTATGAAGCAGTCGGACATAACCACCCTGTGCCTCTCCAACGGCTACCGGGACAACGACTATGTGGCCATGACCAAGACTCTGGTGCCCGAGATGGACTACTATGAACGGGGACATCTTAAATCCAAGACTTTCCCCTTCCTCAAGAATGTGATCTATATCGGACAGGAGAAGCACCGGGGTATGTTCTCCACCCAGGAGATAATGCTGCTGGGGCAGCATGTGTCGGACGAGGAGCTCTTCGAGGCAGAGCATGCAGTGAAGAAAGATGATGTTGTCAATATGCAGTACACATCAGGAACCACAGGCTTCCCCAAGGGAGTCATGCTTTCCCACTACAACATCCTGAACAACGGCTACTACATCGGCGAGAGCATGAAGTACACCGAGAAGGACCGTGTGTGCCTGCCGGTGCCTCTGTACCACTGCTTCGGAATCGTACTTGGCGTAATGGCGATCTATTCCCACGGCGCAACCCATGTTATGCTTGAGCACTTTGATGCAAAGCAGGCCCTTATCGCAATAGACCACGAGAAGTGCACCTCCATCTACGGTGTGCCTACCATGTTCATAGCAGAGCTGAACCATCCGGACTTCAAGAAGTATGACATGTCCAGCCTCCGCACAGGAATCATGGCTGGTTCCCAGTGCCCTGTGGAGCTTATGAAGCGGGTTGTGAACGAGATGAACATGAAGGATATAACCAGCGTCTACGGCCTTACAGAGTCTTCTCCCGGCATGACCCAGAGCACCACCGAGGATCCGCTGGAAAAGCGTGTCACCACAGTAGGAAAGGAGCTTCCATTCATCGATGTCAAAGTCCTGGACCCAGATACTCTGGAGGAGTGTCCCCCTGAGGTTGTGGGAGAGCTGTGCTGCAAGGGCTACAACATCATGAAGGGCTACTACAAGATGCCTGAGGAAACTGCAAAGATCATCGACAAGAACGGCTATCTCCACTCAGGAGACCTGGGCCTTAAGACCAAGGATGGCTACTTCAAGGTCACCGGCCGTATCAAGGATATGATCATAAGAGGCGGCGAGAATATCTATCCGATGGAGATAGAGGAGTTCCTCCGCACTATGCCTGAGATCAAGGATGTGCAGGTGGCAGGAATTGCCAGCAAGAAATATGGCGAGGTGGTGGGTGCATTCGTAATCCTCTATCCTGGCAAAGTGCTTACCGAGGATGATGTGCGGAACTACTGCATCGGCAAGATCTCCAGGTATAAAGTTCCAAAGTATGTATTCTTCCTGGATGATGAATTCCCGATGACAGGAAGCGGAAAAATACAGAAGTTCAAGCTTACACAGCTTGGAGCAGAACTCTTGAAGGAAAGGGGGATTGAGGCATGAGCGCAATAAGCGAAGAGATGAAACAGGTAGCAGACCGTCTTAAGGGGCTGCGGGAGATAATGGATGTCTCCATAGAGGAGGCTGCAGAAGTATGCCATCTGACCCCGGAGGCTTACCAGAAGCTGGAGACCGGTGCTGTGGATATTCCTGTGGGAGTGCTCCAGAGCATGGCCAAGAAGTACGGCTTTGAGCTTACAACCCTTATTTCTGGTGATGAGCCTCACAGACACAACTACTTTGTCACAAAGAAAGATCAGGGACTCTCCATAGAGAGGCGGCGGGACTACAAGTACCAGTCGCTGGCCTATGGCTTTGCCAACCGGAAGGCTGACCCCTTCATGGTGGTGGCCCCGGCAGATGACGGAAGCGAAATTCATTTCAATTCCCATCCGGGGCAGGAGTTCAACTATATTCTTGAAGGCGACCTTAGACTGATTATTGACAAGAAGGAAGTCATTCTAGGGCCGGGGGATTCAATTTATTTTGATTCTACTCGGCCTCATGGAATGAGAGCTTTGCACGGAAAGCCTGCAAAGTTCCTTGCAATAATCTTCTAAGGAGTTTTTTAAATGTTATTGGTAGAAAAATTTGTAAACAGGACTGAGTTTTCATCATATGAAGACTTTTTCAATAATTTCAAGCTGAATGTTCCTGAGAACTTCAACTTCACCTATGATGTTATGGATGTGCTGGCGGCCGAGACACCGGATGCCAAAGCCATGCTGTGGATTGACGACAGGGGAAACCGGAAGGACTTCACCTTTGCCCAGATGAAGGAGAATGTGGACAAGACTGCCTCCTACTTCAAATCCCTGGGAATCGGGAAAGGGGATATGGTGATGCTTATCCTCCAGCGCCGCTACGAGTGGTGGTTCTCCATGCTGGCACTGCACAAGATCGGTGCAATCTGCATCCCTGCCACCCACATGCTTACCCCGGAAGACATTGTGTTCCGGAACAATGCGGCCAAGATCAAGATGATTGTGGCTGTGGATGAGAACGATGTTCCTGAACATGTGGAGAAGGCTATGGCTGAATCCCCTACCGTTAAGCATCTGGTTATTGTCAACGCTGAGCGGAAAGGGTGGGAGAGCTTTGACAAAGGTGTTGCGGCTGCAGCTCCTTTTGACGGCCCACGGGTTACAGAGAACAGCGATGTCTCCCTTATCTACTTCACATCAGGCACAACAAGCCATCCTAAGATGGTGGCCCACGACTACCTCTACCCTCTGGCCCACATTGTGACAGCCTACTTCTGGCAGAAAGTGCGCAAGGGCGGCCTACATCTGACTGTGGCAGACACAGGCTGGGGCAAGGCAGTATGGGGCAAGATGTATGGCCAGTGGATAAGCCAGGCCACCGTATTTGTATACGACTACCACTCCAAGTTCAAGGCCATCGACCTGATAGGCCTCATCGAGAAGTATCACATAACCACATTCTGTGCACCACCTACAATCTACCGGTTCCTGATCCAGGAGGATCTTTCAGGCTACGACCTCTCCTCTCTGGTGCACTGCTCAACTGCAGGAGAACCGCTGTCTGACAACGTGTTCAACAAGTGGAAGGGAATCACAGGATTAAGCATAACCGAGGGCTTCGGCCAGACCGAGACTACCCTCTCCTTCCTGAACTTCGACGAGAACTCCCTTAAGCCGGGCTCCATCGGAAAACCTTCTCCATACTACAATGCAGTAGTGCTGAACAGCGAGAATCAGGAGTGCGACGACGGCGAGGTGGGGGAGATTGCCTTCCCTCTCAAGAACGGAAAATTCCCTGGACTTTTCAAGGAATATCTGTATGATAAAGCTAAGACCGACAGTGTTGTCCGGGACGGCTACTATTTCACCGGCGACACCGCATGGCGGGACGAGGACGGCTTCTTCTGGTTCATGGGACGGAACGACGATGTCATCAAGTGCTCCGGCTACAGAATCGGAACCTTCGAGGTGGAGAGCGTCCTTATGCAGCATCCTGCAGTTGTGGAATGCGCTGTGACAGGTGCTCCGGACCCCATAAGAGGCCAGATTGTCAAGGCCACCATTGTGCTGGCTGCGGCATACAGACCTGGCAGCGAGGAGCTGGCCAAGGAGATTCAGGAGTTTGTGAAAAAGACAACAGCCCCTTACAAATACCCTCGTATAGTGGAGTTTGTGGAAGAGCTGCCTAAGACAATAAGCGGCAAGATCATGCGGAAGAACATAAGGGAAAAGGACAATAAGAAATAAGGAGAATCTATGGTAAGCGAACAGAATAAAGCTGTGGCAGCCCGGATGCGGGAGCTGCGGGACATCATGGAGATGTCGGAGGAAGAGTTTGCAGAAATTTGCGGCGTCACTGTGGAGCGCTACCGCGAGCTTGAGTCAGGCAACACCGAGATTCCTATCAGCGTCATGTTCTGCCTAGGAAAGAAGTTCAACATTGACCTGAACACATTCCTTTCCGGGGAGGATTCTCACCATGTCTCCTACTTCGTAACCCGCAAGGATAAGGGAATTGTTGTAGACCGTCTTGCAGATTACCACTTCGAGTCCCTGGCCTACGGTTTTGCCAACCGCCTTGCTGACCCGTTCCTGGTAACAGTCAACCCTGGAGAGATTCCAGTGATCCACCCTACAACACACCCGGGACAGGAGTTCAACTATGTGCTGGAGGGCTCTGTCCGTGTCATGGTGGGGGATAGCTCCGTGATCCTGAACGAGGGGGACTCAATCTATTTCGATTCATCTCTTCCTCACGGACAGCAGAATGCAGATGACAGACGCATAAGATTTTTGACATTCATATTACTTTGATACAAGGATTTTACAACAATGGAAGAGGTTTTCTTACCTAGGACAGAATTTTCATCCTACGATGATTTTATAGCAAACTACAGACTGAATATACCCGAGAACTTCAACTTTGCCTATGATGTAATGGATGTAATCGCGGCAAAGACACCTGATGCAAGGGCCATGGTATGGACCAACGACGAGGGGGATGAATGCACCATCACCTTCGCCGACATGAAAAAACGTTCCGACAGGGCTGCCTCCTTCTTCATGGAGTGCGGCATCAAGAGGGGCGACATGGTCATGCTTATCCTCCAGCGGCGCTACGAGTTCTGGGTCAGCGTAATCGCTCTGCACAAGATCGGGGCTATCGCAATCCCTGCCACCCACATGCTCACTGTGGAGGACCTGGTATACCGCAACAACTTTGCAAAAATCAAGATGGTGGTGGCTGTAAATGCACCTGGCATAATCCAGAACATCACTGCCAGTCTGCCTCAGTCCCCGACACTTAAAAAGCTGGTTGTAGTAAATGAATTCGGTGTGGACAAGCCTGTGACAGATCTGCCTGATGGATGGATCGACTTTGCGACAGGCTGCAAGAATGCGGCTCCATTCCCGGTTCTCAAGCGGGAGGATGTCTCCACCAACGACGACTATATGCTGGGTTACTTCACATCCGGCACTACCAGCCATCCGAAGCTGGCAATACACAACTTCCTCTATCCATTGGGACACATAGTGACTGCCAAGTACTGGCAGCATGTGCAGAAGGGTGGCCTCCACCTGACTGTTGCAGACACAGGCTGGGCCAAGACAAGCTGGGGCCGGCTCTACGGACAGTGGATCTGCGAGACAGCCCTCTTTGTATACGACTACCATTCCAAGTTCAAGCCGGTGCATCTTCTGGAGCAGGTGCAGAAATACAAGGTGACCACCTTCTGCGCTCCACCTACCATCTACCGGTTCCTTATCCACGAGGATATATCCTGCTACGACCTTTCTTCCATAAAGCACTGCTCAACTGCAGGTGAGCCTCTTTCCGACGAGGTTTTCAACAGATGGAAGGAGCTTACAGGCTATGAGATCAGGGAAGGCTTCGGCCAGACTGAGTCCACAGTATTCCTCTTCAACTTCGAGGGAGAGAAGATCAAACCGGGCTCTGCAGGAAAGCCGGCCCCATACTACAACATCTGCCTCCTGAACGACGAGCTTGAGGAAGTGGGCACCGCAGTGAGCGGCCAGATCTGCTTCAAGCTGGACAAGGAAAAATTCCCTGCAACTGCAGGCCGTTTCCCTGGTTTAGTATGTGAGTACTATGGAGAGCCGGACAAGACCCGGGAAGTGTTCCACGACGGCTACTACTTCACCGGCGACACCGCATGGCGGGACGAGGACGGCTACTACTGGTTCATGGGACGCTGTGACGATGTCATAAAGTGCTCCGGCTACAGAATCGGCACCTTCGAGGTGGAGAGCGTGCTGGAGGGACACCCTGCAGTATTGGAATGCGCTGTCACCGGCGCGCCGGATCCTATCAGGGGCCAGGTAGTAAAAGCCACCATAGTGCTTACAAAAGAGTACCGCCCTGGAAGCCCTGAGCTGGTGAAGGAGATACAGGACTATGTGAAGCACACCACAGCTCCCTATAAGTATCCGAGAATCGTGGAGTTTGTGGAGGAGCTTCCAAAGACTATAAGCGGCAAGATCCGGCGCAACGTGATCAAGAACCGCGACAAGGAGAAAGCACAATGAGAAAAACTGTTTGCATTTTGATAATTATTTCACTTGCCATAATGATGGCATCCCCGCTCTTTGCGGCATCAAATCCTCAGACCACCACACCACTGGCTCCAAAGCCGGATCCGAAGGTGCCCAAGAACTTTGAGCCATATGACCAGCGGGTAAAGGAATACAACGCCAAAGGACAGCTGGTTAAAGAGACTATCCTTTTCAACAACAGGGAAGAGATAGGAGAGACCCATACCTATGAGTATGATTCAACTGGCAAGCTGGTGAAGGAATGCCTCTATCTGGATGGCCAGCTGGACGATTTCTACACCTATGAATATGACAAGGATGGAAGACTTACCAAAGAGACTGAGTATGGCGCCAAGGGAAAGCTGAAGAACTTCAAGACCTATGAGTACCTGGACAAAGGACTTACTGTGGTGAAGAAGAATATCAAGGCAGACGGCACCTACTACCGCTATACAGTCAAGCGCTATGATGCGGCCGGCAACCATCTGGAGACATCTGAGTACAGAATAAAATGACTGAGGCTCCGATTATCATCATGAGCAGGCACAGCACCTGTCCCATGGTGAAATTGAGGAGTATGAATCCCATGTTCTCATCCGGCTCCCGGAAGAACTCGATGAAGAACCGGATAAAGCCGTAGCAGAAAAGGTAGAGTCCCATCCGCACCCCATCCTTGAGCTTCATCTTACGGAACACAAACCACATAAGAATACCCAGCAGAAGTCCCTCGAAGAAGGCCTCATACAGCTGGCTCGGATGCCTTGGCTGGTCCTGCCCCGGGAACATCATTCCTATAGGGGAATCAGTGACACGTCCGTATAACTCAGCATTTATGAAGTTGCCTATGCGGCCGAAGAAGTAGCCGAAAGGAATGGCTGTCACCATCATATCTGCATTGGCACAGAAGCTCTGTTTGTGCCTGATGGAGTAGAAAAGAACCCCAAGGCCGCCCCCGATCACACCGCCGTGGTAGGACATCCCCTGGAACCCTGTGAAGTGCATGTGGCTGTCGAAGGGCCAGAATATAAGCCAGGGATGGGTCAGGTAGAGCACAGTATCATCATAGACAATGGTGGCAAAAATACGGGCTCCCAGAAGCAGTCCGATGATGCCCCAGGTTATAAGGTTCATGGCCTCGTCATTGGGGGAGGGAATGCCCCTCTCTTTCATCTGCTTGCGCAGAAGGAAAAATGCGATGATAAAAGCCACCAGGTACATAAAGCCGTACCACCGGACAGGAAGTCCGGGAATAATCTCGGGGTGGAGCCACTCAGGGTACTGGATATAAGCTATCATTCCTCATCCTCCGGCTTCCGGGAAGCAAAGAAAAGGATGCATCCGAAGAAAAGATCCAGCACCAGAGCAAAGGCCGGGATCAGGAAAGAGGTCATATCAAGGGACCTTGCCGTGCCCCCCAGCTTGAAGATGAAGATGAAGTCTGCCAGTATCCCGAAGAGCTTTGCCGCAAGCATCAGCATGGCATAATGTCTGTATTTATCGAAGTCGTAGGCCAGGAAGAACATGCCCAGGGCTGTCACAATCTGCTGGGCGTTCATCCACATGAACAGATCCAGGTTCTGTGTGGCAGAGGCAAAGACATACATATAAAGAAACCGGATCACTTCCCATATAAATCCGGCAAAAAGCAATTTTCTCATTGCATATAGTATATATTGACAAATCTAATAAGTAAAGCGATATTGAATGTATGAAGAAAGACAGAAAAATTTGGATATGGCTCTCGGGAGCCCTTATGGCGATAATTCTTTTCCTGGCATTTGTGCCGGTGACTTTTGCACAGAGCGCTGGAAAAAGCAGCCAGTACGGCCTTATATTTGACGAGATGATGCGGTTCATCAAGACCTACTATATCGAGGAGGTTGATGAGAAAGCTCTGTTCGAGGGGGCTATGAAAGGGATGTTCGAAGCCATAGGCGATCCTCATTCTGTCTTTATGACCGAGTCTGAGATGGAGGCTGCTTCCGATTCCGCCATGGGACAGTTCGGCGGCGTAGGCCTCTATATAACCAAGCAGCCTGGAAACGCAGCCATAGATGAGGATTACATGCCTTATGTGAAGGTTGTGGCTCCTATCGAGGATACCCCGGCATACCGGCTTGGAATAAGGGCCGGCGACTATATCATCAAGGTGGACGGCAAGCCCCCCGATTCCATGACCCTCAACGAAGCTACCGAGATGATGCGGGGAAAGCCGGGCACCACTGTGAACATCACATTCCTGCGGGACAAGGACATCACATTCTCCTATGATATTGTGCGGGAAAACATCGAGGTTCCTTCTGTCAAATCAGATATCATCGACAAGAACATAGGATATCTCAGGATCATACAGTTCTCGGCCAACACCCCTGACAAAGTCAAGGAGGCCCTGGAGGGCTTCTCCAAGAAGCGGATAAAGTATCTGGTCATCGACTTGCGGAGCAACCCGGGGGGAGTCCTGGAATCTGCTGTGGAGATCGCCGATTTCTTCCTGGATGATGGCGTAATAGTCAGCACCAAGAGCAAGATTCCTTCATGGAACCAGGTATACAATGCAACCAAGAAGGTCAAGATCTCCAAGTCTGTTCCGATTGCGGTGCTTATAGACCGGGGTTCTGCTTCTGCCGCCGAGATTCTTTCTGCTGCCTTAAGCGACAACGGCCGTGCAGTGCTCATCGGCGAGACCACCTATGGAAAAGGCTCTGTGCAGCAGCTCCGCTCCCTGGGAAAGGATGGCTTCAAGCTTACCATGGGCAAGTACTACACACCTAAGGATATCAATATAGACAAGGTGGGAATCCCGCCGGAGAAAGAGGTGAAGGACCGGGATCTCACAGAAGAGGAGAAGGCCTCCTACAAGAAGCTCATCGAGGAGTACCGGGTCCAGAAGTTTGTAAAGGAGAATCCAAAGCCTTCCGACCTGCAGATCGACACCTTCATCCAGCAGCTCAAGAGCGAGGGGATAGTTATGGAGGACAGAGTCCTCAGGAAGATTGTCCGCAACGAGGTCAACTTCAGCAACAACAACTCTCCTGTCTACGACCTTGAGTTTGACATTGTGCTGCAGGAAGCAGTCCGGATGCTCAAGGCAGGCGAGATAAAAGCCAAGTGAAGCAGTTTATCCTCCCCGCTTCTTTCGACGGCTCCTCCAGCGTGCTTTTGGACGAGAAGGAGACCCATTACCTTAAGAATGTGCTCCGGGTCAAGGTGGGGGCAGAGCTCAAATGCACAGCTTCCGACGGCTCTGTGTGGCGGGGCATAGTCTCCCGCTTTGATGGAGAGGGCTGCACCCTGGAGCTTTTCCCTGCCGGAACTGATGCGGAAAAAGATGCCTGCACCGGAAGCCAAGGCACCCAAGTGATCCTTTACCAGAGCCTTATCAAGGGGAAGAACATGGACCTCATAATCCGGCAGGCAGTGGAGACCGGCGTGGCTAAAGTAGTGCCGGTGGAGACCGAGTATTCCCAGATACGCCTCAAGGACTTCAAAAACGAGAAACCGGAGCGGTGGCAGCGGATAATAAAAGAGGCCATGCAGCAGAGCGGCACATCAATCCATACCGCAGTTGAGACAATGATCAAGGTTGATGACATACCCCCTGTCTCACCCCATGAGACAGCTCTCTTTTTCCACCAGTCCCCCATGGACAGAAAAAGCATACATCAGTATCTGGAGGGCAATTTCAAGAAGGTGAGCCTGTTCATAGGACCTGAGGGAGGCCTTTCCCGGAAGGATATAGAGATTCTGGAGGCAAAAGGGTTCAAGCCGGTGTACCTTGGGGAGAATATCCTGAGGGCCGAGACTGCAGCCCTCTATGCCACAGCAATTGTGAAGAATCTTATCCTGGAGAAAGAGACCTGGTGCTCTATATGATCAGCACTTTCGGGTGATTACCGGCATATCCTTGCTGCCCCTGAGCTTTGTGTAGAACAGGGCGATCAGAAAACCGTTGGCAATTCCCAGCACCCCGCAGAGAATATTCTTTCCTTCGCTCTCTGCGCCGAATATTCCCTTGCCGATATAGTAGAAGACGATAAAGAGGAGCAGCGGCAGTATAAGGACCAGGAAGCTCTCGAACACAGTGCGGCCGGATGGGAGCAGGAACTCGACCTCGTCCCCCTCGGCAAGCTCGAAGCCTTGGCTGTTCCGCACCTCGAAGATGCGGTCCTTCTTTCTGCATATAGGGGATTTGCATGCGGCGCAGGTGCTGTTGGTGCCGCATTTTATAGTCACTATTTTTTCAGATACTTTCTGTACAACGCCACATTCATACATCGGTGTTCTCTCCTTGCTCAAAGGGGCAGCTTCTGCGGATAGGCTCTATGGAGAGGGCCTTGCCGCTTTCCGGGTCTATGTCCAGGACCACGCCCTGGAGCTCCAGATTCTCCCAGCACTCCTTTGAGCGCTCGGGCAGCTGGGTCATATATTTCTTGATCTCAATCTCAGGTTCCAGACCGCCAACAGAGTTGAGGCTGCCTGTGCGGCCCGAGTCGCATATCACGGCAGTGCCGCCGGGGAGCACCTTGCTGTCGGCAGTGAGGGCCTTGGTGTGGGTGCCTATCACCGCGCTCACCTTGCCGTCCATCATGTAGAACATAGTCTTCTTCTCGGCAGTGGTGGAGGCGTGGAAATCCACGATCACTATCGGGGTCTCGGCCTTGGCCTTTGCGGCAAGTTCCGGAAGGATAAGGAAGGGATTGTTCAGATGGGTGCGGGTGAAGCCTGAGTTGCCCAGGATATTGATGACAGCAATCTTTTTGTCGCCCACAGTGTAGATCCTCCATCCCCGGCCAGGACAGTTGTAAGGGAAGTTGATTGGCCTTAGGTGCCAGGGTGCCTTCGGAAGGTGCTCCACGATATCCTTCTTGAAGAAGATCTTCTCTCCGGATGTAAGGACATCGATACCAAGCTTGCGCAGATAGATGGAGTGGGTCTTTCCTATGCCGAAGCCTCCGGTGGCCCCTTCGCTTGCGGCGATGACAAAGTCCAGAGCATACTCTTCCTTGAGCTTGGGCAGGAGCTTCTTGACGCAGAAAACCCCCGACTTGCCGACAATCTCACCTATAAACAGAACCTTAATACCCATTCATATTCCTTTGAACTTAAAATACCATTTTATCTATAAATAAACAAGGTGATTTTTATTGACAAGATTCCAATGCTCCATTATTATAGGTATGTTCACGCCCGAATGGTGAAATTGGCAGACACGCTAGATTCAGGTTCTAGTGACTTCACGGTCATGGAGGTTCAAGTCCTCTTTCGGGCAAAAAAATAGGCCGACTTTATGTCGGCTATTTTTTTGACCATACCATAGGAGGACTTGAAACCCTGCCACGCCGAGCAGGAGCGAGGAGCAAGTGGCAAGGGGGCGGGCCGGAGGCCAAGTCCTCTTTCGGGCATAGAAAAACCGGCTTTATGCCGGTTTTTTTATGCCCATACCACAGGAGGACTTGAAACCCTGCCACGCCGAGCAGGAGCGAGGAGCAAGTGGCAAAAAAGCCCCAGATCAAGGGGCTTTGATTTATCAATTGGCATAGGCGTTTCCTCAATAAGCCTGACCGTGCTTTGCGCAAGCATCTGATGTAAAAGATCCACCTAAAAACTTTCCGCCAGCCACATTTTCAAGGGCTTCTGGGGACAGTTCAAAGTCATCTAATTCATCCAGATAAGCTTCGGCCTCTTCCTTTGTAATTTCAATACCTTTGATTTTAGCCAGAGCAACCAGATCATCAGCGTTCTGACACATTGCTGCTTTCTCAAGCATCTCTTTTGTCAACTTTGTTTTATCGATTGGCATTTGAACCTCCTCACATAATCCACTCAATACTTCTTAATAATAGTTTGCAAAAGTTTGGATTCCGCGTTTTTTCCCACCCGCCGGCAACTTTTTCAAGAGCTTCCGGGGTCAGTTCTGCATCCTGGAGTTCCTCCTGATAAGCCTTGGCCTGTTCTTCTGTTAAAGAATTTAAGTCAAGTTTATCCATTTCATGCCTCTTTCCATAATCTAATATATAGAAATCCAAGTGTCAACGAAAGAAGCAGAAAAAGTCCACTCATTACTTGGGAAAACGGCTTAAAAGCTGCGGCACGGCTCTTCAGAAAGGGGGAAAATGCCGGGTTTTCTCAGTGGTCTGGTCCGGATATCTTCTTATAACATAAGCAATTAGAAAAAAGTTTCAAAAAAGTGAAAAATTTCTCCGGCGTTACTATTGACAGCAGAGAAACGGTATAGTAATGTTGGTATTATAGGCAGAAACGTTGGTGAAATGTTTCTGTGCAAAAGGAGAGATAAATGAGTAAGTTCAAACAGGCAATCAAAGTTATGGCAGTTGTGCTGGTCATGGCAATTGTACTGGTTATGACAGCGGCATTATGCGAGGTTCTCTGATGATTTTGGCTTGCTTGACCTCATTCGCGTTGGTAGGTTATAATAAAACGTTGATACCAATATTATATATTATCAAGAATCTATTTTTCTTGATTTTATATAGGAACCTGCCGATATATCGATTAGAGGTATTGTCCAATGAAGAAAGGAGTCATTATAGCGGCCGCTGTACTGCTTGCTCTGCTTGCTGCAGCTGGTATAGTGATTGCGACAAAACAGAAAGAAGACTCACCACCCGTTCGTATCATCGAGGATACCATGGACAATAATGCAGCCAAGAACGGCACCAGCCCAAACGATGAAATAATCCTCTCTCAGAATGCTCAGATAGCAGAGCTCCGTGCCCAGCTGGAGGATCTTGAGCGCAAGATGGCCCAGCAGGAGTTTGATTATACCGCCCTTAAAGCCGAAAAGGACGCTCTTGAGCGGCGGAACTCGGATCTGGCAGATCAGAACCGCTGGCTCCGGGGAAGAAACAACACGCTCAGCAGCTCGGAGGGTAAGCTCCGTAATGATGTGGCAGCTTTGGGGACAGAGATTGCTGCCCTGAACGAGCAGCTTGCCCAGCTTGAGAAGAAGCGGGAAGAGAACGAGGCGGCATATCAGGAGGCCCTGGCAAGGATAGAGGAGTACGAGGCCAAGGTGGCATTGGCACAGGCGGCGCTGGATGAGGCCAATTCTGTACCAGGCACTCGGGTGACCGAGGAAGGGGAACTGGTTTCCACCTTTAAGACAATGCCTGCGGGACAGAGCCGGAATATAATCGGAATCAGGGCTGGAGAGACAGCTTGGGATATAGAAGGAACATTCGCACTCATGCCTCACTGGTTCCTATTGGCAGATGCAGGAATAGCAGAGGTGCCCGACAACCTGGTGGAAGAGGATTTCCCGGGGTTCAGGTCAGACCATGCCCATATGTACACAGTGCTCTTCGGCACAGGACTTAACTGGCGGATGAACTCTCTGCAGCTTCAGCCTAACTTCTATATTAGAACTATGCTTGGACCTGCCTGGTTTAAGTATAAAATAAATTATAATGATGATGAGGGTATAAACACTTATCTGCTCTGGAGATCATCGGTGGGCTTCGACCTCACTTTGTATAAGAATCTGCAGTTCACCACAGACGTAAGTCTGGACTGGATCAAGGATTTCGATCTTAAGCCCCATGTGACCATCGGACTCCAGTGGAACTTCAGCAACAGCTGGGCTCTTTTCGGGGGAAAATAAGTGAATGAAAGAATATAAAATTTTTGCTTGACACTAGTTGTCATTTTTAGTACTTTTGCAATGTTGGTTTTTTTATTGACTTTATTTACTAAAATGTATATAAATAAAGTATAAATAAGAAATATTATTATTAAGGAGATAATAATGAAAAGAGGAAAAGTTTTGATGACAGTACTTGTCGTATTGGCAGTGCTGTTCGCATCATGCTCAAACGGCATGAGCAAAGACGATGCCAGTGGCGCTGCTCACAATGAGAAAGTAATGGTAAGCCTTGGCGTTGATGTTGAAGGTGCCGTATCACAGAAGGCTATTTCAAGTGATACAGATCTTTCTGGCCTGACATACTGGTACAAGGCTAATCATAACTGGGAACAGGACAGACCTGTTCATGGTGATACAGGGGCAAATTATATTATGATTCCAAACTATAGTGCAGGAGCTGCCCCAAAAAATATTGGATACTTCACAGCAGGCGAGTGGTCATTCTGGGCACAGGTGAAAAAGGGTGATACTGTTATCTACTCTTCAGTAGAAACCCCTTATATTATTCGTACTAACCAAACAAGCCCGACAATCATAGTAAAACCTGCTACTGAAGGCAATGGTAATATATCTTTCAGCGTAAATGTTCCGTCTACAAGTGGGGCTGCCCCAACAGCACCTGAGGCCATTACCGTTTTGATTAATGACTCTGGTGAAGGTATAGTCCTTGATGCTCCTACTTATGCCGATGGACTCGCAACATTCTCTGGACATAAAAATGGTCTGGCTCCTGGTCCATACACCGTCACATTCAAATATACTGATAAAGGTGGCACAGTAACTGAGGGAGCTGCACAGGCAGTGACTGTATTTGCAGGACAGACTTCAAATATCACTGGTACAATTGATGCTGGAAAGTGGCATCCTACCTCAATAACAATCAAAGCACCTGGAATCGATCCTTTCACTCTTACACCAGAATCTGCTCATAGAACCCCATTAGGGCCGGCTGTTGTTTTTGAGGCTGCTGCTACTTCCACTCAGGGCAATGCTATTACATACAAGTGGTATGTTAATGGTAATGGTCCGCAGAACATCGGAAACGCTACACTAAGCTACGAACTTAACGTTCCTGGAATGTTTGATATTACATGTACAGCAACTGATGAAACAGCTAAAGTTACTGCATCTAAGACAGTTTATATTCAGGTTGGTTATAATGTAGCACTTGGTACTATCACTGGTGGAACAGTTGATTATGGAGTAAATTCAAGCGCAACTGCAATCTTTGCACCTGGCGACATTGTATCTCTGAGTGCAGCACCTACTACTCCTTCTCATAGACCTGTATTCACTATCGACGGTATTACTGGATTAGCCCATGGAACAGATATAGAATATGACGCTGTCGCAGAAGTAGCTACTTTCAGAATGCCGGCAGCTACAGCAACAGTTGATGTTGCATTCAGCGCTCCTTACGCTGTTGCCATTGGTAATAATATTTCTAATGGTACTGTAAAGGTTGCATCAAAGGGAACATCCTTTGCTGCAGGAGAGACTGTGCTTCTGGCTGTGACACCTGCTGCAGGTTATCATCTTGCTACACTTAAAGCTGGCGAAACAAACATTTATTCGAACTATAGCGCCGTAACAGGTATTGCTTATTTCGTAATGCCGGCAGGAGCTACAACAATAACTGCTACATTCGAGGCAGATGCTCCGTAAGCAAGATTTGCTTTAGGTTTTTAGGTGGAGACACCGGGGGCAGGGTATCCTGTCCCATGGTGTCCCACCATTCAGAGGCACCCGGCTGGGCGTCTCTGAATGGTGGGAATTGGAAGGGAAAATATATTAGGAAAGGAATAGGAGAATATATAGGTTGAAGGCGAAATTAAGCAGCATAAGCGCAATCATTTGTCTTATAACATTAGTATTTTTCTGCATTCTCGCATGCGACAACGGATCGGTGTCTGACAGTGGTTCAGACGGTCTGGTAAAGGTTTCCCTTGCTGTGGACGGAGAAACCTCTGTATCACAGAAAGCCATCTCAGTGGACAGCCCAAGCTTCACATTCTGGTATAAAGCGGTTCCACAGTGGAGCCAGGAAAGACCTATCCACGGAGGAACAAACGGCCAGTTCGTAATGATTCCAAACTGCAGTGCCGGGGCATCAAACCCTCTGGGTTACTTCACAGCGGGTGATTGGGTCTTCTATATAGAGGTCAGGAACGGCAGCACCCCTGTGTACCAGGGACAGTCCGCAGTGACCATAAGCTCATCATCAGCCAATATCACAGTGGATGTGGCCAAAATAATAGATCATGCCACACCTGGTGTTGTTAAAATAAATATCACAGCGCCTACAATAAACAACACAGATGAGTTGACCATAGCTTGGGGAGAGGGTGCAGGTAAGTCTGCAACTGTCAGCGGTACACCGGCAGGAAGCATCACAACATTCACATATACAAAGACAGAGCTTGCAGTGGGGACATACACATTCACCTTCACCCATAACAATATAGCCAGCGGCACATCCATAGCAGTTGACCTTAATCAGAATCAGATGGTGATTATCAGCGGCAGCTTTGACAGTGGTGAATGGGATATAAGATCAATAAATTTGCCAGTCCATGAAATTGAATTTAATATATCTGGAGAAGGAAATGTATGGAATCCTATCACTGCTGCAGTTCAGGGGGACTGGGTGGCTTTTTCTTTGAATCCAGAGCCTGGCCTGGGGGTTTCATCTTGTTCAATGGAATGTGATGGGGAACCATTTGAAGAATATATAACAAACGGCTTACAGTATGGTTTTACTATGCCGGACGGAGAAATAACCGTGAATGTCGTATTTGATGTTGTGACAGATGTTACTATTGATGATTCCCGCGTTCTTAGGGCGATTATTTCTGATTTATATAATGTAACAAGCAAAACCAGTGCAACAAAAATTAATTCAGCCAATAACGCAAAATATTTAGCAGATAAAGACATATATGATGTAATACCTGTAAATGGGCTTAAGGTATGGTATAATAGTACTGATAAAACAATCTATTATTATGCAGAAGGAACGATTTATCTTAAGGGATCCTGCTCTGGCCTTTTCAGCAGTTGTCTTAAAGTGGAATATATAACACTTTCCAATATTGATACAACTGGTGTCACAGATATGTCCTATATGTTTGGATCTGACGCCTCTAATACAAGTAATCCTCATAAACTTAAAAGAATAACATTGAACAATGGCACTAACTTTGACACCTCCCATGTCACTAATATGAAGCACATGTTCGGTCTGTGTTATCAGCTTGAACATGATGCATTAGACTTTGTGAAGGATTTTAACACCTCCAATGTTACTGATATGTCTTATATGTTTGCCGGTAACTTACATACCTATTATATTCCTGTAGACACACTTGACCTGCGGAACTGGAAATTTGAGAAAGTGCAGCGTATAGATCATATGTTTGACCGGTGCGAGGCTTTGAACACTGGATTGTTATTCCCTGCTGAAACTAATTTTAAGAGCCTTGTTTCAATTAACAATGCATTCAGCCAGTGTCCTGCTCTGGATCCAGATCATTTGCGTGATATTGTAAAATCATGGAAATTCTCTGGGCAGGCCGATTATGAGAATAAAGTTTATGGCAACAACAATAGCTCGCTGTTTGGACCTTTTAATGGTGCCGGTCAAGACACAACCCGCAACTATCTGATAAGAACTTCTATGCTGGCTGGTGGGGAATATGGTAATTTTGCGGTCCGCCAGAAATATAAAACAGCAGATGGTTACTACCTCTATATCGGCGGTGCAAATGGTAACAATAACTGTTGTCTGACTGTAAACCCGGGCTCTTATGTAGAACCAGAACCAGAACCATAATATAGTGAAAAATAATATATTTATATTTACATTAATATTATTGACACTTTTATTACAGGTAGGATGTGACAACGGATCTGTTTCAGATTCCGGGTCAGACGGTCTGGTAAAGGTGTCCCTTGCCGTAGACGGAGGAGCATCTGGTTCACAGAAAGCTATCTCCCTGAATAGCACAGGTTTCACATTCTGGTATAAGGCTGTTCCACAGTGGAACCAGGACCGGCCTATCCACGGTGGAACAAACGGCCAGTTCGTAATGATTCCGAACTGCAGTGCCGGTGAGTCAAACTCCCTTGGATACTTCACCGCTGGACCATGGGTCTTCTATATAGAGGTCAGGAACGGCAGCACCCCTGTATACCAGGGACACACTTCAGTAACCGTAAGCTCGACATCGGCCAATGTCACAGTGAATGTGTCAAAGATAATACGGAATGCAATAGAGGGGGTTGTCAGCATAAATATCACAGCCCCGACTATTAATAATACAGACGCAATGACCGTGTCATGGAGCGGTACCGCAAGTGGCTCAGCCACCGCAACAGCCGAACCGGCAGGAAACATAACAACATTCACTTACACAAAAACAGGGCTTGCGGAGGGTACATATACATTCACTTTCACCCATAACAATATAGCAAGCAGCCCATCCATAGCAGTGAGTCTTGGCGAGAATGAGATGGCAGTTATCAGCGGCAGCTTTGATAACGGTGAGTGGAATACGAAGTGTGATATTTTTCAAATTCATGAAATTGAGATTATTAAATACAACTATGGGACAGAACAGGATCCCGTATATTATGGAGAGGTATATCAAAATTCCAATTATGCTGTAATCGGTGATACTGTCTCCTTCTCCGTAGAGCCCGCCCAGGACTCCACCCTGTATGAGGTTCCCACCGTAACATGCGGCGGCAACCCAGTCGCCTGTACTGCTGCTGGAAACCATATGTACACATTCACCATGCCTGACGGCGATGTTACTGTGCATGTACAATTCACAGTAACAGACACCGATATCGACCCGGAGCTCTTCATGTTCTACCTGCATAGTATATATACAGCTAATGAAGAGAACGTCCAGGCATTCGGGCGGTCCGACAATCCTCCTGGTCCAGGGGTGGAGCACGTCAAGACAATCAGGAACATGAAGATGTGGTTTGACGGCACAGACAAGATATGCTGGTATTCAAGTATCAACACGAACAGGGCGAGGTTCAAGAGCGGATCCCTGGCCAATCTCTTCCGGGGACGTGACAAGTATCTTAATATCAGCCTGAAGGGTCTTGATACCTCGAAAATAACCGACATGTCCCATATGTTTGACAGCTGTGTTAACCTGCAGTCGATTGACTTTGAAGGTGTAAGCACTGCCAGTGTAAAAGACATGTCCTATATGTTCTACAAGGCTGGATATAACTACTTCCCGAACTATACAACTGGTACAGGCGCAGAGAATAATAAAGCAGAAAACGAGAGGCTAAATAACTCTAATAACCTTAGCATCACCAATGCAGTCTTTACTACCAACAATGTCAAAAATATGCAGGGTATGTTCCATATCTGCAGTGCCATTGACCTGAGCGGAATAAACATGAACGACTGGAATGTTTCTGGGGTCACCGATATGTCCTATATGTTCGCAGGCCATAGTGTGAAAAAAGGTAATACATATTATTATTGGTATAACAAGTTCACAGGTTTCAATATCAGCAATTGGGTTACCACAAGCTGCACAACTTTCAAAAATATGTTCTGCCTCGCCAACAGATTTACTGAGATTAATATACAAAACTTTGTCTTCACCAATGTTGTTTATCTGGACCGTATGTTTGAGCGTTGTGAGAGACTTGGTTATGGTACTGGAGGCAGTGCGGCAGACGATTACAAGCTGGTATTCCCAAATCATTGTATTATGAAAAACGCCTATGACTTCCTCTATATGTTTGGAAAGTGCTTCGAGTTCAGAAGAGAGAATTTCCAGAGGATTGTTTCAAGCTGGGACTTCACTGGCAACGCAAATGCAGCAACTCTTTTTGCCAATTCAAGTAATAACGACACCAACCCAGAAGGTGTTCCAAGCAACAGAATAATTGATAGAATGGAAGATAATTCTTCTGAGCATTACAGAAACAACTTTGGAACCCGTTTTTCTATGACAACTAAAGATGGCATGACCCTCTGGATTGGAGGAGGTAAAAATATAAAGAGTAGGCGCCTGACCACGGTGCAACACCCCTAAAGAATGGAAAATAGCTGAGTATGATGAAGCGATTAGGTATATTTACATTATTAATTTTGATGCTTTCTCTTATCCTGGCATGCGACAACGGATCTGTGTCCGACAGCGGATCAGACGGTCTGGTAAAGGTGTCCCTTGCTGTGGACGGCGAAACTTCTGTATCGCAGAAAGCCATCTCAGTGGACAGCCCAAGCTTCACATTCTGGTATAAGGCCGCCCCCCAGTGGAGCCAGGACAGACCTATCCACGGCGGAACAAACGGCCAGTTCGTAATGATTCCAAACTATACTGTTGGGGATGCTCCAAAAAATCTTGGATACTTCACAGCGGGTGAGTGGGTCTTCTATATAGAGGTCAGGAACGGAAGCACCCCTGTATACCAGGGACACACTTCAGTAACCATAAGCTCATCAGCAGCCAGTGTCACAGTTAACGTGGCCAAAATAATAGATCATGCCACACCTGGTGTTGTCAGCATAAATATCACAGCACCCACAGTGAGAACAACTGGGGATGGGGTTGAAACCTTCCAAGATGAACTTACCGTGTCATGGAGCGGCACAACAGCAGGCGGCCCAGTAAGCGGATCAGACACCGCAACAGCCACACCGGCAGGAAGCATCACAACATTCACATATACAAAGACAGAGCTTGCAGTGGGAACATACACATTCACTTTCGCCCATAACAATATAGCCAGCGGCACATCCATAGCAGTTGACCTTAATCAGAATCAGATGGTGGTTATCAGCGGCAGCTTTGACAGCGGTGAATGGGATTTGGAGTCCCTGATCTTCCAAATTCATGAAATTGAGATTATTAAACACAACTATGGGACAGAACAGGATCCCGTATATTATGGAGAGGTATATCAACACTATAATTATGCTGTAAACG
>JAEEGK010004043.1_pt1 | contig 36181 bp, 32 predicted proteins | sample 8958771 | NCBI WGS metagenome assembly JAEEGK01 (sample SAMN16246547, study PRJNA631951) | gut metagenome | biome: gut microbiome; feature: rumen; material: SC-attached | host: Bos | place: Iran: Karaj | collected 2018-10 | reverse complement strand
TGATATTTTCATGGGTTAGATCAACAGCCTCATCCACAACCATAGCGGTAACGCCTTTGCCGGTGATTTTGTTTCCGTCACTGTCGGTCTGGTTCCAGGCTTCAATCAGGTTTAAATCGTGACCTGCGTCCGTTTAATTATCATCATAGGGACGGATCGGTCTTAATTACTGCCGTTGCAGGAGGAAAGGATTTTATAGAGATTTGATCCAGGATTCAGAAAAAATAAGGCAGCGGGTTTCATGGTTAACCGGTATGACTCTAATATTTGAGATAGTTGTAGGCTTCGGTGATAAGCTTGCATTTATTCTCATATTCACGCTGCAGTGTTCCGGTAATACCTTTGGCTTTGAGACGATCCGGATGATATTCTTTCATCAGTTTCAGATAGGCCTTTCTGATTTCCTGAGCTGTAACCTTGCCGGACAGACCAAGTATTTTGAGTGCATCAGCGCGACAGGTAACCTTTTCCGGAACAGAACTGTCGGAGGTCGAACGGTAACCGGAACTGTCGGTATGAGCTCCTGAATTTCTGCTGTCTGATGAAGAACCGCTACTGCCTGAACTGCGCGATGAAGAACCGCTACTGCCTGAATTTCTACCGGATGAAGATGAACTGCGCCGTCCGGAGGAACTGTGAGATTCTGTTTTCCTTTCACTGCGCTGTTCTTGACTTGATGAAGTGCCGGCATCAGTGCTACCGTACCTGAACTTGTATGTATTCAGTCTGACCATCATGTCATTGTAGGAAACATCAAGATATTTGCAGATTTCGTTCAGTTTCTGCAGTTCCTGCTCACTGACGAGACGGTCTGAGCATATTAATGAACAGAGAATATCAATCAGAAAAAGTTTTGACTCACGGTTGCAGGCTATATTTTTCTTCATTGAACTGCAGGTGGCGAAGGCACTGAAGTTAGCCGACTTGCCGGCGGTAAATTCATTCTGCAGTCTGATCCTGGTTTCGTCACTGGCTTTTTGCTCATCAATCAGGGCGGAAACTATTCTGATCTGTTCCCTGGTTACGGCACCGCCGGCTCTGGATATATATCCGCACAGTCTGCATACCGCCGCCAGGAACTCAATATTTTCCTGCTCTTTTGTGTACTTTTCATTTCCCGTGTTGCTGTCACGGCTTTGTTGAGTTTCTTTCCCGAATTTACTTCTCCACTCTTTTGCACGTTTTTCACTTCCGGCGCTGCTGTTGTTCCTGCTCTGTTGAGTCTGTTTCCCGAATTTCTCTCGCCACTTTTCAGCGTATTCCGGCCCCATTTTGTTAAGGAAATCTTCTTCTGCGTCGCGGGTCCTCCTGCTGGATCTGATGCTGATATAAATAAAAAAGAAGATCGCTGCAATCGGAATCATATAGCTACCGAATGTCTTAAACAGTATAAACAGAACAGCTACGACAAGGAATTGACCGAAGTTGTTTCTGGTCAAAAAATTCATGACAGCGCTCCAGAATAAACAAAAAAAACAACCATGGAATTTTATCACAGTTCAGTCTTTTGTGTTCGGAAATCCATTGATTGATCAGTGCGAAAAAATCAGGTGACAGTTTGAAACAGCCTTAAAAAGAGAGAATCGACTTTGCCCGATCCTCCTACATCCTATCCGGGTTTATGCAACTTCAGGTTATTGATCCCGGTATACTCTACCTTTTAATTCCGGGATTATGTTCAAATCAACAAGATAACAGAAGTCCTCTACACCGCACTGCTCTTCATATTCTTCATCTGTCAGGTTGGATGATTTCGGTTTGACTATATTTCCGTTGATATATTCCTTTTCGATCAGGAGGCCCTTTTTATTGATATCAAACCTTGTAGTCACACCGTACGCACTTGCAATGGTATTGAAATAATCTCTCAGAACCTTGCGGGCGGCTAAAGTTCCTGATTTGCTTAATTCGGCAATCTCCTCGCTGGTTTTACGTTTGAATCCAGCTTTAATCAGTTCCAACTCACTTTTGGAGATTTGCCATGATCTGCCGATTTTTTTTGCTTTTATATCGCCGCTGGCCAGCTTTCTCTGAATGGTGATTTCACTTACTCCGAGTTTTTCCGCAAATTCTCTTGCTGTGTACGAATCAATAATGTCGTCAAGTAGTATAGCCGGTTTCGCCTGCGCAGTTTTGATTGCCCTTATAATCTGCTCCTGGTATTTAGCAGCAGTTTCATTAGATTCGAATTCCGAGAACATGGATTTTACAGTGTCAGAATCAAAATACGACAGTATTGTCCCGATTTCCGCTATGGCATCGTCAATCAGCATCTGTCTGACATTAAGTTTTTCGTAGTTTCTGTCAATCTCATAATCCTGCAGATGATCTGCTTCAACCAGTTTGCAGTACCACTCCATTAAATCAGCCATAAAAGATCCCAATGTTATTGCATCATTAATCATTAGCGTTATCTCCAATTATTTGTTTCATTGTACCGAATGAATTTGCTTGCTGTTTATTGTTGTATTTAATTATCTAATTATTGCAATAATACACAACATTAAACATCATATATTGTTAAATAATGTGATATGTTTCAAATAATTGTGTTATAAGATAAGTGTTGATATGTATAAATTTGTGGTGTTTATGTGTATTGATGTGCTTTTGAAAAAGATCGTTTTAAACTGTTAGAACTGTATTTCGGCTTCTGACTATCAGGATCTGTTATGTGCTGCCATATGTAAGCTCCAGTACGCAGGTTATGAACCACACGCCAGATGAGCCCTAACTGTAACTGCACTGAATTCTGTTTGATTCTTCCTTTGTAGAATACTCAGTCTGTCCGCAGATTTAGTAAGATTGCAACACGTGCGTAAAGGAAAATAAAAAGTGCAGCTCAGGCTGCACTTCTAAGATCTTAATGAGTGGAAATATTTTTTTGCCTAACCGTCAATTGTGATGTTGTCGATACAGCTGAAGTCATCATCAAATTCAAAACTGATAACGTGTACATCATCGAATTCCTGTTCCACATAATCCACCTGACCGGAATCAGGATAAATCTGAGGTTTCCCGAGTTTTTTGGTTATTTGGTCGTTGCTCATGCCGGATACTTCATCGCCGTATGTTTCCACAAGTTCAGGTTTGATCGTCTCTGCAATCTTATTGATATTTGCGAGGTAGGCCTTTCTTAAATTTCCGGCTGTCCGTTCGCATATTTCTTCATCTTCCGGTTCGTCGTCCCAGCAGACATACAGCTCATCGAATTCCACTGTATACGCCAGAGTATCCTCGTTGTAATCGATCATAAACACATCCTTATATTGAGTTTTTTTGAAAAGTCACTGGTTCCGGAAGGCTGCGCCGGTACGATTACAAGCAAGATCCGGAAACGGACTGATTGTATTGCATCTGATTTTCTGACTGTGAGAGAATGCCCACAGTTTTGAACTGATGTTCCCTTTCTGTCTGCCGGTTCGGTACACAAATCATACCCGGCTCCTGCCTAGGATGACTTAAGGTAATTGTATGCGGCGGTTATCTGTTTGCACTTTTCCTCGTATTCGCTTCTGAGATAACCGGTGATCCCTCTGGCTTTGAGACGATCCGGATGATATTCCTTAATAAGTCTTAGGTACGCATGCCTGATCTCATCTTCGGATGCTCCTGCTTCAAGTCCCAGAATTCGCAGGGCATAGAGCTGTCCTCCTGACTGCTTCTGACTGCCGGTTCTGCGTGAATCTGAATTTCCGGAACTGCTGCTGTTGGCTGAACCGGTGTCATTGTCCGAACTGCCCCGGCTGCTGCGGCTCTGCTGGGTCTGGGTGTTGAACTGGTAGATCTTCCTTTTGAGTTCAACTTCCGGGATACACAGACTATGGCAGATATCCTGAAGACGCTTAAGTTCATTTTCTGTCAGAATGTTGTCTACAGTTACAATCGACCACAGAATATTGAGGACAAAACTCTGTGAATATGGATCTCTACGCATAAAAGCGCATGATTCCGCAATATCATCAGCGGAAAAGAAAGGTGAGCATCCTGTGTTGAAAGCGAGCTGCATTTTATCCCGCTGTTCGCTGTTGCTGTTCTCTATAAGACGGTCGACAATATCAAGTTCCTCCGGATCAATATGTCCGTCGGCACAGGCAACGTATCCGCACAGGGTACATAATTTGTACACAAATGCTTCGTCTGTTTCCGGATGCCCGTTTTCGCTGTGAGCGGTCCGTTCAGTACCGTTTCTACCGGATTTGCTATAGTAGGAGTCAGTGTTAGAGGATTCTTTTGCCGGCGTATTAAAATCCCTGACAACAAGGCTTATCACGACAGTCATAACGACTGTCAAAATCATCCATATAATCGCCTGATTAAAACTGATCAGTATTATCGAAAGCAGTACGTAGGTGTACATCAGAAATTTGATTTTAGGAAACATACACTAGTGCAAAATAAAATGACCGGGTCTGTTTTTATATCCGGTGATAAGCTTATCCAAAAATTGCAACCTCCCGGAGTTTCAGGCGGTTGCTACCTCAACCTGCAAATAATATATCACGGCCGTCAGGTTGTCAAAACAGTGTTAGACTTCCGGTAAACCGGGGATGGATTTACCGGATTGAAAGAGGATATGTTTTTCTCTAAAAACGAAGAATATGCACGACTCTCCTACTTAAGATAGTTGTATGCCTCGGTGATCAGTTTGCATTTCTCTTCGTATTCCTTTTTCAGAGAACCGGTTATACCTTTGGCTTTAAGTCTGTCAGGATGATATTCCTTCATGAGCTTCAGGTATGCACGCTTGATTTCCGCTGCAGATGCACCGTCTGAAAGTCCAAGAATACGCAAAGCATCGGAACGGCTGTTAATTCCCTGAGAGGATGAACCACTTCTTCCTGAATATCCGCCGGAATCTGATGAACTTCCTCTACCCGAATATCCGCCGGAATTCGATGAGCCTCCTCCTGAGTAGCTGCCGGAGTTTCCTGAACCTGAATAGCTTCTTTCCTCGCGTCTGTACTGATGCTGACGTGCCCTGGTAAATCCGGAGGTGAATTCGTATTCGCGTATTTTGTTTACAACGAAGGCCCGTTCAATAGAAAGAAGATCTGTAACCTGGTACAGACGCTGGAGCTCGAGTTCGGTTACCACATTGTCTGAATAGATCAGGGACAGCAGAACATTGAGAATGAAATTCTGCAGATCCGGATCACTGAATTCATTCCTGATTGATCTGCAGGTGTCATACGGATCGAAATTTTCAGATTTACCGGTATTGAAATCCTTTTGTAGTCTGGATTTTACCCGTAGAGGAACTTCCGAAGTGTCTATCAGTCTGGAAACCAGATCGATCTGTTCCTTGGTTATGGCTCCGCCTGCACGTGATATATATCCGCAGATACGGCAAACTGCCGATATAAATTCGATATATTCGGTTTCATGGTGCTCTGAAGACCGGCCTGAGCTGCTGCTGTTCCGGTTATCACTGTAGCTGCTGTTCCGGTTATCACCGTAGCTGTTGTTCCATGTTTCGGAACTGCTGCCGGAATTTCCGGATTTGAACAGTTTATCCTTGAGAGAACTTATCAGACCTACTGCCATGAAAAACAGGACTAACAGAATTATAATCGGAACGGCCGCACCTCTGGTAAGGATTATAATAATAGCCAGTATTATCAGGCAGCCGCAACCGCCGTCTTTGTTGTTATCGCTCATATGTTTTTAATGTTTGTTCTGCTTTATGATTGTTCCACGAATTGTCTACTGACGGTTGAAATAGCGGATCCCGCTGTCAGGTCTGAAATACGTCCGGATAAAATGTTTTTTGTTTCTGTCGGTAACTCTGCTGACAAAAACTATTTCGCCGGTTTTTTCGAGAAAATAGATAAAATCCCCGTCATCCTGTTCGATCCGGTACAGTGAATCGGGATTGTCGATTACCCTGTTCGCCCCTGCAACATACTCCTCCACACTGCTGTAGTTGAATTCAGCGCGGTGTTTTTTAAAGTGATCATTTGCATAGCGTTTATTTCGGAAATAGAAATATTCCTGGGTGTCACCTACTCTGGCCGGAGCGCCGGTTTTAACGGCTGATGTATTATGTTCTGTACCGCCGTGAACGTAATCCGGCTGCTTATTTTTAAGATAAAAACATACAGCCGCTGTTATCAGAATAACTGCGATAGCGACTGTGAATAATTTAATCGGTGAAAATCTGTTTCTCATATTCAAAACCGGCAACCCGTGAAATACCTGCATATTGTATCATTCACAGCCGGTAAACGTTAACAAAATATGAAAAAACTCTGCATCTGTGAGCAGACTGCAAACACAGCAGCAGGGCTGAAGGCTTTGAGTACCTGAGCCTATCTTATAATCGGTTTTCTGGCGGACTGCTCTCGCAGAGACGGTTCTGAACTTCCCGGACTGTACCTGCCCACCACTTCTCCTTTAACGAAGGATGAAAGATCGGTAATCATCTTTCTAGCATATTCCTGGAATTCTCTGATTTCTCTGGTGCGGTTCTGAACAGAATTCAGTTCCATCAGTTTCTGTGAAATCTGGTTCATTTCACTCTCGTCTATGAGTTCATTGAGTTCAATGCTGATCCGGACGCCGTTTTCCACCCGGGTGCGTCGGGTGGATTTAAACATCCAGGGCTGTTTGATTTCAGTCAGAGCCCGGTCGAACAGTCTGCAGTAACTGGTTTTTTCATGAAATTTCCTGTACCAGCCGGAAATATTGCCGTCAAGATCTACCTCCGGGGAGTACTCACGGGAGCAGATCCCGGATCTGATGATGGTACCGACAAACAGATACTTTCTTCCCTTTTCGAGCAGAATTTTTTTCTTTACCCTGTACCCGCTGGCCTGTTTTTCAAAGAATAATGTCATAAATCCCCCGTCCCGTAGCTACCTTCAGTTATTAATTATACCTGAAATCATGCGGCAGCAAACGGCGTGGGGATAATAATCGCCTGAATTGTGATCCTGAAAAATTAATTGTCACCCCGGACTGCTACGGGAGATTTATTTACTTCTGTTCCGGCTTACAGTTTTGTTTTCTCCGGGCCATCAGTGAAGCTACCACCGCACCGGAAATGTTGTGCCAGGTGGAGAAAATGGCTCCAGGCAGTGTTGCTGCCGGCAACGCGGAAAAGAAACTCTGTGCCAGGGTTGATGCCATACCGGAGTTCTGCATGCCCACCTCGAGAGCCAGGGTGTCTGATCTGTTGATGTCGAATCTGCACAGACGTCCGAGTCCGTATCCGAGTCCGTAACCGCACATGTTGTGCAGGATGACAACCACAAAGACAACAAGTCCGTGGGTGAACAGTTTTTCACTGTTGACATCAATAACATAGCCGATAATAATGCAGATGGCGATACAGGAAACTGCCGGAAGCACTCTTATTACTTTCTGCGCAAAGGTCGGGATCAGTCTGTTTATGAGTATACCTGCGGAAATCGGAAGAATTACGATTTTTAAAATACCAAGGAACATTCCCCAGGTGTCCACCGAGATCGGAGCGGCAGACTGATTCTGATAGAGGGAAATATAGAAGGCGGTAAGCAGCGGTGTGACAACCGGGGCAAGCAGCGTGGAAACACAGGTCAGTCCGATTGACAGCGGAACATCGGCCTTTGCCATGAAGCTCATAACGTTTGACGAAGTGCCGCCGGGACAGCATCCAACCAGAATCACCCCCACCGCCAGTTCGGGAGGGAGTTTAAACAGCAGCGACAGTCCGAAACCCAGCAGCGGCATGATCAGGAACTGGGCCAGCTCCCCTGCAATGATCTGCTTCGGACGGGTGAACACCACAATAAAATCCCCGGGTTTTACAGTAAGTCCCATACCGAACATGATAATCATGAGCAGTACCGGTATGGTAACAGCCTGATTCAAAAACTGCGGGTTGTTTACCCAGGAGGTGAAACTGTGGTGGAAGAAAAATGCAGCAACTGCCGTAAGAATAGAAAGTACAGCCATATATCTGCTGATCAGATCAAAAAACTTCATGGAAATCCCGGTTTATTGAGGAACAGTTTAAAACAATTGAAAGAAAATCTGGCGGTGAGAGAGGGATTCGAACCCTCGATACGTTTCCGTATACACGCTTTCCAGGCGTGCTCATTAAGCCACTCTGATATCTCACCGTATTTTTGATACTTAAGATTTTAAGTAATAAGTAAGCGGGAAGCTACAATGTTCCCGACGTTTGCGCTATATAATAAACTATAACTTTATTTTGTCAAGAGTTATGAATCTGTATGCTCAATTACTAATCATTCAGTTTCCCGTTTTCCTGCCTGCTGTTTACGTGGCGTACAGAAAATTACCAACGGCAGTACCTGCGTGACTGCCGGAGGTTTCAGCCGGACTGCAGCTGAAGCGGTTTCTCAGTCTATTTCAGAACAAGAAGTTTGCACGGACTTACCCAGCGATACATTCTGTCCTCGATTAACCCCACCGCTTTCAGCACCGCATCAATGCTGATATTCGGAATGGTACTGTTGTTCTCAACATACATGCTCAGATATTTTTCCGACGGGTTGCGGATCCCCATTCTCCTGCAGATCAGCCAGGATACACTTTCAGCTTCAAATTCCTTCTCGTTTGTGGACAGCCCGGTACGGCTCGGCCATCTGTTGGTGTCAGGGGAACCGAGGTGACCGCAGTACAGGTGTCCAAGTTCATGCAGAAGCGTTGCTACCTGTGTGCCCAGATCGCATACACTGTTAAGCTGTATGCTGTACTTATGTCTGATTTTGAATTTACCGTAGGACAGATAAGACGGATGGTCATCCTTTTCAACTTTAATCATTCCTGCACAGCCGGAACCGAAGGTTGCCACCCCCGTGCACAGGATCCCGTCCGCCTTTATTCTTGTTCTGAGTTTGTCCGTCATTTCCCAGATCCTGCCCGGATCTTCAATGATTTTACCGTCAAAGGGATGCAGCAGGCTGTTATATCTTTCATCCTCAGGACCTTCCGTATCTGAGATGTCATAGACGAACTTAACCGGACCGAACGGCTTGAGCAGTACCAGCGGTCTTGCACCTGTTTTAACGGTCCGGTTGTGATATTTGCGCCACCCTGATTCGGTTTCCACATATACACTGCCCGGTTTCTGCACGTGAAGCAGGAAGGCATTGTATGGTGCCAGCATCGGGAATTTTTTCACAAAGTTAAGCAGACCCATATAGTCGGAGCTTTTTCTGTAGAGACCGACATTCTCAAAGAGACTGTCGAGTTCGCTCTTCTGTCTTTCATTGTTACGTTGAATGGCCATAATTGCACACCTCCATGATGTTGTTTAGTCTGTACCGGCGGATTAACACCGGTATTTAATTAGTAAATGTGTCTGTACGGAAGAACCTGAAACACCGTTCGGTTAATGTTTAGAAATTATAAATAAATATATCCCCAAAGATATTATACACGCAAAGCATACTATGCGCAAGTGTTTTGAAGTTTTTTTATCAAAAAAAGATTAAGTATTATGTATGGATCTGTATTACCGACTATTGGAAAATCTGATCTTCCGGTGTATTCGGTGCTTTGTTGTGATTTAGTACTGTTGATATTTAATCTCAGGCGCAGTGACTAACCGTGAATAGTTGGTCACTGTCCTTCCAGGCGGGAACGGGATGAATTTAAAGCTGACGGTGCCCGACTGTCAGAAAAAGCTGATAAAAAAAAGAACGGCAGCAGTCTGCATTCAGAACTGCCGCCGCCGGTAGATTTTGTCTGTGAACTGTGAAGGCAGGGAAAGGGGCTGGACTCATACTCCCCTGCTGTCACGACGAATATATTATTTCTTCGCCCGGATAACTGTGATAACCACAAATACAGTAAGTATATAGCAGTAGATCATCCATGGAACGATCGAAATACTGCTTATGCCCATAATGCCGGCTGCAACCAGCAGCTGGGCACCGTAAGGAATAATACCCTGCATTATGCATGAGCAGGTATCTAGCAGTGATGCGGTAACTCTTTTTGATACACCGAATTCTGTGCTGATTTCTTTTGCGATCGGCGCCGCCATTACTATTGCCACGGTATTGTTGGCGGTTGCGACATCCATCGCCGAGGTCAGAAGGGCGATCCCTGCCATCCCTCCTCTGCGTTCATTGAAATGTCTTCTGATAAAGCACAGGATGGCTTCAAAACCGCCGTGTGCTCTGATTAATGAGGAGATTGATGCAACCAGTATGGTAACAATCATTGTTTCGAACATTCCTGAAGTTCCCTTGCCCATGGCTTCAAAGGCGGAAGCATAGGATACGGTTCCCAGTCCGAGTCCGGAAATCAGAAACATGAGAACACCGATCAGAAGAACTACAAATACATTTACTCCCATCAGGGCCATCAGGAAAACCCAGATGTACGGAATGGTAAGGATGAAGCTGAATTCGTAATTTCCTACCGATTGGGCCTCGGTTGAAAGAGAAAGTACTGTCAGAATAACAATAGTTACCAGGGCCGCCGGCAGGGCTATTTTAAAATTGGTGAGAAATTTATCCTTCATTTCCACACCCTGGGTTTTGGTTGCGGCAATGGTTGTATCTGAGATAAAGGAAAGATTGTCTCCGAACATTGCACCGCCGATGACGGTTCCGGCGCATAGAGGCAGGCTGATCCCGCTGTTCTGACCGACAATCAGTGCTATCGGGGTTAGAACACTGATGGTTCCGACGCTGGTTCCCATAGCAACAGAAATAAGACAGGATATAACAAACAGACCCACTACAGCATAGTTTGGCGGGATGATGTTAAGCAGCATGTTTGCGGTGCTGACTGCGCCGCCGGTGGCTGAAGCTATACCGCTGAACGCGCCGGCCAGCAGAAAGATCAGCAGCATGATGGTTATGTTGGGATCCCCTATTCCCTTTGCGCATATTTCTATTTTTTTATCAAAGGACAGACTCCGGTTCTGCATAAAGGCCACAACCAGTGCAATCCCGAAGGATACAACCACTGATGTTATGTAGAATCCCATCTTTCCTTCAATCGGGCTGATGTATTCAAAATAAATACCGTTACCGAGATAAAAAACAAGAAATACAAAAATAGGCAGTATTGCCTTCATGTTCGGGGTTGTTTCAGATTCGTTTCTGTCATCTATATCTAATAATAAATCTTTACTGCTGGACATAGTTGTAAACCTGTGTTAACGCTGTTTCAATGATTGTATTTTACAATAGAAAATCAGCCGATCAATGTTTTTTTGGGTGGTTTAATTCTCATGCCCCAAACCATGATCAGATACGGGTGCCCCGGTCAGAGGGAGCGTTGTGCACATAAAGCTGCGTCCGACGGTCTTTATCGTGATCTGCTTCCTGATCCATTGGAATTACTGAAGATGACATGCATAATACCGCTCCGATCCCGGTATCTTCCTGAATAGGAGCCGGAACCGTAACATTTTTCAGAGCGGTATTTTCAGTTCCTCATTAACCGGAATGTTTTTTCTTTTGGGGGCTATACCAGAAAGAAAACCCCGCCTCTGCGGCAGGGTTTCATCTTGGTTATATTTTCAAATGTTTGTAAAAGGAATTTTTTTTCTACCTGATCCGTATTACTTAACGTATTCAAAGTAGTATTTTCTGGTTACAGGAGAGAATTCGCTGCTGCTACTCTCCTTGAATAATCTGTTAAATAAACTCATAGCGGTTCTCCTTAAAATGAATTTTTTTAAAACCTGACCCTGTGTTATCTGCAGTAGCTGAAGAAGTATTTTCTTGTTGCAGGTGCATAAACAGTTTTCTGGGCCTTTGCAACGCGTGCTGTATATAATTTCATGGTCTGTTCCTCCAAATCAGGGAATAGGGATTAAAAATCTAACTTTTCGTATTCGAAGTAATACTTCCTGGTCATAGGTGAAACATGTTCAACCGGGTAACCTTTAAATAAACCTGATAAAAATTTCATTTTAGTACTCCTTGTGAAACGTGATTTGCTTCACAGTTTTTATAATACGGATTTTTAAAATATGCACAACAAAAAGTGTAAAAAAAGATAACAAAAAATGTTTAATAGAATAAAATATATACAATATGTATATAAAATATACTGATATAAACAATAAATTTGATATATGTCACATAAATTTGTTAACCAAGCCCGCCCAAATTATCTCATTTCCTCCTCAGTGACAGCGCATAAACCGGCACAAACAGATCAACAACAGGTTAAATTCAGCCGGATATCTGATATCTGCAGCAGATAATAAGAAAGGTTCAGAACTGATCGTCCGGCCTTAATTTTTCTGTAAATGTCAGCCCGAATGGTCGCTTTATTATTTCAGCCAGGTTAAAAAAGATCCTAGTATTCCGATTATTTTTACTTTCAGATTGGATTGATATGAAAATACTGGGAAAGAAAAAACTGAACCGGAAAACCAGACTTGCCAAAAATGAAAAGATCTGTTCGATTGTTTCTGTCGCCGCCTATAATCCGGACAGCAGAATGTTTATTACTCTTGACAATGAGGCGGGGTTCGCCTGGCTGTGTGAGCCCGTCTGCTATGAGGATGAAAATATAATCGAGAGGATCAAGGGTTTTCTTAATGATGAATTTCCTAAAAATACCGTAATTCAGTTCTGCCTGTTCAGATCTCCCGACATTTCTCTTGAAATGCATGCGCTCAAGGCGCTGCGCCGCACCGGTACCAGCGCATTTCTCAAAAAAATCATCGATCAGCGGGTCCGTTTTATCAAGAAATATACCAGACAGAACCTGATTACCCGTTCAGACCGGGGTACTTTTGACAACGGGATTATCCAGGATCTGAAACTGGTAATAACGGTAAAATGCCCGATTTCCTCGGTGGCTCCGGATCTGGAGGAGGAAACCAGACTGAATACCATCGCCGATAAGGTTCAGACCAGCCTTTCCAATCTTAATCTCTGTCCGCTGCGGATGGACCGCCGCCTTTATATCCGCTTCATGCAGGTGCTGCTCAACCGTTCCCCGGATGCGCAGTGGCGCCGCCACCGGGTGACGCAGCAGCAGGTTTATGATGATCGGCTGATCAACGAGCAGATTTTTGATCCGGACACCCATCTTTCGGTTCACCGTGATTATCTGCGGCTGGGTAAGAAAAGTTTTATGCAGTGTCTGTCGGCCCGCCGCCTGCCTGATTCCATGTGGCCGGGGGATGCTCTTAACTATATCGGTGACATTGCCGGGGGACTTAGCTGTATCAAAGCCAACTTTTATATTGCCTTCAATGTTTTCTATCCGAGTGCCGAGCAGCTCAGACCGGCACTTGAACGCAAGCGGCAGATGGTGGTCAATCAGGCCATGGGCTCCCTGGTGCGTTTTGTGCCGCTTCTGGCCCGCAAGCAGGAGGGGTTTGATCTGATGGATCAGAGCATGCAGTCGGGTTACCGTCCGCTGCGGGTTTCCTACAGTGTGGTGGTGATGGGGTCGGGCAGGGATGAACTTACCAGACTCGGCACCTCGGTGCGCAACCTGTGGCGGGAGCAGCATTTTGACATGATGGTGGATGACTGCTGCCAGCTGCCCTGTTTTATTAACAGTCTGCCCCTGTGTGCCGATGCCGGCTCGGTGCGGGATTTGTTTCTGTATTTTACCATTACCTCGGAAATGGCGGCCCCGATGCTGCCGATCATGGGGGAATGGAAGGGTACCGGAACCTTTCATGTTGCGCTGTTCTCCCGTAACGGCCAGCTGATGAGCGCCTCGCTTCATGACAGTCAGACCAACAAGAACGCGGTTATTGCCGCGGAATCCGGTTCGGGAAAATCCTTTTTTGCCAATGAACTTCTGCTTGCCTATCTGTCGGAGGGGGCTCAGATCTGGGTGATTGATGCCGGTAAATCCTATAAGAAGCTGGCACAGATCCTCCACGGTGATTTTCTGCAGTTTGATGAAAGCTCCACGGTGTGTCTCAATCCCTTTGCCATGATCTACGACTACACCGAGGATGAGGATGCAGTGGTTTCCCTTATACAGAATATGGCCTCCGCCTCCAACAGCCTGGACGAATTTCAGATCGCGGGTCTTAAACGGATCATGTCCAATCTCTGGAGTGAATACCGCAACAGAATGACGGTAGATCTGATTGCGCAGCAGTGTCTGCGGGAGGATGACAAGAGACTCCGGGATCTCGGCTCACAGCTGTTTCCTTTTACCAGCGGCGGCTCCTACGGCCGCTATTTTCACGGCAGCAGTACCATCGATTTTAAAAATGATTTCACGGTTCTGGAACTGGATGAACTTAACGGACGGCGTCATCTGCGCCAGGTGGTGCTGCTGCAGCTTATCTATCAGATCCAGCAGCAGGTTTTCCTGGGTTCAAGGGCGCGCAAAAAAATTATCATGATCGATGAGGCATGGGATCTGCTCAAGGACGGAGATGTGGCGGTGTTCATGGAGCACGCTTACCGCAAGTTCAGAAAATACGGCGGCAGTGCGGTCATTGCCACCCAGAGTATCAACGATCTTTACAACAATCCCACCGGCCGGGCCATCGCGGAAAATTCTGCCACCATGTTTCTGCTGGGACAGACCTCGGAAACCGTGGAGTCCATCCGCAAAAGCGGGAGACTGGCGGTAAGCGAGGGATGCTATGAACTGCTGAAAACCGTACATACCCTGACCGGGGTTTATTCTGAAATTTTCATCAAATCTGCAACGGGGATCGGGATCGGCCGGCTGATTGTAAGCGAGTTTGAAAAGCTGCTTTATTCCACCAGTGCCGCTGACGTGGCCGCCATCGGACGTTATACCGCCGAAGGTGCCGACATTTTCTCCGCCATAAGTTCGGTGCTGCGGGAGCGCGGCATAGAAAGCGAGGAATACGAACAGATCGATGAGGAATACCTGGAGGAGGAACGTACCGACCGTACGCCGGTGCAGCTTCCGGAGAACAGTACAGTGCGAAATCCTGCTGCTGCGGCAGGATCTCCGGACACCACAGGGGAGGACGGCGGTGAAAATTAAGCTGACGCGGCGCAGCCGTTTTATGCTGGCGGCGGGGATCTCAATCTGTGTGATGCTGATGTGCTCACAGCGCACCTCACTGGCACTTTTCGGACGCTACCGTATCTACCGTGATTCGCAGATCGTCAGATGTCTTCCGGACTACCGCTGGTATCTGGTGGATCTTCAGGATCACGGGATGATCCCCGGTGCGCTTTATTCCTTCAGTGCCAGAGGACTGAAACTGTATCCTGACGGTACCAATATGATTAAAATCCTGAAGGGTTCAGAGGGAGATCACATCCGGATCAGCCGTCAGCGCATTTATATCAACGGACAGCCCGCCGGAACCGGTCTGCCCCTGGCCCTTGAGGCGGGTATTGAGCCGGAACGCTTTGATCGGGACTACATCATAGAGCCCGGACATTATTTTATGATGGGTGAGCATTTTCGCTCCTATGACAGCAGATACTGGGGGACTGTGCATGAAAATCAGATTGTCGGCCGTGCCTATCCTCTGTTTTAGTCTCGCCCTGGGAGCATCCTGCTCAGCCGGATCTCAATGTCTGGTTTTTCTGTCCCGCAGCATGCCCATGACCGAACTTTCCGATCTGTACCGCTGGTATGAGGGGCAGGAGAATGTAACGCTGGTTTTTCGCGGGTTTGCCGGCGAACAGGAGCCGGGTCGTGAACTTGCAGAACTCAACCGTACCATCTCCTCATATAAAAAAGGCATTAATATCATTATCAATCCGGTGCTGTTCCGCCGGTACGGGATCGAATCGGTACCGTCGCTGGTAATAACCGGAGCTGACGGTGAGCCCGCCGCCGCCGTCAGCGGCAGCAGCCGCTGCGGTTATCTTGAACGGCTTATGGAGGGGCAGCGGGAAAAATTCCGTGACTACGGCAGGGCCGGACCGGGAACTGCAATCATAGAGCGTGATTTCTCCGAGGTTATGAAGCAGAGAATTCTCAAAACCGACTGGGAGCGTAAAAAACAGCAGGCGGTGGAGGGTTTCTGGCACCACCGGCGTTTTTTCCGGCTTGAACACACTTCAGAAGGCAGGGTCCGCCGGGTAGATCCTACCTTTATTACCACGGTGGATATTACCGCGGGTGATCCGCCGGTGCTGCTCCATCCTGCAGGTACCGCGGTCAACCCTCTGGCCGGACGGGATTTCCCGCTGCGGCTGGTGGTCTTCAATCCGCTGATCCCGGAGGAAAGAAGAGCGGTCTGCGCCTATCTTGAACGGACAGCTGCGGATAAGAACCCGGTAAAACTGGTGGCGGATGAAATCGACCGTTCCGACGGATGGAATTTTCTCACCCGGCTGGAGGAGGAATTCAATCAGCATGTTTATCTGCTGGGACGGGATCTTATTGATACCTTTGCATTGGAATTCACTCCTTCGGTGGTGTACCGCAAGGGCAGTGATCCGTTTTTTACCGTGGAGGAGCTTGGACATGAAAATTAACTGCACCGCCGTCGTGACGGCACTGCTGGTATCACTTTATTCAGGATCCTGCGGCGCCCGCTGCGAAAAGGCTGATCTGCTGTCCTCGAAACTGATTACCGATGTATGCTGGGATTGTATTTTTCCCCTGGTGGTGGCAAGGGTTAAAATCGGCTCCTCCTCCGGTGATGTTCCGGCAGGTGCCACTGATAAATATATGTGCGCCTGCAAGGATCACTCCGGAATGAATACCCCCGGGATCGCCACCTCCTTCTGGGAACCGGCGCGACTGATCGAATTCCAGACGCGGCCCGGATGTATGTCGGCTCTCAATATGGATTTAGGTTCGAGCGGCAGCGGCAATTTCTCACGGGTTAGAACCGGTACCCCTGGATTAAACAGCGGTGCCGCGGGAGATCTCGCTTTTTATCACTATCACTACTATGCATTCCCGCTGCTTGAAATGCTTAATATGTTTACCGGGATCAGATGCGGCAGTGACGGCTATAACGATTTTGATCTGATGTATATGTCGGAGCTTGATCCCACCTGGGACGATCCGGATCTTGCGTTTTTTGTCAATCCTGAGGCAGCCCTGGTTGCCAATCCTGTGGCTGAAAGCTACTGCATGGCCGACAGTATCAGCTCCACCGTGAAACGAAAACCGCTGGAGGAACTTTTCTGGTGCGCCGGCTCATGGGGCGGCATTTACCCGCTTTCCGGCTATGTGCATATGCCGTCCAGCAGAATAAAAACCGTCAGTCTTCTTACCGCCAGGGTGCTGGCATCGCTGCACCGCCGCGGCCTTGCCTTCCGTACCATGGGCAGCGATGCCATGTGCAGGGCGGTGGTGGATCCGATGCCGGTCAAGGGACAGTACCGTTTTAATATGATCTACCCGGTACCAGAAACTCATAAATCCCACGTGATGGGGGAATCAGTGCTGGGATGGGGCGGCGCCAGATTTATCCCCGGGGTGGCGGAAAACCCGGTATTCATGATTTTCCGCTGGCATGACTGCTGCAATACTCTCAATATCAACAGTTTCTAGCTGAAACGATCAATCCCCTAATCCGCAAACGAGAATTAATGCACATTTTTTCGCCGCTAAAGATCAGATAATATCAATAATTTTTACTTATCAGGGGGTGAGATGATCAGGAGCGAGGAAGAACTGGCGGAATTGCTGGAAGCCCGTAATAAAACCAGATTTGCTAAAATAATCCAGCAGGAAACTGATTATTTGCAGGTGATCATGATCCTGTTTGGTGCTGCTCTGATCATGCTGGTACTGCATTTTTTTCTCGCACTCGATTTTTACGGAGTCAAGCTGGCTCAATGGTCCGGCGATATGGTAGAGACAACAGCTAAAATCACCGCTGTTGAGGAATATGAACGTCGGAGAATGAACACTCATGAGCGTCATAATACTTTTCGCCACCGTCATCATAGGCATGACGACACGGTTGTCGCATACAGAACAGTAGCTCAGACAAAAGACGGGATCAGATTGAAATTCAACGACAGCGGCTATCAGGGTGACGTTGGCAAAGAAATTCATGTCAGATATAACAGGAATAATCCGTACGCTGCGTATATAGTTGAATACGGACTTAAAACCTATTTTCAGTTTCTACCCGCCTTTGCGGTGCTCGCATGGAGTCTTTTTTTATGGGTGGTTGCTTTCTATATCGTTATACGGGGCAGGCGTATGCACCGGATCCTTGAACAGGGACCGTATCTTAAGGTGTATAAAACCGGCAGAATTGAAGAACGCAAAGAGAGGGGAAGCGACGGATGGTATTCTGTTTTTACTCCTTATTATGAATACCTGCTGCCCGGAGGAAGGATCCTGGAGTTCAAGGGATATCAGCAGTATGAAAAACCTGAGGGTGAGAACGATAACTACCGCTATGAATACCGGATCTACATGATTAATCCTGAGGATCCCCGGGATGACAGATATACTCTTACCGAGACGCCGTACTGATCCGTCCTGGCGGAACCGGGAAACGTTTGCGGCGTGCGCCGTCAGGAGAATGATTCTATGAAAGATTATTCAGATGTCCAGTATGAGCTTGCAGTCCGCATTGCATCCAGAAATATCCCGGTTTTCACCCGGGTTCACAGTGCTGTATTTGCCAGCGGTGCTGTCACCTGCATTCTGCTGGTGTTCCTGTTTTTTTCAACTGCGATCCATATTGTCAGCGCGTTTGATTTCTACCGGGTGCAGTTTGCCAGAATTACCGGAAACTACGAAGAGCGGATGATGACGGTAACTGAATCGGTTCCTCCGCAAAAGAACGGAGGTACGTACCGGATAATCTTTGGTGAAGGCAGTCAGCGTTTCAGCTTTAATTATCTGATCTACACCCCGGAGGCGGGGGAGCGGGAGGTTATCTGCTACGATCGCAGCAGTCCGGAATACGCATATCCGAAAAACATCTACGCAATTGGTGAAATTGTTTACGATTCGGTTGGCAGCGGCTCTTTTGCTCTGCTGGTTCTCGCTGTTCTGCTGTTCTTTCAGTACCCGCGCTACCGCCTTTTGAGCCGGCTGCGCAGAAAAGGTCTGTATCTTAAGGTCCGTGAGGATGATCAGTATGAAACTTCTTTCGGGTTTGTCGGCAGATCCTACGGCAGACGCTATGCTCCGGTGTACAGCCTTAAGATCGGCGGGGTGCAGGAACTTAAGTTCCGAGGATCCTGGACAAAAATAAAGCCTGACCCGGAACGGGACAATTATGAATATGAATTCAGGATCTACATGTTTAATCCGGATGATCCGGGGGATCAGCGTTATTTTCTTGAAATTAACCGGATCACCGATCCGGGGGTGCTGGGTTATCTGAAAGATCGGATTAGTAAAACAGCGGACGGTAAACGCCATTTTTAACAGCGGCCAGCCGGCCGGAACTGTGCGACTTCGGCGCCATCCACTGTCAGGACAGCTCCTGCATCTGATCTTTCATGATTACTGAGACTTTCGGTGCTTCATTGATAATTGATCGTCGGGAACTGCAGCAATACAATCGGATGGATTGATCTGCCGGTTCACGCATATTTTCGTTGTCAAAGGTAGAATGTCTTTTTTCAGAAAATTACTCTTTTGCCGGTGTAGATTTGCCATTCTGCCGTGTCCGGTTATTCCGGTAACCGAACCTGAAAATCCTAACGTCGATGTTAACGTCTGTTGCTTTGAAATAATTTTTTACTGCTCTGGAATATTTTTTTCACTACCTGAAATAATTTTTTCTTCCAGTATATTTGTTGTTTTGATTAAATTATAAACAAATGGATTAGAAATAAAACAAATCAAACTCCGGTTAAAACGTGAAGTGTTACGCAAATATATTTTAAAACAGTATAAAATATATACAAATTGTTTTAAATATAATCATGCGGGCGGGTTTTAAAATTTTTTTTACGAATTTTGTTGTTAAAGCTTAAAAAATCCGTATGATGAAAACCGTGAATTAAATCACGAATTTAAAGGAGGGCATATAATGAAATTTTTAGCTGATTTATTTAAAGGTTACCCGGTTGAACACGTTTCACCTATGACCAAAAAATATTATTTCGAATACGAAAAGCTGGATTTCTAATAAATTTTCAGAAAAGGGAGCGGGTACCGGATCTAATAAAACAACTATAAAGCTGCGGTAATAAAAATAAATAGAAAGCAGCGGATAAAGCCGGAACCTGGATGAAGAGATAGCACTTAAAAGAAAGGGATAAACTGCTATGAAATTGATTAATAAATTGTTCGGTGATAACAGCAACAGAGATTTTTCACCTGTAACAAGAAAATATTACTTCGATTATGTAAAGTAGAAACCGGAGTAGTTAAAAGCTTTTCCATGCATAACATGTGAAATACAAGAAAGAAAACAGTGATTTAAGATCGGTCCTAGACCGATCTTTTTTCGTCTGCAAATTATAAATCAGAAGATCATCTTTTCTTTTTTCCGCCGTACGACTCAGGGATTTCCATAAAGCGTAAGGCTTTGAAATATCTTAAAACGTATGTCTGTCCATCCGCAAATAATTCAGAAGCCCGCAAGGTCACCGTATTAATCCCGTTCGGTCCCCGGATCTGCATACTGAGCCCGTAGAATTTTACGGAGCCTGATCATGAACAATAAACTGAAAAAATCCCTGTCCTCGCTGCTGATCCTTACTGTCACCTCTGTTCCAGATCACCGCAGTGCCTCTGCTGATCGAATTGATGATGCCGCGGCACAGGGGCGAAGCTATGCAGAAGAACTTAATCAGGGTTTTTCCGATCTGCTCGAGACCGCCCCTGATAAGTACCTTCTTAATCCCGAAGAGTTCAGATCTGAAAAAATGAAGCAGATTTCGGATTTTGACTACAGTGCTGTCACCGGTGCGCACGGGGGTGGGGAACTTGAAATCCGGGCAATGGAGCAGAGAAAACGTCTCAACAGTCCGCAGAGCGGTTCATCAGCTTCCGGTGCATACCGTATTCTTACTGATACCAGAAAAAATTTTTCCGTGCCGGATCTTTCTTCAGATCCGGTTTCACAGCGTGCAAAGGAGGTCTACCGCAGTATTGACGGGGAGGAGGCTCTCAATGTGCTGGGCGACTGCACCAGAAAGGTTACCTACCGGAGCACGGCCGGCACCTCCCATCTTGCCAGACCGGTGGTCTGCAACCGTCTGGTGGATCGATCCTCTGAATGCACAATAGAACATTCTCTTTCTACTGAACCGGTGGTAAGCCTGGTGAAGGGCAGTGCCGGTGACAGGGAGGCTGCCAATTTTCTCAATATCCGCCCCTGTCAGAATGAAAACTGTTTTGAGCTGTGGGTTGGTGCAGAGTACGGTCAGCGCAGCAACTGGTGCGATGCATTTCATGATCATCTGTATATAAAGGTGGATCATCCCGAGGCTATAACCGGAGTATTCCTGTCCTATGTGAAATGGGATGATTATTTTGCCGCATATATCGGACGCAGTGGCCGGGAAAAACTTCTGTTTAATGCAGGCGGCACACTGCCGATCAGGATCCGCAGTGTTACTGATACCGGCAATCTTGAGGCTCAGCAGAGATTTTTGAACGGTGAAACGGTTTATGTAGATCGTATCAACGGGGATAAAATCGTGGTAAGACCGCGCTGTGAGAACAAGGGGGAGGACTGCCGGTTCAACCGCTGCAACTACGGCAAGGAGATCAGACAGGGGGCTACCGCCGACGGAACTGATCTTACTGCAATGTTTACTGAAAGCTCGGCTGACGGTGAACCGATAGTGTTCCATACCGTGACCTCCACCGCCGATACCGGAAACTATCAGGCCCGTCTTAAAATCTACTACGATCCGGCAAGGATTGTGCGGACGGATGAGTGGAGTCCCGCAGACTGCATTGAGTCGGCAAAGTCTATTGATGAAAAATTCGCGGGAGGATTCTACCGCTGCGAAGAGATGATTCCCGGGGTTTTCAGAGATCCGGCCGGTTCGCAGCAGTGTCTTGATTCCGGCGGGATCCGTCTGTGTGAGGGTGATCTTGAGTCCTCCCTCCCGCTGCAGAATATATCTGCGCTGTGTCAGAAAGTAAAAGTGAATGCTGTAACCACCTATTACCGGACCGAGGATGATCATGAACAGTACCGGCTTGACGGCTGTGCAGACTATCGGGGCCGCTGTGCTTTTATCAGTTCAAAGTGTGTGAAAGGAGCCTCCGACAGTTCCGGCAACTGTTACGATTTTGAGGAAATGTATGACTGCGGGGTTGATTTTGACGATCAGATCCAAAGGGCGGAGGTTACCTACGACTGTAACGGCTCTGTACGCTGCATCGGGGATGAGTGCGCAAAAACTGAATACAGTGCCAGTGACGGATTTGCCAGAGCCTCGGCTCTGCTTAATGCCGCCCAGTTTATGGGTCAGGATCTTGAATGTACCGGGCTTGATCCCAAGGGCAACCCGGTGGGGAATGTGGATGTTCACTGCAGAATATTTGCCGGCTCGGCAAAAAACTGCGCTGTTTCCATGAAGGGACTGGGCGGACTGGAGGTAAACTGCTGTGACTATCCCGGCGGCATAACCCCGTCGGAATATATTTCCGCGCTGCTGGCTCTGCCTAAAATAGATGCAATGATTGCCAGAACCGGACCGGGAAATCCGGTATACGGGGCGTACAATGCGATCCGTACACCGGTCTACAACGGCATAGCCAGGATCACCAATACCCTGAAGGATATTACCCGACCCTTTACCTCCTGGATGGAGAACAACTTCGGGATCACCACTGCCAGTGGTGCGACGGACACTGCATCAAAAGGTATAATGGAATCATTTACCGATATTCTCAAGAGTAAAGCCAGGGAAATTATCAAAAAGATAATTCTGCGCGGTCAGAGTTCTACGCTGGCTCAGAGCGGGGCGGCAGGTGCCGGCGGTACCGCCGCCGCAGTAACGGATGAAATGGAAAAACAGGCCGGCGAGCAGGCGGCGGCGATTGTGGATGGACTCGGCACCGCGCTTTCTGTTGTAGGGTATGTCTATATGGTTTATCAGATCGGCTGCATGGCTTCCCGGATGATCTTTAAGTGCCGCGATGAACAGATTGCGCTGGCCGCATCGAGGGAGCTTGGCAACTGCAGTTATGTTGGACAGTACTGTTCGAAAAAGGTTCTGCACAGCTGTATCCAGAAAACCTATTCATACTGCTGCTACAGTTCTCCGCTTTCCAGAATCATCCAGGAGCAGATCCACCTTCAGCTGGGAAGACCGATCTACGGACTGGATCCGAAACATCCCGACTGCGGCGGGATCGAGGTCGGTGAACTTGAGAAAATCGACTGGGAGCATATAGATCTGTCTGAATGGTCCGCGCTGCTTAAAATAACCGGGAATATGCCGTCCCCTGAAGATCTTAATCCCGACATCCTTACCGGTGCGGGCAGTATGCTCAATATTGATTACAGCTCCGCCCCGGCAGGTGAAACTCAAAGAAAGAATGTGATGGAACGTACGGCTGAACGTATTTTTGATATTGATACGTCAAAGGTCAACCGTGAGGTGAATCTGTCAACGGCGGTTGATCCGGGTGACGGACGGGAACAGCTTCCGCCACGCTGAACATGCGCCCCGGCGGCAAAATATCGGGATCGCCACTAAACAAAAAGCTGCGGATCGGTTATAATGTTCATAAATGTTAAAAACGTCAAATTATGACTTTTTGATAAATGTAATTTGTGCAGTTGAATATAATATATACGGTATTGGTTGCAGCAGTCATAATTCTGATAATTGGATTTTTTCTGCCGGTCCGGACCCGCCAGGTCCCGGTTGAACGGCGGATTGAGTAATGGTATTTGTTTCCGGGTTCTGCCGATGTTTAATGATTTATCCTTTCTGTCCAGTCCTCTGTTTGCGGCTGTTGCCGCCGGACTTATCTGTGTTACCGTTCTTTTTGCTTTTCTTCTGTTCCGGATCCGCAGTCTATCCATGATGCTGGAAATGAGCCGTTATGACGGGGAGCAGCTCGGGGAGGAATGTGAAAAACTGAAAACTGCCGGCCGTGAAACTGACATCCGCTGCCGTCAGCTTGAAATTGAACTTGCCAGAGCAAGAACTGAAATCGAGCAGCAGGATCAGACCATGGATCGTCTCAACAGCCGGATCTCCGATTACGAGAACCGGCTGAGGGAACTGCAGGAGGCAAACCGCCGTGATCTGGTGGAGATTGAAAGTCTGCGCGGGGTCAACCGAGCCCTGCAGGAAAAGCAGCAGCAGGAGGAAATCCGGGCAAAACAGATTTATGAAAATTTTCTGGAGAAAATCACCAATGTCACCAGCAGAATTGTAAGCGAAGGCGGCAGGGAACTGTACTCCACCAATAAAAACTCCATGGAGAGCATCCTGGCTCCGATGAAGGACAAGATTAATGAATTTCATAAAATGATGAATGAAATCAATGATCAGAATATCGCCCAGCGCACCAGGATCAGTCAGAGCATTGAATCTCTGACCGAGGCTCAGAACAGACTGTACGGTGAAGCTGAAAAACTTGCCAATGCGCTTCATTATGAAAAGAAACAGCAGGGAATGTGGGGTGAACTGGTTCTGCAGGATATTCTGGATACCTGGGGTTTGCGTGAAAATCATGAATATGTCCGGGAATTTGCGGTAAAGCGCAGTGAATCAGCTACCGGTGAGGCCCAGCGTCCTGATTTTGTAATTAATCTTCCGGACCGCCGTCATATTCTGATTGATGCCAAGTGCCCGATCAATGCCTACCGTGAATATGTCAACAGTGATGATCAGACCTTGCGCCGGGATAAACTCAGGGAGCTGGTGACCAATATCAAAGCCAGGATCGATGAGCTGTCAAAAAGGGAATATCACAAAATCAGTACTCTCAATTCGCCGGATTTTGTGTTTCTTTTTATTCCGATTGAACCGGCATATATTGCGGCGACCGCACAGGATCCGGATTTGAACATGTACGCCTTCAGCCGCAATATAGCACTGGTGACGCCAAGTACCATTATGGCCGCCATGTTCATAACCAAGCAGATGTGGATTACCGAAAAACAGAATGAAAATGCGGAAAAAGTAAAAAATATACTGATCCCGCTATGCAAAGATCTGGAGAATTTCACCGCCAAATACCGCCAGCTCGGTGATGCCATCTGCCGTCTTCAGGATCGTTATGATGACGGCAGGAAACTGCTTACCGACGGTCGCAGAAACATCAATCAGCAGCGTGAGAATGCTCTGAGCACCTTCTGCGGAACTGCAGACCAGCAGGAGGAGCAGGGGATCGAGGAACAGCCGGAGGTTGTGAAACTTGAAAAGGTTTCATAGTGACCGGTCGCATTTTTAGCAGATGCGATTACAGCAGTGCCGGTTTCCGGTGTCCTGTCTAACCACGGTCCTGCTATCTGAGCAGTTGAACAGCTAATTCCTTCTACTGCTTCTGACAGTACACGCAGTTCGAACCGGCAAAAACCATGGCGTAGGCTTTGAGCTGTCTGTTCCGGAACTCCAGAGCAGACTTGTACTTAAGAACCTGATCTGATGCTTCCTTTATGAGATTCTTAATCCTGGATCCTGTGGCATCAGTTTTGGCTGCGTACTTAAGTTCAAAGAGATAAATGCACTCATTGCTTTCTCCCTTATTGACGGTTACAACCAGATCGGCAAACTTCTCTGCGTCTGCGACTATCCGCAGGGATTTCTGCATTTCAACCTGTAACATGCGCATTGATTTGAGTTTGGTATAGAGCGTCAGATTCAGGGCCATTTCGCTCATGTGGGTAAGTACCTGATTGGTGAAAATGCTGCTTAGAAATTCTGAACTGGATCCTGCAAACGAACCGAGATCATCCTTAACCGCCAGCAATGCCGATAGATCCAGGAGTGAATCGGTAAATAAAGTATTCGTTTTCAGCCGGATGTCCGCAATGCACTGGGCAAAGAGCTTTGACATGAAAAGATTTGGTATTTTCAGTGCAAGAAAAGAACTATCAGAAGCTTCTCTATCGATAGTCAGATATCCAAGATAATAGAGCATGGACAGAAGCTGGTCCCAGTTAAATTTTGATTTTTTGTTTAAGTTAATGTTCTCTACAAGTTTATTCAAAACAAAAAGTTTACTTTCCAGGTAGTTTTTTATGACCTCGTCCGTTAGTCCGTCTTCTGCAATATCAAACAGTTGCTGCAGTTTTGAACCGTCCTGGTCTGACGCCGGATCTAAATAATCTTCAGGAGAAAGAAATTTTTGTTTCTGCTGAACTTTTTTCAAATAGTAAAGACACATGGATGAATTGAACACCGTGTGTTCAGACTCCTGACTGAAGCAGTAGCCGTCGTACACCGGTTTCATTCTGGCAATAATTTCATCCACACTGACATCCAGTTGTTCGAGATCTACAAGCTGCGGGATAAGATCCGCAAGTTCCGCTTCAGTAAAGCCTGCATATTCGTTAAAACAAGCTTCTGAGGTAACGTTGAGTGAAATATTGAATCCGGAGGTCAGGGAATCAAGGGATACGGATGATACTCCCGTTATAAACGTTTTGGCAATACAGTCTGAATCTGCAGTCGCAGCTTTTATGGCAGCGTAGAATGCCTTCAGAAAACCGTTATCCCCGGTTATGAAAAGAAATTGTTCAATGTCCTGAGAAAGTAGCTGATTGGCAAAATTGTCATATTCATCAATCATTACATAAAGTCTGCCGATGCTGCCGTAATCATGTCTGACCTTGTTAAAATAACCGCTGGCATACTTTGAATAAGCGGATGCAAAGTTATTAAACAGTGTAACTGCGTCGGATTTATCAAGGTCCTGATAATCAAAACTAAAATCGGGATATCGTATTTTGAAGTTATCAATTCCGTTCGCCACAGCAGAGAAAAAACTGTTCAGCACGGTGGTGCTGCTTTGGGTATTGATTCTGGAAAAATCGAAATTGATAACATGATAGGTATTATGGTCTGCCAGATTTACGGCATAAATTTTCTTTTCTGAGAAGATTTTATCATATCTGTCTTTGTATGAAATATCATAGAAGCACTTGAGCATCTGGATGAAGGTGCTCTTGCCGAAGCGTCTTGGACGAAGAAGAACAGGATATGGAGTCATTCCCTCATCATCAAGTGATTCTATGATGCTGGTTTTATCAACAAATGCCTGTCTTCTGGCACGAAATGTTTCGTAGGTCACCTGCCCGTACGGGTTGTTCAACTGTTCAACTTTATTTTTGATCATATTATTTTTTCTCTCTAGAATCGAATCATTACGCCGTACTTTGATCCTGCGGTTAATTTGCCAAATTCTGCAGTTTTTCTACATCAATGTAAATAATTTCAACGCCAATACTTAATTTAAAATTGTTTGCAGCAAATATCAACAATAACTAATCTGTTGTTTGGTTATTTTAGACATGGAAACTTGTATTCAGACTGTTTTACATTGGTTTACGGTTATAAGAACAGCCGGATTTGTTATGAGATTTCAGTAAAACAGGATCATAATTTAGAGCAGTGAGTTGAACTGATTTGAAAGCTCCAAAAAACAAACTATAATGTTGGAAATACCGGATGTCAGCACTCGGAACCGATCTTCCTGAGTAATCCGGATTCAACCGTGTATTTAAAATTTTTTCTGGGGTCTTTTAGTATGGATTTTATTGTAATTATTCCCGCCAGATACAGCTCCACCAGGCTGCCTGGAAAACCGCTGGTCGATCTCTGCGGTAAAACCATGATTCAGAGGGTTGCAGAGAAAGCTCTGCAGTCAGGAGCCTCCGGTGTAATAGTAGCCACTGATTCCGAACTGGTTGCAAAGGCAGTCAAGCTGCCCGGAGTTGAAGTGGTTATGACTTCAGCGGATCATACATCCGGAACCGAGCGTCTTGCCGAAGTGTGCAGAATCAAAAATTATACCGATGATCAGATTATTGTAAATGTTCAGGGTGATGAACCGCTCATTCCTCCGGTTCTGATCGGTCAGGTTGCAGAGGATCTGGCATCCTGCGATGCTCCGATGGCCACGCTGGCGGTACCGATTGCCGATGAAGAGGAGGTTTTCAATCCTAATGCGGTCAAGGTGGTGGTAAACTGCAACGGGGATGCAATTTATTTCTCCCGTGCCCCGATCCCGTACGAAAGAAACAATTTTGCCGCACAGCCGAAAAAAGCAGACTGCAGTGCACACCTGCGCCATCTCGGTATTTATTCCTACCGTGCCGGTTTCCTGAAAAAATTTGTGGAATGGAAACCTTCAGTACTGGAGGAACTTGAGAAACTTGAACAGCTCAGAACACTGAGCTACGGCGAGAAGATCCATGTATCTGTAGCCCGGGTGAATCCTCCTGCCGGCATTGATACCGATGAAGATCGCCTTAAGGTGATTGAATTTCTGAAACAGCATCCGGAAGCCTAGCAGTTTTTCCAACTGTACAGTGCGAATTGCCGACCCTGACAATACCTTCGTGATTGCTGTCGGGGTTGACTGAATTCTTCTGAGCGGCTGCTGCCTGCTGCGGGTGAAAAGTTATCCTAAAGTACGGTCGATCTGCGGCACCGCCTGTGGCAGAACGGAATGGATCCCTTTTTTTGAATGTTGTAAAACGGACAATAATCGGCATAAAATTGGGTATTGACAAAATATCTTCAAAACTATACTATTAGTATCATAATTTGTCTCAGGACAAAAATATCAACATTTCATATTAATCAATTTATCAGATATAGAGGAGAGAAGATCATGCAGAATATTTCAGCCATCAGTTTAAGACAGTTGTCCGATACTGCTGCGGAATAGTTTTCTGATCGATTTTCTGTTTGCTGTTCAGGCCGTCGGCCGGTAGTTTGTGTGATCGTTTAGAAAACACAGGATCTTTATTCTGCAGGGTAGCCTTGCAGAGACTTTTCTTTTCCCCTTCAGTGTTACATCTGTCATTTTATTCTAATTTTTTCTTTATTAATTAACATGCATTGATCCTTTTGGAACTGCATCAACGGTATCAGTTTAACTGTACCGTGAAGTTCCCGCGGCACAATGCATCACAACAGGATAGATAATTATGAGAACACTGAGCGGGAGTATAAATACCGCAATTGTTTACACAGTAGAGCGCAGTGACGCCCAGATAGACCGTTACGCTGAAAGTCAGATTATAAATCTCTGCAGTCTTGAAGCCATGGCGGGTTCAAGGATCAGGATTATGCCGGATGTTCATGCCGGGGTGGTCTGCCCGATCGGTTTTACCTCCACGGTTGCACAAAACGTTATGCCGGTGATGATCGGCACTGATGCCGGCTGCGGAGTTACCACCGTAAAAATCACCAGAGGAAGAGCAGACTGGAGAAAACTTGATACGGTAATCCGGGAGCAGATCCCGGCGGGGGCGCAGGTGCGCAGCAGAAGATCCGGATTTGCCGGTGAACTGAATTTTGATGAACTTGTCTGCAGAAAACATATCCGGACGCAGAAGGCAGAACTTGCTCTCGGCACTCTGGGGGGAGGAAATCATTTTATTGAGGTCGAAACTGACGGTGATGATCTTTATCTTACAGTGCATTCGGGCAGCAGATCTGCAGGAAGGGATCTGTTTGAGCATTATATGGCGGCCGGCAGAAAGGAACTTGCCGCCGGTGGAATTGAAATACCCTACGAACTGACCTGGATTTCAGGTGCACTGAAGGATGATTTTCTTCATGATTTAGCTCTTGTCTGTGAATATGCACGGCACAACCGTGAAATAATTCTGCAGGAAATCATGAAGGGTATGAAATGGAAGGGGGAGAAGTTTATTTCCTGTATTCACAATTATGTTGATGACAGAGCTGAGACGGTCTCTCTGTGCGGTGCTCCGGTGGTACGAAAAGGTGCTGTATCTGCACAGAACGGCGAGACGGTCATTATACCGATCAATATGAGAGACGGTGTAATTATCGGAACCGGACTCGGCAACACTGACTGGAACTGCTCCGCACCTCACGGGGCCGGCAGACTGCTTAAACGATCAGATACTGCAGGTCGAATATCCATGGACAGCTACCGGCGCGAAATGAACGGGATCTACTGCAGCTGCATCAGTCGTGAAACATTGGATGAGTCACCGGAGGCATACCGTGGTGTGGAAGAAATCTCCGCTGCGGTTGCCGGTAACGTAAAAGTTGAAAAAATCCTCAGACCGGTCTACTGTTTCAAGGCCGGAGCTTCAGATTAGGAGAGTGAACATGATTATACAGATAAGTTCAGGGCAGGGACCTGCTGAGTGTGAACTGGCGGTGGGTAAATTTGCTCAAAGCATAATGAAGGAGTTTCCAGGCACCAGAATTATTGAAAGTCATCCCGGCAGACTGCGTGACTGCTTCTGTTCGGTAATGCTCGAATCAGAGGCTGATCTTTCTATTCTGGAAGGAAGTATTCTGTGGATCTGCAGGAGTCCCTTCCGACCGGAGCATAAGAGAAAGAACTGGTTCATAGATGTACATGTGGTTCCTGATGCACAGAAGATCTGTACCGACGGAACAGTACGGTTTGAACGCTTCCACGCCGGCGGATGCGGAGGCCAGAATGTCAACAAGGTTGAAACCGGGGTCAGACTGATCCATGAACCGACCGGGATTACTGTGACTTCAACTGCCGAGCGTACCCAGGAACTCAACCGCAGAGATGCCATGAGAAAACTTCAGGCTGAACTGAGGAAACGTCAGGATGAATCTGATGCAGAAAGAAAGAGCAGCGCCTGGATTATTCACTACCGGCTGGAACGGGGTAATCCGGTAAGAAGTTACGAGGGGCTGCAGTTCAGAAGAAAACAGTAGTGATCGGATATGGTAGCTTCAGAACCGGAGAATTCTGAAACGTGCCGGCAGGCGGCATATTGAACGGTCTGAACGTAACCTGCTGCTGTGTCGGTGCCGCCGTAAGAAACATATTAAGGACGGAACTGTGGAACTGCCGGTTTAAAACCGGTGCGCGGTTATGTCCTTTTTTGATCACGGTTGTACGTCTTGTTTTGATTAATAATCCGGAATGAAATACAGCTGGGTTATTAGATTAGACAATGATGAAAGGAGGGAGCTGGAAACAAGTCGGTATTCTTAAGATCTAGAACCTGTAAAAAATTATTTTTACATGCCCAAAAATAGGAAAGACCTCCCGAAGAAGGTCTGCTATAATTACCATTTGTTTGTTTGGAATTCTTTTGTGGATGAATGTCTGTTCAAAAATTGTTTCATCCGATACATGTCTACATTATGGCTCATTCTTGCCGAGAGTCAAGCATTAAAAATAAAAAAATGTAAAAAAAGTTGATCTGAGTAAAATTTTTTTTAATTTTTCTAAAAAAATTTTATTGCTAAAAAAATTTTTTTATTTCGGAATCTGAAAAATTATTTTTTATTCTTAATAAAAAATTTTTTTTTACCATTTTTATAACTGCGGCTGACGCAAAAAATTTCCGGATGTCTGCCCCATTGAACCATATTTTATGCGGATCTTCAGAGATCAGAAAAAAATTATGCATCATAGAAAAAAAAGATCATTGAAAATGTTTTGATATTCAAAAAAATTAATCTTTTAGTTTTTTGATTAATTAAAAAAGATTAATAAATTTTTTTTTGAAAAAATTTTGAAAAAAAAATATTTTTTTTGATCTATTAATTTTTTTTTTTACTGTGTGATGCATAAGGTAAAGTTTTTTTAGATCCGGATGAACGTGGGCGTAAAACATTGATTTACATCAGTTATATTTCGAATTGTGATTTTAGTACGGGAGCAGTTCGATCTCTCACAATCAGTTTCAGATGTGCTAGAATGATTAAGAAACGGATCGTAATGCCGGTTGACAACCATGGTGATGTGATATTTCAGTGCGGTTTGCATCTGAATCACTGTTTAAACTTTACTTAATGAGCTAATTTACTATGAAAATTTGTTTGAAGAAGATCCTGCTGGCTGGTGCTGCAGCAGTATTGCTTGCGTCACAGTCATTCGCCTGGACCATCAGGATTAATGGTAACGGGATGAACTATGAAGGTGCCCAGCGCGGAAATGAACTTGTCTACAGATCAAAAGGTAAGATTATCGGTGTGTCCAGAGTGCTCGGCGGTGAAATTGAATACCGTGACGGAAAAGGCAAGATTGTGGGCTTTGCCAAGAAAAGCGGTAACGAATGGGTGTTCCGTGACGACAGAGGTAAAATCATTGGAACAGCGGTAAAACTTGGTAAAGAGCTGATCTATAAGAATGCCAACAGTTCAATTCTCGGAACTGCGGTGGTTTTCGGCTCAACAACTGAATACAGAAGCAGCAACAATGCTCCAATCGGCAAGGCCGATACCGATATCATGCCGCTTCGTCCGATCCCGCTGGAACGTGCTGTTTACGGCAGTGCTCCTGCTAAACCGGCTCCGAAACCTGCGCCGAAGCCTTCTTCAAGTAATCCGTCAAGAAATGCTCCTCATCATCACAAGGATCATTTCCCTTTGAGACAACCTGGTTTATTTGATCTGTATTTTGATCCTCACAGAAGGTAATTCTGATTGAGGTAGTTTAAATCAGTCGAACAGACGGAATTCACGGCTCTATTTTGCTGTCATCACATGCCAGGTTCAGTTCGGGCATGTGCACAGGCAAACGCCTGATCTCATTATAAATTTTCAATTTTCTGTCTTTCCCGTGTTTTTTGCGGCTCATTCATTTCTGTCTTGTCATGCTTTGAGTGCGCTGATGATCCCAGTCTAGAGATTTAGCGGCGGCCCGGATATCATACTGTTTACTCGATGTGTTAGAATTGTGATGGTTAATGCTCTTAACAGCTGACGGTTAGATTTGCTGATCCGGTAGGCTGTTTCCGCGATTTGTTTGTTTACTACTGTTTCTCTAAATGAGTTCTACACTATGTATAAAAATTGTTTGAAAAAGTTATTACTGGCAGGAGCGGTTGCCGCATTTTCGGTATCACAGTGCTTCGCCTGGACCATTAAGATTACAACCGGCGGTATGACCTATGAAGGAGCACCTCTGGGCAACGAGGTTGTATACAGATCAAAAGGTAAGATTATCGGTTCATCCAGAGTGCTGGGCAATGAGATTGAATATCGGGACGGCAAAGGTCTGATTGTCGGTTCGGTAAGAAAAATCGGTAATGAATGGTCATTCCGCGACGGCAGGGGAAAAATCATCGGCTCGGCGGTAAAGCTGGGTAATGTGCTTACCTATAAAAACGGGGGCGGTACGGTGATCGGAACCTCCGTTCTGTCAGGTTCGAATACTGAATACCGCAACAACAGCAATTTACCAATAGGAAAGGCTGATACTGACACCATGCCTCTGCGTCCGATCCCGCTGGAGAAGGCGCTGTCCGCCAGTACCTCCAGCCTTACCCTGGTGGAGGGGCTGGATCTCACCATGGCCGCGGCAAAGGCCGGACTTAGAGCAGGTGACATAATTATCGGTTATGAAGGTGTTAAGCAGACAACTCTTGATCAGGCTGATCCTGATCCCAAGGTGATGCAGCTCAGTTCCGCCAGCCTGATCCGCAAGTATGAAAACAAGGCGGATGTGGCGCTGGTGTTCTACCGCCCGGCTCCGGATGAGAAAAATACCGCCAGGGGAAAAGTCTATAAGACCGGTCCTCTGCCTGCCGGAAAGAGGGGATTCCGCTACAGAACCTTTGCCAGCTACGGAAGTTTTACCGCTGCCGGCTCCGCCGAGTATGTCGCCCAGATTAAAAAACTCTATGAGGCCGGTAATTTCGAAGTTCCGCCGATCAGCCTGCCGGATGAAAATTCAGCTCAGAAAGATCCGAGAACTGTTTCCGGCGCCACCCAGGAGTTCAGAGAGGAAATGGTTAACGGTAAAGCCGAGATCGGCTGGTTCTGGATTGACAACAGTTCAAGAAAGCTGCTGAATGCCCAGCAGGTGGAGAAACGTGCACAGCAGTAGGCGGTGTTTTTATTCTTTGAATACAGGACCGGCACTGCCGGTCTTTTTTGTAACCGGACTGCACAAATATACTGATTGATGTATTTTTGTGTGTCTGCTGTAGCAGTACCGCTCCAATCATATACAGACGGTATGATTTTTGGGTTATAATTGATCTGTTGTTATAAATTAGCTTAAAAATATAAGGAGACACTGATGACCAAAATTTACAATTCGATCCTCGATCTGGTCGGTCATACCCCGCTGCTTAAACTGAATAAATTCATGAGCAGCAGAAAGCTTGAAGCTGAAATCATTGCAAAGCTGGAGTACTTCAATCCTGCCGGTTCCGTCAAGGATCGCGTTGCTCTTGAAATGATTGAGGATGCGGAAAAAAGCGGCAGACTCACCAGAGATTCTGTAATTATCGAACCTACCTCCGGAAATACCGGTGTCGGTCTTGCCATGGTTGCCGCCTCCCGCGGATACAGGATCATTATTACCATGCCGGATACCATGAGTATTGAAAGAAGAAACTTTCTCAAGGCTTTCGGCGCCGAACTGAAACTTACTCCGGGATCTCTGGGTATGAAGGGTGCCATTGATGCTGCCGAGGAGCTTGCCAAATCCATTCCGAACAGCTTCATTCCTGGTCAGTTTGTAAATCCGGCCAATGCTGCGGCTCACCGTAAAACCACCGGTCCGGAAATCTGGGAGGATCTCGACGGTAACGTTGATATCGTGGTTGCAGGCGTAGGCACCGGCGGTACACTTTCAGGTGTGGGTGAATATCTTAAATCCAAAAATCCTGCCATCAGGGTGGTGGCGGTTGAACCTGCCTCTTCTCCGGTACTTTCACAGGGCAGAGGAGGTCCGCATCAGATCCAGGGGATCGGTGCCGGCTTTATTCCGGAAACTCTCAATACTGATATCTATGATGAGGTTATTGCCGTGGAAAATGATGATGCGTACGCCACCGGCCGCGAGTTTACCCGTACTGAGGGCGTTCTTACCGGTATTTCCTCCGGTGCCGCTCTTTACGCTGCGGTGCTGCTGGCACAGCGCCCTGAGAATAAAGGTAAAAAGATTGTTGTCATTATGCCTGACAGCGGCGACAGATATCTTTCAACCCCTCTGTTCAACTAGTTTACTGGTTTTATGAAAAGCTATGTTCGGGACTGAGCAGTTTCAGTCCCGCTCTGACCGGCGGATTTTAAAATCCTGCCGGTTTTTCTGTTTAACCGAAATGGTGTTTGAATTTTCCTGGTAATTTCCTGGTTTTAATTTTGCCGTGCTGCTAAAGTCTGTTGTAGCTCCGGGGCGGCTGTGTTTTTTGTTAACCGGGATCGAGAACTGCATAAATATTTTGGTACTTACAGGATCCGGTCATATAATCATTGATAGAGATTTGGTTCATCAGTGCTTTTCGGCAGGAGGTCGTATGAAAAAATTTTTTTTCTTTTCACTGCTTTCTTTGATCCTTTCAGCAGGTGCCGCTGACGGGCATATGATTTCCGACGGCAACGGCGGATTTTTTACCGCTGACGGCGCTCATGTCATCAGTGACGGGAACGGCGGTTTTTATATGCCTAACGGAGATCATGTGAGAAGTGACGGTAATAACGGCTTTTATACCCCAAAAGGAGATCATTTTATTTCTGACGGGCAGGGCGGTCTGATGGATCCTGACGGCGGTCATTACTCCAGCGACGGGCAGGGCGGCTTTTTTATGCCCGACGGCACTCATGTTATAGATGACGGCGGAAACGGATTTTTTGTAGAGTAGTCTGCTAAAGCTGGCCGTGACAGTTTGGCATCAGGTGAATTGAACTTCATTCCTGTTGTTAACCTGAGGACGGAAAAAATGCACATATGCTTCCGGTCTGCCTGATGGTCGTCTGTGCCGGACCTTGACATCTGCTTTGTCAGATGTTTGATTGTTGTCGCAGAGCTCCGGAATGAAGCTGTTCATACGCTCTGTTGAACCGCACTAATCCCTGAATGTGCAGCTGCTTTTTCGGGTCGGTTGTGTCTGATTTACGAAGATGTAAACAGTGACTGAATGTTTTTTTTCTGATCCTGATTGCAGGATTACGGGGCGGTGATTTGATCCAGCTTGCACAGTTCTCTGCTGAACTGACCAAGATTGTCAACGGTAATTGTATCAAAAATATCTGTTTCGATTTCCATCAGCGGTAAAAACCGTTTCAGGCTGATGAGGTATTCACCGAGAACCTTTTTACTGTAAAAACAGTCGCCGATGCTGGCACAGTAAAGACTGAAAATCAGTAAACGCTCCATAATAACCTTTGATGCTATTTAAGATTGTTTAAAATCAACAATCCAGCCTTTTCTTTTTTCAATAAGGTTTAACTTTTTATAGGAAATACTACTTGAAATAATATTT